>Ga0335069_10001778_pt1 | contig 34137 bp, 26 predicted proteins | sample Lox_Sample_11_FD_206714 | JGI IMG/M metagenome (GOLD analysis project Ga0335069, IMG submission 206714) | Soil microbial communities from Loxahatchee National Wildlife Refuge, Florida, United States - Lox_Sample_1.1 | ecosystem: Environmental > Terrestrial > Soil > Wetlands | place: USA... | reverse complement strand
GCTTCCCTTCGTACGAGCAAGAACGGCGGTTGCTCACTGTGCTCGGGATGGCCTGTCCTGTAGAGTATTGCTTCGATCGATGCCATACTCCGTCCCCCAACTTAATGACTTCTCTACGACGGCGCTGGAGAATGCCGTGGGCGAGTTATTGTTTGCTCTCGAGCAAGAGTCTCGCGCCGTTGCATCGGAGAGTGATTGGAAGACGTACCGGGACCGCTGGATGGCGCGCAAGAACGGCGTTCTCACCCAGGTCAACGATCTGTGGCTGAAATCCGCACCGAAAGACGCCAAACGCGGCGTCGGCCAACAGGTCAATGAAATCAAAGCCAAAGTTGAACAGACGGTCGAGGCCACGTTGGCTCGCATCCAGGGTGGAGCCTCCTCAGCGAGACTCGCAGCGGACCGCGTAGACGTGACGCTGCCAGGTATCCGGAGGCGGCTCGGCGCCGAGCATCCGGTTATCAAAACGATGAACGAGATTGTCGGCGTATTCCGCAATCTCGGGTATTCCGTCGAAGTCGGTCCCGAGATCGAAACCGACTACTACAACTTCGAAGCGCTGAATTTCCCGCCGAACCATCCGGCGCGCGATACGCAGGACACTCTGTTCATTGCCGGACAGGAATCGAAGCCGTTGCGCGATCGCCTGCTGCTGCGCACGCATACTTCGCCGGTGCAGATTCGCTCGATGGAGAAGTTGAAGCCGCCGCTGCGCGTCGTCTGTCCGGGAAAAGTGCATCGCAACGACGCGCCCGACGCCACTCACTCGCCGATCTTTCATCAGGTCGAAGGGCTGGCCGTCGATACGAACATTACCTTTTGCGATCTGAAAGGTACGCTCGATCACGCCATGAAAGCGCTGTTCGGATCGAGCGTAAAGACGCGTTTTTATCCGTCGTTCTTCCCTTTCACCGAGCCCAGCGCCGACGTGCAGATCAGTTGCATTTTCTGCGGCGGGAAGGGTACGCGCGACGGAAATCCCTGCCGCAACTGCAAGGCCAGCGGCTGGATCGAACTCCTCGGCTGCGGCATGGTCGATCCGAACGTGTACGGGTTTGTCGACTACGATCCGGCGAAAGTTTCGGGCTTCGCCTTCGGCATGGGTGTGGAGCGGATCGCGATTCTGAAATATGGCGTGGACGACATTCAGTTGTTCTTTAACGGAGACGTGAGGTTCTTGGAGCAGTTTGCATGAGCTACGAGTCCCGAGCTTCGAGCCCTCAGAATCGCAGCTCGCAGCAGTCGTTCAATAAATGAAACTTTCTCCTTCATGGTTGCGCGACTTCGTTGACTTCAAAGTCGACTACCGCCGGCTTGCGGACGAACTTACGCTCGCGGGGATTGCCGTCGAGGGTATTTCGGGCGAGGGCGATTCCACTGTCTACGACATGGAGATCACGACCAACCGCCCCGACGCCATGAATCACTACGGCGTAGCGCGGGAGATCTCGGCACTCTACGACCTGCCCCTGAAACCAATCGAACCGAAGCTGTCGCTCTCTCACGGCGGGTCGAAGGTCACCATCGATATACAGGAGCCGGGTCTCTGCCCGCGATTCACGGCGCAGGAGATCAGCGACGCTACCATCAAGCCGTCGTCGCCCGAGATCTCTACGCGCCTGGCCCTCATCGATCAGCGTCCGATCAGTAATGCCGTGGACGCGACGAACTACGTGCTTTGGGAAAGCGGCAAGCCCACACACGTGTTCGATCTCGATCTGCTTGAAGGGCGCCGGTTGGTCATCCGCAAGGCGCGCGCTGGAGAACAACTCAAGACGCTGGATGGCGTCGATCGCCAGCTCTCGGCCGAAGATCTCGTCGTCGCCGATGCCGTCAAACCGGTCGCGCTCGCCGGTGTGATGGGTGGCTACGACACGATGATCACCGAGAAGACGCGGAACATCCTGATCGAGTCGGCCTGGTGGGATCCGGTGATGGTTCGCCGCATGTCGAAGCGGCACGGACTTCACACCGACGCTTCGCATCGTTTTGAACGCGGCGCCGATTTCGAATCGACGGTGGTGTCGACCCAGCGCGTCGCAGAGATCATCCTCAATTCCGGCGGAGGGAAACTCGTCGGCGGAATCATCGATGTTCTCGCACGCAAGCTGGACCTGGCCCCGATCGAACTGGACCGCAAGGAAGTCGCCCGCATTCTCGGCGAAAATATCAGCGACCTGGAGATTAGCCGCATCCTGACGCGGCTCGGCTTCGTGCTATTGTCTGGCGCCGAGGGCGGATACCTGGTGCACATTCCAAGCTGGCGGCTTGATATCGAGCGTGAAATCGATCTGATCGAAGAAATTGCGCGCCTGCATGGGTACGACAAGTTCGCGAATACACTTCCCGCCTATGCCGGAGAGGTTGTCGATCAGCCAGACAAGGCCAAGGACGAGAAACTTCGCGATTCCCTTCTGGCCCTCGGGTATCACGAGGCGATCTCACTGACGTTCATCTCGAAAGAAGATGCGAGGCAGTTTTCGGCAGCGTCGCCGATCGACCTCGCGAATCCAATCAGCGACGAAGCTTCCGCAATGCGGACCTCGATGCTGCCCGGTATGCTGAACATGCTGAGCTACAACCTGAATCGGGGCAGCGACACCGTGCGTTTGTTCGAAGCAGGGAATGCCTTCGAGGCATCCGGTACGAAGTTCGTGGAACTGAAGCGGTTGTGCATCGGCGCGACTGGGGCGGCTTCCGAGGGCGGCGTTCACCAGCCGACGCAGCCGCTGTCGTTTTTTGACCTGAAGGGCGATGTTGAAGCCCTGCTCGCCGCCTTCGGCCACTGGACGATTTACTACGACGCGAACACGTCGAGCTTCTATCATCCCGGCCGCTCGGCGCGCGCCGTAATGGATGGCATGACCGTCGCGCAGTTTGGCCAGCTTCATCCCGACGTCGTGGCGGCGCGCAAGCTGCGGCAGGATGTGTTCGTCGGGGAACTCTTCCTCGATCGGCTCTACCAGCATGATCTGCGTCAGGTGCGATATGAGGCCCTGCCGCGCTTTCCCGTGGTCGAGCGTGATTTCTCGTTTGGGTTCGACGATGGAGTCGCTTTCGAGAGGATCTGTGCAAGCCTGAACGGATTAGGCATCCCCGAATTGCGCGAGTTCGCTCCGGTAGAAATCTTCCGCGGCGACAAGGTCGGCGCAGGCAAGTATTCGATCCTGCTGCGTGCGAGATTCCAGTCTGGCGAGCGCACCCTCCGCGAGGACGAGATAGCCGCCTGGTCGGCGCGCATCATCAAAATCCTGGAGAGCCTGGGCGGAGTCCAGCGGGCCTAGCAGGTTTCGGTGGACCCATCGGTTTCACGCAGATTGACGAATCGCCGATCGCCTCAGTTGATGTCTGCATTCGTTCGCTCGTCATCTGCGACACGCCAGAATGATCAGCGGCAACTCGCCCCCGGCCGTTATCCTGAAATGTGACGGAAATGCCGGACGCACAGACCAAGACGACGCCTGGGATGCACTGGTTGCGATCCATGATTCGGTGGCTCGTCATCGGCGTGGTGCTTCTTTGGTTGGTTGCCGCCATGATCCTGGTGGCGGCCCGGTGGATCGATCCTCCGACAACGGCGGTGCAGATCCAGCGCCGCCTCCAGGCCTGGATTCATCACAGGCCTTATCGCGGGCACTACAAATTCATTCCCCTCAGCCAAATCTCGCCTGATCTCCAGCATGCTGTCATCGCCGCCGAGGACACGCATTTCTACCAGCACCATGGATTCGATTGGCAAGAAATTCAAAAAGCCGCCCAGGAAGATTTAGAAGGCGACCGCACGCGTGGAGCCTCTACGCTTACGCAGCAACTTGTAAAGAACTTGTTCTTCGGCACTGGCCGCTCTATTCTCCGCAAAGGCGCAGAAGTCACGCTGGTGCCGGTGGCTGAATTCGTCCTCGGCAAACGGCGGATTCTGGAGATCTACCTGAACGTAGTCGAATGGGGCCCCGGTATTTATGGCGCGGAGTCGGCGTGTCGTTACTACCACGAAACTGCCGCCCGCAATGTCGGGCGGGAACAAGCGGCACGGCTCGCTGCAATTCTCCCGGCTCCTCTGAAGCGACGGCCTGAGCGCATGAATAGATACAGCGCGACTATCCTTCAGCGGATGGTCCAAATGGGATGGTAGTGGTCGCTGGCAATTTGCCAGGGCGGTGGCCGAACCGTCCCGCAACCCATAGCCCCAGGGCGGATGCCGGTGATCTATCACTGCAAACTCGCGCTGAAAAGTGCTTAATATCAGAACGGCACTGTGCATTGAGAATTTGAGCCGTTCTGCTGCCTGATCGTCAGAGGAGGTTCGATGATGAGGTCATTGCATTTCGTAACCTACAGCGATCGCCATTCCCGCCGGTATTCGTTCTGCCTTGGCAGCTTTGTCCTGCCAATTCTGCTGCTTCTCCCGCGCACGGCGGCCACACAGCAGACCGCCGCAGAGTCACTCGCAGGCACGGCCGTATGCACGTTCGACGATGGCAAACAAGTAAGCAGCCGCTACAAGCCGGCGGCTACTCGAGGTGAGGTTCCCGCCGGCAAAGTATGGGCTCCGGGTGGCGTGGCGATGACAATGTTCACGGAAACCGAGATCATGATCGCCAATACTTCGGTTGCTCCCGGGGCTTACACCATGTACCTGTTGCCCGGCAAAAAAGACTGGACATTGATTGTAAGTCGTAACGCTACCGTTGACGGCAGGTACGACCAGAATCAGGATCTGGTGCGCGCAACCATGCAGACCGGCGAACTGAGCCAGGCGGAAGGGGAACTCAAAGTATTCTTCGGCCACACTGGACCCAAGCGGTGCGAAATTAATGTGGACTACGGAAAGAACAGAGCCTGGCTTGATTTCGTGCAAAAGTGATTGGTGGACCCTGCCGTTCATTCGCAGTGCGATACCAATCTTACAGAGAACGACTAGACCAGAGCGACAGTTCCGCCACAGGCTCGGAAACGGAGCTGTGCTGCTCGATTCAAGCGATGAGTTAGGACCATTGGATTGCCTTCGGAGGCTACGAAATGACGGTCAGAACCGTGATTGAGGTCGTAGTAATTATCGTGGTGATCTACTTGGCGGCACGTTTCTTCATGAAAAGAAGCTAGCCCGTGCACTCTCTTCAAGGCCTTGCCGACACTGTTCGCAAGCGGGCGGAGAATTGACCTACTGTGCGAGCGGATTGGACCCGAATACGTGGGCCCCTCCGACATAACATGCTGTGAGTAAGACAGTATGGCAGTCGGCATGATTCCCGGCGCGTCGCTTGTATAATAGGCGGTCTTCCCATCGGTCCGCGATGCCAACGGACAGCCGGAACTTGAACGACGCGGCCCTTCGGAGTGAAAGCCATGATCTACCGTCGCAGAGTGGAGTTAGCCTTCCCAGGCGGTCTGTCCAAGTCATCGTCCCGGGATCCATTTCATCTGCTGACGATTTTGTTCGTCAACGCCGCAGCCATCATCGTGGCCTGCGCCTCTGCTTTTGGCGAAACTGCAACCACAACTGCTCTAGCTGTAACTGCCGACGGCAACCCGGTCACTTCCATAAGTGCAGGAAGCATGATTACGCTGACCGCTTCCGTGAAGGCCGGTTCCACCGCAGTGACGCGCGGACAGGTGAATTTCTGTGACGCTGATTTCATGCACTGCACGGATATCCACTTGCTGGGCTCGGCTCAGTTAAATAGCGCAGGGCAAGCGCAAATGCATCTTCGTCCCGGCCCGGGGAACTATAGTTACAAGGCGATCTTTCTAGGAACGCCCACGACGGCTGTGCCCTATGCCGCGAGCGCTTCGGGGTCGTCTGCGCTCGTGGTGAACGGACAGATCCCGACCTCCACCATCCTGACGCAAAGCGGACCTTCGGGTAACTACACTCTTACGGCAACCGTACTCGGGTTTACGAAATCGCAGGCACTTCCATCGCCCGTGGGAACTGTCTCTTTCATCGATCAGACCACGGGCAATTCCTTGATGGGAACGGCGGACTTAAGCCCCGTCGACGGCCCGACCTGGATTAACGTCAGCAACCCGGCAGCGGGAAGTTCGGCGGCCAACATACTGGCCTTGGACTTCAATGGCGACGGAAACATCGACCTGGCCGTGGGCATCAACAGCGTGGCCGGCGGTGGACCCGCCAGCGCAGCCATCCTTCTCGGTGACGGTCAGGGGAACTTCACTCCGGTCGCCGGAAGCCCAACCGTGGCCGGCGGCTTGCCTGTCGCCGCAGCGGATTTCAACCAGGACGGCATCCCCGACCTGCTCCTTTCCGACCCGTTCAACCGCTACCTGACGGTGCTTCTGGGTAGGGGTGACGGCACCTTCAATCAGGCTCCTGGCACACCTTTGATCAGCAGCTACGGCGTCGCTCCGATTGCCATGGGGGATTTCAACGGCGATGGGATCCTCGATCTGGCGGCCGCTGGCGCCTATTACATGATCATGTGGATCGGCAACGGTGATGGCTCATTTACCGCAATGCCCACCACGGGGTCGTACTACCCAGCCGATTCGTTCTATTCCATGGTGGTCGGAGATTTCAACGGCGACGGAAATGCTGATATCGCCGCTGCCTATCTAGGCAATGCTCCCATCACAATTCTTCTTGGCAACGGAGATGGAACCTTTACCAAGGGTCCCCAGATCTCCGCGAACGCAGCCTACAGCTTAGCCTTGGGTGACTTTGATGGAGATGGCAAGCTGGATCTGGCAGCTCCGGAAGCAGGCGATGCGGTTGACATCTTTCTGGGCAACGGCGACGGAACGTTCCATCCCGCCAGCGGCAGCCCGATTCCCGCCGGGCAGTATCCGCATCGCGTTACCATCGCGGATTTCAACGGCGACGGCATCGCCGACCTGATCGTGAACAATCAAACGAGCCTCACTGACGTCTCTGTTCTGCTTGGAAACGGAGATGGCACGTTTGTGATGGCCTCCACCGGTACCATGCGTCTGCCGTGTTGTTCCAACACTGTGGTTGCGGATTTCGACGGCGACGGCGTCAGTGATTTTGCGTCCTCCGACTTCTACAACGGCACGGCCGACATATATCTGACCGGGGCAAAACAATCCAGCACGGAGATCGCTGGGATCTCCATTAGCGGCCAGACACCGCAATACGTTGTCGCGAACTATCCAGGAGACAGCAGTTACAGTTCGAGCCAGGCCAACCGTACGGCATTGCTGGTGCAAGCGGCCGCCCCAACATTCGCTCCGGCACCTGGAGGTATCATCGCTGTAACCCAAACGATAGCGCTCACCTCCTCCACACCCAGTGTCGGCATTTACTATCAAGCTTCCGGTGCGCTGGAGACAGACGGCTGGGTTCAGTACTTTGCTCCGATCCCGATTTACAACACTGGAAATGTCACGATTCAGGCGTATGCCGCGTCTTTGGACTATGGCGCGAGTCCGATCAGCACCGCAACGTATACGGTGATCGCGGTTGATCCGGTTCCAGTGCTCAATTCGGTGTCGCCTCCATTTGTCACGGCGGGGAGCCACGATCTCACGCTCACCATCGACGGGTCTGGCTTCACATCAACCTCAACGGCGTACCTGGGTACTCTCCCTCTCACCACACAGTTTGTCACCACAACAGAAGTCACAGCACAAATCACGAGCACGCAGATGGCGGCCGGCGGAGTCAAAGCGCTTACCGTGCAGAATCCGATCCCTGGCGGTGGCACGTCGAATATTCTGCAGTTTGAAATCGATTCGGGAGGCGGCACACCTCCGTCGTTTACGACCACGTCAGCAACCGTGACCGCGGGGTCGAGCGCCACCTATCCGGTGACTCTCCCGGCGAACGCCACGAACATAAGTGTGAACTGTCTCAATCTTCCAACTGGAGCCAGTTGCGCGTATTCGGCAGGCGCGTTAAGCATTTCAACCTCGACTTCGACACTCCCGGGAACGTACCAGATAACGGTTGTGTTCGCCGAGACTTTGCCGGGCGCCTTTTCTCTGGCCTTTGCCGCTCTCCTCTTCCTGCCGCTCGGATCTGCCCTGCGAAAGGGCAGGGCAAGGCGGGACTGGCTGTGGTTCGCGACCCTCGGACCCTTGGTCTTGCTGCTACTCAGCTGCGGAGGAGGCGGGAATACGAGTCCGCCGCCCCCACAAACGCATCACGTCACAACCTCGGGTGTAGTAACGCTCACCGTGCAGTGAAAATGCCGATGAGGCTGTATACGTCTTTCGCAATCGCGATTGCCTAGACTGCGGGCGAACTGAGTCCATTGCGATGCATACCTTGAATGTGGAATCTGGGATTGATATATCGTAATACGATACAATGATCCATGTACTGAGAACGTTAGATATGGAGACGCTTACACGGAAGGACTACGAATCCCTGGCGGATTTCCGCCATCACATCCGCCGGTTCCTTCACTTCAGCGAGTTGGCGGCTCGCGGGCATGGGCTGGAACCCGCCCAGCACCAACTGATGCTGGCCATCATGGGCCTGCCTCATGGAACCCGTCCCCGGATTGGGGACTTGGCCGGACGGCTGCAGATCCGGCACCACAGCGCGGTGGAACTGGCGAACCGTCTGGCTGCTCGCGGATATGTCAAGCGGCACAAGAGCGAGGATGACCATCGTGAGGTCTTGTTGAAGCTCACTCCCAAAGGGGAACGAGTGTTGCGCGAGCTGTCGCGGCATCATCGCGCCGAGTTGCGTCGGGAAGGCCCGGCTTTGCTCGGAGCGCTACGACGAGTCATGACTCCCAAGGACACGAGGAGGCGGGTCGCGGCCCTGCCTGACGGGAAACGGAGAACGAGTTAGGCATGTCGACTCAGAACCGTGATCAAGCCCCTCCCCATCAAAATGACGGACACAACTCTCAATTCCGTCATGAAGACAAGGCGAAATCGAGTGCCGCCCGAGCGGCCCGGAGTACCGCGCCGGCTCAATTCCGTATGCTGCTTGTCTCGTTGCTTGCGGGCATGATTGGGCTCATCGCCGGAGTAATTGCCTACGCGTTGTACAACTTGATCGGATTTTTCACGAATGTGTTTTTCTATCACCGGTTTGCCCTCAGCTTCACGAGCGCAAGGCTGAATCATCTAGGTCCGTGGGTCATGGTCACCCCGGTGATCGGCGGCCTTATCGTCGGTCTCATGGCAAAGTACGGGAGCTCGAAGATCAAGGGCCATGGGATTCCCGAAGCCATGGAGGCGGTGCTGGTCAATCGAAGCCGCATCGCGCCACGTGTCGCGATCCTCAAGCCGCTTTCGGCAGCGATCGCGATCGGCACGGGGGGACCGTTTGGCGCAGAAGGGCCCATCATTCAAACTGGGGGCGCCGTGGGCTCCCTGGTGGGCCAGGTTTTTCACACGACAGCAGCGGAGCGAAAGGTGTTGCTGGCTTGTGGTGCGGCCGCCGGGATGTCCGCAACGTTCAACACTCCAATCGCCGGCGTCATTCTTGCCATCGAACTCTTACTCTTCGAATTCAAGTCGCGATCGTTCATTCCGCTGGTCATTGCGAGCACGTTGGCCACCGCGGTGCACGTGCAGCTACTCGGGGGCGGTCCCATGTTTGCTGTCGCCGCAGTCAACTTTGGGATACCGAAGGCCCTGCCGTTCTATCTCCTTCTGGGTGTGATCTGCGGGCTGGTTGCGGTCGGGTTCAGCAACGCACTGTACTGGGTCGAAGACCAGTTCGAGGAGCTGCCAGTCGACCAAGTATGGTGGCCCGCCATTGGCGCGCTCGGGCTCGGTATCATCGGATACTTTGTTCCCCGCGTGCTCGGCGTCGGCTACGACACGATCGGCGACATCCTGAACGGTAATCTCGCGCTGAAGCTGCTGCTGGTTGTCATGATCGCCAAGGCGATAGCTCTGATTGTGTCGCTGGGCTCGGGAACTTCCGGCGGACTGCTCGCTCCGATGTTCATGTCGAGTGCCGCCTTGGGCGGGGCCTACGCGATGGCCATCGACCGTCTCTTCCCAACTGCCGGACTGGCGCCAGGGGCGTTTGCGCTGGTCGCGATGGGGGCGGTGTTCGGCTCGGCATCTCGCGCCGCCTTCACCTTCATCATCTTTGCCTTTGAGATCACTCGTGACTACAACGCGGTACTGCCTCTCATGCTGGTCACCGTCATCGCCGATGGAGTGGCAATGCTTTTTCAGCCCAAGTCTTCGATCATGACGGAAAAGTTGGCACGCCGGGGCCTGCGCGTTCACCAGGATTACGAAGCCGACGCGCTGCAGCAGGTCGCGGTTGCAGAGACGATGGATCGGAGCATCCCGGCGATCTCGAGCGCAATGCGTGTTTCGGAACTTGCCGATCGCATCTCGCGCCATGATCCGGCTGTCTGCCGCCATCAAGGCCTGGTGATTCTCGATCCCGATGGCAACCTGGCTGGGATCATTACCCGCGGCGATGTGGTTCGCGCCCTCGACAAAGACCCTGCAGGAAGCCGGAACGTGCTGGATGTCGGCACGCGCGACGTGATCGTCGCCTACCCGGATGAACTCCTGCACGACGCGTCGAACCGAATGCTGCGCCACGATGTCGGCCGGCTACCTGTAGTCGATCCAGAGAATTCTCGCCGGGTGATCGGCTATCTGGGACGCGCCGGTATCTTGGCGGCACGACAACAGCGGATGGAAGAAGAACATGTCCGTGAGCCTGGCTGGCTCGATTGGTCTCTTCGCCGCGGCTCCTCGAGTGGCATGGAAAGCGAATAGGACCGGCCCGTCATTGCCGCGGAGGATGGAAGTGGACTGTCTCGCGCCGGGTGTTCGGGTCGTAGTGCGTGTAAGTGACGCGGTGATCGCCAATGGCGATCGGTTCGACATCGGCAGGAATGATCCAGATCTTGTCGGGCTCGACGTAGATGCTGTTGTCGTAGAGGATCGTCTGGCGGTCAAACCTGGCTTTGCACACGTCGCGCTCCTGGGTCGCAGTCTGCAATGCAGACTTCGTGCCTGCCAGTTGGACTTCGAGCGGATTCGACGTCAGTTCTAACGAAAACTTCTGGCGCGCGGCTTTTTCAGCGGACTCCGCCGCAGTACGCTTTGCGCCAGGTATGAGGAACAAGTAAAAGATCAAAGCGGTGACGAAGCAACCTGTCGCGAACCAGAGCATGTGTTTTTTCAGCGGACTCGTTTCCATCACATCAGTGGTTCCACTGGTTTCAAACATTTCCGCCTCCCTCGATGCGTCTCGACCCGAGACCAACCCGCTATGTCTGCGGCTTCCTAAGTCTAAATTGGACGGCGCCGGCACCAATAGCGGCAAATACCTTCGGTAACGGAACCACACTTTTTGGCGTCCGTGGTGAATTCTCGCAGCTTCGTGCTAGCCTAACTCTCCATGACCCAGGCCCTCCCTGTTCCCAAGCAGCATCTCAGCGATAAGGTTGAACATTTCACTGAGTCAGTCATCCGCGAGATGACGCGGCAGGCAATGCAGTATGGCGCCATCAACCTGGCGCAGGGCTTCCCGGACTTTTCCGCTCCCGTTGAGATCAAGAAGGCCGCCCAGGACGCAATCGCGGCCGACGTCAATCAGTACGCCATCACCTGGGGCGCAAAGAATCTGCGCAACGCGATTGCGCGGCAAATGAAGGAGTGGCAAGGGATCGAGGCTGACCCGGAGAGAGAAGTTGTCGTCTGCTGCGGATCGACGGAAGCGATGATCGCGACGCTGCTAGCCGTCTGCAACAAGGGTGACGAAGTCGTCGTTTTTGAGCCGTTCTACGAAAACTACGGGCCGGATTCGGTCCTGAGTGGCGCGAAGCCGCGATTTGTCAGCCTGCGTCCGCCGCAGACTCCCTTGGGCGAGTGGACCTTCGATGAGCAGGAACTACGTGAGTCGTTTCAGCACCACACCAAGGCCGTTATCCTGAACACGCCGAACAACCCGACGGGCAAGGTGTTCAGCAAGAAGGAACTGGAACTGATCCGCGACCTCTGTGTCGAGTACAACGTGCTCGCGATCACGGACGAAATCTACGAGCACATCCTGTATGACGGTACCCAGCACATCTCGATCGCCAGCCTCGACGGTATGCGCGAGCGTACCGTCACCATCAATGGTCTCTCAAAGACCTACAGCGTCACCGGATGGCGCGTCGGCTGGGCAGTAGCGCCGCCGGCAATCACGAATGCCATCCGCAAAGTGCACGACTTCCTTACCGTGGGCGCGCCTGCGCCCTTGCAGGAAGCGGGAGCCGCGGCCCTGGGCCTGCCTCCTTCGTATTACAAAGAGCTCGCTGAGAAATATCGCATGCGGCGCGACCACCTCATCCCCGCTCTGGAGAAGGCCGGCTTCCGCTGCTATCTGCCGCGCGGCGCGTACTACGTGATGACCGATATCAGGGCATTTGGGTTCAAGAATGACGTCGAGTTTGCCGGCTACCTGGTCAAAGACGTCGGTATCGCGTGTGTGCCGGGATCGAGCTTCTACAAGCATCCAAAAGACGGATCCCAACAGGTACGTTTCGCCTTCTGCAAGAAGCCTGAGACACTGGACGAGGCGGCGGAACGGCTGGAAAAGCTGCGTCGCGGGTAGCACAACCGGTACAAAAGTCGCAGCGTCTTCCACAGGAAACTGGGTTATACTGCGCCACAAAAGCTGAAACACTTCTGCTGAAAGTGAGCCGCTTATGTCGGTGAAGACTGAGGACGAGGTATCTGCCCAGGTTCCTGCCGAAGATTTTCAGGCGCTGGAAGAGAAAGTTTATCGCACCATTGAGCTATACAAGGCCGCCAAAGAAGCCCGGGCCGCAGCCGAGCGCGACGTGAAGCGTCTGCGCGAGCAGCTCGAAGAGCGCGAAGAAGCAAACGAGACGATGCGCCGCGAGCTGGTGCAGCTGCGCCGGGAGCGCGAGGAGATCCGGGGCCGCGTCGAAAAGATGCTGGCTCAAATGGAAAGCCTGGCGCACGAGCAGGCAGTGGCGAGCTGAGCCGCCGGAACACCCGGCGCAGGAGCGACATGGCAACGGCAACCAAGCAACCGCCGACCAAGGACGCTGCCAACGGCAGCGTGCGCGTCGAGATTTTCGATCAGGTGTACAACCTGCGCGGCACCGACGCGGATTACATCATCAAGCTCGCCGACTACGTCGACGGAAAGATGCGCGCGGTCTCCGAACAGACGGCCACCGTGGATTCTGTGCGCCTGGCTGTGCTCGCAGCGCTCAATATTGCAGATGAATATCACATGTTGAAGCGGCGGACCGAAACGCCTGCGCCCGAGGCGCGGCAACGACGGAATAAACTCGAGAACGCGCTTGACGAAGTTCTGCAAGATACCCGCCGCACAGGCTGAACCCATTCGTAACCGGCCGTTTATCTTCGTTTCGGCTGTTCGTAGCAAACTTCCTGCCATCTTTTTGCGTTTTCCCTCTTGCGAAACCCCGCGGCCTTTCCTAGCATCGAATTCGGAAAGCCGGCCTGCTAGGTTGGTGCTGGTGGTCACCGATTTTTGAACCAATGCAGAATGAACGGCGGCTCGACTCGAATTAAGATCCGGTGAGCTATGTTCCGCCATGCGGAAAAGCCTAAAGGGTCTCGGCGGGCTGCCAACGCTTAACAGGCGGGTTCATTCTCGGCCCATCAGTACGGCGGTGCGGGTCGGCTTTTTCTCTTCAGGTCTCGGGTGGCAGGTCACAGGACTAGCTTCGAGCTATGAGCTTCGAGCAAGCGGCTCCAAGTTCTTGCTCGCAGTTCGCGGCTCGTAGCTCACAGCTAACCGACACCTGCTAGACTGAAGTCAGCGCAACTGCGCATCTAATTCACCGTGTTTCCCCGACTCTTTCACATCGGCAATTTCAACCTTCCGACCTACGGACTCCTGGTCGCTTCGGGCGTGCTGATCGGCCTTTGGATCAGTGTCCGCAATTCTGAGAAGCAGGGCATCAACGGCGACCACGCGTGGAACCTTGGCATTCTGGTAGTGCTGGCGGGCATCGTCGGAGCGAAAATTCTGCTCGTTGTCAACGAGTGGAGCGACCGCTTTGCCGGCAACTGGCGCGAGATTTTCAGCGTGAACACGCTGCAATCAGGGGGCGTTTTTTCTGGAGGCCTGATCGCCGCGCTGCTGATGGCGGTGTGGTATATCCGGCGCAACAAAATGCCAGCGCTACGAACGGTGGACGGATTTGCGCCGGGCCTCGCATTCGGTCATGTGCTGGGACGTTTCGGATGCTTTGCGGCAGGTTGCTGCTACGGAAAGGAAACACATTCCTTCCTCGGCGTAACCTTCACAAACCCTCTGGCGGAACTTTGGTCGGGCACGCCGCTAAGGAAACCACTCTACCCTACACAATTGATCGAAGCGGTAGCGGAGTTCGCCAATTTTCTCTTCCTGATGTGGCTGCTGAAACGCAAGAGATTCGACGGCCAGGTGTGGGCAACGTTCATGATCCTGTATGGGATCGAACGCTACCTGATCGAGTTCATGCGTGGCGATCCAGGACGAGGTGAGGTTTTCGGCGGCGCGATGAGTGGGACACAACTGATCTCGATAGGGCTGGTGGTTGGCGGCGGCCTGATCTGGTGGCTGAGAAGTGGAGTACCGAAGGCAGTTCCTCAGGCCAGTTCCTAGCACGAACGCTTACTGATTCGTCGCCTCACTCTTCCAGCCTGCACTCTTTCGGATCCTTGTCGAAGCGTAACCCCAGAAACACCGGCGCGCGCAGTTTCATTCCGCCTTCGGCGGTCTCGTGGGTCCACTCGGTGAACTTGATTTCTGCGACGAGTTCCGGCCGCACGAAGTGCACCTTCTTCAACCCGCCAATTTCGCCGTAAAACGGACTGGCCTTGGTCTCCAGCAGCTTCAGGCGCTCGAACATTTGCTTCAACGTCGCGTGGTCAAATCCCGTCCCGGCCTGGCCGACATGGATGAGGCGTTTGGCCTTGTCGTACAGTCCGAGAACCAGCGATCCGAAATACGGCCGGGTGCCTTCAGGCTCGGTGTAGCCCCCGATGACACAATCCAGCGTCTGCGTGATTTTGATTTTGAGCCAATCGCGCGTGCGCTCCTCCTGGTAAGCACTGTCGCGGCGCTTGGCGAGAATACCTTCCAGTCCACGCTGCCTGGCAGCGGCAAAAAGCTCGCGGCCCTTCTCGGCAAAATGATCGGAGTATTGCGCCACATTGCCGTTGAGCAGTATGGATTGCAGGAGTTCCTTGCGCCTCTCCAGCGGCACCTTGCGCAGGTCATAGCCATCGAGATAGAGCAGATCGAACGCATAGTAGAGAATGCGAACACCTTCGCGGCGCGGCTGGCGCTTCTTCCCAGGCACCTGAAATCCCGTGCGTTGTTGCATCAGGCTGAAGGACGGATGGCCCTCTTCATCCACCGCAACGATCTCGCCGTCGATCACTGCGCTCTCGGCTTTTACAGACTTGGGTAGTTCGGCAAGCTCCGGAAATTGCCCGGTCAGGTTGTTCTGGTTCCGCGAGACCAGCCGCACTTCGCCATCTCTGATGAAGGCAACGGCACGGTAGCCGTCCCACTTGATTTCGAAGAGCCAGTCGGGATTGTCGAAGGGCTCGCCGATGGAGGTTGCGAGCATGGGATGGACCTTGGCGGGCATGGGCTTGGCGATCGCGCCGGCGAGATCCTCTACCGCAGAGTTCGCCGAGATCGCGGAGGAAAGAGACTTCGTCGTTGACATCGTAGGTGTTCCTGCCGCTGGAGACACACGTTGCCGCTTCCCATTCTTGTTCCTTCCCTGTGTCTTCTTTGCGCTCTCTGCGTTCTCCGCGTTTAAAGCCTTGCGCTTTTTATCAGCCCGTGCCACCGCGTCAGCCAGCCACGCCGCTTTCAGCTTGCCGCGCGTCGCCGGACGGCTGCTGGTCCACTCCTTCGATCCGCTGTCGCCCGCGATCTGATCCATAGTCCGGCCGGTCAACACTGAAGTGTCGTACTGATCGATATCGAAGCCGGACACGACCGCCGAGTCTTTCTTCTTGATCAGCAGCCACTCGTTTCCCTTGCTTCCCGGCCGCCGCCCCTTGATGTGCACCAGCGCGAAGTCGCCGTTGAGCCGCTTCCCTTTTAGGCGGAACTTCAGATCGCCTTTGGCCAGCATGGCGGCCGCTTCTTTCTCTGTGCCGGGCAGGTACTCTCCGTTCACCGGAACCGGCGACAGCGGCTGCCAGGTGCCTACCTCCCAGACCATGACGGTTCCGCCGCCATAATTGCCCTCGGGGATGGTGCCTTCGAAATCGAAGTATGAGACAGGATGATCCTCGACCTGCATTGCCAGCCGCTTGTCGGCGGGATCGAGCGAAGGGCCCCTGGGAACTGCCCACGACTTCAGGACACCTTCCATCTCCAGCCGGAAGTCGTAGTGCAGCCGCGTGGCCGCGTGGCGCTGCACGACGAAGCGATGCTTCGACTGCTTTTCAACTTTCGGAGGCGGTTCGGGCGTTTCTTCAAAGCGCCGTTTTCGTTTGTATTCGTCGAGGGACATGGGAGGTATTGTAGAACCGTGCACCTGCGAGCTACGAGTCCCGAGCCACGAAATTCCCTGTACACTGCCTGTTTGGAATGTCCCGCGAGTTTCCTGACAAGCCGCTGGTAGGTGTAGGCGCCGTGATCGTGCAGGATAACCGCGTCCTGCTCATCCGCCGCGGACACGCTCCTCTTCTAGGTGAGTGGTCTCTGCCCGGTGGCGTGCTGGAGTGTGGAGAAACTCTGCGCGAAGGAACGATCCGCGAAGCGCGTGAGGAAACAGGCCTGGTGGTTGAAATCAGGGACCTGCTCGGCGTCTATGAACGCGTGACACGGAGCGACGACGGACGCGTGCGGTACCACTATGTGCTCATTGATTTCCTGTGCCGAATGACCGGAGGAACGCTGCAAGCGGGAAGCGACGCGGCGGAGGTGCGCTGGTTCGCTCGCGAAGAATTGAACGCTCTTAATCTCCCCCGCGACACGCAAGACGTGATTGAGAAGGGGCTGATGAGTGCAAACGCGATTTCGAAGTAGCCGCCAACTCAAACGAATCATCCTGAGGCCGCGCAGTTCGCGGCCGAAGGACCTGCTTTTCAGGCAAACAAGAAAGCAGGCCCTTCGCCTCGCTCAGGATGACAATCTTCTTGGGGGAACCCTCTCTGAGGGATGGCCAATGAGCGCGTCCACCCACTCGGTCAATCCGCCATCTTCGCTACGTGCACTGCGTAACCTGTTTTCGGCAGCAATGAAGTCAGCTCAAACACTTTGAAGCCGTTTCCGGTGATCTCGGCCTGACGGTACACGCCGGGTTCAGTATCGGCAGTCTCGTGGCGGCCCTGGAGATCATCTAGGAACTTCTGCGCCTGGTGGAGCGTGACTTCCCCGCCTTTGGCACGAGTAATCACAGCTTCACTGGCATATGACCGCACCAGCTTCGGCCAATATTTCTGCAGTAGCTGTGTGCTGGCGAAGATGTCGGCCCACACGACGTCGCCATTCACCGCAACAACAACTCCGACGGCGTTCTTGTCGCGCAACTGCCGGATCACGCTTTCGTAGCTGCGCTGAATCGGCGTGGCGACCTTGTCCACCTCCTGCTGCACTTCCTTATTGGCCATGACGCGACCGTAGGAGCTTGTGGAATTTAACTCCGGAGCAACCCCGGCGACAACAACCGACTCACTCGCAGCCATTGCCTGGTTCGATTTGCGAACCTCGTCCCACACCTGCTGTTGATTTTTTGCGGACATCGCCTTGCTGCGTACGGCGGGAGCGGCAAACAACGTTGCCCCGCCGTTGGCAGCGTTGTCGCAGACATATTTCCCGTGCGTCGGCACCCAGCGGCCGGGCTCGACACAGAACACGCTCAAGTCCACTGGATCACTCTCCGCCGGCACAATGCGGTCTTTGCCGATGACGCGATCCTGCTTGCCCCCAGTCACGATCTCGCCCGCAAGCAAAAGCAGCGGGCGTTGTGAGTTGTTGACCAGCACCAGCCGATTCACTTCGCCATCGGACACCGGATATGGGACTGGCTGCATTCGGGGGCGCCGACGGATCAGGCCGCGGGCTTGTCCGGCTTCGACGACAACGACGTCGCCGCTGCGGATCCCTTCATCAAGAGTGAGAAACTGCCCTGTGTCATACGACCTGCTGGCTACGACCGGGAACACGGTAAGGTTCCCGCTGTGGATGGGTTCCAGCAGCGAATAGCCCGACGTCGGGCTGACCTCACCGGCTTCGATCAGACACGGAATGACAAAAGCAGCAACAAGCAGAAGGGAGATCGCTCCCACCACGACGACAAGGCGCATAGAAGCCTCCGGGCAGGAAAGCACGAAGGCTTCGAGTCCCCTCGTTCGGCCTTCCAGGAGTGATGCTTTCCTGCCACGCTGATAGGAGAACGACCGAATTTTCACGTCTTGCGTCTAAAAAATTGCTAGCATCCTCAAAGGACATGCCCAAACCCGCCCAAACTGGCTTGGGGGATCAGCAGGTGGCCGCGCTCCACGAGCGGTGTCAGGCCGAAATCTACGGGGTAGACCGTGCGCAATTTGCGAACATCCTGCGCGAGATTCTGGAAAAGTACCTTCCTGAGGCCTCCAGCGAAGAGGCGGGCGAGTTCTGCGGCGGCCTGCGACTGGAGGAATTGGCCCTGGCGCGAGCCTGCGCAGCAGGAAACGAACGCGCGTGGCAGGATTTTGTCGGCCGCTACCAACAGAAACTTCACGCGATGGCGCTCCACATTACCCGGGATTCGGTGCATGCGTCGGAACTTGCCGATTCCCTGTTTGCCGATCTGTACGGCATGAGCACGCGGGATGGTATCCGTCATTCCAAGCTCGTCTTCTATACGGGGCGCGGATCTCTCGAAGGCTGGCTGCGGACGGTCATGGCGCAGGAGTTTATCAACCGCTACCGCAAACAGAAACGCGTGGTGAGTCTTGATGAGCAGACCGAGGATGGGGCGCAGTTTACGGCGCCGGATCCCGAGCCGGTTATCGTTGCCGACCCTCGCCTGACGGCGGCCACCGACCAGGCCCTGGCCGAACTTTCGTCGGAAGACCGTTACGTGCTCGCAGCGTATTATCTGGATGGCAGGACGCTGGCGGAGATCGCGCGCACGCTGGGGCTGCATGAGTCGAGCATCAGCCGACGCCTGGACCGGGTTTCAACGGCTCTGCGGAAGCGCATTCTGGCTTGCCTGCGAGACCGCGGAATGAGCCGCGCGCAGGCTACGGAAGCGCTGGAGACGGATGTGCGCGATCTCCAGGTGGACTTACGCTCCCGCTTGACGCAAGAATCCGGGGCAAAAGCGTTCCCTGGAGGAAAGGTCCCCGCGCCCGGGGCAGGCACGGACGGTAGCCATGTCTAACGCGCCAAAAATCGTCCACGACCGTCTGCGGGCCGCGGAGCCTCTGGGGGCCCATCCCGGTCCGGACGTGTTGACGGCATTCGTGGAGCAGGCGCTCTCGGCAGGGGAGCGGGACGGCGTCATCGGGCATCTGGCCACATGCCACGAATGCCGGGAAATTGTCGCGCTCAGTACGCCGGCGGTGGCGACGGCTCCGTGGCTGCGTGCCGATCAAGAACGGATCGTCGCAGCGCCTGCGCGTGATGCTATCGAAAGGCATCCCAACTGGCTCACTTGGCCGAATCTGCACTGGGTGGCCGTCGCGGCGGGCATCGTAGTTGTAGCTTCCATTCTGATGCTCCCCAACAAGAAGCAGCCGAACATGATTGGCATCGTGAATGAGCAAGCAGAACGCCCAGTCGCGCCTCCTGTTGCAGAAAAGGTTCCACTCGAGGAAACGGCTGCTCGAGCGGCACCGTCGACGGAGGTTTCGGCAGGAACTGCGAAGCCGGATGAGTCCCGTTTGCGTGGCCAAGCTGTCGGGGGCGTGGTCACTCCCGTGCCGGCCGGGCCCCCCGCTCCAGGAAAGATGCAATCTCTCGCGAATCTGGGCGAAAAGAAGCGTGAGGATGCGATCCAGGCTGGCAACGTGGAGTTGGACAAGCTGGCGATGAAAGATGCGGCCCCTGCCGTTGCCGCCAGTGTTGGTAAGGAGATTACAGCTCCTTCAAGAGAACTCAGAAATTCGGAAACTGTCGAGGTCTCGCCTGCCCCGCCGGTCGTTGCCCAAGCGCAACTCGATGACCAATTGCAGGCTCGCAATGAGCCCTCGACCGCCGCGATCGAAAAAGCGAAGGCGCCGGCACGGGATTTCAAGAGCCCGGCAAAGACCCTCGTAGGGGCAAAAGTGGAAGCCAGGGGAGCGTCGTCAAATTACGGGCTGAGCGACAACTCGCTTCGGTCGCGCGATGCACAGTGGAAGATCTCTGAGGGATCACTCGAACGATCCTTTGATTCCGGGTCAAGCTGGCAGACCCTGCTTCATCCAGAGCATTCGCTGCTATGCCATGCTACTCGCGGAGCAGAGATCTGGGCCGGAGGTCAGGCAGGAACGCTGTTTCGCTCGTTGGATGGGGGCATGACCTGGACGACCCTGCACCCATCGACAAACAAGCAAGTTCTAAGCTCGGACATCACAGCTATTCAGATGGGCAAGCCCGGTTCCGTCACGCTGATCACCCCCAGCGGAGAAAGCTGGAACACGTCAGACGGCGGCAAGACCTGGGAGAAGAAGTGATCCGACCGCTACTGTTGCTGCTCCTGACAGCGTGCGCCGCCGGGTTCGCGCAACAATCTGGAGAGCCACTCAGGCCAGAATGGTGCCGCGAGCTCCCGCGGGCTGAATACAAGACTCTCGAACGGGTCCTGTCCGACGAACCCTGGTTTGAGGTTTACCGTATCCGGCCCGGTGTTTTTGCTTTGTACGAAGGGAAGCAGTTCGAAGAAACCATCTCGTATCTCATTTTGGGCGACAAACGGGCAGTCCTGTTTGATACGGGCCTGGGGATCGGAAACATCAGGAGCGTTGTCGCCCGTCTCACACCGCTTCCGATTGTCGTGATCAATTCCCACACGCATTTCGATCACGTTGGCGGCAACGCCGAGTTTCATGAAGTCTGGAACCGCGACCTTGCATATACGCGTCGTAACATGAGCGGGCAGGTCAGCATCTATTCCCGTGACACGCTGGCACCGGAGCGTTTGTGCGGTTCACTGCCCGCCGGCCTCGATGCGAAATCGTTCCATATTCGTCCGTGGAGGAGCACACATTCTCTTCGGGACGGCGAACGCGTCGATCTTGGTGGCCGTGTCCTGGAAGTTCTCTTCACCCCTGGTCACACCCCCGATTCCGTTGCGTTGTTCGACCGGGCGAACGGACTGCTTTTCCCTGGCGACACGTTTTATCCGGGACCGATTTATCTCTTCGTTCCGGAGACGGATTTCAAGGCTTATGTGCGCTCAGTGAATCGCCTGGCTGCGCTTGCGCCGCATGTGAAACTGCTGCTTCCCCAGCACAATGTGCCCATCGCAGACACGATGTATTTAGAACGGCTTTCTAAGGCAGTTGGCGATGTGGAAAGCGGCAGGGCCAAGGCGGAAGTAACCGAGGGTCGCCGCGAATACTTCTTCGATGGGTTTTCGCTTTTGCTTTCAGCACGATAGCGACATTTGCCGCTTCCTATGTGCGATTACGACTGGTGTGTGTTCCTGCGGTACTCAATTTCAGCGATGACATTACGGAAGTGACATTTACAGTCCGGCCAAGTGGACATACGATCATCACGTGGTTTGGCAGTTCTGGGGGAGGGCTGCCGAAGGCGTCTTGAGCGATTTCGCTCAGGGCGCTTTTTTTATTGCCTGAGTCTTCGCGGGCTATCTGAGGCTGACTGCTGCGAATGCTGCCAGCGCTTCCGGATTCTTCATGAAGGTGTTCCACACAAACTGCGTGCGGTGATTCTCCGCCATCAGCATCGTGATCCCTAGGTCGATCCCGATCACGTCGGCGTCATACCAGCCGGTCAGCGGATTGAATGCGTCGACGTAGCCATATCGCTGCCATGCCGCCGGATACTTGCTGCGGATGTTGCGCAGCACGGTCATGCAATCGCTAAAAGAGAATGCGAGCGAGCCACCGGTTGCGCACGGCACAATGCTGCCGTCGATCGGGCCCATCTGCGGCGGTCCGCCCCAGGCCACATATCCGCTGGCGGAATCGGAAGCCGTGATTCCCCACAGATCCGACTGGTAGTCGGAGAACAGGCTTTGCAGCGACAGGCAGAAGAGCTTGTGCGCCTGGGTCGCCATCACGGAGTTGTCGAAGTAGTTCGTGTAGGCGTCGCTCTTGTTCCGGAAGTCGAACCAGGCATGCGAGTACTGGTGAATGAACAGCGGCGCGTAGTGGTTCGTGACGTAAGTGATGCCCTGGTAAGTCAACGTTGGGCGGGCAAAAGCATCCCAAGATGATGCCGAGACCGGATTCGTTGGCGAACCGATGGCCAGCAGGTAAATCATCATGAGCTCGCTGTAGGTGTCCCAGCGAGAGGACAGGAAACCGCTCTCGGGAGTCCAACCCATCGAAAATGTTGTGCCGCCAGCGAGCATCCACGGCCAGTTCACGCGCTCGTAGATTTGTGCGGCGAGATTCTGGATCTGCGCGTCCGAGAAATACTGCCGGCATGTGAGCACGCCGCAAAGCAAGATCGAAGTGTCAATCGATGACACTTCGCTGTCGAATGCGCGCGCCCCGGTGTTCATGTCGAGGAAGTGGTAGAAGAACCCGTTCACATGTGTCAGTTGGTTGAGCAGAAAATCGAGTGTGGCGGTAACTCGCGCCTGGATTTGGGCGGCATCGCCATAACCACGCTGATGGCCGATGCAAAGAGCAGTCAACCCGAATCCGGTGGCGGCAATGCTGGCGACTGTGCGCGTGTCGCTTCCGCCGGCAAGAGAGCGATCTTTGACTTGTCCGGTGGTCGCGCTTGCCTGCTCCCAGAAAAAGCGGAAGATGGCCCGTTCGAGTTGATCAAGAAATTCGTCATCCCCGGTCGGAGGCGGTGGAGGTGGAGGCTGCGGGTTGGTGGATGAACCTCCGCCGCAGGCGATCAGTCCTTCGGCGGAAGTCAACATAGGTAAGGCGAGGGCTGCGCGTGCGGAATAGAGCAATATGTCTCGCCGAGAGACACTACCCGGTGGGAAGTTCATGGATGCCTTCAGCGACTAGAATACCTCCTAGCCTCTAGACGGCGGTCACCGTACGCGCACTGGACCCGGTTCCAAATATCGTGTCGACGGTAGCGACGATCTGATCCATGGCGCCGTCAATGTCCATCGTGAACCGCGCCAGGTCCATCTCCGCGAGAGACGGGTAGGTCGTGACCAGAGTTTTCCACGCCGACTCTCCCCCGAGTTCCACGCCCAGGAATTCATCGTAGCCGTATCCGAGATAGCGTACGCGGCAGAGCAGGTCGCTAAGGTGCACCAGGCAGGTCAACGGACTTGGCGAGCTGAGGATCTCCGGCGTGTGGTGAGCGTATGCGACGTCGCACATCTCCTGCGGAAGGCGCCAGTGTTCGGCCAGCATGAGCCCGCTCTCGACATGCGTAAAGCCAAGAATCTCCTCTTCGCAAAGATGGAGGGCGCGGTGCGTCTCGGAGGCCCGGTTTAGGCTCTTGCGGAAGTCCTCGGTGAACAACAGGGAGTTCACGAGAAATCCGAGGTCATGCAAAAGCCCCGCGAGATACGCCCTTTCAGGTTCTGGGTAGCCGATCTTGCGGGCCATTCTTTGCGTCACCAGCGCGCATCCCAGGGAATGCCGCCAGAAGGCGAGGGGCTCCAGGACCCACTTGTCCTTTGGCAGAACGCGATCCATGCACAACCCGAACAGCATGGAGCGCACTCTTTGCAGTCCCAGCGCCATGACGGCGGCGCGCACGCTCTCGACTTCCCGATACCCGAACAGCGGGGAGTTTGCCATTCGCAGACACTGCGCAGCTATCGCGCCGTCGTAGGAAACCAGTTCCACGACTTTTTCGAAGCTGACCGTCTCGGCCGGCATGCGCAGTATCTCGAGCAGTGGCTGCAGGATCACCGGCGCAGTCGAGATCGAATCCAGCGTCTTGACCTGCATTCGCAATTGGTCGAGCTTTTGCGCGCTCATCGCTTGCCTCCGTCAACCGGTGCCTTGCAATACGATGTTGTCCCTGGAAAGTGGACCAAGCGGAACGTATCGTCGACCTGAAAAAGAGATTCGGCATGTCCCAGGAACAGGTAGCCACCCGGCAGTAGATTGGAATGGAAGTGCTGCACAACCCGCCGTTTCGATGCCAGATCGAAATAGATCAGCACGTTGCAGCAGAAAACGACATCCATGCCTTTCAAGAACACCATCTTGCTGTTGTCGCTCAGATTGACGCGATCGAAGCGGATCTGCGCCTTCAGCAGGTCGCCGGCCTGCAATCTCTTTTCGTCGTGAACCTTGAAATATTTCCGGCGTAAAGTTTCGGAGACATTCCGCAATGCGTAGTCACCATAGATTCCCGCTTTCGCGGACGCCACGGAATCGTCGTTCAGATCGGTCGCCAGGATGTCGAAGGTCCAGCCGGCCAGCAGTTTCTGGCTTTCTTCCAGCAAGAACATCGCGAGAGTGTAGGGCTCCTCCCCGGTCGAACAACCTGCACTCCAGAACCGTAGCCGCTTGAACCCCATCGAGCTCTTTGCCTGCATGATCTGCGGCAGAATGACCGTACGCAGCGCCTCCAGCTGTGGCGAGCTGCGGAACATATAGGTTTCCCCAATCGTGATCTCGTTGAGCAGCAGGCGCAGTTCCGCATCGCGATTCCCGCGTGTCGTCAGGTGCTCCAGATAATCAGACGGAGTTTGCGCGCCGACCGCGCCCATCCGCCGGCCGCAGCGTGATGCCAGCAGGTAGAGCTTCTCTTCGGGCTGATAGATTCCCGAGATGCGATAGATCAAGTCACGGATCTTCAGATATGCCGGGTCGGAGACGGCGCTCGGCTGCGCGGGTGTTTCCAGCATCGGTTTGGCGGATTCACTGGCCATGCTCGTCCTAAATAGAGTCGATCCGGTCCCTCATAGCACCGGCGAGGCCTGTGCCGACATGGTTCGCCGGTTCGACATCACGCGCGCAACAACTTCGCCAGCCATGCTCTGCAACGGGCAGATTCGATCAGCCTGCTGTGCTGCGACCACGCTTCCTGGCATGCCCCATACGACCGAACTCGTCTGATCTTGCGCAAAGATTTCGCCACCCATTTCGCGGATCGCACGCGCGCCCGCGGTGCCATCGGAGCCCATCCCCGTGAGCACCACCCCTAGAACATTGGCGCCATACACCTGTGCCACCGACCGAAACATCACATCCACCGCCGGGCGGCAGCAGTTCTCGGGAGGGTCCTGGTTGAGGGCAATCACGATGTTCGTTCCCTTCCGCACCAGAGTCATGTGGTAATCGCCAGGCGCAACCCACACTTCACCCGGCTGTGGGCTCTTGCCCTCGACCCCTTCCCTCACATCCAGCTTCGCCAGTTTGGCCAGCCGTTCTGCCAGCAAGCGGGTAAAGACCGCCGGCATGTGCTGCACCACCACAATCGGCACCGGAAACGTGGACGGAATCCCTGGAAGTACCTCTCCTAGCGCGTTCGGCCCGCCGGTGGACGTACCGATGGCAACGATCTCAATTCGGGAACGCACGCGGAAGGACGCCGCATGGGGCCGGAGTGTGGGTGCCGCAACCGGCGTTCGTACCGCGCACAGGGACTTGATCTTCGGAACCAACTCAGACCGCACCCGCTCGCGCGCCTCGTCCGGGCTGCCCGCCTGGCTCGGCTTGGTCACATAGTCGCTGGCTCCACGCGCCAACGCCTCCAAGGTGGCGGAAGCGCCGCGTTCTGTCAGCGTGCTGAACATGATCACCGGCAGCCGGGCATCCCGTTTCCGGATTTCTGCGAGGGTCGCCAGCCCATCCATACCGGGCATTTCGATGTCGAGTGTGACCATGTCCGGCCGGACCTCGGACAGCTTCTCGAGCGCAAGCTGTCCATTCCCTGCCGTCCCGGCAATCTCAATCTCCGGCTCCGACGACAACACGTCGGCGAGCAGCCGCCGGATGACCGCGGAATCGTCGACCACTAATATGCGAATCGGCCGCATGTCACCCCTTTTCTTCGTCAGCGGGACCCGGCCGCGGCCGCCCTGACCATGGCCGGCGGTGCCGCTGCCCCTGCACGGCTACTGTTAATCCGGAACTGTCCCACGAGATCACGCAGTTGGTTGGCCATCTTCGCCAGATGCTCGGTCGCCGTTTGCGCTTCGCCCACGTTGGTGGACGTGCTCTGTGCCGCCTCGGCAACGCCAGCAATGTTCGACGAGATCGTGGAAGCTCCCTTCGCCGCCTCCGAGACGTTGCGCGCCATCTCGCCCGTGGTCGCACTCTGTTCCTCGACCGCGGTCGCAATGACCGTCGAGATATGGCTGATCTTGTCGATCACGCCGCGAATCCCGCCGATCGCTGTTACCGCGCCGCTCGTGTTCTCCTGAATCACAGTGATCTTCGTCTTGATCTCCTCCGTTGCCTTCGCCGTCTGCTTCGCCAATTCCTTTACTTCGTTGGCGACAACGGCAAAGCCTTTGCCGGCCTCGCCCGCCCGCGCGGCTTCGATGGTCGCATTCAGAGCGAGCAGGTTCGTCTGCTGTGCGATCGAGGTAATCACCTCGATCACCTTCCCGATCTCGACGCTCGAATCACCCAGCTTGCCGACGGTCTGATTCGTCGACTCGGCCGCCTGCACGGCTTCGCCGGCAATGCGGGCCGCTTCGGTGGCGTTCTTGGCGATCTCACCGATGGTCGAGTTCATTTCCTCGGCACCAGACGCGATGGTCTGCAGGTTGGTGTTCACATGCGTGCCGGCTTCAGAAACGACCTTGGCCTGCGCCGTCGTCTCCTCGGAGTTGGCGGTGATCTGCTGGCTGGTCGCCGACAGTTCTTCGCTCGACGCTGCCACCTGTTCCGCGGTCTGCGCGATCGACTGGATCATGGAGTGCAAGTTGTTCTTCATCTGATTCAGCGACGTACCCGCCTTGCCGATCTCGTCCTGAGTCGTAACCTGCATGTCGTCGACGATCAGATTGTTGGCGGCGATCTGCTCGATCATCGCCACCATGCGGGCAACGTTACCGGTGATGGAACGTGCAATGAACACCGACACGACCAGGCCCAGCACCATCCCTGCCAGCGACAGCCCGAGGACCAGCCGGCGTGTTAGTGCTTCCTGATCGTTCTGTCTTGTTTCAGCTCCCGCCTGCAGTTTGGCGGTAATGTCGATGATCTCGTCCAGGCTCTTCTCCGCTTCGGCCCGGACATCATTCGCCCGCTTCGAGAAGACGATGTCTGTCGCCTCCTTCGTCTTCCCCTCGCGGCGCAGATCGATTGCCCGGCCTTGGATTTCGATCAGTTCTGCTTCCAGTTCCCTGGCGCGGGTGCAGAGCGCCTTGCCGCGCTCGGTTTGCAGCAGACTCTCGAGTTCTCCAACGCTCTGTTTGAACTGGTTCTGCCCCGCCTGCTGGCGATCAAGGTAGCGATCATCGGCCGTGATCAGGAAGCCGCGGGTTCCTGAGTTCGCCATGTCCATTCCCTGGTCGGCAAGCGTCGCCAGGCTTTTCTTTTTCATCTGCTTGACGACTTCATCACTCATATCCGATAGCCTTCCAACCGACACGTAGCTGAATCCCGCCATCGCCATCATGATCACCAGCAACACGCCGAAACCCACTCCGAGCTTCAACTTGAGACTCATTTTGCTCACGGTCTGTTCCTCTCTCTCCGCGCTCGTCGTTATGACCTTCGCCTCAGGCGAAGCTTCGAGACTTTGCGATACACGCTTTGCCCGAAGAAATTCATCGGAAAAACACGAGCAATCTTTATTCGAATCGTTCTGGTACCCCGCGCAAAGGGAGACGACCTAAGGGGAACAGACGAACTTTGCGGGAAAAGCAGCAGGTGTCTGTGACGCACGAAGAAGACGATGGCCCTTCTTCCCGCTTGTCCAAGACGAAGGCAGCCCTGCTTCAGTTTTCACCGTTCTGGTCGCGCAAGGACTGCACGTCGCAGGCACGGTCCGTGTCGAGCACGTGCATAAGCTGATGTTCCAGCTTGTGCACTCCCAGGATCACCGAGCGCAAGCGGGGAGAAAGCGTTTCCGGAGATGGTTCAAACGTCTCGTCTTCCACTTCCACGACATTGCCCACCTCGTCGGCCAGCAGGCAGACCTCACCTTCGGCCGCACGCACCACCAGGCACACCGGAGTCATTCCTGCAGGGCGCTCGGGCAGCTCCAGCTGCTTGCGCAGTTCGAGTGCGATCACTACCTGTCCACGCAGGTTCATCAGCCCACTCACCGACGGCGGCGCCAGCGGCACTGGACGCAGCTCGCGGTAGCCGACGACTTCCTGGATCTTTTGCGATTCCACGCCAAACAGCAGGTGGTTGAGATAAAACGTGCAGAATTGACGGGCAAGATTCATAGTCAGCCTTGGACAGCAGCCACGGGCGCAAAGGCTTCTCCCCCGCGTAAAATCGCGGGCACGTCAAGCATTTCCGTCACCCGCTCGGAGACGACGGACGAGAACAGCACTCCTGCGCGCGTTGGAGGCGACTGGGGTTCGAGTGCGCTCTCGACAATATCGAGGATCTGGTTGACCACCAGGCCGAACGCCTGGCGCTCGTGTTCGAGCACCAGCACCTGCAGGGTGGCGGCCGTGGGAAGGTCGATGACGCCGGTAATCGTCCGCACCTGCCGCCGCTCTTCGAGCGCGTGGCTCACGCGAATCAAGGGCAGAATCTGGCCGCGATACTGCGTGACCCACTGGTTCCCGCTGCGTTCGACCTCAGCGCCAGGGATATTCTCCAGGCGGGCCAGCATATTCAGTGGCACAGCCATGCGTGAATCGCACGGACCTGTGAACAGCACGAGTTTTTGCTTCTGCCCAGCCGATGCAACCTGCGCCGCTTCGGCTTCTGCCAATGCTCCTTCCTTCCCTTCCGCCAAAATGCTCGAGCTATGGGCCAAGCCCAGCACGTCAAGAATCAGCGCCACCTTCCCGTCCCCCATGATCGTTGCGCCGGCATAGACGGCGATCGCTTTCAATTGCTTGCTCAGCGGCTTGACGACAATCTCTTCGGTATCATTGACCTCATCGACCACCAGCCCGAATTGCTGTCCCTCGGCCTGGAGCACGACGATGTTCACGCACCGCGATCCGGTGGCCGAAGAAGCGCTGGCATCTGGCGTGTCGGATGTGGTCTCCTCCGGCCCCTCGCCGACGTCTTCTCCCAGCGCACGCCGCAGATAGACGAGCGGCAGCAGGTGGCCGCGCAGCCGGTAGACGGGCGCCCCATGGATCATCTCGATGCCGGCGCGCGCATGTTCCCCTTCCAGCCGCACCAGTTCCAGCAAACTCACTTGCGGGATCGCGTAGCGTTCGCCTCTGCTCGTAACAATCAGGGCTGGAATGATGGCCAGCGTGAGTGGAATTTTCATGCGCACCATCACGCCTTGTCCCTGTCGCGATTGCACGTCGACGGCGCCGCCGATCTTCTAGATGTGGGTCTTGACCACATCCAGCCCCACCCCCCGGCCGGAAACATTCGTCACTTTCTCGGCTGTGGAAAACCCGGGCAGAAAGATCAGATTCACGATCTCCCTCTCGCTCATGCGTGTGGCCTGGTCGGCGGTGATCAGGCCTTTCTGAATCGCTTTGTTGCGGATCTTCTCCAGATTGAGGCCGGCTCCATCGTCGGAAATCTCGATGTTGACCTGCCCGCCTTCGTGGAAAGCATGGAGAAACAGGCGGCCCTCGGCATCCTTGCCCGCCGCCTGCCGGACTTCCGGGCGTTCGATGCCGTGGTCGACAGCATTTCGCACTAGGTGAGTCAGCGGATCTTTGATGGCTTCGATCAGCGTCTTGTCGAGTTCGGTCTCCTTGCCCGACATCTCGATGCGCACCCGCTTGCCGCAACTCATGGCGACGTCCCGCACGGTGCGGGGAAACTTGCTCCAGATATTGCCGATGGGCTGCATGCGCGTCTTCATGACGCCTTCCTGCAGCTCGCTGGTGATCAGGTTGAGCCTCTGGCTGGTCGCAACCAGCCCGCTCTCTTCGGTTGAGTTAGTGAACTGCAGGATCTGATTGCGCGCCAGCACCAGTTCGCCGACCAGATTCATGAGCTGGTCGAGGAGGCTGACATCGACGCGAATGGTGCTGTCGGAGGCTGACGGACCCGCCGCAATTCCCGCCTTGGCTTCTACGGCGGCTGCCTCGGGCGTCTTCTGCGCGGGGGCTGGGCTCAGCCCGCCTGCCGCCGCAGCCTCTGTCTGCACGACAGACGAGGCCGCCCCCTCTTCAACGGCAGGCGGGTGTTCTCTCTCTTGGAGCGGTTGACCGGTGGCGCCGGCGGTTCTCTTCGGAGTTTGTACAACAGACTTCCCTTCCGGGCCTGGTTGCAACAGCCGGGTGAGGTTCGCGATCAACTCACCGTGATCCTCTTCGCCTTCGTTGCCCTGCGTTTCGATGCGCATGAGCATCTGGCGCACTGCGTCGACCATGGCCAGCAGGGCGGTCGCTATCTCGGGATTTAATTGCAACTGGCCGTCGCGCAAGCGGGTAAGCAGATTCTCACCGACATGAGTAACTGCCTCGAGTTTGCTGAATGCCAGAAACCCCGACGTGCCCTTGATGGTATGGATGGTGCGGAAGATGCTGGCCAGAACTTCCCGGTCCGACGGATGCTTCTCCAGTTCGATCAGGTCACGGTCGAGACGATCGAGGTTTTCGTAGCTCTCCACCAGAAACTCTTTCACGATGTCGTCGGAGTCAGTCATGGCTGGTAACTGTGTCAATCGGCAGATTTGCGGTGACCTTGAACTCAAAAGTTCCTGGTGGGGATTAAGGACCTCTCACGAACGCCGGAGGTGAGGAACGAGGCTGGCCATCGCGGGAGCAGCCCTACAGCTGTCGGGAATCTGATAGGACGGGCGGGCAAAGGGCGGGGCTCACCACTCGGAACACCGCATCAACGATGGCTTCATCGAGCGGCGCGTGGCGGATCAGGAGACGAATGTAGAGAGGACCGTACAGGAGGTCGAGCACCGTATCGGGATCAATATCACCCCGAATCTCTCCGTTTTTCATGGCCTGTCGCAGAAGACGGCGCGCTTCGATACGTCGCGGCTCCACCCAGTGGGCTTGAAAGGCTCTAAGTATGTCGGGGTCCGATTGTCCGGCTCCAATCACGGCGGCAACAATCTGGCCCAGTGGGCTCCGAAAGATGTGGGCCCATCTCCTCATCTGGTGGTGGATGGACTCCAGCACCGGACCGGCGGACGGGAAACGCAACTCATCCTCCACCGCGGTGGCAAAGGCCTCCACCACCAATTCCGCCTTGTTCGGCCACCACCGGTAGACGGTAGCTTTGCCAACGCCAGCCCGAGCGGCCACGGCCTCGATCGTCAGGTCGTTGAAGCCGACCTGCCTGAGCAGCGCTAAGGTGCTCTGAATCACTGCCTTACGAGCCTTCTCGCTCCTCGGCCTTCCCGGACCTCGCACCGCCACGGCTGACTCATTCCCCATTTGCCTACTACCTTAGCAAAAGTAAATCCGATACGCACCGTCTCGCATCTATTCTCCTCATACCGTCGTCCTCAGCGCTCTGTGGAGTATCGCGCTGTTGGGGTCAAGGACTCGTCGATGTGGATTGTCGCATTAGCCTTACGCAGGCCATACACGTTCGTCGTGATGGCCTTGCTCATCGTCATTTTGACCCCGGTCGTGCTACTACGCACTCCGACGGACATCTTCCCCGACATCAACATTCCAGTCATCAGTATCGTCTGGAGCTACCAGGGTCTAGCTCCGAGGGACATGGCGGACCGCATTACGTCCACCACGGAACGTGGCTTGACGACGCTGGTTAACGACATCGAACACATCGAGTCGCAGTCCCTCAATGGCGTGGCGGTCGTTAAGATCTTCTTCCGTCCATCGGCAAATATTCAAACCGCGCTTGCTCAGGTGACGGCGGTCTCACAGACCGGGATCCGTTTTCTGCCGCCGGGCACAACTCCACCTCTGATCATCCAGTATTCGGCGTCGAGCGTACCGATTCTGCAGATCGGCATGAACAGCAAGACGCTGCCCGAGCAGTCCCTGAATGATCTCGCACTGAATTTTGTTAGAACACAGCTCATCACGGTTGAGGGCGCTGCGGTTCCCTTCCCTTATGGAGGCAAGTCCAGGCTCGTTTCGGTCGATCTCGATACGGCGGCGCTGCAGGCGAAACACCTCACGCCTGTGGATGTCGTGAATGCCATCAGTGCGCAGAACCTGATCATTCCCGCGGGGACAGCCAAACTCGGCACCCTGGAACATCAGGTCGAACTGAACGCCAGCCCGCAAAGCATTGCCGAACTCAACGAGCTCCCGGTCAAGACCGTCAACGGCACTACGATCTACATTCACGATGTGGCGCATGTGCGTGATGGTTTCTCGCCGCAGACCAACATCGTGCGCCAGGATGGGGTTCGCGCCACGCTGTTGAGTGTGATGAAGAATGGCGGCGCTTCCACGATCGATATCGTCAAGAACATTCGCGCGATGCTACCGCAGGTGGCGCAGATCCTTCCGGAAGACGTACAGCTCACGCCCCTCTTTGATCAATCGCTCTTCGTGCGGGCAGCCATCCAGGGCGTGTTGCGCGAAGCATTGACCGCAGCCTGTCTTACGGCGGCGATGATCCTCCTCTTCCTCGGCAACTGGCGGAGCACGTTGATCATTGCGATCTCGATTCCGCTCTCGATTCTCACCTCCGTCATCGTGCTGAGTGCGCTGGGCGAAACGTTCAACATCATGACGCTGGGCGGGTTGGCGCTGGCGGTCGGAGTGCTCGTCGACGACGCCACGGTGGAACTCGAGAATATCGAGCGCAACCTGGCAATGAAGAAGGAATTGAAGCAGGCGATCCTCGACGGCGCGCAGCAGATTGCGGTTCCCGCTTTTGTCTCGACGCTCTGTATCTGCATCGTGTTCGTTCCCATGTTCTTCCTGACGGGCGTGGCGCGATACCTGTTCGTACCGATGGCTGAGGCCGTGATCTTCGCTATGCTCGCCTCGTATTTGCTGTCGCGAACGCTGGTGCCGACCCTGGTGATGTACCTGTTCCGTGGCCACGAGGAAGATTCGCACCACCCACCCGCGACCATTTTCGGCCGGGTGCAGGCGCGTTTCGACCAGGCTTTCGGACGCTGGCGCGAGTCCTATCGGCACCTTCTCGAGTCGCTGATGGGGCATCGGCGTGTGCTTGTGACCGGCTTCCTGACATTTTGCGTACTCTCGGGCGGCTTGGTGTTCTTCCTGGGCCGGGACTTCTTCCCCAGCGTCGATGCGGGGCAGTTCCGGCTGCATGTCCGCGCCCGTCCCGGGCTGCGAATCGAAGAAACTGCCCGCCTTGTGGATGAAGTAGAGCAGGAGATCCGGCAAGAAGTACCGCCGCGAGAAGTCAACACGATTCTCGACAATATCGGCCTACCCTACAGCGGGATCAACCTGACCTATAGCAACGGCGGCACAATCGGCACATCGGACGCGGAGATTCTGGTTTCGCTGAAACCGGGGCACCGCCCCACTGAGGAATATGTGCATCGTCTGCGGGAAGAACTCCCGCGGAACTTTCCCGGCGTCGAGTTCTTCTTCCAACCGGCGGACATCGTGAGCCAGATCCTGAACTTCGGGCAGCCGGCGCCAATCGATATTCAGCTGTCCGGACCGAACTATCCGCAAAATTATCTGATTGCGCAGGGAATCGCGAACCGCTTGAAGCATGTGCCTGGCGCAGTGGACGTGCACGTCCAGCAACTGATGAACAATCCTACGCTCCATCTCGACGTGGATCGTGTTCGCGCGCAGCAGGTCGGCCTCACGCAGCGCGATGTAGCACAGAACGTACTGGTATCGCTGAGTTCGAGTTTCCAGACCTCACCCACGTTCTGGGTCAATCCGAAGAACGGCGTGAGCTACAGCCTGTCGGTCATGTCACCGCAGTATCGTGTTGACTCACTTCAGGCGCTGATGAACACGCCGGTCAACGGGCCGCAGGCGGCGTCGCCCCAAGTCCTGGCGAATCTTGCCGTGGCTACGCCGACGATCTCGCCGGCCGTCGTGAGCCATTACAACGTAGCGCCCGCAGTCGATGTGTATGCGAGTGTCGATGGGCGTGACTTGGGTGGCGTTGCTGATG
>Ga0335069_10001777_pt1 | contig 34145 bp, 29 predicted proteins | sample Lox_Sample_11_FD_206714 | JGI IMG/M metagenome (GOLD analysis project Ga0335069, IMG submission 206714) | Soil microbial communities from Loxahatchee National Wildlife Refuge, Florida, United States - Lox_Sample_1.1 | ecosystem: Environmental > Terrestrial > Soil > Wetlands | place: USA... | reverse complement strand
ATCGGATAAGCCAGCAAAAGCGTCAACGCGTCGAGGAGATCTTCGGCTGGCTCAAAACCGTCGCCGGCCTGCGCAAGACCCGCCATCGCGGCGTCGCTCGGGTCGGTTGGATGTTCAGCTTCGCCCTGGCCGTCTACAACTTGGTCAGGATGCGTAACCTGCTGGCGGCGGCCACCTAAAGTGACCCGCGACTGACGCGGCATGGTCACGCTCCGGGCCCACTCAGCACTCTCGACCCGCCTTTGAATCTCACCTTTCACTAGGAAATCCACTGCGAATTCCGCTTTTTCCGCAAGCTGCTAGCCCCACTCGGGCTCTGCATGGACCTGTTCGATGGTGTCCTTTCTCTAGAAAAATAATTTTTTTGATTCGCTCCTAGCGGGAGGTGAGGAGGGCATTCATAGCGTCGGCGGCTTCGCGCTTAAGTTGTTCACCCACATAAGCGTAGAGGTTAGCGGTGAGCGCGCTGGAGTTGTGCCCGAGCAATTCCATGATCACCCGCAATCGATCACGACTCCCCGCCGGTTCTTGTGTGTCATGCCCAGGTCATCGGTGAGGTGTGCCGCTCGCCGTCCTCGAGAGATTGATCGACGAAGTCTTCTATGATAACTATTTGCATGGATTTGCCTGAATGGAGAGCTTTAAAGATTCAATACGGTCTGTTTACCTTCATCTATTCGCTTCGAGCTAAGCAAAAGGATTCTATAAGCATCAGCGGCTTCATGTGCCTCAAAGAATGAGACGCGTTTCAGTAAAGGACCTATCTGTGCATCCAACGAAATGTAAGGGCGTGAAAGACTTTGGCAGATGGATCTCGAGCGGTTTTCTGCCCAGCCTGCTTATCTGTGCCTTGCTCCTATCTTTTCATCGCGTCGCACTAGCACAGTCGAACGGGACGCCGACCGCCACTCAGACGGCATTGCTCACCAGCGTAACCACGTATCACAACGACATACAGCGCACCGGTTGGAACTCAAACGAAACGATCTTGACGCCTACGAATGTCACGCCAACCACCTTCGGCCCTATCGCATCTGTCGCGTTGGACGATCAGGTAGATGCGCAGCCACTGGTTGTAGCGAATCAGGTGATCCAAGGGCAGGGCATTCACAACGTCGTCTATGTAGCGACCGAAAACAACAGTGTCTATGCAATCGATGGTTCATCCGGGGCCGTCCTTCTGAAGAGTAATTTTGGCGCCCCAGTGGCAGCCCCTCTGGGCTGCGGTAACAACGGTCCCAACGTTGGCATCACCAGCACGCCTACGATCGATGTGGCCAATCAGACTATTTACGTGATGACTTATGTGGTGTTGGGGCCCAATCAGCCTGCGTATCAGTTACACGCGCTTAACCTACAGACGCTCGGTGAGCAACCCGGATCTCCAGTAACCGTTTCGGCGTCTGCGACCCTGACAGATGGGACCAGTTACGAGTTCAACCCGAGCGTGCAACGCCAGCGCGCGGCCCTGTTGGAGTCTGGCGGCAACATTTATGCAGCCTTTGCGAGTTTCTGCGGCTTCCAAAATAGCCTGTCGCGCGGATGGCTTTTAGGTTGGAACGCTGCAACCTTGGCTCCCCTAAACGCGAATGTACTGACGAACAGTTTGGCCACAGCGCCCTATACTGGTGGTTGGCCCGGAACTTACGGGCCCGATTTTTTTCTCTCTTCTATCTGGATGTCGGGATTCGGGATTGCGGACGATGGGCGGGGCAATCTTTTTTTCGCCACGGGCAATTCTGATCCAAGTGAATTTACATTCACTGGTACCACCAATATTCAGCAAAGTGCGGTCAAGATGCCCGAAGCTCTCACCGGCCCTTCAGACATCTTCACGCCGTCGAATGCTGCCACACTTGACCAGCAAGACCTCGATTTTGGCTCCGGTGGCGTGCTGGTGCTGCCCGATCAGCCTGGCCCTATTCCCCACGTGGCGGTAGCTGCCGGCAAGATAGGCTACCTCTACATTCTGAATCGTGACGCTATGGGAGGGTTCAACAATCCCGACGTACCGGCAGCTGTCTACATCGGTAACTGTTGGTGCGGAGAGTCTTTCTACCAAGGATCAGACGGCGTCGGACGAGTAATATCCAGTGGCGGAACGAAATTGCAAGGTTATTCATGGTCACAGGCCATGTCGTGGACGGTTAACACGGCTTTGATCCCCGCGCTTGGTCTCGAAGCTCAGTCCCCGCCTCTTGCTCCCAGTGCGCAGCATCCTGGCTTTTTCACGAGCATTTCATCCAATGGAACAGTCGCCAATACCGCACTCATTTGGGCGGTCGGACATCCAACCAGCTCTGACAATCACGTCACGCTCTATGCCTTCAACGCAACACAATCTGGTCACAGCTTGGCGCAATTGTATGCGAACGGTGCGGGCACCTGGCCTTACCTCAGCGGAGATGCGAATCTCGTTCCTACAGTGGCTAATGGCAAAGTCTACGTGGCCAGTTACAAGCAGTTGGCGATCTTCGGTCTGACCTCGTCGGCGGTGTCCACGATAAAATTGCAGAAGCCAACGGCAGTTCGCTCCTCGGTGCGACAAACGGGTGCGCAGTTCTGGGGTACCCTCAAAAGTGTCAATAATACGCAGCTCGTACTCGAGCTTCGGAATAGAGATCGTCTTCGGGTCGATCTCAGCCAAGCCTTAGCCACGGGTGAAACTGTGCGGCCGATCGTTGGCAAGAACGTCGCCATCAGTGGTCATCTGAACGCCAAGGGTGTGCTGCAAGCGAACGTCATGTATGAATCGAACGCCGACCCAAGAGCTGAGGCCAAGATCGCCGAGGATGAAAATAGGAAATAGTTCAGATCCATGGCGTACGGGTTAGTGGCATCCTTTCCTAAGCCCTTCAGCTCGCGGCGACTCTAGTAAGCAAGTCCTCGCTACCACGATCATCGCTTTCAATCTGCCGGTAGCGGTAGCCATCTAGATACCTCGCATGGTCGAACTGTTGACGTCAATGCGGGTGCGGTGTCGGCGTACGCATATTTGGCACTGCTACGCGCGAAGCGCGGGAATCTGACAGGTCGGGAAGCTTTCGGACCCCCCAGTTGATTACAAGCCCACGTCGGTTCTTGGGTGTCGTGCCCCAGGTCATCGGCGAGATGTGCCGTTGGCCCTCCTCGAACGTGAGGATCGACAAGATATCGGTAGGCGCGGCGTATACCGCAGCTGATAAATCGGCATACCACGAAAGTTCATCGGTTACACGTTCAGCTCGCTCGCAATCGATTCAAAATTCGGCCTTGTCAGCGTGATCCACCCGCACATCAGACCAACTTACCTCGGCGAGTCTTTTTCCTTCGATTCAAGAATCATTGGGAGTTGGCTTCGATTCGCCCTTTGTGCACCGCCTCTGCCAGTTTTTCATGATCTCGATCTGTCTGCTTAGAGTACTTTATAGCGAATTCCCCAATAGCCTCCTCGAAGAGTCTGCTGTTGCCCATGTAACCAGCAATTATGGCTGGGTCGCATGAACGGGCATGGGCTCGAGCTAACACCCTTCCGCAAACTCTGCCGTAGTATTTCAGCATCCGAGCATTCATCGCTTCCACGGCCACGGACATCTTCATGTCCCGAAGCTGACGAGCATAAAAGTCACGATTGCGGAGTTTGCCATGCGCCCATCCCAGCAAAATATCGCTCGCCGCCTGCATGTGATGCTGCCCAACTACTATACGCTGACCGTGGTTCGAATATTCGCTCGCGCCGGCATAGGGCTCCAAGACAGATGCATTGGCTTCCTTGACCTGTATGAATAGCGAGTCATTGGCCGACGCCATCAGAAGCACGATCAGACAGAGCGTACCGACGCTGCCAACCCCGACTACCTTCATCGCAATGTCGACCAATTTGTATCGCTCGATTATCGCCCGGTAGTGGGGTGCCAAAGACTCCAGGTACTCATAGTGTGCGGCAGTGGCCGACTTATGGAATGCATCATTGCCTTCATCCGGGAGGTGAAAGATAAGCGGCGGATTGTCCTTGATCCGAGGTCTCATCCCACGGCGCGCAGCCAGTCGGGGGAAATCATGCTCGACGACGTTGCGCTGGTGCTCTTTCTTTATCTGCTGATGCCATCGTCGTTGCCAGTCAGAGTCGCGGAGTCCTGCGACCATCTCTTTTACATTCACATGGTCATGCCAGATATCAAGCACCCGCATTCGCGAATATTCGATCATCCATTACGATATGAGCTGACGGCTGACTCGGCGGCGGACCGCGACTCTTGACGAGCGAGGTTTATATATTGGCCAGCGACTGCAAAACTGGCTGCCAAGCGCTTAAGATCCCACTCCCCTGTGCTGGGAGCGTCTCGTCGAAGTCATTGATGTCAAAGATCAAGTTTCGCTCTGGTGTGGCAAAAGCTCCGAAGTTCATCAGGTGGCAATCGCCACACGCCTGCACTCGAACACCGGTGGTGGGTGTGCGAGAGAGATCTGACGCCATCACTGCTGCCGAACCGCGCAAAAACGCAAAAGGGGAACTGAGCATTCGTGCATGTCGAATCGGGATTAGATTCGGCAGGCGCATCGCGTTCGATCTCATCAGCAGTTCGATGGGATCTGGACGATCTCTTGGCGCATTCCAATCCGCATGGGCATCCCTCGGGACTTGCTCACGGAGGTCTTTCCCCGCCTGCCAGCGTTCCTTCCATGGCAGATAGCGATCACTAAATCTGTCCCATCGACGTGAGTTATGATCGGCTGTTCGACGAGAGTCCCTGCGTGCCTGAACCATACATTTCCATCCGATATCTCTTATCAACAGCTTATAGCACAGATCGGCGCGCGGTGAGTAATGGCCGTTTCTCTGCTTCCGCACACCATGGCGTCAGCTATGCTTTCTTGTATGGATGGCTAAGGTGCGACGCGCGTCCTGCAAGACCGAATCGAGGTTGACGAACGCCAAAGGATGAATCCAGAAGATGAATCGACGAACCCAAGTCCGGGCCGAAAGCGGAGGAAGGGCTCGCGATGAAGTCTGCCATCTTCTTCGGAGCCCTCCTCGTTTTGCTCGGGATTGTCAACATTCGTGGGTCTTCACAACCCATCTGATGCCAATTAGCGGAGGCATCTTCGGCGTTCTGGGACGTGCGTGATTGAATGCTAAGACACTTCGACTAGCTAACAGCCTTCTGGAGATACTCCGGATCATCGCGTCTAAAGCTGATCGCTCCGAGAGGAAGAGAATGGCGCGGTTCTGAAGCGCATTTTCGCCGAGGCGAGCCTACATCGGAGTTGGCTTTCCCGAGCCCAATAGAAGAAGGAGAGCTCTATTTGCTGCCACGATGGGAGAGCGAAGCAGGGCGTCCGCCGCGCTTCTCCGACAAGCTGTGCAAGTGCTCTCGCGGCCATCGGGACTCATCGGGCGCCTGTAGAATTGGCACAGGAAGTTGAGCCAACCACCTAGGGAAGCTCTGCGTAAGTTATGATACGAGTGGAGTTTGACATCGCGCCAGTGACGATTATTTGAAACGACGATCTTTTGGTCGATAGGCGTTCGCGAACTGGCGGTTGGCGGAGTTCGCGGTGCACTCTATTGGCGTCACAATCCGCACCTCGCCCCAGCCGGAAGAAGCTGTCGGCGTACTTGGTAGAGGTTGGCCAGCGCGAACATGGCCTGCGCCCGCGCCAGGTTCTTGGCCAAGCCGCGGTAGCGCACTTTGGTGAAGCCCCACAACTGCTTAATTACGCGGAAGGCGTGCTCGCCGCAGGCGCGCGTGCGTGAACGCGCCCGATTGATCAAGCGCCAGCGTTCGTTCAATGGCTGCCGAGCAGTGGGCCGCCGATTGACCCGGTAGCGGATTCCCAAGCTCTCCAGGAAGGTGCGGTGGTCTTCTTTCCAGTAGGCCTGATCGTCAAACACCGCACGCTCCTGCCCGTGCAAAGCTCTCCAGCATCTGGGTGACATCGGCGACCGCGGCAGCGGTCGCCCTCACGCTGTGGACGATACCGCGCTTATCGGTTCCTATGTGCAGCTTCATCCCGAAGTGCCAGTTCCTACCCTTGCGGGTCTGCTTTATCTCCGGGTCACGCGTGGCCGTGGCGTTCTTGGTCGAGCTCGGTGCGGCGATGATGGTCGCATCGACAATGGTCCCGGCGCGTAGCAACCGCCCGCGCGCCTCGAGCAGGCCGCCAATCAAGTCGAAAATAGCAGCGGTAAGACGGTGTTCTTCCAACAGATGACGAAAGCGCAGGATGGTCGTCTCGTCCGGCACCACATCGTCGCCCAATTCCACCCGCGCGAAGCGCCGCATCGATTCGCTGTCATAGATCGCGTCCTCGGCCTGCGGGTCAGAGAGATTGAACCACTGCTGCAGGAAGTAAATCCGCAGCATCCTTTCGAGCCCCAGCGGCTGGCGTCCGTTGCCCGCCTTGGGATAATGCGGCTCTATCAGCGCCGGCAGTCGCGTCCACGGAATCACCGCGTTCATCTCGGCCAGAAACTGCTCGCGCCGTGTCACCTTGCCCTTCCTGCTCCACGCCAGCGACGCAAACGTCCATTGATTACTCACCACCCCACCTCCCCATCCGCCGATCAGAAATCTTCTTTGTACCTAATCGATCAGTTTGTGCAGAGATTCCTTAGGAGCGATCAAGTAGGCATCGACAGAGGGTGCATGACGCCATTCGGTGGCTGTCTCGGTCAGAGACTCTCCTCGTTCGTTAGCGCCCCGAGGGTGCTCGTATCCGCACCGCAGCAAATCCGCGGACCCAGCCGTTAGGCCTGCATGATAGCGGGAATACGGAGCATCCAGCACTTCGTCGCTTTCGCTAGCATGTACGTTTTAGCATTATATATGAGTGAATTGCATCTTATGAGGTGTATTGGGTTGGCATGTATAACAATGCATGGACACAAGGCGACTTGAGGAGAATAATACGCGGGATGCTCCCTTGCGGAATGAACCGATGTGTCTACCGGGATTGATAGAAATCCAAAAGTAATCGCTGGATTAGACGGTTTCGCTTCACAAGCGTTAGCTAACGAAGAAGTCGCGGACTCTTACGTGGCTTTGCTTGCCTCGCTCAAGCTTCAACTGAAGCTCCGAGCTCGGAGCTCCGTACTCGTCACGAGCGCAAGACCTGGCGAGGGTAAAACTACGGTATCGTCCTGCCTCGCATCGATCGCCACTCTCACAGGCGAGAAGGTCATTCTTGTCGACGGAGATCTTAGACGAAGGTCTCTAACAACGGCCTTAGGTCTGTCACAGAAGGTTGGACTGGGTGAACTTCTAGCCGGCGAAGTGGAGAGCAAGGCGGTAATCCAGACAATCCAGCAAACGATCGCGCGGCTTGGGACCGCTCAAAGCTACGTAATACCGAGCGGACGTCGTTCACCAAAAACGCTCCCTGCCATCGCATGGACGGAGGCAAGAGCCTTGTTTGAAACTGCCATAGAGGGCTATGCGCTCGTCCTGATTGATTCGCCACCTTTGTTAGCCGCTAACGATGCATTATTGCTGGCAAATTTAGTCGAAGGTGTCTTGCTCGTTGTCGACGCTGAAAATTCTATCCTGAACGAAATCAAACTGGCCAAACAGCAGCTTGACCGAAGCGGTATCCCAGTACTCGGCGCGATCCTGAATCGGTTCGATCCTCGAATCCATGGTCCCGGACGTCAGCCGTATCGAGGCTACGACGTAACGGAGGTGTGAGAGTGGGTGCGACAACTGCAATCGCCGCTGACGTTAGCCGCGATCAAGGGAACTATCCCTTAGACGTTTCCATAATCATTGCTACATACAACGCACGAGAACTGCTGCTCAATTGCCTTGCGTCCATCTACGACCATCCACCGAAGGTCCCGTTCGAAGTTATTGTTTACGACGACGCTTCGAAGGATGGGACAACGCAGGCCGTTTCTGCACAGTTTCCTCAAGTCCGCCTCTATACGAATGAAGTAAACGTTCACTATGCCACCTCGAACAATCGCGCTTTCCGAGTGGCGCAGGGGCGCTTTTATTTCCTGCTGAACAGTGACACGCTCGTTATGCCTGACGCTATCGACCTCATGGTTAGATTCCTGTGCGAGCATCCAGATGCAGGTGCTGTCGGTAGTAAATTACTGAACGAAGACGGGACGTTACAGCTCTCAGTCAAATCGCTCCCTAGCATCGGTTCAGCGCTCTTCGGCCTGCGATCGTTTTTGTTCAGATGGTTCCCGACCAACCGTTTCACCCGGGCCCACTTACCTCAGATCAATAACGACATCGACGTTCCATGCGTAGCCGGCTATGTGTCGAGTGCCGCCGTGATGATTCCTCGAGAGGTCGTCGAGAGGGTTGGTGACCTCGATCGTCGACTTTCTTATCACGTCGATGCCGACTATTCGAAAAGAATTTCGGATCTCGGACTTAAGAATTACTATCTGCCAACGGCTCGCATCGTTCATCTCAATCACCGCGGGGGTACGATGGTCAGCTTCCGGCGGAGATTCCGCTCTTTGGTGGAGTTTCACAGAGGAAGTTATATTTATTATGTAAAACACGTCCGGTGGTCGCGCTGGAGTCCGATGCAGATAGTTGTAATTGGTGGCCTGGCCGCACGATTCATCCTTTCTTTGGGTGGGCAACTGGTGGCTGAGGTTTACGATATGGGCAAGTGGTGCCTAAATCGGAAGAAAGAGATTAGATAGCTTATGCTTATCCGGTTGTTTCAGCACACCACCATATGTAGTGGATTAGGTTTGAAGAGGCAGGTTTGACAGGTCCATCGCATTCCGGATGCTGTCGTAAGATGTCGGAGTGCGTGCGGTTCCGAGACCCAGGAGAGTTTGGAAGGCAGCCATGGGTTGCTTTCGTCGATTGTGCCGAAAGACGAACTCGTCGAGGTAGGCCTGGAGTTGCGCGCGGCTTACCCCGTGATGAGTGCTGATAAGCCATTGCTGGAGATTGCCGATGGCACGATCGGCGAATGGCACCACCGACGGCGCGCCTTTGCTCAATTCGGTTCTCAGCGGCTGAGTGCGAGGAATGTGCTTAAAGCCGATCTCTTGCAGGCCGGCAAAGCTTTTGAGGCCATCGGTATGAATGGTCGAGCCCGGAGCGACGTTCTGCGTGATGAAGCTGTTGATCGTCATCGCTGTGAAGTCTGGGATGACTGCCATACGGATACGCCCAGAAGCTCTCCCGCGCTTCTCAACGGCTACCATGACGAATCCCCCGGGGCGCCCCTGAGCTGGCGGCTCCGTCGGATCCCGGCTTGGGTACGGCCAACCCAGGTGTCGTCGACCTCGACCTCGCCGTGAAGCGGCTCGCGCGCCGCATTCACCGTCGCGCGCCGGAGCTCGTGAGTATCATCCAAGCGGTTTCGTAACGCTGAAGACCAAGCTGGCGCTGGAGAAGCAACGCCGAGACCCCTCGCTTGTCGGTCGTCATCAGGTAGGCCGCCCAGAACCAGAGGGTCAGCGGGGTCTTCGTATGGTGAAGGATGGTCCCCGAGGTCAGAGAGACTTGGTGACGCACTGCCAGCGTCTTCGTCCCACCAGCGCGTAACCGCGATCGTGCGTGCATCGGGGGCACTTGTAGCCCTCGGACCAGCGACACGCGGCCAGGTACTCTTGGCAGGCCTCTTCGCTGGCGAATTGAAGCTGAAACTGGCGAAGAGTCCTGGGAAAGGGACGCACGAGGCACTCCGAGAGACTACTCCTAGCGGTTAGCTGAAACAACCGGATAAGTATAAGATAGCTAGAGTCTGTGGCTCGGATATCACGTCTCTGATTCCGTAAACAATAAATTGACGAAAGAGATGGATATATGATAGTTATAGAAATTCTCAGGATTTCATAGCGACCCTATGTCATTCTCCCGACTATCTCTAAAAACAATTCTAACGCTGCTCTTGCTCTTGTCCGGCTCTAAGAACTCGCTGGCTCAGTCCTCGGCTTCGGTTTTGACCCATCATTATGACTATTGGCGCAGCGGTTGGAATTCTAAAGAAACCACGCTCACTCCCTACAGTCTCTCATCCGGCAGCAACAATTTCGGCCTTATAGCATCTGTAAACAATCTTGACGGCGCGATCTTTGCGCAACCTCTGGTGGTGCCGAACCAGCAGATTACGTGTCCTGCAGGTCAGACTGTTGTCGTCTGTGAACAGGGCCTTTCAGGAGTCTATGAGGTCGTTTACATAGCGACGAATTCCAACACGTTATACGCAATCAATGCCGCGAACGGGCAAATTCTTCTGCAAAGGAATTTCGGCCCAATTTCAAGTTGCGGTGGGATCGTAGCGACGCCGGTGATCGATTCGGTGTCGCAACGGCTCTATGTGATGGCGCACATTACCGCTAATGGAGACGAGCCGAGCGTTCTTCATGCCGTAAACTTGAGCGATCTAACCGACGCTGTCCCTGCCTACACCCTTAGCAACGTTAATACTACTCAGACTCTTACTGATGGCTCGACATATCGGATGATTGTTGCGGCGACTTGTCTCAGGTCGGCGCTCCTCTTGGTTAATGGAAACGTCTACGCCGGGTTCCGCGCAAACGAGTATATATCAAGCGATACAATCGCCAGCGGACCGACACGGGGCTGGGTGCTAGGATGGAATGCTAAGACTCTTACCCCCATCCCGCCGCTTCTCACCGACCGCCAGACAACTTCGACAAACAATTTCTTTCTCGCATCAATCTGGATGTCCGGCGGCGGCCTCGCTTCGGATGGTACAAGCATCTACTTCTCAACCGGCAATTCAGATCCGGCCGGAGATTCCCTATCTATTTCTCCGCCCAACAATATTGAGGAAAGCATCGTTAAAGTTAGCTCAGGCCTTAGGGTCTTGGACCTCTTTACACCCTCGGATTACGCTTTCCTAGATGCCAATGACTGGGAGATAGGGTCGGGTGGAGTTATGGTCATCCCCAATTCGTCTTACGTCGTGGGAGGCGGCAAGGATGGGCGGATGTTCCTCTTGAATTCCGGTCGCCTTGGCGGATTTACCCCTGGTGGCCCAGATAAGGTGCTCGATACGGAATCCATCGGTGAGTGCTGGTGTGCGCCCTCTTATTTCATGGGGCCGGATGGAATCGGTCGCGTTGTGAGCAGCGGCGGAAATAGCGTTACGACCTGGAAGCTTGTCCAAAGCACGTCCGCACCGCCAAAGCTTGTACAAGACAGTACGGGGTTGATAGCAGCGACCGATGAAGATCCGGGCTTCTTCACCAGCGTTTCCTCCAACAACACTGGGGCCGATTATGGCGGCATAATATGGGCCGTAGGTCGACCGTCGTCGAGCTCCAGCTGGATAACGTTGTACGCCTTCAACGCTAATGGCCAAGGTGGGACGTTGCCTCTAATAGGGCAGTACCAGGTTGGAATGTGGAATCGTCCAACCAACGCTAACATCGTGCCCGTAGTTGCCAATGGCAAAATTTATGTAGCTAGTGCCAACAACAACGCAGGCATCCTAGCTATCGTGGGCTTTCTGCCCCAGTCAGGGAGCTTAGCCAATGTTGTTATCACCAATGCTTCGTATTCCAGCGCCACTGGTCTGTTCAGCAGCAAAGTGAAAAACCTGAGCAGCGCTGCGACGCCTGCAGGAACACCGATAAAGGTTGCGTATTATGTTAATGGACAATTTGCTGGTGCCGGCGCAATCGCGGGACCCTTAGTCGCAGGGGCATCAGCCACGATCAGCGCTGCGCCTATAAGCGGTCAACCACCCAGCGGAGCGGGCAACTCGGTTAAAGCCTTTTTGGTGCGATAAGCGAAAGTTTTGCCACGAATCGACTTCTAAAATTTAGTGAGAAACCCCGTGCAGTCGCGATTCTATCCCAAGGGCTGAGCACGCCTGCTAGACGCCGGAATGATTAGCTGTTTGCGGCTTAATTCTCGCCCGAGCCGGGAGCGTACTGAGTCAAAGAAACTTCTTGTTCTTGAATCCACTTTAGGTTTAAAGCGAGCCCTGCATACATCCAAAGCAACACAAGCACCGGGTATTCTTGCAAAGGGTCCATCAACCCATTGACGGCGACCCCGCAGAACGTAACGAACAGTGCACTTGCGAGAAATTGGATTTCAGGGTCGGAGCTGTAGGACTCTCGCCAGCAGATCAATGTCACCTTCGCAAAAAAAGTGAAAAATAACGCAGCACCTATAACGCCTATTTCTGACGTTAGGCTCAGATACAAGTTATGAGTTGGCTCAGAATCAAACTGAGATTCAGGGTCGTACTTATTGTAAGTTATATTGCTGTACTTGCTCTTTTCCCCTGTGCTGTTGTTAAGTCCGACGCCAAGTAAAGGATGCGCGATGATCATCTTGGTCGCAGCTCGATACTGAAGAAATCGGACCGAGACTGAATCTTTCCGAACAGTAAACTGCTTATAGAGCTTCGGGCTAACCGCCCCTAGGGCGAGGACGCTAACGACGGCGAGCGTGATGATTTCTTCACGCTTCAATTTATGATCCCGCAGCATCATCAGGAGGACCAGCAGAACTTGTACCGCAGTCGTGACATAGTAAACGCGAGTGAACGTCAAGGAGAGGCCTAGCACACCAAAGACGGAACAAAATAAGAATGGCCATCGTCGTTTGACGACCGGGTTCGGCGCACAAAGAAACATCACAAACGGAATGACCATCATGCAAAGCCGCACGGTAGATCCCGGAGAGTTGAGCGTACCAAAAGCACGCACTGCGGAACCCTCGTCACTGCGATCTACCATAAGATATTGCTCTATCTGCGAGAGATCTTCGTGTCCCTGACCTAGCGTCAGGGGAGTCAGGTATCCGGTTTCGAAGCGGATTGCCGTAGCTGCTGCTTGGGTAAAGAGAATCGTCACCGCCAAAATGACTAACACGCGGAGAAAGCCCTTCGAGTCCAAGCAATTGACAGCATACAAATAGACAATGAGCACTTTGATTTGGCGCGCTATTTCCACCATGCCGAGATAGGTTGAGGCTGCCCCGAAGGTCGACAATAGTGCCATTCCGAGGTAGCCGACGGCGAGCCACGTGATCTTCGGAAAGCGAAAGGCCTTCCTGTGGAACAGCGCATCATTAATCCAAATCACCACAAGGATGACCAGAACCAAATCTGTGGCGGTGACTTCGAAGGTAAAATTCCAAATCGTGTAGTCGATTTGAAGCCTTTCGACCACTGCAAGGCCATCATTAAGGTTCTTGCTTATGGGGAATTCCAGCGTTAGAAGCAAAATTGACAGCCAATACAAGCGGAAATTCTTTACCAAAAGAGCGGGCAGAAATAGGGCCACGCCTAAAGGAAGAAGTGAGACATACATGACCTTGGTTGCATAGAGCGCCAAAGCGACGAAAGCTCCAAGCAACCCAGCCACGAAAACCAACCGAATCAACGACCGTAAATCCAGGGTCTTACGGCTACCTTCAGGACGCCCCGGGGGAAAATTGGCTAATGCTTGGGTACTCAAGGTCTATAAATGCCGCGGCGATGAATGTTCTGACCTTGCCAAGAGATTAAAGAGCGCACTGCCAGTCCGTTAAAACGCTCCCTGCTGAAGAAGGACAGCCTTTATGCTAAGCAGAATTATCCCGAGATCGAACAGCACACTACGATTGTGCACATACTCGAGATCTAAAGCCAAAGCCTGCCCCCAATTCAGCGAACTCCGACCCTTAGCTTGAGCCAGGCCCGTTACGCCTGGTTTGCACGAAAATTTGTACATCTCTTCAGGTCGATAAAACTGAAGAACATCCGGGTGTTCGGGGCGGGGACCCACAAGTCGCATCTGTCCAAGGATTACGTTCCAAAGATTCGGCAACTCATCCAAAGAGAGCTTCCTCAAGATACGACCCACGCGCGTGACTCTGGGATCGCTCGGGCTTTTGGGGAAATGGTTGTGGAACTCTTCGACGTCGAAGTCAAATCGGTAAAGCTCAGGGAACCGGGTCTTCGCATCGATGAACATCGTTCGAAATTTCGCGAGACGGAAGTAACTAGGAACATAGTAAAGGCTATCTGGCTGATATCCTCCGGGCGGAGGCTCCAAGTCCGCACGTCCCTCGAGATCACGTCCCTTCGCTCTGATCGATCGGCCGGGGCGAACTTGCAGAAACAGTGCTGGACCCGGTGAATCAAGCCGAATAAGAGCCCCAATTAACAGCAGTAGCGGTAAGGAAAGGATCAATCCGATGGTGCAGACAAGCAATTCTATAACGCGATAGATAGCCTCGACGACCGTGTTCGATGAGCCGACAACGTCTTTCGCCACGACGGCATGGACACGCTTCGGTCGGCGATCTCCAGCGAACGAATCGCACCTCCGCGTCAGTTTTGTGCTTATGGATGAGGATTCGCTTTTCGTTGGCGCGTTTGATTCAAAGTCGAGCACTTCCTGCTTACCTGCTGCTTCTATAGAAAAATCGGACAAATTGTGAGGGCTGCTCTCGAAAAGGCCACTCTAATTGAGCTTTTTACATCACTCCCGAACTAATTTTGATTTCTCAGATGGAAGATACGTTTCTAATTGTCTTATGTACGCTATTTAGCCAAAATAGCGCGCATAAAGAAAGCGCCGATGGGCGGCGAACCACGCAATTCCGCGGTGATCAGCTAAGGGGAAGGTGCAGCAAATGTCAGAGGCACAGAAGTTGGAACCAATTGAGGCTCACGAGATCGACGACGAACTCGAGCGAAGCCTCACCCACGAATGGGACGCACAGATCATGACCTATCCGAACGAGCGGTTTCCATTCAACGACTGGATTCGGGCTCGTATTCGAAAGATGGGTTTTCCGGTCGAGGATTTGAGCTACTTCCACGAGGTTGTTCCACAGGAGGAAAGCTATCGGATCACCAAGCAGCTTTGCGCCGATACGAACCTTCCGGAATTCCGGCGGATGCTTAACCGGTTCGTTCGCGAAGTGGTAGTGCCGAAAGGCAAGTTGCGCTTACCTGTGGCCGTGCAGCGCTTCATGAACGTCCGGATCATGCTGCCGACGACGCCCGAGCTCTTCTTCCCTCTGCACACCGGATTGCTCTACGGGCACGGAGTCGCGTCCCGCAGTATCTGGATGCCTTTCGTCGACGTCAGCAAGGACGAAGACAGGACTCGTTCGATGCAGATTATTCCGATCAAGAAATCGCGCGAACTGGTCCGCTACGCGATCGATCACAAGCTCAAGATGCACGAAATGACTGAACTGTGGAGCAATTACACCCACCAGATTAAAGCTGGTCCTGGTAGTTGCTGCCTGTTCAGCCAGGAGCATATCCATGGCTCGGGAATGCCGAACAACACCGGCAAGACGCGTATCAGTATGGATTTTCGGATCGCCGAAGGGATGTACGGCGACCTTCTTGGCCGTAAGATTCCTGCGGGCTACTTCCACATGATTCCGGATACGGAAGAAGAGGAAGAGCGCTTGTCGAAGCTGCCTCCGCGCGAAGAGCAGTTTAAGAACGGCAGGAAAAACATCTTCTACGTCGCGAACAACAGCGCCGCGACCTTCCCGATTCCGGTGCATCTGCAGCGCTACATGCTGAACGATTACATGAGCAAGAAGGGACTGTCGTGTGACTACGAGCTGTTCGATCTTGAGGACATGTTGCACAACCCGACATTGTGGCACTTGATTGAGGATCGAAGCGCTAACACGGTTATGTACAGCATCTTCGCGCTTCCAGAGAATAAGGAAGAGCGAAATAGCTTACTGGAGACCGCTCTCGAGCGCGGGAACATTATCCACTTCGTGAACGAAGATCTACAGTTAGTGACTCGCGAGGATCTCGCGACAATCCAGAAGTATCTGGATTTCTCGCATTACGGAGAATCGCGATTGCCAATCGGCTTGCCGTATTCCGAATTGACCAAGGCCTACTTTGACAAGTGGTCAAAGTCGATGGCGAACTACCATAGCAACGCGGATTCTAAGAGCGGTCCGCGCTTGGTGAAGTAGGTCACGGCTCATCGCGCTCGATAGCTGACGCGAACCGTATGGAGTCTCAAGAATGAAGCTAGGCGGCCGACAGCAAAACTGTCGGCCGCAATCTTTTGGGCTCATGTTCTCGATTGCTTCCAGAGATAAGATGACACTGGCTTCCTTCCATGTCGGTTGAGTGCGAAGCGTGAAAATTCCTCCGATATTGCTCGCGCGGATTCGGAAATCGGTGGTCGAGTATATAGGTCAGCATCCTCCGACGAGGACGATCGAGAATCCCGACGGAGGAGCTTACCTGGATCGTTGGGAACTCAGAGGCAATCATCCCGTCTTTGATATCTACTTACATCGCTTTATGAGTTCGGACGACAGTCGCGCACTTCATGATCACCCGGGTGCGAGCGTCGCGATAATTCTACGCGGTCGATATACGGAGTGGTTCAAAGGCGGCCAAGCCAAGGTGCGCAGCGAAGGTGATGTAGTAGTGCGGCGAGCTGCTATGCCTCATCGCATCGAAATCAATCCAGAAGCCCCTCCGGTACTGACACTATTCTTGCGTGGACCGAAGCTCAGAGAGTGGGGGTTTTACTGTTCCGACGGCTGGCGTCATAACCGCGAGTTCCGCTCTCGCGGTTGTGAACCGTAAGGTAAGCAAAGTATATGAAGAGCGATCAGGTAAATAACTCGCCGGCTCCGTTGATATCAAAGTGTTTGACCATTCCAGAGAGGCAACCAAATCAGGCAGGAGACCGAACCTCTCTGTAGGTGCCGTGGAGTCCGTCAACAGTTAGTAGCGCCTACCGAAAACTCATACTCTGACATAGTGATGATACGCTCACCGAAGACAACGGAGCGACGCATTCAAGTTGTCGTTGCGCCGCTCAGGCGCGTGTCTTTTCCCAATCCGAGATGTCTCCTAGTGCGAAGCGTAAGTTACGACGCAGGTGTGCCTCGTTAAGCAGGATCATCTCGGTGTGGCACTCGCATCGCAGTGATCCGATTAACCATTCGAGGTAGCCGTTCTGCCATGGTGAGAGGTGCGGGGGCAGGATACCCACTTATCCCCATCGCATCCAGGCGGCGCGTATTGGACGACCTTGAGGACCCGTCGCGAACATGGACCAAGTCTCGCGGTGTTTCGTCCAGGGCGGGTTATTCTCTCTCGCCACCCCGCCTAAATCTTTCTAGTACTATTAAATCCTATAACATAATATAGTCATATAAAAACGAATTATCAAAGGATGCATTTATGAAGCGCCAAGTAGATCGACGCTCTTTCTTGAAGATCGCCGGAATGTCCTTGGGGGTCGGTGTGGTTTATCCGTCAATCCCCTCGCTGGTGCCGCATAGAGCGACCGGCATAATTGGCAATCCTTTCGAAAGCACGACCGGCGAAGCGCTCGCACAGCCAGTACACCCATGCCAGACGGTGACCCTGCGTAATGACGCCGAACGCACAGGTACTAATCCTGTGTTTCCTATTCATCCGTCGCTCCCTTGGTACAAGTATGTGTCGATTGATCTCGGAACGACTGCTATCGGCGGCGTTACCGTCGATCGAACCGTGCGCGCTGGAGTGCTTGTGATACAGAACTGGCAATTCAATGCGGGACCTCTCAATGGCCAGACGCGGACGCTTGCGTTGGTCGCCACGACGACCAACGAACTATATTGTTACGATGAGAGGTCTCTCCTCGCTGTGGGTGCCGCAAGTACCCCTCTTTGGTACAGGTCGCTCGGGGTAGCGCCGAGCATGCGTGGCGGCAGCAACCTCACTCCCCCCATCGGCATTTGCGGTACCCCGGTGGTGGATGCAGCCAGCCGGCGCATTTTCGTCGTGGCGTTGTGGGAGGATGCTTCCGGTGCCGGGCACTACACCATTTTCAACATCGCGCTTGATACGGGCGCAATCATCGCTAGCGAGGAACTGGTCGATGCTGGAGCGGTCGGTCGTCCCACATTCACAGCGGAGATGCTGGATCAACGCACGGCGATCAATATGACGTCCGGTTGGCTGTGGTTCGGCTTTGCTGCCTTTCTTGCCGGCGACGCTGGCCGGCAGTGTGGCTGGGTGGTAGCTGTTCGGCCAGACGATCTGACCCAACAACTCTACCAGCCAATGATCTCGCTGAACTCTATGAACACCTGGGGGATTTATGGGGGCGGAGTCTGGGGATCGGCCGGTCTGGCTGCAGGTGGCGACGGTTCGGTCTATGTCTTAACCGGGAACGCAGTACAGTTCGACCCGAGCGATACCTCCGGCACCAATCCGGCCTTTGACTTAACATCGTTTGGTTCGGACTATTGGGGTAATGTTCCTACGGCTGGGCCAGGTAGCATAGGCGATTACTTCAACGCGGTAGTGCGTTTGGGCATATCGCCTGTGGGCACCCTTCCTCAGATTCAGGTCCTCGACTGGTTTCAGGGATCGACGATTACGCGGCCCGAGAACGCCGGAGATTGGGATTTTGGAGGATCGAGCCCTCTCGTGTTGCCACCTATCAATGGACAGCAGCTTTTAGCCTTCGTGCCGAAGGACGGAGACATATTCGTCCTTAGCACTCAGAATCTAGGCAATTTCGCCGAGCCACTGACCCGTGTCACATTCGCCAACGCATTTAATGCTAACCCCCAAGGGGGTGACACTAAAGTCGCGCTGTCGTTTCTTCAGAAGGCCGGGATAAACATCCTGATAGTGGGTGCCGACTCTAATGGTCCGCTGGGCGGTTTCGCGGCTTTCCAGATTGATACCACTACTGTGCCGCCCACCTTAGCCCAGCTATGGCATCAGCCATATAGGTTACGCGACTCTTTCGGGTCGCCACTGGTGATCTCGCGCCCGGACTCTCCTCTCTCTCACGCCTGGGTCATCGACGGCGACGACAGCGAAAGTGGATTTCTCCAGAACTGTGCAATGCGAGCCTATGACATCCTAACCGGCGCAGTCGTCTATGATTCAACGGCGGCTAATCAAGTCGGCGAGCTGATCCCTCACTTTGCACCCTTAACCAGCGGCGACTTCAGTGTGTTCTGCCCGACGTCGAAGGGTTTCGTCGGCTTTACGCAGCGACCGGGGTCGGGAAACCAAGTTGGCACTGGAGCAATTCGAAGGTCTCTTCGAGGCAAGTCTTAAATCATCTCTACATCTCAACCAACGGCTTCGTTGCTACTGGACCAAGCCCTTGTTAGGTGGGCGCGGATTGCGGTGATGTTGCCTATATGCTGGACAGCATCAGTATGGATATTTGGATCGCTGAGGGGATCTTCTTTCGTAAGATTCCTGGTGGCTACTTGCACATGATTCCGGACACGGAAGACAGTCGGCTGAGTGAGAAGTGTAAAAATTCCTCCGATATTGCTTACGCGGATTCGAAACTGATCCTTGAGTATACGGGTCAGCACCCTCTGACGTCCCAGAAGCTCTTCCGGATGTTGAAGCTATTCTTACGAGGACCGAACTCAGAGAGTGGGGTTTTATTTGTTCCGACGGCTGGCGTCACAACTGCGAGTTTCGGTCTCGCAGTTGTGACGCGTAAACGGTTCAATGAATGAGCTACGGTGTGTTTCTGCTACGACCCTATTTATTAACTAACCGACCGAGGTAGGGTCCGCCTTAGCGTCTCCGACCCTTAAGAATGGCTCGAAGACTTCACTATCGCGTAACAAGTCTGGCGGGAGACTGTCGGGCTGAGTTGCCATACCCAGCAGAAACACTTTCCAATAAGCCTTGAGCTTCGGAATAGCTTCGTCTCGCCGAGAAGGTTTTACTGCCGCTAGTATACCGTACGTACAGAATCGGAATGCCGCGCCCAGGCTCATAATAGCTCGAAAGATTAGGAGTGCCGTATTTCCATAGTGTTTGCGTATGAAGTAATAGCGATTGATGTGGCTCCTAATAAGATTGTTGTAGCTTTTAACTTTCGACTCCACGCTGTGCGCCCCCCCAATATGAATGACCTCAAAATTGGGAACGTAGGCGACGACCCAGCCGGCAGCTTTTATACGTAGGCACCAGTCTGCTTCACACTGAAAGGTATAATAGTGTTCGTCGAGTGGTCCAACGTCGCGGAGAGTTTGGGATCGAACTATCAAGAAGTTTCCGTTTAGCCAACCCGCAGGTCTCCAGGTCTGAACCGTCTCGTCGATGCCATCGCGCCAAAATGCGGAAGGACGACAAATATTCGCAATTTCGGTGCGGAGGTTGTACATCTTCGCGGTCGTCTTCTGATAGCTACCATCCGGATTGACCGTCCGACAGGTAGCGATTCCAACCTCTCGGTGCTCGTCCATGAAGCGGACCATGCCTTCGACAGTGCCTTTACGAAGGAGCGAATCATCGTCCAACAGCAGAACGTAGCGACTCGTCGTCATCGCCATCAACTGATTATAGGCGCGACAATAACCAAGCTTCGCCTTTGCTCGGAATTGCTCAACTTGGGGAAACTCAAGAGCGATTTGTTCCGGCCCTTCGCTTACGCCGGCAAAATTGTACCCAACAATGACGCGGACTCTTATCTCCGAGCCGAGAGATACGAATAAGGATTTGAGGCAGTTCTGAAGATGCGTAACATTGCCGAGGTTAGCAATAACAATCGTAAGGTCTTCGGTTGCGTTTCGGATTGAGCCAGACAATAATTTAATCCACTATCGCCATATAGCGTTTGTCTTGCCGAGATGTAACACTAACGCCTATCAGAAGGCGCTTGGATGGCACAGAAGCTAGACTCCCTTCGATTGCTTTGCGAGAGGTAGTTTATCAGGGTGAGGGAGTTTGCTGGAAGCGCCTTGGAATGTTAGCCGCTACGTCACATAAGTCTCCTAAGCTCCCTGGAGTCAACCTTTATGGCCCGGTAGGGGTTGTCAGCGGCCTTGGCGTAGCGGCGCGAGGCTATGTAAGCGCCTTTCGCACTGCCGGCATTGATCTATCGGTCGTCCCGGTGCACGAGCTTTTCATCCATCAGCCCAGTATCGGGAAAGTCTACCAGTACGAGAGACCAATCCACCCCATCTCAGTAGTCCAGATAAATGCGGATTCGGTGCATCGCTTTGTTCACTTCCACGGGAGAACGTTCAGGCGCTCGCGGTACAAGATCGGCTTGTGGGTATGGGAGATGCCAGCCCTACGAGATGAATGGCTTCGGGAGCTTGAGTACTTTGATGAGATTTGGGTACCGTCGACGTTCTGTCAAAGGGCGGTTCGGGCGGTTACGGACAAACCAGTCGTGCTGATGCCATACGCAATTCTTCCTCCTCGTGAATTTGATCGATCGGTGTGGCGGAGAAGGCTCGAGATTAAGGATACGGAATTTGTTCTGCTGTATGTCTTCGATGCCTCCAGCCTGGTCGAGAGGAAAAACCCGCAGTGCTTGGTGGACGCGTTTTTAGACGCGTTTCCAGATCATCCCGATGTCCGCCTCATACTGAAGGTCTCGAATACGGAGCATAATGGAGATTTCTCCATGTACCTAAACCGCCTCGTCGAGCGAGATTCACGCTGCGTGGTATTGCGCGAGATCACAACGGCAGCTGAGGTAACGGCACTTATGGCTACTGCCGATTGTTATATCTCTCCGCATCGCAGTGAAGGGTTCGGTCTGACAGTCGCAGAAGCGATGGCGTTAGGGGTTCCCGTAGTCGCTACCGATTGGGGGGGTACTGCCGACTTTGTGACAGAGGAGGTTGGTTTCCCTCTCAATTACTCTCTTATTGAAGTGGAGCAGGACTATGGTCCTTATGGCAAAGGTGCGATTTGGGCAGAACCATCCAGAGAGCATCTGGTAGCCATCCTGAGGGCTATCGCGGCGAATCCTGAGGTCGCCGTCGAAAAAGGAGTGAGGGCCCGAGCACATATCAGGCAGTTCTATTCACCGGAGGCAATCGGACGACAGGCTGGTGAAAGGCTCGCCCAGATCCAAGAACTGAACGGCATCTCAAAGTCAAACCATCCATGAGAAAGCAGCCGTTAGGTCGTTTCTTTGCGATCTGGAGGGATTACGGATCCGTTGTTGCTGCTCGGGTGGTCTGGTCGAAGTTCAAAGGTGCTTTGTCTCCGTCGCTCGCAATACCAGCGAACATAAATTATGCGCCGATTTGCAGGGATTTTGGCGTTCTTCTTAACGCAGCCGACTACTCACGAATCGCCTTGAACAACTTGATCGAGGGTTTCAGTAAAGAGAGCCGCGGGGGGGTAGAAATATGCATTTTGGAACGACGGAGCGGTTCACTTTGTGACACTTTGCGCGGCTCTCAACCTTTGATTCGGATAATCACAGTCGATGATTCGGTGAGGAATGGGGTCGCTATTCGGTGGACCGTCGAACAGGCGACTGCTCGGTACATTGCACTGATCGCGCCCGAATGCTGCATGGAAGTGAGAGAGTTAAAAAGCCTGGTCAAAGCGCTTGATGAGAATGGCGAGATCGACGGCGTTGCAAGCTGTGTAGCCAACAGCGCGGCAAATTCGGAAAGCTGCAAGCTGCTGCTGCTGCGTAAGTCCCGCTTTTTGGAATTGCTGCCGCAGTGCGAGACCTTACTTCCGTCGGCCTGCCTTCGCAACCTTCACTCGACTGGTGTGCCCGTAGCTTACGTTTCTGAGGGAGCGATTGAGTAGCGAGCGCACAAGCTCTGAAGAGGTCGGGAGTGCAAGCCCTCTTATTTTTCAGGGCGGTTTTACCGGGACCCAGAGATACTATCAAAGACGAATTGTGAAGCGTTGATTCGTCCAGCGATCACTCAAGATTGGCAATAATAGGCATGCGTCAGAAACCTCTGCATCAGCTCGTATTCCTCTTAGGCGAAGCCGTTCTCGCTCTTCTGTCGAGCGGCGTTTTGTTCGTTCTTGTTTCACGAATCGGCGGCGCCGAAATGCTAGGCTCATATGCGCTGGCATTGTCTTGGCTAATGCTGTTTCAAGGGGTGAGTTGCTTTGGAATTCCCGAGTTTCTCATGAGGGAGGTGGGTACTCACGGGCAAAACGCTTCTCAACAGGTGAATAATGCCTTGGTACTTGGCATAGGCAGCGGCTTCATCGCGGTTGGCTTGATGCAAATCGCTGTCCGGGTCCTCGGCTACTCGTCAGAGTTGGTTCACGTCATTACGATATCGAGCCTTGGTTTGATTCCGGTCTTTCTAAATATGGCTGCTCGGGCCGTTTTTCTCGCATTTCGCCAGATGCACTTCGCCTTTACGGCCTTGTTGCTGGAAGTTGCCATCACGATGCTGGTGAGCTTGCATTTGCTCTTGACGGGCTATGGAGCAGCTGCGCTGATCGCAACATTAGTAGTTGCAAAGTTCGTGTCCGCATCGATCTCAATCACGTTGCTCTATCTGCGAGCACTCTCAATTCGCGCGCCGCTCGAATTAAAGTCGCTGGTGCAGTCCGCGAGAACAATCTTCACTTTTGGCATCGGCAATATGTTGGGAATGTTGACGATGCGTATCAACGTAATAATGGTATCCCTGTGGGTAGATATCTCGACTGTCGGGCAATTTGCTGCCGCAACAAAGCTCATGGAACTCGGGTTGATGATTCCCAACTTGTTCGTGCAGTTGCTTATGACGCGCATCGCCCACAGTTTTAGTGAGGGTGGTAAGCGCGACCCCAATCAGTTCGGTTCTTGGTTGCAAATTCTCTTTGATATTGTGGTACCGACATGCGTCGGTGGGTGGATCTTTGCGGATTTCTTTCTAAGTATACTCTTCGGCCAAAGCTTCCGAGCGGCTACCATAGTATTTAGAGTTCTCCTATTCTACCTCCTAATTGAGTCCGCTGACGCTGTTATGAGCGTGATCCTAAAAGCTGCCCATAAACAAAGAGGAGACGTCGAGCGTCTCGCATTTAACCCATTGACCAATTTTGTCCTAAATCTGGTGCTGTTGCCGACATTCGGTATCGTTGGCTCAGCTGTTGGGCGGGTTGGTGGTGCAGTTGCGTCGGCGACACTCCGTCATCGCCTTATAGCAGCAGAGATGACCGCGGTCACCTGGTCTCGCTATTCAGCAAGACCGGCATTAATCAGTATTGGAGTAGGAGCTCTTTGTTACTCGATGCGGGGACTTATGCAACCGGTTTCGCTCTTCCTCCTGTACGTATTGGGCACAGGAGGAGTTCTTTTGATTGCCTCTGGCCTCTCTCTCTCAGTTATCAAAGACATAATGACGTTCTCTGCTGGGGAAGCTGATCAACAGAATTAGTTTCGACTGCCACCAATCTTCGCGTTGATTATGGCATCAATCCCGCTGAGTTCCTGAACCATCGCATCGAGCTGGCCATTCTTCATATCTTGCTGCAAACGTTCAACTCGGGGCCGCAGCAGACTCATATCACCGCCGGCATTATGATAGGCCTCTATCCGTCCCGGTAATGCATGCATTCTGTTCTGTAAGTCTGAGACGTCAGAGGGCTGCGGTGAGTTGACATTCGTAGCGCCTGGCTGCAATGGTTCGCCTCGCAAAAACTTCCGGTACGATGCGAGTGCCTGCGCACCTTCGGTGGCCCGACGGAACAAATTGTCTCCCTGTCCGATATCCCAGCCGTAAATATTCACCAGAGCCGCACCATGACCAAATGTACGGGCGAGGAAAGTTTCCATGCCCGTCGCTGGGATTCTCGGTGGCCCGGATTGGAAATCGACGTTGGTGCCTTCCGCCGATGCCCATGGTGGATTGCCGTGCGCCTTGAGCTCTGCGTAAATGTCATTAAAAACCTCGGGATCGGAATAAGTGGTGAATCCTGGAAGCACGTCTTTGCTGAAGGCGACCGAGGGTGGGGTGAACATCACAGAGCTTGAATATGAACTTTTGCCCCAGCCACGTTCCTGCTTGTACTGTTTGTGTGATTTAAAAGCTACATGAGAATAGATGCCATATGCTGGAACGCCAGCATCCCGCAAGCTGCGAGCCCACGTATCGATCCAGTTTCTGACCACGCCTTCGAGGAGTGTGTCTGGGTTCGGCGGCGGCGCTTTCTCACTGAAGCCTAGGTTGGTTAAGGCACAATAGCCGAGGTCTTTATGCGTGTAATAATCGCGGCCTATTGCTGTTTCCCAGCCCACGATGATGCCAGCGAATAAGGCCTGATCTCCGGTTTTGCGCAATTCGACAATTTCCTGAGCAATAGCCGGACCTATGACGCTTCCCCCGATTCGACGGGCCTCAGCGAGCATACCCGGGCTATTGAAGCAGGCTTGGGGCGCAAGCTTCCAGGGTTCACCCCAGTTAAGGTATTGGCCCGAGTTGGGTGTTCCTTTCCAATCGAGCCATTCTACATTAGCCGGATTACGCCATAGATCGCTCCGTCGCAACCAGAATTTGGAGTCATCTAAATGAAAACCAACGGCAATATGATACTTCTTGGCAACCACGAAAGACTGCTGAATGAGCGTCCTTAGCTGCTCGTCAGTATAATCCATGGCCAAGGGCCCAATGACAATACCCAGTTTGTTCTGAGCATTACCGCGCTCGCCGATGGTCCCCACGATTTGTTTGGCTTCGCGATCGAGAAAGCTCGGATCTGGAAGCGTCGAGATGAGATGCTTACCCGATTCGGTCGTGAAACCAGCTCCTGCTGTGAAAAGCTGGAAGGTGAGATAGTTGACGATCGCATTTCTTGATTGCGCGATCGCCCCCGAGAAGGAACCCGATGATGTAAGCAAAATAATCAAGGCGGAGCACAGGCGTGCTCGGAAACTACGCATAGATATTCCTTTCCCTTAGCTGACTAGGTCATAACATACCGAGAGGGTGCGATTGGCAGCGTCCTGCCAAGAATATAATTTAACTCGCTCATAGCCCTTCGTAATCAGCGAATCACGCAGATCGCGGTCCACTAAAACCTTCTCCATCGCGTGACTCATATCGTCAGGATTATGAGGGTCGAACGATTCGACCGCGTTACCACCGATCTCCGGCAGAGTCGTGTTGTTGGCAACGGCGATAGGCACCCCAGCGATCATAGCCTCGTGAACCTGCAATCCCCAGCCCTCATAAAAGGACGGATAGACAAAGAGGTCGCTGCCCTGGTAAAGCGCCAGGACATCCTGAGTGGGTACATAACCGAGCACCCTAATATCGCGGGCGAAGCGGCTCCGCGCAACCCTCTGATGAAATTCAGGATATGGCCACAGGGTCCGCCCGCCTATTACCAATTGGTGAGGTAGCCGCGTGCGAGCTTTCAGGCGATTGAAGGCTTCTACCAGACCACCAAGATTTTTTCGCGGGTGGATGTCGTTTAGCGAAAGAATATAAGGCGCCTTAATGTGGTATTGATCTAAGATCGAATTGATTCTGATGGGCGCCAAACGTTCTGCGAACTCCGTTCGAGTCCCATGTGGAACCACGACGATCTTTTCGGCAGGAACCTTTAAGATGCGCATGATTTCACGGCGCGAAAATTCGGTTGTGGTGATGATACGGTCCGCCCGCTTGACGGAACGGCGGAGCGCGATTGTCCTGGGGATGGCGATATGCGGAGGGAGCCACCCAGGATTAGCTAGCCAGAAAATGTCCGCGAGAAGAAGTACCGTCTTGCAAGCAACAAAGGAAGGAAGGGTGGAAAAGGCCAGCATCACGTCAACCGGCACGTGGCGTAAAGTGAGAGGATAGGCGATTAAGTTACGAAAGAAGGAACTCCGTGCAAGACGAGATAATGTAACCACCTTGCAGTTTGGATGAAGATCCATCCCAATCTTGGTATCCAGGGCAAAGACGACGAAGTCAGAGCGAGGTGACTGCTCGGTCATCGATTCAAGCAAATGCCGGGCGTGGACACCGTGACCCGAACGTGATCCAAAGCTTTTGCCTTGCCAAAGAAATTTGCCGTCGTAACCAATACTCAAACTCATACGTGATGTCTCTTTAATCTTGCCCCAGGAGAGTGCCGGCGTGAAATGCCTTGTCTAGCTTCCCGAGGGCGTCGACTTTGGAATTGTACCGAGCAGCGGTATTCCAAGCTCAATCTCAAGATCCTGCGCACTTCGCACGTGTGGATAGAGAGCTTCAAAGAGGAAAGCCCAGCACAAACTCAGGAGCAAGGCAGTGGCAAAACTCAGTCCGGCATAGAGGTATTTTAAAGGCTTTACCGGGTATATATCCGGTTGAGCGGGAGAGGCAATGCGAATTTCGGTGAGGGTTGATGCTTCCTTGATCCGGGCTTGCTCGTATTCTTTGCGGAAAAATTCGTAGCTTTCTTCCGCCAGGCGCTCTGTTAAAACCAATGCGTTGAGGCGTTTTTCCTTTTGTGGGTAGGTTTCCAGTTGCTCACGAAGAAGAGCGATCTTTCCCTTGAGGGATGCTATCTCAGCCTCTTGTTCGATCACCGTTGGTGTCGCGTTGGCGGTAATGCGCTGGAGACCTGCCAGTCTACCTTGTGCTTTCGCGAGAGTATTTTCCAAATCGGAGATATTTTTTAGCGCGTTGTCATACTCGGACCGCAGTTCAAACGTCCCGCCGGAATTCTTGTAATCGAGCAGCGCATTTCGTGCGTTATCTAGCGCTGCGCGACTCTCTGCCATCTGCCCTTCGATGAATTGACGTGAAAGGGCGGATTCATTGCGGTGTGCTTCCGAACTCTGCTCGACAAAGATCGCGGCCGCTTTATTGGCTATGGCGGCAGCTTGAGCAGGATTGCCGGAGCGGGCGGTGATGTCAAAAGCGTAGGTATCCTTGCGGGCTGAGACTGATAGATCGTTCTCCACATCCTCGACCGCAAGCTGGTAAGGCGTTGCGGGAATATTCCTTCCGTATCTGAAGTAATTACGCAGAGCTCTGATCGTGTCTTTGATCCAGGTTCGCAGGTTGTCCTTGAGGCGCTCGAGATAGGTTGCATTTACTCGCGTCGGTTTGACGTCGAGGTGTAGCGCATCGACGATACTTTCAGCGACCGTCTGGCTCTTAATGACCTCCATGTAGGTCTTGCTAAGTGAATCAATTGGAGCCGAGACGCTGACTGGAAAGTCAGCGGGCTCTTTGTTTCCTCTGTCATTGGAGCTGAATTTCAGCTCTTCGATCGGACGAACTAAGACGAGCGCCGTAGATTCGTATTGCTCAGGTAAAACATACGTCAGAGCAAGCGCGGACAATGTTGCAATTATCGGCAGCCAAATGATGATTCGTTTGTTGCCGACAAGGATTCGCCAGATTTTTATGAACTCCACAACCGCTTGTTCTCCACCAAACGCGAATCCCAACGAGACGACCTTTCAACAGGGTAGTCCAACTGAGTAGGGACCACTACACCATCAGGGATCGTCGCTCTGGCCAAACCCGGTCGCGGAGCAGATAGTGTTAGTGGCACTCGGACGAGCTCGTCTCAAGACGTATAAATCTTGTTCAGGGTTACCCCTAGCGCCGTTGGGGACCATCTCAAGGACTTCGAATCTACTGCGCAGGGCGGAGAGCATATAGTTCCTGGGTAAAAATGAAACGCAGCGGTTCTCACCCTCATACTGGCTGAACCTCACGACGGGAAGGTCACGATTGAAATCGGCCAGTTCACGTTCACTCATGTAATTCTTATAAGCCTCTCCGTGAGTTGAAATGAGAAGCACCCCGTTCGGTCGAAGCAGACGGTAGAGTTCCTCGATCCAAGCGTTTTGCCCGTCAACGTCCCAGTGAGTGAAGACTGAGAAGGCGTAAATCAAATCGAAGCTCGCGTCAGGATAGTCGAGTCGAGGATACAATTGATTTTTCCCAACGCGCGCAAAAGGAACCGAGTTTTGGCACGCCTCGGTCAGAAAGTCGTTTATGTCAGTCCCGTAAATGCGCTTCTCGGGAAAGGCGCCCCAATATCTCAGAACGCGCCCGCACCCGCAGCCGAAATCGAGGACTTCGTGAAGGGCATCGACAGAGACAGAATTGCGCCGTAGCGCTTCCATAATACAATCGAAGCCTTTCTTACCCAAATCAAGGAAGGCAGGAATATCGACTGTTCCAGCGACGAGGAAGCGCGCTCGGTAGCTCGGTATCGGCAGCGATTCCTTATCTTTCCGCAAACTATAGTTCAGGTTCCTCAGGATTGACGCCGGCCTGAGCAGAGCCCGAAACTCGGCTATTTTTCGCGAAAGCGGAAGCTGGTAGAACACTTGAGCCAAGATGCTTCTCGTCGTGCTTCTCATATGAGCACCTATAATACGGTTTTCAGGGCTTAATAGAAGCTCGTTTTATCGGACCTTAGAGTTTCCTCCCGCAAACATCAGTTATCGGCCAACTCGATATTAATGAGTTGTTATTGGCGACTTAAGCACGTTATCGGATTCCATTGCATTGCGATGTTAATCGAGTACGTCGGACGCGCGCTAAAGGATTAAGCTTGCTTGACCAACCTACCACCTACGGCTAACTAGAATAGGGAGATCCAAAAAACTCCTCATTTATCCGATTGATACCGCACGCCCGCATAATCTCCCTACCGTCGACCTTGAACAGATGCGCTTTGTTGATGGCATTAGTTTCGTTAGCTCTCGGCGGCTGCTCCCTACCCGCAGCCGGGCCCAGTAGGACGAATGTCATGGCCGCCGAAACCGAGCGACAAAACATCGCGGTCGTCGAGATCGATCCGCGAACGATCGACTTATTGTCCTCGAAGCAAGAACCCAGCTTTTACGGTACCTTCGGGGATTACCGACCTCCAAATGAGCAGACGGTCGGCGTTGGTGACACAGTAAAGGTCACGCTTTGGGAGTCTTCCGCCGGTGGGCTTTTTTGGAACCCGGCATCCGATCCCAATAGTTCCGGGTCGCATTCCGCTGCTACTCCTGAGCAGTTGGTGGCTCAAGACGGTTCGATAACGATCCCTTTCGCAGGGCGTGTCTCGGTCGCAGGTCGAAGGCCGGCCGAGATAGAGGAAATTATAAGGGCCCGCTTGGCGAACAAAGCTATCGATCCTCAGGTGTTGCTGACGGTCACGAGAAGCGCGAGCAATTCGGTTACGGTCTTCTCTGAGGGAGGATCCGCAGCGCGGTTTCCGTTAAATCCACGCGGTGAGCGCCTATTGGATATCGTTGCTCAAACCGGCGGGATCCGATCCGCGGTCGCGGATCTTTCCATCGTGCTGACTCGAGACAATCGTGTCGTGCGGGTGCCGCTCGAGGTTGTATTGCGCGACCCTAAAGAGGACATCTATCTCCGGCCAGGCGATGTAGTTGCTGAAGTTCGCGTGCCTCAAACCTTTACCGCAGTAGGAGAGCTGGGACGGAACAATGTCGTTAACTTCGGCCGAGTTGACCTCACGCTGGACGAAGCGATCGGAAAGGCTGGCGGATTGCTCGATAATCGCGCTGATCCATCAGGCGTTTTCGTCTTCAGGTTCGAAACAGGTCAGGTCGCCCAGGCCATAGCGACCGATCGAGGCGTGGCACTTCAGAGTGGCGTTACGCCTGCTATCTACCACCTGGATTTGCGCGATCCGGCAGGGTTCTTTCTGGCGAGAAGGTTTAGCATGCGTAACAAAGACATCGTCTATGTCGCGGCCGCGCCGGCCGACACCGTCAGAAAAGCTCTCGAAGTTTTCAACTTAATGGTTACGCCCGCATTCACTGGAGCGGTGACCTACAGCGCGGTCAAATAAGGCTTTCAGCCGTATTGGAACTTATGAGCGGCGCTCAATTTGGGCGTGGCTTTTTACGTCGGGGTGTCCCTTTCCCTGTCAATCGAGGGAAAGCGCACGGTGATAACCAGACTTTCCTCAACGGCCTCCCATGAATGATCAACGCCGGGACCGAAGGCGATATAGTCGCCCGGATCTCGGAGAAGTATTTCATGCAATCCATCCGGTAGTCGGACTCTCGTGATAAAATGGCCGCTGACGAGAATCGCTATCGTAGTGGCCTTAGGCCATTGACCAAAGCTTGGCCTACGATCGCCTTTGGGATGGTGCGCCCACTTTATTTCAACTGACTCTTGGCGGATCAGTCCAAAGTCATGCGGTGCAAAATGCCCAACGAACCAGCCATTTTTTCCGTCGCGTGCGGCGTTGCCAATGCTCACCAGATTGTTGCGTATAGCCAGAGCGGCCTCCCCGTTCGAAAAATCCCGACTAATGGATAAGCAGCGGCCAGCCAATTTAAGATGACATGTTGTCGCCGACAAGTTTAAGCCGGAGAGGTGCTGAAAAGCGAGGGTTCGCCGAAGAAAAAGAAGGGAGACCCTTTTGGATCTCCCTCCCATGCCACCACGGGACCCGAGTCTTATTGCACGGTCAGAGTCGAGACCTGAGTCGCAACGATCTGCGCACCGGTCGCGTCAAAATTATTCGCCGGATCGGTGTTGTTGCAGCTGATCGAGACAGCGTCAGCTCCAGTAGTATTGAAGATACCCTGCAGGTTGAGGTGCACGACGCCGATCAGCCCGGTATCAGAACTACCGGTCAGCAGGCCGTAAGCCACCCCGGTAGAAATTCCGCCGGTACCGTTGAGTAAGCCAAGCGTGCACGCGAATTGATCTGCCGGATTCAACGTGATTCCCGAGCCAACCAGCACTACGTTCAGGTCCGCGGATACCGTGTAGGAACCGGGCGTCGGAATGTTCAAAGTATCAACGACAACCGGGATCGTTGAGCCGGCCGGGATGATGACATCAGCCGGAGGATCCTGATAGACCGAGTTGATCGCTCCAGCGGGTCCCGTTGCTCCTGTGGGTCCTGCTGCGCCAACCGCACCAGCTGGTCCCACTGCACCATCAGCACCTGCTGGCCCTGCCGGTCCCACTGCTCCTGCGGGTCCCGTTGCTCCTGTCGGTCCTGCTGCGCCAACCGCACCCGTCGGACCTGCCGGACCTGCCGGACCGGTCGGTCCAACCGAGCCCAAGCTGCTCCGCGTTGCGTTCTTAGAGCAGGTTTTGCCATCGGCCAGCGGAGTAAATGTACCGGTTTTGTTGTTGATACAAATGTTAACGTCGGCATGCGCTGCGGCGGGTGTGGCTACATACCATCCGCCGACAAGGGCCAGTCCAATGACCCCAGCCTTCAGGTGTGAAAGAAACTGCTTGCTCATACTTCCCCCAATTCTCCTCATTTTCCTCCTGGCCCTAATTGCTCCCTCGCAGAGCCAAACATTAAACCTAACCCGGCTAATTTCGATCCGGATTCCCCTATGCCGTATTTCGCTTCATCTTTTCTCTTAAAGGTTCTTTCGCATCGCATAGGTAATCACTGGTCTGTTTCCACTGGATTCCCCATCTCGCGATTGCGTTCACCCCGCCCTTTCCCGACACCCTCCTCGACAAACTTGAATCAGATGCGTCTCAACGCTAGATATCACAAGCGTAAGCATGATACAATGCTGTATTATAATATTAAAATCTAATTTAAGCCTAATTAGTTGAATATTTTGTCGTAACATGTAATCCAAGCAGAATTCAGCTAATTTACAGGTGATTCGCGCTCAGGATTCTACCTGGAGCTGTTTGGCTAAGCGCCTTGGTAGGAAAAGGCACTGGCCTGCATGTAACTCAGCATTGAGCCCGCGTGCGGGAGATGTGTGAATTGACGGCTAGTTGGCCAAAAGCTGCTACATTGTGATCTCAGCTCTTCTCGCGGCTAATCTCGAAAAGGTCTAACTTCAGCCCGCCGAGAGCAGAGGCTTAGCCCTTTGTTGAAAGATATGCAGCTGCCGTATTCTGGCTAGAATGGATTCGTCGATTCGAGTCCCAGGGCAACCCGACCAACCTGCTCGGTAAGACGGTCGACATGGCCATTGATGTGCACAGGAATCGCCTGAAAGTCGCGAAAGCGACGCTCGAAGTCAGTGCCCTCACGCAAACCGTTGCCCCCCAGCACGCGCAGGACAAGCTTCATCGCCTCGTCGCATAGCTGGATAGCCTGCGTTCCAGCCGAGGTCTGGCGGAAGTAATCACCCTCGGTCGGAGTCACGCCGGATCTGATACGCGCGTCGGTCTCCGCCATGGCGGCATAAACCGTATCCGTCGCCGCGTTTGCCAGCATCTGTGCCCGCCCGAGATTGATATGGATCGTCGGCCGATCGACCATCTTTGTGCCGAAAATCGCGATACGATCGCGGATACCACGGGCCGCATCGTCAATTGAGGCCTGCGCAATCCCGGTCGCCATCGCCGCCAGCCATACCACCGAGAGCGCTACCCAATCTTCACGGTAACGATGATGGATCACCTGATGATTCGGGTCGCGAAGCATCGCCCGATGCTTCGGGGGCCATCGCACAACGCGTTTGTGCGGAACCTCGACTCCGTCGTAGTAGACGTTATCGGTGGCCGAAGCGCGGACTGCGCTGCCATTCCAGGTCGGGTCGATTCGCAGCTTGGGATGGTGCAGATCGACGACGGAGAAGAGGCCGCCACGGAGGCCCTGACGTGCAAAGGCGACGCCGCCCCATTCGGCATAGCGACAGCCAGAGGCGAAGGCCGCCACACCGGTCAGAAAGGTCTGATCGCCGGAATCAACGCCGACGACTTCAGTCGATGCGCCCGCGCCGAAACAGACCCACTGACGCTTCGAGATAATCGAGGAAAGGAAGTCCGCATTTTCAGGTCCGAGCGCCGCCGCGTAGAGATGGAACACGCACAGATGGTTCCAGAGGCACCATGCGGTTGAGCCGCATAGCGGAGCAATCGCGCGGAGTTCATTGGCGATCGCGACGACAGATTCTTCGATTCCAGCGATCTCGCGGCTTGCGGACATCCGCATAATGTCGGTCTGCTTGATCGCTGCGATCACGTCGGGAGCGATGGTTCTACTTTGATCGGCCTGTACAGCCTGCGCGGCTATAGCGGGCAGCAGTGGTGCGATGTACTTGGCCTCGCCGTAAACCCGACCGATGGTAGAGCAGTCGCCATTATCGATTTGCATATTCACTCTCCGCGTGAGCCTGATCGACAGAAGCGGCGTACCGCAATTGGCGGTTGCGCCGAAAAGGCCCGCGATCGATTTTACGGTTCGACCGACCGATTGCTAGGAGAGCACACTGAGCGCAGCCCGAGCGATGTAGAGCTCCTCGTTTAGCGGAATTACGTAGAGTTCAATCGGTGAGCTATCGCTGCTGATCCTGGCTTCGTGCCCATCCGCTGCGCGATTTTTTTCCGTATTGAGCACGATGCCGAGGTGCTCCAATCCGCCGCAGATACGCTCGCGGATCGCGTGGGCATGTTCGCCGATGCCTCCGCCGAAGATAATCGCCCGTGTCTTACCCGCGATCGTCAGGTACTGCCCGATATATTTGCGCACCCGGTAGCAGAACATTGCGAGCGCCAAAGCCGCGTCGGGATTGCCCGCTTCGGCTGCGGCGCTGATATCGCGAATAT
>Ga0335069_10001776_pt1 | contig 34162 bp, 26 predicted proteins | sample Lox_Sample_11_FD_206714 | JGI IMG/M metagenome (GOLD analysis project Ga0335069, IMG submission 206714) | Soil microbial communities from Loxahatchee National Wildlife Refuge, Florida, United States - Lox_Sample_1.1 | ecosystem: Environmental > Terrestrial > Soil > Wetlands | place: USA... | reverse complement strand
TTCCAGCTCGGTCGCCATCGCGGTAGCTTCAAGCGGTCCAATCCAGATGGGCAAATTCAGCTTGTTGTCAGGATCTTTGAGGATCACAATGGGCATCTTGGTGGATGGATCGAGCGTAATTCCGCCCACCATCATCAAAATGAAATCTTCCCGATGAGCCGCCACGATATGAATCCTCGAATTGCCTCTACTTAAGGCGGACGAGCCGCGATGCGCAACCATCGCGGCCCTTCTCGCAGGTTTAATTTTGGCCCAAAGCCGCCCCGCCGTCAACGGATAGGTTTGCGCACGTCGCCACCGCATGATGAATCGCCCGGATTGACGTTGAGCGAGATTTGCTGCCAAAGTGTCACTGCCAATAAGGGAGGACGACGGCCATGGGGGAGTCCAATAAAGGGTCGACTGGCGGGTCGCGATCGAAACGATCGTTTCAGCATGTAATGGCCGGAAAAGCGACGCTCACGTTCGCCTTGGCGTTCGCAGCGATTGCGATGTTGGCCTTGGTCACGGCGAGCAGCGTCCGTACACCAACCGCAGCCGCGGATTCATTGAAGCAAGCCGTGTTGTTGGAGCCAGACGCGGCAGCGACTTGTCCAGCCGGTTATCGCGCCCTCAATATGACGAACAACTGCAGCCAGGACGTGTGGTTTGCAGAGCAGCCAGCCTCCCCACCGGGAGGAACGCCCCCATGCAGCACGATCAATCGCGAATGCAATTCGGCCGGCAACGTTAAGTGCGTCATTGGCAAGCTGCCCAGCGGATCGCCCCTGCCCACCCCGACGAGCTCTGCGACCCCTGGGCTGCCCGGCGCTTGCGTAGATACATGCACCACCGATGCGGATTGCGGCTACAACCAGGAATGCGTGCAGGGATACACTGACGCTGACGGCAAGCTAATCGGTGAGTGTTGGTTCGCCCATCTTCAGCCCACGCCATTAAGCACTCCTGAGCCTTCCTCCGGTTGGGATCTCCCCGCCAACGGCGGACAAGCGGTAATCTGCGTGCAGGAGCCGCAGCAGGACGGAACAGGACCCACGGGAGGGACGGGAGTCTTTGGAGCATCCTGTACAGTAAACTCCAATTGCATAAGCAACTTTTGCCGGAACACCACCAACGGAAATCTCTGCTTGTCGAGCGATACCGGCTGCCAATGCTACTTTCCAATTACCTGGGGCGGCAATTTCTGGGGACGCACGAATTGCACAACCGACTCGAGCGGTAATTTGACTTGCCAGACCGGAAACTGCCCGGCAAGCAGCGACTCGCAAAATATCGATTGCACTGCGACTGCGCTCGCACCGATCACGCTAACCGAGATGACCTTGCAGCCATCATGGACCGGCCAACAGGATGCGTATGACGTAAGCATGGTCAGTGGCTTTAACGTCGGTTACTCCATGGGACCGGTTCCGGGAACCTTCGCCGGACCTGTCGCCCCCGCTTATTGCACCACGCCGGGCTCAGATTGTCCTAACTTCGACAACCTTCTCACGGCCTCCGGTTGTCCACCCCAATTACAGCAGTTAAAGGCCAATGCCCAAGGCACTCCAATCCCGGGCAACATTATTGGCTGTTACACCCCGAGCTTGGCTTGCGCCTCGACCAATAATACGAGTGGTCAGCCGCTTCCGCCACCTAGCGTTGGCGACCTAAATTGCGGAGCCAACGTTCCCTTCCTATGCCAATCCGCGGCGGACTGCCCCTATGGACATCAAACCAGCGGTGGATCGCCTGCGCCAACGCAATCGATGACTTGCAACCGCGCATTCGATCAGGCGTTCGGACAATGCGTTTGCACGGTAGACGCCGATTGCCCCGGTGGCTACACGTGCAACAGCGGCGCATGTGTATCGGTGCCGGCACCCGCACCAACCCCAAATTCGGGCGTCGCGCTTTTCAGGTGGGAGGATCTCTACGGCTGCGCTCAAGTTAACCTTCAAGGCCTGACTAATCCCTTCGGCTTCTCGCCGTTCAATTCGAACCAATACGCTCCGTGGTTAACTGGTACAAATCAGGAAACCGGGATCGTGTGTGGGTGCCCTTCTTGGGCTAGTTGCTCCGTTCACAACATCAATTGGGAACAGGTACCGGCAGGCAGCACCGGCCCGGTTTTGAATCCAGCACCGACCACTTCAATGGAACATTACACGGCATACTTCAATAGTGCCTGTAACACTGCGTATTCCTATGCATACGACGATGTCGCCGCCAGTGCGGGCTGCAAATCTTCTCAGCCACCGTCGGGCCCTTGGGTGGGACCATCCTACAACCTAACCTTCTGTCCAGTGCCCGCCGGCCCCACTGCCACGGCCACGCCGACACCGACTTCGGGCGCAACGCTGACCCCGACGCCAACCGGAACTACCACACCGGCTCCCTCGGCGACGGTGATACCGCCGACGGTCACGGTTACCGCAACACCGACCCGGACAGGTACTTCATCGCCAACGATCACTCCCACCACCACGCGGACCGTAACCCCAACTGAGACGCACAAGGCGACGCCCACCCGGACGGTGTCACCGACATCGACGACGACATCCACCGCGACGCAGTCGCCCACCCAGACTCAGTCTCCGACCGCCACGGCAACCTTCTCCCCGGCAGCGACGGCAACAGCTGTCGCCACGTTGACCACTTCGCCAACAACCACGCCGACGACTACTGCGACACCAACGGTCACAGCAACTCCAACCATAACTCGGACCGCAACGACCACTCGGACTGCGACGCCGACTACGACTCGGACGGCGACAGTCACTCGTACCTCGACTGCGACAGTGACAGAGACCACAACGGCGACCCCCTCAGACACTGCCACGGCGACGTTAACGACCAGCCCCACTATTACCGCCACGCCATCATCGACGCCGACGACTACCGCGACTCCAACCGTGACTCGGACCCCAACGGTGACTCGGACCGCAACCGTAACACGGACTGCGACGACCACGACGACTCATACGGCGACGGCCACTCGAACCTCGACTGCCACCTTGACGGCGACCACTACTGCGACCCCCTCGGATACCTCCACGGCGACATTAACAATGACCCCCACCATTACCGCCACTCCGACATCGTCGCCGACGACTACCGCAACTCCAACCGTGACTCGGACCGCAACCGTAACCCGGACTGCGACGACCACGACGACTCATACGACGACGGCCACTCGAACCTCGACTGCCACTTTGACGGCGACCGCCACTGCGACCGCGTCCGCCACCTTGACTGCGGTGACGACGACGACTGCGACGGCCACTTCAACTGCGACGCTAACGGCGACTCCAACCTCGACCGCCACAACAACCCCGACTCCCGGATGCACGACCACGGCGCCGATCTTCGTTGGCAACAGCAACGATCCGTCCAATGGCAGCACAGTGACCCTCACGTCGCCGCAAAGCGGGAATTGCAATACCGCACCGACCTCGAGCATGTTCGGCCCCGCAACCGGACTGAACTTTCCGTTTGGACTGGCCCACAGCGCGTCGAACCATAATCTCTACGTCGTGAACAACAACGGAGCGAGCGTCACGGTTTATTCTCAGGCCGAGTACCAGGCCGGAGGAAACCAGACTCCGATCGCCACCATTAGTGGAGCGAACACGGGACTCATCGGCGCGCTTGGGATCGCTGTGGACTCCGCGGGGAAGGTATATGTTGCGAACAGCACGGGCGGTCCCACCTCCGCCGGGAGCATCACCGTGTATGCCTCAGGCGCCAGCGGAAACGTTGCGCCAATCGCAACGATCGCGGGTTCGGCGACGGGCCTGAATTCGCCGCAGGGAGTGGCAATCGATCCGTCAACCGGCAACATCTATGTTTCGAATTTCACGGGACCCCAAGGAACCAATGGAAGTGGAAGTGTGACGGAGTATGCGGCGGGGGCGAACGGAAACGTTGCTCCGCTTAACACGATCGCGGGCGTTTCAACGCAGTTGAGCCAGTCGGCCGCGGTGGCGCTCGACTCGGCCGGCAATGTTTACGTGGCGAACAATGATTGCGGACCAAGCGCATCCAGCTGCGTTACGATCTATACGCAGGCGGCAATCGCTTCGGCGCACGCAGGTGGTTTCGGCAAGAACGTGGCCCCCGCGGCGACGATCGTCGGACCTCTGACGCTGCTCAACAACGCCGAAGGCATCGCGGTTGATTCGAGCGGATTGATATACGTGGCGAACTTCGGGGCCACCGGAAGCGTTACTGTCTATCCATCGCTCGCCACCCTGCCCGGCCAGCAGTTCTATCCGAATGTAACGCCGATCGAGTATCTGACCGGGCCGGCCACCGGATTGCACGGATCGCGAGGAATCGCAGTCGGCCCTCCATAGGAATAAGCAGGAACAACTCGAAACCGCGATCACGCGATTTTACGCCCGCGTGATCGCGGTTTCGACGCCTTTCCCGTAGGGGACGGATAATGTAGGGCGGATTGGCGACTTAGCCGGCCGACAACTTGTCGACCACGCGATACAGCTGATTCAGGTTGCGGCATTCCTCGACGACGTCGCAATGCCGTGAATAGACATCCATTTCGCTGTCGCCGAAGCCCCATGTTGTGCGGCTCTCCGGGTTGAGCCAAATAATTCGCTTTGCGCGGCCCTTGATGTCGCGCAAGCACCAATCGTGCGGCAAGTTGTAATTGTTTCGGGCGTCTCCCAGCACGATCACCGTCGTGCGCTTGTTCACCGAACCCAGATGGTCGCCGACGAAGCCGCGGAACGCCGCGCCGAAGTTGGAATGCTCGTAGACGTTGATCACGTTGCCGTTGAGCGCGGCGTCGAGCGCCTCCTTCGCATCGTGATTGCGAAAATGCTCCGTTACCTCTCCGATCTCGGAAACGAAAACGAAACTCCGCACCCGGGAGTACAGGTCCTGCAGCGAATGAACAAATTGCAGCATGAAGCGGGAGGCATTGCGCACCGAATCGGACACATCGCACAGGATTACTACCTGCGGCTTTTCGCGCTTGCGTTTTTCGAACCGAAGCTTGAATGGCACGCCGCCGCAATCGAGGTTTTGTCGCAGCGTGCGCTTGATATCGAAGCGGCCGCGCTTGGCCCGTTTGCGGCGCACTGTGATCGCGTTCTTTAGCCGCTGTGCAAGGCGTGTAACGGCCTCGTTCATCTTTCGGACTTCTTCCTCGCTCAGATATAGGAAGCTCTTCTCGCCGAGTTGATTTAGCCGCTCGTTTTCGCGTTGCTTGAGGTCGCGCTTCTCGCGCTCCATCTTGACGTAGCGGCGGATGATCGCGTCCAGCGCGCGGAAGCGCCGCTCCAAGTATTCATCCAACCGCTCCTTGAACGCGCTGTCGAGGTTCATTTTCTCAAGGCGCTCGCGAAGCTCGTTGATCTCGGCTTCGACCTGTTCCAGTCCGAGCTGACGAGCAAGTGCGCGAGTGAAATAGTTCTCCTCGATTGGGCGCTCGATTCCTTCAAGTGCGACTGAGCGGGCCGCCTCGCGGATCATCCGTTCCAGTTCTCCCGAATTGTTCTGAATCAGGTTGCGGGACAGCTCGGACAAATCCTTGCCTTCCCGCTTCAGCATCTTCTCGATGTCCTCGAGGAATTTCTGAAACTCCTTGTCCGACATTGAAAGCGCGTTCTGCACCGCGTCGCTGGCCTGCTTGATCACCTCGCCAAGGCCGGAAAAGTAGACCTCGAACAGCTCCTCGAAAACCGGCAGCTCAGCGGAGCGCTTTATCATCGTAGCGCGTAGCGCGGCGCGAAATGCCTCACGGCCTGCCAGTCCGGTGACCTCCGCGGCGCGGAGTGCGTCAAGGGTTTCCGCTATCGATACCCGTACGCCGTTGCCGCGGAGCAGTCCTGCAAATTCAGCCAGTTTGTCGTCCATCGAATCATACCGGGACACGCGCCCGGCGGCCTCATCCCGTGTAAACTAGTTTGCTGTGCCGGAAGCGACAATGCAAACGCCACCGCCGATGCCGCCCGATTCAGGAGCGGAGCGCCCTGCCCTGCCCGGCAACCCGCGTTCGTGGCTTTTCGGGATTATGGTTGCAACCGCGGTCGCCTATGCGCCGAGCTTGGGCGGCGGGTTTCTCGCTGACGACTACGATCAAATCGTCCACAACCGGCACATCGGCGAATGGTCGTTCATCTGGAAGTCAATGGTGAACGATACGACTTGGTTCTTTGATCCTGCCAACCGCCCGCTGCTTCCGCATTACCGCCCCCTGCACAACGTCTGGATTGGGCTCAACTATCATCTGTTCGGCCTTCACGCCGCCAGATGGCATGCCGCGACACTCGCCCTGCATTTGCTCGTCGTATGGCTCGTGTTTCGGGTGGCATCGCGTCTCACCAGCAGCAGCTTGGCCGGGTTGCTCGCGGCGGCGATCTTTGCGCTAATGCCGCTGCATACCGGCGCGGTTGTATGGCCGGCGGCCGTGGCGACGCTTCTGTACGCGGCGTTCGAACTGGCCGCTTTCATATTCTACTTGCGTGGTGTGTCGGACCTGCGCGATCCGTCACTCAATTTCATCGCTTCCTTCGCGATGTTCGCGGGCGCACTGCTGAGCTATGACGCCGCAGCCGCATTTCCAATATTAATTGCGACACATGCGTATTTTTTCGGGTTCCCCGAAGATGCCGCTAATTCGGAGCGAGCGGAACGTGTGCGCTTTGCTTTCAATATCACTCGACCCTATCTCATGGTTCTCGCAGGCTGGCTACTCCTGCGCATTTGGGTTCTCGGCGGTATTGGCCATCAATTGAACAGCATGTCGACTGTCGAAGTCGCGCTGACGATGCCGATTGCGATCGCCACGTACACGACGATGCTTCTGACACCGTGGCGGGCTGAGCCGGCGCATTCCCTGACCGTCATCGATAGCGCTTTTGCACCGGAAATTTATCTGTCATTGGCTCTGCTGGCTGCCATATTCGCCGGGGTATTTCTAGTCTTCAGAAAAAGCCGGCACCGAAGGTTGTATTTCTATTGCGGTGCGTGGACTGCGATCACGCTGGCACCGATGCTCAATCTGGGCGGCTTGGAGGTGGTGTCCGCGATTCAGAATCGTTACCTATATCTCCCCTCGGTTGGCCTGTGTGTAATCGCCGGCGGACTGCTTTCCGACTTTGCCAGCCACAGCCGTTGGCGCACAACCGTAATTGAGATCGCGCTCACAGTGATGGCTCTGCTGTTCGCGGTTAGAATATTTTCCGCCGAGCGGTTTTATAACAACGATGTCGCATATTTTTCGCGATGTGTTGCCGACGTTCCCAAGGTCGGATATTTCCATAATCGTTTGGGACTGGCGTACGCAATAAACGGCGAATTGAACCCAGCCCGGCAACAACTCGAAGTTGCCACTACCCTGAATCCCAATGATTTAGCATCGTTCGACGCTCTCGCTCGCGTAAATGAGCGCTTAGGTGACTATCGTAGTGCTGCGGAAACCATGGCGGCGCGGCTCGAAAAAACCGTTAACCCTACACCAAGCGAATATATCGAGTTGGCGCTCACATCGGACGCCGCCGGTGACTCCGCCGGCGTGGATTCGGCATTGGCGAAGGCTGCGGCTCTGCCGGCCGGAAACGAAATGGCCGCGCTCACTCGAGCACAGATTTTATTCCGTCACAACGATTCGAAGGGTGCTGAGAATGCGCTCCGTCAACTGCTGAGCCGCGATCCGGCAAATCCGAATGCCCTGGCGACACTGGGGTCGATTCTGGACTCGCAGAAGCGATACGCAGACGCGCTCGACTCCTACCGCCGCGGATCGAGCGCATCACCGAAAGTTCCGCTTTTCCATTACCTCGTTGCCTACGAGCTTCACAATTTAGGCCGTGACCGCGAGGCTCACGATGAATGCGCAATCGCGATTGCGGGCGATCCCGACAATATCGATGCCCGCGCCCTGATGGCCAGGATTGAGAGCAGCATTCCGCACTAATCCGCACGTCCCCAATAACGAGGACTCAAGGCGTGTACATAATGGTGAGGATCGCTTTGATTTCTCAGGGTGGCAGCGCCGCGCTCTTCGCGGTCAGTTGAGCAAATCCTTGTCGCTCCCTGCCTCTGTGCCGCGGCGGGCGCGGGCGCGCCGGACGTATTCTTTGAGCTCGTCCTGCGCCTTGCGGATGTCGCCTTCGTACTTGACGATCGTGTCGAGTGTCTCATTGACCAGCGCCTGATCCAAGCTCTGGACGTTGAGCAGTGTCAGTGCCTTCACCCAATCGATTGTCTCGCTGATGCCGGGAGTCTTCTTCAGGTCGAGCTTGCGCAGCGATTGAACTACCGTGACCACCTCTTCCGCCAGCTTGCGGGAGGCTTCAGGCGCCTTGAGCTTTATGATTGCCAACTCCTGTGTGCGATCTGGAAAGTCGATGTATAGATGCAGGCACCGGCGCTTAAGCGCATCGGACATTTCGCGCGCGTTGTTGGAGGTTAACACGACCACAGGCAAGTGCTTGGCCTTGAGCGTGCCAAGCTCGGGCACCGTTACCTGGAAATCAGAGAGCAGTTCGAGCAGGAATGCCTCGAACTCGGCGTCGGCCTTGTCGATTTCGTCGATTAACAGCACCGACGGCTTGTCGCTCGATATCGCGCGCAAGAGCGGACGCGGCAGCACGAAGCGCTCGGAAAAGAACACTTCGTCCTGGCTCGCGATTCGATCCACCGCCTCCGTTAGGCCCTTCGCGCCGACGAGCACTTCACCAATTTTGTCCTTGAGAATCTGAGTGTATAGAAGCTGCTTGGCATACTCCCATTCGTATAGCGCCTTTCCTTCATCCAGCCCTTCGTAGCACTGCAGCCGGATAAGCTCACGCTTCAGCGCCAATGCAATCACTTTCGCAAGATCGGTTTTCCCGACTCCGGCGGGGCCTTCAACCAATACCGGTTTCTTGAGCTCGCATGCCAAATAGATGACGGTCGCGATACGCCGGCTGGCGATATAATTGTTCTTGGCGAACCGCTCGATTACGTCGTCGATCGATGAAAACATCCGGCCTCCTGGCCGCGAGCATAATCCTCCCCGCGGTTAAAAACGAATATCACGCCGTCGCAAGGTGAGGAAACCGGCGAATTACCGGGGCCGGCGCTTTTCCAGCTGTCTCGCCAATTTGGTAGAGTCGCGCCTATGAGTGCGAACCCATCCGCGCCCGGCCAGCCCCGCAATGCGATCGTAATTTTGCTCGACAGCCTCAATCGCCATATGCTCGGCGCCTACGGAGGCCGCGAATTCGCCACTCCCATTCTCGACGCCTTTGCGCGCCGCGCAGTCCGCTTCGATCGCCACTATTCCGGCTCGCTGCCATGCATCCCCGCCCGCCACGATATATTGTGCGGCGCGATCGATTTTCTGTGGAAGCCATGGGGCTCCATTGAATTATGGGAACGCCCAGTGACCTCGTACCTCCGTGCCGCGGGCATCACGGCAAAGTTGGTATCCGACCATCCGCATCTGTTCGAGGTCGGCGGCGAGAATTATCACACCGATTTCACCGCATGGGACTACCTGCGCGGCCATGAAGGCGATCCATGGCAGACGCGGCCCGATCCAAGCTGGGTGGGAGCGCCGTCATTCGGCCGCGGCCATATGCCATACGACAACTCACGCGGCTATTTCCGTGGCGAAGACGATTTCCCTGGTCCGCGCACGATGGCCGCGGCAACCAAATGGCTCGAAGGCTCGGCGCGCGCACACGATCGCTTCATGCTGTTCATCGATGAATTCGATCCGCACGAGCCCTTCGACACCCCGGAACCGTATGCCTCGATGTACGATCCGCAATGGAACGGTCCGCATCTAATCTGGCCGCCGTACATGCGCGGCGCGATCGAGCATGGCCTGATTACGCCCGAGCAGGCGCGCCAGATTCGGGCGTGCTACGGCGCCAAGCTCACGATGATCGATGCATGGCTTGGCAAATTACTCGCGGCTGTCGAGCGCGGTGGCTTTTACAATGATACTGCGGTCATTATTTGTACCGACCACGGTCATTACCTTGGCGAGAAAGATATCTGGGGCAAGCCCGCCGTGCCGCTCTACGAGCCGCTTGGCCACACTCCCCTGTTGATTGCATGGCCGGGCGTGCCGGCGCGTTCAGTCGATGCGCTCACCACCAACGTGGATATCTGCGCTACGCTCGCGGACCTGTTCGGTATTCAAATCAAGCATCGCACTCACGGACGCTCGATGGTACCGCTGATAGCCGGCGATGCGAAATCAATCCGAGATTGGGCGATCGCCGGCGTATGGGGCCGCGAGGTGCACCTAATCGGCACCCAGTCGAAGTATGCGCGCGCCCCGGAGGGTGTTAACGCTCCGCTCAGCCTGTGGTCGAATCGATGGTCCACGATGCCGATTCATCGCTCGGTTGAGCCGTTGATGCCGCCGCCGGACGAACGAGCCGCGCTCGACCGCATGCCGGGCTCGAAAATTCCGGTGATCCGGCAGCCGTATCGCGCCGGCGATCTGTTGCCATTTTGGGCCGTCGGCAAGTTCACTGGCAATCATCTTTACTGCATCAATGACGATCCGGCCGAGGAAAAGAACCTCGCCGGCTCGAAGGCAGAAAAGGATGCCGCCGATAAGCTGCGTACCGCGCTTATCGAAATGGAAGCACCCAAGGATCAGTTTGAACGGCTCGGACTGGCCTGAGCCTCAAATGTGCAGCTCCTCCCAGACCGGCTCGCCACGCTCGAAGCGTTCGCGCGAGAGTGCTGAGGCGTCGAACGTGACGTATCGGCCCTCCGCGATCAATTCCGCAAGGGCCTGCCCTGCCCCGTATGATTGCATCACACCGCGCCCGCTGAATGAATGAGCCTCGAATACTCGTGGCGCGGCACGCCCGATTATCGCGCTGCGATCGGGGCTGACCTCGTACAAGCCTGCCCATCCGGTCACGTGGCGCAGTCGCTCCATGCAACTCATCCGCGAATGGAGTCGCGGCCAGATTTCTTTGGTAAAGAACCGCTCGCCGTCATAATCGAAGTGATAACCGGGCGACTCATCGGGCGGTGAGTATCCCGCCAGAATGTGATGGCCCTCGTTGTGAAAATACACGCCTGACGTATCGACGATCATTCCGTATTGCGAAAGGTTGGTGGCGCGGCAATTGACGAGGCATATTTGCCGGCGAATCGGATTGCTGTAGTTACGCAGGCCGAGCAGTCTAATCGCCGTGGGTGACCAAGCGCCTCCCGCGATCACAATCGCGTTTGCGCTCAACTCGAATGTCCGGCCTGTCGCCGCCTCTCCGGGCCCATCCTCCGTCATCATCCTGACGAGTTCCGCATCAGTCAGCGGATTGTCCGATTGCCAGCATTCAAGGCGTATCTCCGAATCGCCCCGCGCGATCGCGATGACGTATGTCCGATCGACGAAGGTCGCTCCCCGAGCGATCGCGCTTGCGCGATAATGCTCCTTAAGCAGATTCGGATTGACCAGTCCGTCCGCGGGCGAGAAGGTCGCGCCCGCAATGCCATCCAATCGATCGATCTCGGGCACTCGGCGCGCCACTTCGGCGGGCGCGAGTGCGTCGATCGGATGGCCCAATTCACGCTGGACCGGGATATGCTCCATCGCCTGCGCGAAAGTGTCGCGCTCATACAGCCAGAGGTACCCCTTCTGCCGAAAGCCGATTTCTGTGGCGATGCGTTCGTAGTATTCGATTGATGCGCGGCACAGGGAAATATTGACGGGCTGCCACCACGTCGCGCGCACGCCCCCGGCGTTCTTCTCACTGGAACTGAGCCGCCCGCTTAGGTCGATATCGACCGCGAGCGCTTTCAGATTGCGTTCCGCCAGCGCCATCGCGATCGAACTGCCGACGACTCCCGCACCGATCACGAGCGCGTCGAACCTCCGTTCCGGCTTCACAAGGTGATTTTAGCAGAGACCTGCCCCCTCTTGTGCGGGTGGCCACCGGGCTGCCAATTTTGATTCAGTGTGTACGCTGGCAATCTATTTTCAGGTGTCACGGGATTTCCCGGTCATCATTGCGGCCAACCGCGACGAATTTCTCGATCGGCCGGCGGCAAGCCCGATGAGCCTGCTGGAACATCCTCGCGTTATCGGCGGCAAAGACTTGCGCGCCGGCGGCACCTGGCTGGGTATAAATGAGTACGGTGTCATCGCGGGCTTGTTAAACCGCCGCGTGGAGGGTGCCGCGAATCCGCGCGCTCGATCGCGCGGACTGCTATGCCTCGATGCGCTCCGATGTGAGACCTCATCGGATGCGGCCAAATTTGCCGGCAGTCAGGATGGGGCCGATTACAATCCGTTCAATCTGCTGATCGCTTCGCGCGAGACCGCATTTGTCGCCTCCAATCGCGCCGGCCGAATCGAAGTCGCAGCGCTCGCCCCGGGGCTGCATCTGGTCACCAATCTCGACGTGAACGACTTCGAGTGCCCGAAGATAAGCGCATCTTACGGCAACTTTGCGGAACTGGGCTCCGACCCGGAGTTTCTGCGCGACCCAATCGAACGGAAAGCCGCGCTTGCAGCCCTATTGGCCGATCACTCAACGCAACTCGACCCGCGCTCCGGGCGCCCCAATGCGCTATGCCTGCATCTGGAGGGATATGGAACCCGATCATCAAGCCTGTTTTTTATCGATGCGAACGGAAAGGTATCGCATTTCTTCGCGCCCGGTCCGCCGTGCAAGACGGCTTACGTGCCAGTCGAGACGGCTGGGATTCTCCACGCCGATCAGGATTCCAAATAGCCGACGACCCCGGCGATCGCGAAACATCCAATTGCAATCATTCCGGAGGCCAGGAAAATCGATGCTAGAAATGGCGGCTCAATCACGAAAAACAGGATTATCCCCGAGACGATCGCCACGAGGGTTGCGATGATCGCGAAAACGATACTTACCCGCCGCAGTTGCCGCATTACATGCCTGATTCTGACGATCGCCGCGGCGCTTGCAAGCGCATCGACGCTGCTCGCACAGGCGATCCCAAACAATCTCACCTGGCAGCAACGCTTTATCGGCATAATCCCACTCGTAAAACCCGACCCCAAGGACCCGATAGTCGTCACGGTCAACGGGGTTCCAATCACGGTTACGCAGGTCAGCGAGTACGCTCAGGCCGAGTCGAAGATGCTCGATACGCCGGTTAGCGAGGAATCCCGCGCGGTGTGGAAGGACGCCGAGGAAAACCTAATCAATCGCGAGTTGCTCCTGCAGGAAGCGGAAAAGGAAAAGGTCTCCATCCCCGATGCGGAGGTTGCGCAGCGTGCGCGCGAATTCAACATCTCGGGCGGCAGCGCCGCCACGGGCGGAAGCAGCGCGCCTGACGAGCAATTGCTGAAGGCGGTGCGCGGATCGATGGAGATCGAAAAGATGCTCGACGGCGAGTTTCGCAAACACGATGTCGAGCCGACCGCAAAGCAAATCAAAGATTACTACGACGAGCATCCCGAGCTGTTCATGAAAGATCCCGGCAAGGTGAAGATTTCCCATATCGCGGTGAAATTTCCGGCCCATCCCACCGACGCGGATCGCGACGCGGCCGAAAAGAAAATCATGAAGCTCTACGCAGAGGCTAAGAAAACCAAGGATTTTGCCGCGCTGGCGAAGAAAAGCTCAGAAGATGCCGCATCAGGGCCCGGCGGCGGGTTGCTGGGTGAATTCCGGCCCGGGCAATTGCCTCCGGTTGTCGACAAGCTGGTTTTCGACGCGCCGGTTGGCAGCCTGACACCGGTCATTCAATCGGAGCTGGGATACAGCTTCATCAAAATCGATGCTCGCAGTGGCGGCATCAAGATGGATTTCCCCGAGGCAAAGGCAAAAATTGCGCTGTTCCTACTGGGCTACAATCAGGATCAGGTGGTGAAGGCGGAAATTCGCAAGCTGGCAAAATCCGCCAAAATCGAGTTCAAGACGCCTCCTAATCAGGAAATGGAGGACTCTCCCGGCTAATCGCCTTTCGATGCATATCGGGTCGGATCGAGCACTCCGGCCGCTCGGAATGCCTTGATGCGTTCGGCGCATTTCGTGCATCGCCCGCAATGAATTACCCCGCGGGGCTGTGCGCATGAAATTGTCAGTTGTAACGGCATCGCCCTGCCCCTCCGAATCACCCGCGCCTTGGCGAGACCGCGATACGGGGTCGATATCTTGAGCTTCATGTCCAGACCGAGGCTCGCTGCGCGTTCGAAGGCGCGAAAAAATTGTGACCGCGCGTCGGGAAACGGATTGCCGTCCAGCGATGCCATCGCGAGTTCGCCGATTCGATTGCGTGCGCAGAACAGCGACGCCTTCGCCAGCAGCGTCAAGTTGCGGCCGACTATGTAATTCGACGCCGTCGCGGCACGATAGCCGGGAACCCCAGTACCGGTAATGCTCCAATGTTTCGAAGAAACATCGCGGGTCGGAAGTGCCAGAATCGACAATGGCGCTACTCGGCGATTGCCGACTGCGCGAAGGTATCGGCGTAATACGCGGATTTCATCCCGCTCCCAACGTAAACCGGCACGAACATAAATTGGATAGACGACTCGTCCATGCCGCGCGAGTTCGGCAATCAGCACTGAACTGTCGAGACCCCCGCTGGCCAGAACGGCGATACGCGAGCGCACTGGAACGATGCGAAAACCTGTCATCGCGGCGATCCGCAATCAGGCAAGCAGGCGGCCGCCATCAACCAGCAGCGTCGCACCGGTTGCGAAATCGGTCCCCTCGCAGAAGAACAAAACCGCGCGAGCGACGTCCTCGGGTGAGCCGAGCCTTTTTACCAGCGTCCCCGCCACCAGCCGCGCCATCTCCTCCTGCCCGTAGTCCTCCGGCGCGAGCACGGGGCCCAGGGCTACGCAATTGACCTGCACCTCCGGCGCGAGCGCCTTTGCCAGCGCGCGGGTCAGCCCGATGAGCCCGCTCTTTGAGACGGTATACGGAAGATAATCTTTATACGGGCGGATACCGGCCCAATCGCCGATATTGACGATCTTTCCGGCGCCATTTTTACGCATCGCGGCACCCGCGAACTTCGACAGAAAGAACGGCGCCTTCAGGTTCGTATCAAGGTTCATGTCCCAGTCGCGCTCGGTAAGCTCCTCCAGCGGCTTGCGATAGAACACCGACGCGCTGTTGACGAGAATGTCGAGCCGCCCAAATGCCCGCATCGTATCGGCAACCATTTTTTCAATCGCAGAGACTTGTTCCAGTTCGGCCTGGAAGGCGAGCGCCTTGCCGCCGAGCGCGGCAACCGCGGCGACTGCCGCGTCGGCTTCATCGCGCGAGCTGCGGTAATGCACGGCGATGGTAGCGCCATGCCGGGCCAGCTCCATCGCAATCGCGCGGCCGACACGGCGCGCAGCGCCGGTTACGAGGGCAACTTTACCGCGCAATTGCATCGCAAATGGCGCCGGCGACGGCGTTCATCCCGGGAGCGAGCTATGGATTTCCTTCACCAACGCGAGGTTGTCCGAGTGGCCGGTCTTGGAGGCGGTTACGTGTGCATGGAGCGGCCGTCCGAGCAGGAACAAATCGCCGATTAAATCGAGCACCTTGTGTCGCGCAAATTCATCGGCAAATCGCAGGGTCGTGTTCACAACTTTTTCGTCATCGACCAGGATTAGATTGTCCAGCCGTCCACCGCTTGCCAGCCCCATTTCCGCCAGCTTGCGGAACTCGCGCACAAAGCCGAAGGTCCGCGCCGGCGCGATTTCACGGACATAAGCCTCCGGGGCGCTCAACTCGAAATGAACCCGCTGGACACCGATCGGATGCGGATAATCAAGCGTGTAATCGATTATAAGGCGCCCGGCCGGCACCGCCATGATAAATTCACTGCCGGCGCCCGGCTCACCGATTACGAATTCTCGTTGCAGGCGGATGGGCGTAATTGCCGCATCCTGCTCTGTAATGCCGGCCTCGGCAATCTGTTTGCAATACTCCAGTGCGGAGCCATCGATTGCGGGCACTTCGTCGTCGGTCTTGATGAGCAAATTGGTGATCCCAAATGCGTGCAGCGCCGACATCAAATGCTCGACGGTGCGGACCAAGCGGCCACCGCTGGAAAGAGTCGTGTTGTAGCCGGTGTCGGTTACGTTTTCGAGCCGGACCGGAATCTGCGTTTCGTCTGAAATTGACGAAAACACAATTCCGGTGTTCGGTGGCGCGGGGAACAGAATCACACCGGTCTTGAGTCCGCTATGCAGTCCCTGCCCGCCCATCACGATCGATCGCCCAATCGTGCGCTGGCGTACGGTTCCCGGCCTAAGAGACGTGCGCGCGGGCGCCGACTGTTCCGCCTCTTGTTCGGATGCGATGGCGGATTGCGGACCGGCCAAATCGCCTTCCAGGGCGCGCGCAATCGATGCGAGCAAACCACTGACGGAGAATGGCTTCTGGATAAAATCCACCGCCCCAAGACGGGTCGCGGCGACCGCGCTTTGAATGTTCGCGTGTCCCGAGATCATGATGACCGGAACGCGCGGCTGCTCCGCCTTGATCCGGCGCAGCAATTCGATGCCGTCCATTCCCGGCATCCAAACGTCCAGCAGGACCAGTGCCGGGCTCTCACGCGCGATTAGGTCCATTACGGCCGGCGCATCGCCGGTATCGACGACGCGAAAACCCTCGTCGCCTAAAATCCCGCGCAGCGACGAACGGATCCGCTCCTCATCATCCACCACCAATACGGTTTCATTCACAGGGGTAACCTCCACGATGCGATCCCACGCGCCGGGAATTCGTCAGCCGATGGCCTTGGCGAATTCCTGCATTTTTACCGGAAACTCCAAGAGGAATCTACTTCCGCGCGGGGGGTTGTCAGTCACGCGAACGAATCCATGATGATCGGTGACCACTGCGGAAACGATCGCAAGGCCTAGGCCCGTGCCGCCTCGTTTACCGGAAAAATAGGGTTCGAAAATCCTTGTGCGCAGGCGCGGATCGATTCCGGGACCGTTGTCAGCAACTTCGAGTGCCGCAATTGAACTGGACGCCTTGTACACACTCCTCACTTCGATTCGTGGACGACCGCCGTTGTGATTGTAGGAAGTGGTCGCCGCAACCGCATTGTCCAGCAGGTTGACCAGCGCGCGCTTGAGCGCCGCGCGATCGAGTGGAATTTGAGGAATCGACAGGTCAAGCGCGACCGCAAATTCGACCGCGGGGTTCGCCTCGCGAAAATTGCCGACCACCTCGGTCGCAATCGCATTCAAGTCGCCGGGCACGAGGCTCAAATGCGGCATCCGCGCGAATGCGGAGAATTCATTCACCAGGCGCTTAAGGCCTTCGACTTCGCCGACGATTGTGCGCGTACATTCATCAATCAACGCCGCCTCGGCGCCGTCGCGCGAGCCCAACTTGATACGCAGGCGTTCGGCCGACAATTGGATCGGCGTCAGCGGATTCTTAATCTCGTGCGCGATTCGGCGGGCAACTTCGCGCCATGCCTCCATCCGCTCGACTTTTGCGATCTGGCTGACGTCTTCGAAGAACAGGACCGTGCCTGCGGGTTCGCCTTCGGCCTGTCCGAGAGGACTGGCCGTCACCATCAATTCCGACTCCCCTCCCCCGGCTTCCAGTTTGACCGTCGAGCGAGCTTCGCGGGGACGCGCGGCGGTGGCCATCAGTTCATCCAGCGTGCGGGCGATCTCGGACGGGAACACTTCGCGATAATGCCTCCCGATAACGGCGTTGGCATTCACGCCGAGCAATTGCTCTGCGCAAGGATTAATTGTGGTCACCAGCCCGTCGCGATCGAGTCCGGCCACGCCCGCCGAAACATTCCTGAGCAAAGTTTCGGTATATAGCCGCCGCCGCTCAATTTCAGTGGCTGAAGCGCGCAGGTCGGTCGTCATCTGATTGAACGACCCAATCAGATGGCCGATTTCATCGTCGCCTACGGCCGGAATCCGGTAGTTCAGATCGCCTTTGGCGACCGCCTGCGTTCCACGCGCCAATTGTTTAATCGGCCCGGTTACGCCACGCGCGAGGTACATCCCAAACCAGCTGGCCAGAGTTACGACAACCAGTCCAATCAGTACCAGCGCGATTAGGTAACTGTTCAGGATGGGCTGGCGAAGAATGCGCAATTGAAAGTAATCTTCGGCGGCCTTCGAAATGCCGCTTGCACGGGTGGCCAAGCTCTTGGGCAGGTAATAGTCGACGATCACCGCGCCTGCGACCGTGTCGCTGTCTGGTGAAACGTAAATTGGCGCCGAGCCGCGGATGACGTCGGCATTGTGAAGCCGATCGGTGCGCGTAACCGCGTGGCCCTTAAGCGTTTGCGAAACGATCGGCGATTCAGGCGCTGCGCCGATCCCGGTCGGCACCTGCGGAGTAAGCGCGATCAGGAGCAGCTTGCGATCCGAGGAAAAAACCTCGATGGTGCCGAGGTTATACTCCTGCTGGCGTTCGGTGATGAATTTCTTCAAGTCATCACGGTGATTGGGCGCAAGCAGGGCACGCGCGGCCACTTCCCGCCCGATGGTTCGCGCGAAATGGGAGGCATCGTTGGCCGATTCGAGATAATACGTCTTCGCAATCTCCAGCGAATCGTCGAGGACCTGTTCGTATTCTGGAGTGAACCAGCTCTCGATGTCGGCATGGAGGAACACCCCCGACACGTAAAGCAGAAAGGCGCTGGGCACCAGCGCCACGGCGATAAATCCGGCAACCAGCCGCGCTTGGAATTTCGAACCGATCATTCCCTTGCGCCGCTCGAAAATCACCTTGGCCAAATTGCGGCCAACCAGGAACAGCATCAGGCCAAGCAATAGGAAGCTCAGGTTGAAAAGGACGATTACTGTAAGGTTCGAGCCGAACGAAGTGTGATGTGTCAGCGGCGGCAGTTCAGTCTGGGCGAGCACGAAAGCAATCAACGTTGCTCCGGCAACCGCGACCGCAATTAGCTCGCGCCGGCGGCGCTTGCGCTCCACCGCGCGGCGCAGATCGCTTAGCTTTTCGTTTGGCATCTACCAGCGCCTCATCAAGGCGAAAATGGCGCTCAATGCGATACTAATCAAAATACAGGTCGTAAGCGGAAAATAGAGCGTAAAGTTTCCTCTGCGCAGATAGAAGTCTCCCGGCAGCCGGCCCACGTAGGGAACGGATGACAGGCCCCAGACCGCAAGGCCAACGGCCGCGATCAGGATCCCCAACAGAATCAGGCTTTTTCCCACGGGCGCCATCGTGACTTTCCGCCCGCATTGATTCTATAGGACTAACTGCCCCAGTGACACCCGGGCGCGCAATCGCAATTTAGGCTTGGATACGCTGTCCCATGAAGAACAGATCGGTTTCCGGGCCGAGGATATCGTCGTAAAGCGTGAATCGCCGGCGGGATAGCTCCTGAAACCCGTTATGGCAAAAAAATGGAAACGCCCGCCGCGAGATCGATCCCAGATGGATACCCGCAACCCCGCGGGCGCGCGCGTGGTTGAGCAACGATTGCATCAAGCGCGAGCCGGCGCCGTCCGCACGATACCCGTCGAGCAGGTTGATATGAAGATGGGCTGGATATGCCGAAAGTTCCGGCTCCTTCAATTCTCCACGACGCGCACATCGCCATAGCGCGAGCATGCGGCCTAAGTTTCGCGGCCGCACAATCGCGCCCGTGGTCAGCAGTTTTGGCAGGATGCGCGGCACAATTTCCGATTTCATCGTGCGGTTGAAGCGCGCGGTATCCATGCATCCGGTGATGTATCCGACCACCTGGCCGCCTGACTCCGCGACAAAACAGGATTCCGGTTCGTAGTCCGTGTAATAGATCGTCCAGAAATCGGCAAAGACTTCGCGCGCGTCCCACGCGCGCTCGATTGGCAGGCCGGCGATTCCGGTCTCGCATGAAATCAACCGGATGCGCGCGCGCTCCGCCGCACGAACCGCCGGCGGCTCCACGCGCAATGGCCGAACCGTGATATTGCGAGGCGTGGCGGAAGTGGCTTTCATCTAAGAGCTACCGAGGGGTTCAGGCATGCGCGTGCGTATGCGATTTGGCGCCGGCGGCTTCACGCGCGGCATGCGTTTCCTTGACTATCTTGTCAGCGATCGGTGGGGGCGCCTCTTCATAGTGAGAGAAATGTTGCTCGAACGTGCCGCGGCCCGATGTAATCGACCGCAGCGCGGGGGCATACTTGAGCACCTCCGACATCGGCACGTTGGCCTTTATGACTTGGCCCTGCCCTTTGCTGTCCATTCCAAGCACCTTCCCGCGGCGCGAATTCAGGTCTCCGATCACATCACCCATGCATTCGTCGGGACACGATACCTCAAGCGCGACGATCGGTTCCAGAATAATCGGTTTAGCCTTTTCCAGCGCCGCCTTAAGTCCCATCGAGGCCGCGATTTGAAATGCAATGTCCGAAGAATCGACGTCGTGATAACTGCCATCGAAGACTGTCACTTTTAGATCGACCAACGGATACCCAGCCAGAAATCCCTCAGCCAGCATGTTGCGAACGCCCTTCTCGACCGACGGGATGAACTGGCGTGGAATCGACCCGCCTACGATTTCGTCAGCGAATTCGAACCCTTTGGAGCGTGGCAGCGGTTCAATTTTGAGCCAGCAATCGCCGTATTGGCCGTGGCCTCCTGTCTGGCGCTTGTACTTGCCTTGCGCCTCGGCGCGCCCCTTGATGGTTTCCTTGTAGGGGACCTTGGGCGCCTGAAGTTCAACTTCCACATTATATTTTCGTTTGAGCTTTTCGACGGTCACCTCTATGTGCATCTGGCCGGTGCCGGAAAGGATGATTTCGTGAGTTTGGGGGTCGCGATGCATGTCCAGTGAAAGGTCTTCTTCGACCAGCTTTTGCAGCGCGGCGGAGGCCTTTTCTTCGTCGCCCTTACTCTTGGGCTGGATTGCAAACGAGATGACCGGGGTTGGGCGGACTAGCGGCGGCATCACCAGAACTGGAGCTTTTTCATCGCATAGCGTGTCGCCGGTTATCGTGTCCTTCAGCTTGGCAACCGCGACGATTTCGCCCGCGATCGCGGAGGCAATGGGCGTCTGCTTGCGTCCTTCAATCCGGAGCAGATGGCCCAGCCGCTCTTTCGCCTCGCGCGAAGAATTGAATACCGTTGTGTCGCTTTGTACGTGGCCCGAGACTACCCGGAAAATCGATAGCTTACCCGCGAACGGATCGATCAGGGTCTTGAAAACCAGCGCCGCAAACGGCGCGGCGGGATCCGCCGGGCGATCGACAGTCTCCCCGGTCGTGGGGTTCTGGCATTCAGCGATTTTATGCTCGTTTGGTGCCGGCAACAGCGAGAGGATCGCATCGAGTAGCTGACCCGTACCGATGTTCTTGGCGCCGGAACCGCAAAATACCGGGGTTATTTTGCAATCGCGGACGGCCTTGTGGAGCGCGGTTCGAATCTCGTCGTCCTGCAACGCTCCCTTATCGAGGTATTTTTCCAGCAGTGCGTCGTCGGTTTCGGCAACCGCCTCGATCATAGCGCGGCGCGCCTCATTTGCTCGTTCCTTCAACTCTGCGGATGGCTCCTCTTCCTTGGGCTTGCCGGAAGTGTCGGCGTAGCTGAGGGCCTTCATCGTGAGTACATCGACGACGCCATTGAAACTAAGCTCCTCGCCAATCGGGATGGTCATGAGAACGGTGCGCGCACCAAGCGCCTTTTCGAGATCCTTGAGCGCGGCGTCGAAACTCGTATGTTCTCGATCCAGCCGCGAGACGAACGCAATCCGCGGCAGCTTCAATTCGCCAATTGCGGTCCACAATTTTTCCGATTCAACCTTGATGTCGGAGCCGGGGCTGATGAGCATCACCGCCGCGTCAACCGCTCGCAGTGAATTCATCGTTTCGGGCAGGAATGCACTGTATCCCGGCGTGTCGGCGAGTATGATTTCGTTTTTCTTCCAGTTCAGGTGATGGAAGCCGGTACTGATTGAAATGTGATGATGTGCCTCTTCGGGCTCAAAATCCATCTGTGCAGAGCCGTCGTCGGGGCGTCCCAGCCGGGTCACCGCGCCCGCGGTAAAGAGCATCGCTTCGGCAAGCTGGGTCTTGCCGGTTCCGCCCTGGCCAATGATCGCGATGGTTCTAAGCCGTCCGATATCCTCGACCGCCATGGGAGCTACCTCGCTGTCGTCGTTATTTCAACCGTATGCCCCTTCGACGCTAATTTCCCCGGCGACGATCCGCTCGATACCCCCGCCGGTTTCGAGCATCAGCGCGCCGTCCGCGTCAATCCCCCTTACGATTCCGGTCCGGCCATGTTCTCCATCCACAAGCGTCACGCGCCTCCCGGTCAAAGCCGAGTAGCGTTCCCATGCGGGCCGCACTGCCGCAAAGCCGCCGGCCAGAATTTCCATATAGCGGGTGTTGAGCCGGGAAAAAAGCGATTTCGCTATCTCGATCCGGTCGCATCGCCGGCCCGTTGCGATGCGCAAAGAGGTCGCGCGATCTTGCAGTTCAACTGGGATGTCGGCGGCGGCGAGGTTCAGGTTCAGCCCGATACCGAGCAATACGCATGCAAGCCCGCCGCTTGAATTCGTCACGGCCTCCGCGATGATGCCGCCGGCCTTGCGGCCGCGCAGCCACACATCGTTTGGCCACTTGAGCGCGACGAGCCCCGGGGCCTCGGTTTCGAGCGCCTCGGCCGCCGCCACTCCGGCTACCAGACTCAACTGTGGAACGTCCGCAGCCGGCATTGCCGGGCGAAGGATGATGGTCGTGTAAAGATTGATGCCTGGCGGAGAATGCCATGAGCGTCCCTTTCTGCCCCGACCCGCACTCTGCCGTTCGGCGATCACCGCAACGCCCTGCGATGCGCCCTGTGCGGCTAATTCGCGCGCCGCCTCCTGAGTCGAATCGATCTCGTCAAAATAATGAATCCGCCATCCGATCCGGCCCGGCTCACCGTGCTCGATCCGATGGTAGGGGTTCCCAGCCATGCCTATTTACCCAGACTCGCGATGACGCGTTCGACGAAATCGACGACCGCGCTTTCCGCGCGTTCATTCCGGTTGGCCGGCAGCCCGTCGCTCCGGAAGTCACGATAGATAGTTATTGTATGCCGTAGAGCATCGGCGCATCCAACCGCCGAACAGTCGCCAACCGTCGCAGCAAGTTGCCGCGCCAGCTCAGGTGCAACCATCTCAAGCCGGCGTACGCCGCGCTGTTCGCGCCCGATCCGCCGCGCGGCCATCGGTCCCAGCACAAATGACCGGAAATGCGCCAAGGCAAGATGCGTCTCCAAGATTTCGCCCCGGGCAAGCTTCGCCGCCGTATAATGCACCCAAACCCAGAAGCGCTCCTCGAACCATTCGGGTTCATGGCTCGGCCATCGTGCGGCAGATTTAGCCAGCCGATCCGGGATGCGATTATCGCGATGCCAAAGCACGAGCGGCTCCTCGATTCGATGGTCCAAGTCGTCAAGAGTGACGAATTTCAAATCGACATGCAGCAGCGGATCGGAATAGAGACAGATGAGAAGGCGCGGCTCGCCGACATGCTCCCCTGTAAACGCACGCAGCAGGTCCCCAAGGGACTCAGCGAATTCGCGCCGCGTCGCCATCGCTTGCTGGTAGTCGCCATCCTCGACGATCAGGACGAGATCGAGGTCTGAGTATTGGTCAAAGTCTCCATGGCCGAACGACCCGCCCGCCAACAGGCCGGAAAATCGCGGGTCGGCCTTCATCGCGGGAACGATTCGATCCGAAAATCTATGCAGCGCTGTGTTTGAGGTACTCATCTTCACGGACTAAGGCCCGTGCCACCTCACCGATGGCATATCAAACGTCTTCGATCCTCATGCTGATATCGGCGGCGCGGGCGGAATGGGTCAGCGCGCCGACCGAGATCAGATCGACTCCGGTCCCGGCGATCGCGCGGACATTCTGGAGGGTGACACCGCCCGACGCCTCAAGCATCACGCCCTTGCCGGCGATCTTGCGCGCCTTGCGCAGATTGGCAACCGTCATGTTATCGAGCAGGATTGCATCCGCGTGAGCCGCGACGGCCTCCTCCATTTGCGCGAGCGTCTCGCACTCCACTTCAATCTTGAGCGTATGCGGCGCAATGCGTCGCGCGTTTTCGATCGCGGCTGCAACCGAGCCGGCAGCGGCGATGTGGTTGTCCTTGATGAGGACGCCGCTGTCGAGGCCCATCCGATGGTTTCGTCCGCCGCCGATCCTAACGGCGTACTTTTCGAACGCGCGCAGGCCCGGATGGGTCTTGCGCGTATCGATAATCCTCGCGCGCGTGCCCGCAATCGCATCCACAAATTCGCGCGTGAGGGTCGCGATGCCGGACATCAACTGGACGAAATTGAGCGCGGTGCGCTCGCCGATCAGCAGCCCCGCCAGCTTGCCCTTGAACTCGCCGAGCGTCTCGCCCGCGCGAAGCTCTCTTCCCTCCTGCGCGAGGAAGACCTTGTGCGGCTCGGCGCCGGACAGCTTGAAGACCTGCTCGATCAGGAATCCGCCGGCAAGGATCATGTTCTTCTCTTTGATGCGGATAATCGCGCCGCCCGCCTTCCCCTCCGGGACGGTCGCAGCGGTGGTGATATCGCCCTGCCCCAAGTCCTCGGCCAGCGCGCGCCGGAGGAGATCGGTCAGGTCAAGTTGGCGGAGGAGTTCCATCTAGGTGGCTCGCTTGAGCACCAGAAGCTGAGCATTCATTCGCGAGATGTCCGCTTCCAGTTGTACCATCTTATCGCGCGTTGCCTGTTTCGTTTCTTCGTCGGCCTTCTGTTGAAAGCCGGGATCGCTTTCCCGCTTTCGATGTGCCGTCAAAATTGCGGCTGTTTCGTTCATTCTTTTTTCTATTGCGCTTATTGCCTTACTGAAATCGAACGAATCAGGTGCTTTCACCCCGAGCTCTCCCCATTTCAAAACCCAAGGTAGTAATCTTGGCGGCATTACGGCTGTAGGTTCCAAAAGCTCAAAGTTATCGAGCGTTGCCCTTGTCGTTGAGTAGCTGCGCCATTCGGCGAACTCAGTGTTCGAAACGGTTTCTAACAAATTAGCCCCTGCCACCTTTGGTTTCAGAACCGCAGTTGTCCGTTGACCTGGACCTAAGCCCAAGAGCGACCGCAGGCTATTGATGGTTTCCGTCGTTTCAACACAGTGGATCATGGCCAAGTTGTCCTCGGGCGATAGACCGTATTCTAGATCGGTTGGAAATGAAGCGACCGCTAAATGACCGCTTAATCCCTCTTCCGAAAGGTACGGTCTCAAGAACTGCCAAATCTCTTCAGTTAAAAATGGCATGAAAGGGTGCAGAAGCCGAAGTAATTTATCTAAACACTCCACTAGGACCCATCGAGTGCGAGCAGCAGAGGAATTGCTAGATCTCAAAGGCTCTTTCGAAAGCTCCACGTACCAATCACAGAACTCATGCCAAGCGAAGTGGTACACGGCCATTGCTGCAGTGTTGAAGTGATACTGATCAATCTCCGCCGCCACGTCCGCGATCGTGCAGGCCAATCTGTTCAGTATCCACCTGTCGGCAAGCGTCAATTCTCCCCGCGAAGGAAGTGCAAGGGGTTGCGACGCGCCTTCGAGGTTCATCATCACGAAGCGCGCGGCGTTCCAGATCTTGTTGGCGAATGCGCGCGACGCGGCGAACCGGTCGTGCGACAAGATAACGTCGCGGCCCTGCGCGGCCAGTTGTGCGAGCGTGAAGCGCACCGCATCGGCGCCGTACTGCTCCATCAAGTCGAGCGGATCGACGACGTTGCCCTTCGACTTCGTCATCTTCTTGCCGTACTGGTCGCGGACCAGCGGCGTGATGTACACGTCCTTGAACGGGACCTTGCCGGTGAACTCAAGGCCGAACATCATCATCCGCGCGACCCAGAAAAAGATGATGTCGAAGCCCGTCAGCAGCAGGCTGGTCGGGTAATACTTTTGCAGTTCGGCCGTGTTGTCCGGCCATCCCATCGTCGAGAACGGCCACAGCCCCGACGAAAACCAGGTGTCGAGCACGTCGTCGTCCTGGATGATGTCGGAGCCGCCGCATTTGGCGCATTGCGAGGGTCGCTCGATTGCGACCACCAACTCGTCGCATCGCGCGCATCGGTAAGCGGGAATCCGATGGCCCCACCATAGCTGGCGCGAGACGCACCAGTCGTGGATGTTGTCCATCCAATTGAAGTAGGTGTTCTCCCAAAATTTCGGGTGAAAAGTCGTCTTTCCTTCGCGAACCGCATCGGCGGCACGCTTCGCCATCTCCTTCATCGCCATGAACCACTGCTCGGACAGCATCGGCTCGACGATCGTGTCGCATCGCGAGCATACGCCGACGGCATGCGCGTGCGGCTCGATTTTCTCAAGTAACTCTTGAGATTCCAGATCGGCGACAATTTTCTTGCGCGCCTGCTCGCGCGTTAGCCCTTGATACATTCCCGAGTTGGCGTTCATCCGGGCTTGATTGTCCAAGATCGAGATTTGTTCCAATCCATGGCGGCGGCCCAATTCGAAGTCGTTGAAGTCGTGGCCGGGGGTGATTTTCACTGCGCCGGTACCGAAGCTCGAATCGACCGCCGCGTCGGCTACGATCTTGATCTCGCGATTCGTGAGCGGCAGTTTCAGCGTCTTACCAACCATCGATTTGTAGCGGGCGTCGTCCGGATTCACGGCCACCGCAGTATCGCCGAGCATAGTCTCGGGACGAGTTGTCGCGACGGTAATTGAGCCGGACCCATCAGCGAACGGGTAGCGTATGTACCAGAGGCTGCCCTTCTGGTCTTTGTGATCTACTTCGAGGTCCGACAGCGCCGTCTCGCATCGCGGACACCAATTGATAAGCCGCTTGGCACGGTAGATGAGCTTCTTGTTGTAGAGATCGACGAAGACTTTAGTGACGGCGCGCGACAGCCCCGGATCGAGCGTGAAGCGCTCGCGGCTCCAATCGCACGAGGCGCCCAGGCGACGCAATTGATGGAGAATCCGCCCGCCGTATTCTTCCCGCCATTGCCATACGCGATCGACGAATGGCTCGCGTCCCATCTGATGGCGGTCCTTGCCGTCCTTGGCAAGCATCTTTTCGACCGCGTTCTGGGTCGCAATTCCGGCGTGATCGGTTCCCGGGAGCCACAGCGTGTTGAATCCCTGCATCCGGCGCGTGCGGACGATGATGTCCTGCAGCGACACGTTGAGCGCATGGCCAAGGTGCAACTGCCCGGTGACATTTGGTGGCGGGATTACGACCGAAAAGACCGGGCCTTCGCGATTCGGATCGGCCTTGAAGTAGCCGCGATCGATCCATAGCTGGAACCATCGTTCTTCCGCCGCCTTCGAGTCGAATGTTTTGGGCAGTTCCCGCCCCGCACCAGCCGGTTGATCCATCAGTCAAATATAGCGGCACACGGATCGGCCGGCGCCGCGATCTCCCGGTGCGATCTTATTTCGCGGCGCGGTCGCCTCTCAAGCAGTTCCTGCCGATTCGGCATGGCTGCAAAATCGGCCTGCTTGTAATAGCCGGTTGTATGAGAATATTGTTCGGTAAGCGCCCGGGAGGAAATTATTGGCAACGGGAGGACGTGGTCCAATGGCCAATGCGCTTAGTGTCCGGCGGTTCGTCGTTTCAGTTCTTGGATTGATTGCCCTAGGCGGCCTATCGGGCTGCGATACGTTCCTGTGGAGCAAGCCGCTGGACTGCTCCACGGTCAAGCTCCAAGCCGAATCAGGCCGCGACGATGCGGAGATCGCATCGGCGACGGGGGCCAGCGTGGATGAAGTCAGCCGATGCCACCGCGGGGATTCTTCCGCCAATGACGGCGGCGCGATGCCTTCCGGCTTCTGATAAGTGTTGGTGCGAGAGGGGGGACTTGAACCCCCACAAGGTTGCCCTCACAAGGTCCTGAGCCTTGCGCGTCTGCCATTCCGCCACTCTCGCGTGCGGGTAGACTATATCGTCTAACCGCCCCCTCGATCCAATTCAAGCCGGACCGCTTGAGCGCGCGCGCCGGGTAGCAGAGAATTCACAGTTACGATGAGTGAGCGAGTTCGCGGCGCAATCGATCTTGCGCAGGCGCCAGGGCCTGCTTCAATCGCCCTCGACCTGAGTGCCGGCGACGGTCTGTCCAGCCGGTTCCTTGCCGAGCGCGGATGGCGCGTCGTCTCAACCGAATTCCGGACCAAAAATCGCGGCTGGATTGCAGCCAACTTAAACCACGATCTCCCATTTCGCTCCGGCCGGTTCGATTTGGTGCTCCTGCTGGAGGTAATCGAGCATCTGCCCGACATCCCGCATGCGATCCGCGAAATCTCGCGGGTGCTCGCGCCGGGCGGCACCGCGATTATCACCACCCCAAATCGCCTGAATGTGACATCGCGAGTCCATTACCTGTTGAGCGGCTACTACAAGGGCCGGCGCGCTCCCCTTCCCTATCGTTATCGTGTCGAGGATGGGCGCAACTGGCACGTGATGGGTATGAACGACCTGCACTGGATCGCATGGGGAGCAGGCCTGCGCATGGATGCGCTCGGGCGCGGCCGGCGCAAGCCGCGAGCGAGAATTCTCGCCCCTCTCCTCTACCCGTTCATAGCCGGCTTTTCATGGATGCTCTATGTGCGCGGCGTGAAGGACCCCGAACAGCGGCGCATCAACCGCGAATTATTCCGCTTCATGACCAGCGCGAGCCTGCTGATGGACGAGAATATCGTGATGCGCTTTCGCAAGCATGACTCCCAAGCGGCATTGCCGCGATGAAGACCACAGTAATCATCGCGACACATGCGCGCCCACTCTCGCTCACCCGCCTGCTTGAGGGGCTCGCGCCGCAAATCGAGAAGGACTCGCGGGAAATAATCATCGCTGACAACGGCACTCCTGAACCTGCCGCGTTGCCGTCGCAGCTCTGTCGTAAGGAGCGCTTCACTCACCTCCACGATCCCCATCCGGGAAAATGCCGAATCCAAAATAAAGCCATTAAAAAGGCGGCTGGAGAAATTCTCGTCTTCCTCGACGACGACTTGACCGTTGGGACGAATTACCTCGACGAGGTCGAGGCGTTCTTTGACAAGCATCCCGAGTTCGCGGCAATGAAGGGGCGAATTGTCCCCGCTGAAGACCCGGCGGCTAAGGTAGGGCCGATGGCCCCTTATCTCGATCTGCCGATCGTGGACCATGGTGACGAAGTGGTTGAGGTGAAGGGCGTGCTGGGCGCGAATATGGCATTCCGCGCCGACGCCATCGCGAAAGTTGGCCACTTCGACGAGCGCCTGGGGCCTGGTGCATGCGGGCACGAAGAGGAGACGGAAATGTCGATTCGGCTGAGGCGTGCCGGTTATAGAATCGGTTATGCGCCGCGCGCAGTCGCATACCATGAGGTTGACCCCACCCGTGCCAATCGAGCGCGATTTATCCGTATCGCACGCGAGCGTGGTCGCTGCCGGATGATTCACGAGGAGCACAGCATCGGCAAACTTTTTGACATTCTCGGCAAGTACGCGATTGCCGCGATACGTCTGCGGGTGGCATCGATTGCCGGAGCTGGTCTGGCGCGAATCGCGCGCGAGGAGCGCCGGTTGGCGGTCGCGCAAGGTATGCTCGACGGACTTCGGGGACGCTTTACCCCTTGAGCGAACCTATTAGTGCGGACAACTCCCGCCCATAGCGTTCCCAGGTAAATTGTTCCGCAGCCGCGCGCGCATCCCCAGCCAGCGTTGCGGGTGCGTCGAACAGTGCCGCCATTCGAACCGCAATCTCGCCTGAATCTTCCGGGTGCTCAACACAATATGGCCGCATCGACGGCGGAAGCAACTCAGCTGCGCCGCAATAGAGGCTGGTCAGGACAGGAAGACCGGACGCCATCGCCTCCATTACGACATTGCCGAATGGTTCGAACAGCGATGGTAATGCGAGAGCGTCGGCGGCATGGAAAAACTCGGCAATATTCGGCTGTGGGCCCGCAAATACAACCCGCTGGCCGATACCCAACTGGCGAGCGCGCTGGGCATACGATTCGGTTTTCCGGTCTGCGCCGGCGACGAGCAATATCGGTGCTCCCGGAATCGCCGCCCAAGCATCGATCAGGAACCCCAGGCCCTTGCGGGCGAAACCGTTTCCGACGAAGACCGCAACTCTCGCACTGGCCGGGATCGAAAACTTCGCGCGAATCGCGCCGCGGGCGTCATTGCCCTGGCGTGGCCGGAAGTTTTCCAAATCGACACCGTTGTAAATCGTCACAGCTTTTGCCGGTGCAATGTCAAATCGCCGTACGAGATCATCGCGGACAAAATTAGACACCGCGATTGCCCGCTTTAGCCCGGGCCATTGAAAGCCGCGGCGCTCCGTGAACAATTGTGCGCGATGATATGGCGCAAGCCGCATCATGAGACCGCCCGCCCCGCTCCTCCATTTGCGAGCCGCATCAAGGTACGCAGCATGCGCGCCCCCACCCGACCGCATGATATCGGCGCCAATCGTTCGGCCAAAACTCAACACCAGGTCTGCGCCACTTTGGCGCGCGGCCGGCGCAGCGGCATACGCGAATCGGAGCAGCGCAATCGCTCGACCGATGCGCGGTCCGCCGACACGCCGGACCTTCCAGCCGTCGGTTGTACCGCGAATTTCATCGGCAAAAATCGTGATTTCGTGGCCGGCTGCGCGAAGGCATTGTGCGGTCGCGATCAAGTCGCGTTCGGTGCCGCCCCCGGAAGCGTCGAAGCGGCGGGATAGCAGCGCTATGCGCATCGGGTAAGGCCGTCACACCCGGCGGCGGCGTAAAAACGATTTGGCGATTGATGCGCAAGCATGCGCCTTGTGCTACATTTTGGCTCGGGTTGGGAGGTGTGGTGATGATAGAGATTCAATGCACGAGCTGTAACACTCGCTACCGGATCGACGAGCGGATCCTTCCGGAAGATACCCCTACCTTCAAATGCTCGCGATGCGGACACGTATTCCTGTCGGAAGCATTGCAGGCGCGTCCGAACAAGCCCGCGCCGCTGGAGGCCGTCCCGACCCAGACGCACACAACTCACGCCGAATCCGGCACGATACCTCACGTCAACGGTAAATCCGCTCCCGTGATGCCCCCTCCGGTCGAGCAGGTAGCGGCCCCAGAGTCGCCTCCTCCACCGCCGCCGGCACCTGAGCCGGAAATCGAAGAGGAGCCGCCCGCCGACGATCCCCTGAATCGCACTTTCAGCGAGTCCGACGTAAAGGCCGACACCGGCGAAAAGTTGCGTTTCGATTTCAGCGACGAAGGCAAACATGTAGACGATAACCCAACCGCCAAGCAGGAAATCACGGCTAAGGAACGCCGGTACGACGGATGGCAGGTGGGCGACAATTCGCCCCACTTCAACGCCACACCGCAGCGGACCACAGTGGCGCCACCGTCCCCGATCGCCGCCGCTCATGCTCCGATTCCTCAGAAACCCACGCAGCCACCATTGAATTTCTCGCAATCGATTCCGGCGCCGCATGCCGGCCGAAATATCTATGATGCTCCCCCCACGCCGCAGCCCAGACCGATCCCCAGATTTGAGCCGCCTGCACAACCCGCGCGCAAACCGGCCGAGATCGAACGAAAGCGCGTCATCGTTGAACCCGCCGACATCGAGTCGCCCGGGCCGACACATTCGTCGGGTTTTTTCATAGGAGCGTTTTTCGCGATCGCGGTTATATTCGTGGGCGCAAGTCTGACGATTTGCAGCGAACCGGCCGCCAGCATGCGAGTTATCAGTCAAATGCCGGGAATGAGCGGTTATTTTGCCCGACCCATTGTCCCGGCAACGCTGGTTGCAATCCGCGACGTCCAATCGTCCTATCGTACGATGAAGGGCGGCCACACCGCATTGGTGATTACCGGCACGGCCGAAAACCTTGGCGAACGTCCATTGCATCTGGTCAAGGTCGGGATCGACCTGCTCGATACAGTAGGCGTAACCCTGGCACAGAAAGGCGTCTATGGCGGAAATGAACTTTCGGCGCGGATGCTGGCCGAAATGACGCCGCGGGAAATTGAGCTGTCCGGCGAACTGAGCCCGCGCGAGAAGTTCTCGATCGATTCGGGCGGTACGGCGCCCTTCCTGGCGGTGTTCGTCAATCCCCCGCGGCGAATATCGAGTATGCGCGTTTCCGTGACCAAGGCCGAAGCGGCGCGTTTCGTGTCGAGTCCCGCTCCGCACGCTTGAGGTTCATTCCTTCTCGCGCGCCAGCATCTCGCCGTACTCTTCGCCATCCATAAGGTCATCGAGTTCGGCCATATCGGCGATCTTCACCTTTATGAGCCAGCCGTCGCCGTATGGATCTTCGTTGACAGTCTCGGGGCTTTCCGGAAGGTCCTCATTCACCTCAACCACAGTCCCGGTCACCGGCGCATAAATGTCGGACGCCGCCTTTACCGATTCGACCACGCCGAACGGATCGTCTTTGCTGATTTTGTCGCCCACCGCGGGCAACTCGAGATAGACGATCTCTCCCAATTGCTCCTGGGCGTGATCGGTGATCCCCACGGTCGCGACCGACTCCTCGACCGAAACCCATTCGTGTTCTTTCGAATACTTTAGCCCCTGCGGGATATCCATGACGCCTCCGCAAACCTACATCGCCGCCTGTCCGTGCGCTCCGTAATTATGCACCGCATTCGGCAACGATCGTCCTAATGCTCATCAAGCGCGGCTCCGACGGTCTTGTCAAGTTCTTAAATCGCGCGCATGGTGAAATCAATCGGACGCACACCTCTTGACCGGAGGCATGAAATTTCACTAGCAGCAAATTCGGATGGCGAGCATGAATATCGGAATTCCAACCGAAATCAAGGCCGACGAACGGCGAGTCGCACTCACGCCAGCCGGGGCGGTGGCTTTGCGCGCGCACGGACATCGCGCGATCGTGCAAGCGGGCGCAGGCCTTGGCAGCGGCTTTACGGACGTTGAATATCGCACGGCTGGCGCGAAAATAGCCGCAAGTGCCGCCGAGGTGTGGCGACGTACGGATCTGGTGCTGAAGGTCAAGGAGCCCCAGCCGCGAGAATACCGGCTGATGCGCCCGGGGCTCATTTTGTTCACCTACCTGCATCTGGCCGCCGACCGGCGGCTAACTCGCGAACTATTGAAACGCCGCGTATCGGCGGTAGGCTACGAAACCATTCAACTCGAAGATTCGAGCCTTCCGCTCCTGGCGCCGATGAGCGAAGTCGCCGGCCGCCTGGCGATTCAGGCCGGCGCATGGTGCCTACAGGCACGCAGCGGAGGCCGCGGGGTGCTGCTCAGCGGTGCATCGGGCGTGCGGCCGGGCAAGGTTGTAGTCGTCGGCGGTGGAATCGCCGGCCTGAACGCATGCCGTGTCGCGGCCGGCGTCGGCGCCAATGTCACAATCATGGACAACAATCCCATTCGGCTCCGCTACCTGAACGACTTGTTCGGCGGCCACGTAACGACCGTCATGTCGAATCGCGCCACTCTCGAGGAAGAGGTGACCCGCTCCGATCTCGTAATCGGCGCGGTTTTGGTGCCGGGCGCCCGCGCGCCTCGCCTGATCAGCTCGAAGATGGTCACGCGGATGCAACCGGGCGCTGCGATCGTCGACCTGTCAATCGATCAAGGCGGGATCGCGGAGACTTCGAGGCCGACCACTCATGGCCTGCCGACCTTCATTCGCGATCGTATTGTCCATTACTGTGTGACGAACATGCCCGCGATGGTGCCGCATACATCAACCTACGCGCTGACCAATGCCACCCTAAGCTACGCCCTTGAGATCGCCGACCACGGTCTGCTCGAGGCCGGACGTCATAGCGCCGCTATCCGGCATGGACTCAACACATGGGATGGGCACGTGGCACACCCCGCCGTGGCTGCCACAGTGGGCCTGAAGCCCCGATCGCCATGGGATTAACGGCTTGCCTGGCCTGCCCTACGGGTGACCGCTTTCGGATCTGTGATTGGCCGGCAGTTCCAGTGCCAATTCATGCTGTCGCTCCCATTGTTCGGGTGGCGTGCTCGCCCGCAGCGAGTCAACATAGTGTTCCAAGCCAAAGAATGCGAGACGTTTGTCAGAGCTTACGATTGGCTGCTCGTTGAGAACCGTGGTGAGACCCTTTTCCAGGTCGGCGCCATTATCTGGATAGCCGTACCGATCAATGTAGATTCCCTCAAAACCCGCAAATGCCAGCAACGGCAGGACCTGATCCATCGGCTTATCCGTCAGCCGAGCTGCCCACGATGCCTCTGGCCTGCCAGTCGTAAGGCCGTAGCTCCATCTTAGAGTCTTGGAGTGGATGTAACCCTTGAGGAGATCCCAGCCCCA
>Ga0335069_10001775_pt1 | contig 34171 bp, 36 predicted proteins | sample Lox_Sample_11_FD_206714 | JGI IMG/M metagenome (GOLD analysis project Ga0335069, IMG submission 206714) | Soil microbial communities from Loxahatchee National Wildlife Refuge, Florida, United States - Lox_Sample_1.1 | ecosystem: Environmental > Terrestrial > Soil > Wetlands | place: USA... | reverse complement strand
GAGGTGCAGGAGGCGTGGGGCGTCAAGGAGGTGCGGGAGGGGGGGGCCGTCCAGGTGGGGCGGGGAGGTTCAACGCAGGTCCGCAGAATGTGACGTGGCAGAATGATGCGAAGTTTTATGAGTTCTGGGTGCGGGGGGATGAGGCGGGGCATTTTTCAATACCGGCGGTGCGGGCGGGGAGGTACACGCTGCATGCGATTGCGGACAACGTGCTGGGGGAGTTTGCGGAGGCGGATGTGACGGTGGAGGCGGGGAAGACGGTGGAGTTGGGGAAGGTGGTGTGGAAGCCGGTGCGGTTCGGGCAGCAGGTGTGGGAGATCGGGAAGCCGGACCGGACGGCGGATGAGTTCAAGAACGGGGACATATACAACTCGTGGGGGTTGTACAACAAGTATGCGGAAGAGTTTCCGAATGATGTGACGTTTGTGATTGGGAAGTCGGATCCGAAGACCGATTGGAATTTGATGGAGGTGCCTCACCGGGTGGGGACGACGGGGTACCAGGGGCGGGAGACGACGTGGACGGTGGTGTTTGAGATGGATCACGTGCCGACGGGAGGGGCGACGCTGCGGTTGGCGTTTGCGGGGACGGAGGCGCGGAGTTTGAGCGTGGGGGTGAACGGGAAGGAGGCGGGGCAGGTGACGGGGTTGATGAACACGAGCGTGATTCATCGGGATGCGGATCGGTCGTACTGGCAGGAGCGGGACGTGAAGTTTCCAGGGACGATGCTGCAGAAGGGGACGAACCGGATCACGCTGACGGTGCCGGCGGGGAGTACGACGGCGGGGGTGGAGTATGACTATTTGAGGTTGGAAGTGGAGGGGTGAGGGGAGCGTGACGAAGGTGTTGTCGCGGTGGCAGTTCCAGAAGCGTTCGGTTCGGGGGTTGGCGTAGAAATGCTGCCGGCGTTGTTGTGAAAGTTGAAGTGGCTGGTTGAGAATTGGCAGAAGAGGGAGGCGCTTTGAGTGGGGTGGAGGGGGATGTTGGCAGATGTGGAAGCAGCGTGGGCAGCAGCGGCGGCGGCGGCGAGGAGCGCGAGCGCAATGAGAGCGGCTTTGCTCATGGCATTCATGGGAGTTCTCGCGTTTAAGGTTCAGCGACAGCCGGGGTGGGGGATCACAAAGGGGACAAAGAAGTCTGCCATGGCGAACGGGGATCGCAAGGTCTGATTTGTTGTGTTTCGATTCATTCGCAGGAGCGGGGTTCAGTTTGCAAGGCCATGAATGGCAGGCAGTTGCGCATAGTTTCAGGGATTAAGGATAGGCGCAGTTCGCGCTAATGGCGGGAGGGTGCGTCAAGATGGGTAAATGTTGCGGTGATTGGGAGTTGGGAAGGGATTACTTGGGGAGGGTGGTGGCGGGTTGGGTGGCGACGCCGAGGAGGCCTTCGCCGCCTTCGGCTTGCGGGACGATGATGACGGCTTCGGGGGCTTGGTAGGTCACGGGTTCGGCAGCGGGCGTTTTCTTCTGAGGGGTGACGAGGCGGACGGGGGCGGAGACGACCTCCCAGGTGGCGTCGGCGGTGCGAGAGAAGAAGCCTTTATGCGTGGCGGGTTGGGTGGCGGGGGCGGGCTCGGCGTTGGTGAGGGAGGGGGCGTGCTGGGTGTGGTGCGCGCAGCCAGCAGCGCAGGCGAGCGCGGCGAACAGGAGAGAGAACTGGTGGAGTGAGCATTTCATGTAGTGGAAACGATACTTCGGTGGGGGACGCAATGCAAACGCGGTAATTTCGCAAAGGTTCAGGCGGAGACGGGTTTGCGGAGAGTCGGCGGGGGCACTGGGGGGGTGTTGCGGGCGGCCTTCGCGCAGGGGATGGCGAGGCGGTGGACTTCTTCGGCGACGACTATTAATGGCATTGCAAACGGTAGATACGAAGATGCGAGAGAAATGTGGTGAGGGGTTGGGGGAGGAGGCTCGGTTACGACCATCAGCCGAACGGAGCGCTAAGGCTGAAACTTAATGTTTGCTTTCGGTAAAGGCGGGGCTAGAGTCTCGTTTAGGATAGACCGGTAAAAGAGGAAGTCTGAAAGTGGAAGGTATGTTCATCACGATATGCAGTGTGTGAGGTTGTTGTGACGTCGATAGTTCAGCAAACGATCGGGATTTCAGCGCGGGAGCGGACGGGGCTGCGGGTGCCGAAGGTTCCGCGGAAGGCGAAGACGTTTCTGAGGGGATTGGCGGAAGGGTGGGCGCTGCGGCTGAAGTTTGCGGAGATGTGGGTGATGCGGGGTCTGGGGATTCGGCGGGCGCGGACGCTGGATGCGGCACTGCTGCAGGAGGGGCTGACGCTGGTGCTGCCGGGGATCGAGTCGGAGTCGGTGTTCACGTACGGGATGTGTGATGGGCTGCATGAGGGGGGCGTTCGCGGGGCGATTCGGGTGTTCAACTGGGGGTTGCCGTTCCCCGGGGGGTATCTGGCGAATCTGACGCGGATCGATCGGACGCGGCGGCGTGCGCGGGATGTGGCGGCGGAGATTGTGCGGTACCAGGATGAGTATCCGGGGCGGCCGGTGTATTTGGTGGCACAGTCGGGCGGAGCGGGGGTGGCGGTGTTTGCGGCGGAGTCGCTGCCGGAGGGGCGGATGGTGGAGGGGATCGTGCTGTTGGGAGGTGCGTTGTCGCCGGGGTACAACCTGGCGCGGGCGATGCGGAAGTGCCGGAAGGGCGTGCTGAATTCTTACTCGCGCAAGGACCTGTTCATATTGAACTGGGGGACGCGGTTGTTTGGGACGGTGGATCGGGTGTTTACGCGTGCGGCGGGGTGCGTGGGGTTCCGGGTGCCGGAGGGGCTGTCGAAGGAGGAGCAGCGGCTGTACGAGGAGAAGCTGCATCAGTTGGCGTGGTGCGAGGAGTTTGCGGAGACGTGCAATCATTGGGGCGGGCATATTGCATCGGGCGGGGAGGAGTTCCTGGCGCAGCACATTGCGCCGTGGATGAAGCGGTGAGGAAATCAGTGAATAAGCGAGTAAGCGAATCAGTGAATGGATTGGGAGAGGGCGAGCTCAGGCGAGGCGCCAGTTGCGGGAGAGGAGGCGGCGGGAGGCGGTGAGGAGGAGGGCGGCGAGGATCAGGCTGATGGCGAAGAGGGTGAGGATGAGTGAGGCGGGCTCGCCGGGGTTGCTCAGGATTTCCGCGAGATTGCAGTAAGGGAGCCCGCTGAAGGAGACTGGCGCACCTGTGCGGGTGAAGATCGGGATGAAGGCGACGGCGGCGAGCACGATGAGGGCGAGGATCGTGGCGTACATCGGGCGGCGGATGATGCTGACGAAAAAGATCGAGAGAGCGTGGGCGAAAGGGAGGATGATGAGGACGGCGATGAAGATGGTCCAGGCCTGTTGGCGGAACTGGGTTGCGTTGCCGAGACCGAAGCGGGCGTCTGAGAGATCAAAGAGGGTGATGCCGCCGGCGGCGACGGAGAGGGGGAGGACGAGCAGGAGGAAGATGCCGACGGCGCTGACGAGGTACTTGGTCCAGAACCAGAGGTGGGTGGGGATGGGCTGTCCGCGCCAGAAGTGGAGGAGGCGGTCTTCGAGATCGCCGGAGAAGGCGCCGACGCCGAGGACGATGCTGATGAGGAGGGGCATGAGGCCGCCGGCGATAAGCATGACTTGGAGCATGGCGGCAAAGGCGTTGAGGAAGCGACCGTTCTCGTGGCGCATTTCTTCGCAGGTAATGAGGCCGGCGATGACGGCGACGCCGATGGCGGACCAGAAGGCGATGGCGAGGACGCCGATCTGCTCGCGGATTTCCTTCCAGAGGAGCGGGGAATATTCGAGTGGGAGCACCAGGGTGCGCGTGATCGGGATGTGGCGTTCTTCGCTGCCGGTGCCGGTGTTGGTAGCGGTGCGGAGGAAGCGGACGGCGGCGATGGAGAGCCAGAAGAGGGTGATGAGAAGCTGCACTGGGATCATGTCGTCGGCTCGCGGATTGTCCCGGATGAGGAGCACGAAAAAGGGGTTGGGAACAAAGAGATACCAGGCCGGCCGTGCCTGGTGCCGGAAAAGCAGGATGACGAAGAATACCCAGGCGAAAAAGACCAGCAACTCGAGGGCGCCGATCATCGCGGCCCGGCTCTCCTGGCGGGAACCCGCGGCCGCTGCCAGGATCGAAAAGTAGAGCGGGATTGGTATGACGATCGCGCAAAGGCATTCCGCCAGCGCGTTGCGAGAGTGGAGCTCGGGGAATTTCAAAGCAACGGCCACCGCGGCCAGCGCGAACGGCACGAGCACGGTCAACAGACTGATGCAGGACTTGACTGCGAAAATCGTCACCGGACGAACCGGAAGCGCGAGCAGCACATTCAGACTTCCGGCGCGGCGCTCGGTTGCAGCGGAACCCGCGGCGATCCAGACGGTGGCGACGGCGGAGCCGAAGACCAGCCAGGGCGCGCAATCCATCGGCGACGTTGCGCTATAGAAGACGATCCCCACGATCGTGAGAAGCGCGCCAGTGAGAATCATAAATTTCCAGGCGCTCTCCCGCGCTTCCTTCCAGAGCATCTTGCGGATCATGGCGTGCTCCTTGGTCACGGACGGCCGGTGAGTTGGAGGGCGGGAGATCCGCCTTTGGCGGGCGGATCTTCCGCGACTCTCCCGACGACGTAAGCCTCGAAGATTTCGTCGAGGTTCAGGCCAACTCCGGCCGCCTCGCCAAAGCCGGTGGATGTGGTGCCGGCTTTCCTGACCGCCTCCAGAGCGCGCTGGGCGTTCTCGACGATGACGGCGACCTGGCGGCCGTGCGGATGGATGTCGAGGATTTTCGTGACGCGCACGATTTCGGGTCGGGCGAGCTTCCAGTCGTCGGCGGAGAAGGTGAGGCGACGGACAGAGTCGCGGAGCGTGTCGGTGTCGGCTTCGCGCACGATCCGGCCGTTGTCGATGATGCCGATGATGTCGGCGACGGGTTCGACTTCGTAGAGCAGATGCGAGCTGAAGAAGACGGTGATCTCCTGGCCCTGCAGGTGCTCGACGATGTCGCGGAGGAATTCCTTTCGCATGATGGGGTCGAGGCCGAGGGCGGGGTCGTCGAGGATCATGAGGCGCGGGCGGTGGGCGAGTGCCATGAGCAGGCCGAGGCGGACGTTCTGACCTTTGGAGAGGTGCTTCACTTTGGCGTTGGCGGGGAGTGCGAATCTTTCGACGAGGTCCTGCGCGAGCTGCCAGTCCCAATTCGGATAGAAGGAGGCGATGAAGCCGAGGATTTCGCGGACTTTCATCCAGCCCCACATTTGCTGATCCTCGGCGAGGTAGCCGACCTGCCGGCGGATGGCGAGGGTGTCTTTGGCGGGGTCGAGGCCGAGGACGCGGATGGAGCCGGCGTCGGGGTGGAGGAGTCCCATGAGCATGCGGATGGTGGTGGTCTTTCCCGCGCCGTTGCGGCCAATGAAGGCGTAGGTTTTCCCCGCGGGGACGTGGAGATGCACGCCGCGAAGGACTTCGGTGCGGCCAAAGGATTTGCGGACGTCGGAGATTTCGATAACAGGGTGGGTCATGGTTCGCCTCCTCCGAGGGGGGGGGTGGGTAATTCGTTGGCGTGTCGGTCGATGGCTTCATTGAGCAGGGAGCGGAGTTCTTTTGGCGTGAAGCCGAGGGCGGTGGCACGGCGGACGAGGCGTTGGGCTTCGTCCTGGAGCTGGGCCTTCTCCCGTCGCAGTTGCTTGCCGGTGGCGAAATCGGAGACGAAGGTGCCTTCGCCGTGGCGGAGTTCGAGGATGCCTTCGGCGGTGAGACATTGGTAGGCGCGGAGGATGGTGTTCTGGTTGACGGCGATTTGGCGGGCGAGTTCGCGGACGGAGGGCAGGCGGTCGCCGGCGGCGAGGGCGCCGGAGGCGCATTGGGTGCGGATCTGGTCGACGATCTGGCGGGTGATGGGGATGCCGGAGGATGCTTCGATGCGGATGAGCATGACGGTTGCGGGCTCGGCGAAGTGATTACACTACTATAACAGTAGACAGGTCGGAGTCAAGGGGGAAAATACAAAACACAAAACACAAAACACAAAACGCAAAACACAAAACACAAAACACAAAACCGTGAATTCGAGCGGTCACACTTTGCGGGCGCGCAGAGCGAGGAACATGGGGATTTCCTTGCGGGCGCGATCGAGCGCGGCTTTTTTGGGGCCGGGCTGGCTGGTTTTGTGGCTGATCCACTCCTCGATGTGGTCGATGAGCAGGCCAGCGTTGCCCAGCGTGTTGATATACGCCTGCAGGGGGCGGTGGAAGTGCGGCGTGGTGGTTTCGCTTTTGCCGTGGGCGGCGAGACCGGGGTGGGTTTGGATGTCGACTTTGCTGCTGGTGAGGTATTGCTTGATGGTACGGACCTGTTCGCCGACGCCGCCGCTGCCGCGGTCTTCCCAGAGCCAGTCGGATTGTTTGGGGATGCGGAAGCAGGGGTGCATCATGACGACGATGAGGGAGCCGCCGGGCTTGAGGATGGCTTTGCAGGCCTGCCAGACGGGCGAGAGGGGCGTCATGTTTTGAATGGCGAGGATGAGGGTGATGGCGTCGTGCGAATCGGGTTTGAGCGGGGGGAAGAGATTGTTGCGATCGTCGACAAGTTTCGTGGCGTCGGCGACGTGGTAGGTGATGGGGAGCCCTTCGGACTGGTTGCGTCGCCGGGCGGCTTCGATGAGTGGGGCGGCGGCATCAATGCCGAGAACCGTGCAGCCGGCCTCGGCGAGTTTGCGCGAGAGGACGCCCTGGCCGCAGGCGAGGTCGAGGACGTGCAGCTTTTTGTTCGGAACGTCGAGCATGCGGAAAACGCCGGGGATGACGACATGCTGGTGGTATTCGCTGCCATCATCGCCGACGAGCTTGTCGTACCAGTCGGCGACTTCGGCCCAGTGGGTTTCCTTGACGGGGGGATGTGACGGGCGAGATGGTTGATGATCGCGCGGGGCGTGGGGCTGCTTAGCGTGCGGCTTGTGTTGCGGTTTTTTCATGAGCGCCATGATGAGGCGTGTGGCGCGGGAAGGCAAATCAGGTGGCAGGTGATGCCGCAATGCCGGCGAGGGCGTCGGCACCACTGGCAAGCGCCGCTATACGAGAAACATGTGATTGAAGCTACCGGGCATCGGCGATTCGAACGTCACCTTGCGGTTCGTCCCCGGATGAACAAATGTCAGATGCGACGCGTGCAGCGCCAGCCGGTTCGGCGGTTCCTCGGCCTTCCCGTACATCGGATCGCCGCAGACCACGTGGCCGTTCGCCTTGAGCTGCACGCGGATCTGATGCTTCCGGCCGGTGAAGAGCTCGCACTTCAGATGGGCGATATGTTTTTTCGGATCGCTCTTCATCAGCAAGTAGCTGAGGATGGCAAGTTTGCCGTTGCGCAGGTCGTCGGTGATGCGAACCTCGCCGGTCTTGGGGTCTTCGAGCAGCAGGTTCTCGAGTTTCGCTTCCTTCTTCCGCGGAATGCCGTGGACGATGACGTCGTAGCGCCGCGTGATGGTGTGCTCGAAGAACTGTTCCTTCAGGGAGCGATAGGCGTTCCAGGTGCGGGCGAAAACGAGCAGCCCGGAGGCGTCGCGGTCGAGGCGGTGAATGAGGTGGACCTGGTTTTTGTGGTTCTGCTTTTTGAAGTAGTTGGTGAGGAGCTTCAGGACGTAGGGACGTTTTTCGATGGAGTCGGTGGCGGTGAGCAGGCCGGAGGGCTTCTCGACGATGATGATCTCGCTGTCGAGATGCGCGATGCGCAGGCCGTCGGAGAGAACGGTGTTGTGCTGATGATGTCCGCTGGCGGCGATGTCGGTGACTTCGAGGCGGTCCGACTTACGCACCGGCTGCTTGAGGCTGCGTGCGACCTCGCCGTTGATGCGCACGCGTTTATGCGCGAGCATTTCGCGAAGGGTCGTTTTCTTCGCATGGGGGTACATGTGGACGAGGAGGTCAAAGACGGTTTGTGGTTCTTCCATACCCGCATTATACGGGCAAATGCTGGATTCGGCCCTGCAAAGTAATCTCAGCGGTCGAGCAGAATAATCTTCGCTTCAGGCCATTGCGTCGGAATCAGCTCAGCGTGGCCGGTGATCCGCGTGGGAATGAGCTGCGCGCCGGGCTTGGGGGTGGGACTCGGCAAAAGCCTGAAGGGCAGAATCTTCACCGTCGGCGGGGCGGGAAAAACAAACGGAGCAAGCTTTGCTGGAGCGGGCCACAGGACAATCGGCGCCAGCCCCGCCCCCGTCGACACCACCGCAAGACCAAGGAAAGCGACGCCAGGAACGACTTCAGGGTTCATGCGACGCTCCTTTCAGGTCTCCATTTATTTGTTGCCGCCGCCGGTCTTTTCTTCCTTCTTCATGATGAACAGGTAATTGAACCCGCGGAGGTAAAAGTTCCCCTCGATCGCCGCCGTGTGCCAGTGGCCGCGCTTCAGCGTCCGGTTGTGCCGCACCACCGCGATGATGTCGATGGGCTTGAAGTGCTGCCGCATCATGGCGAAGAGCTCAAACCCGATCGGCATGAACGGCTTGCCCTTTTTGAAGCTGTCCGACACGTAGAGCGCCATGTAGCGGCGATTTTTGAGCACGCGGTGAATCTCGCGGATCACCTGCCCCATCGCCGCGTAATACGGATTGTGCAGCGGATTGGCCGCCTTGGGGTTCACCGGGTCCGGGCCCTCGACCGCCGCATCGAGTTTGCCGATGCAGCGCGGATCATCGGAATAGTCCACGTGCGTCGAGTATGGCGGATCGATGAAGACAAAATCGACCGATTCGTTGGGCAGGGGAATCTTGCGTGCATCGGCGGCCTGAATGTCCGGACGCGACGGGCTCACATCAAAGCCGGACGGCTTGCGTTTCAGTTCATTGGCCACGTCAATCGTCGTGCCCGACCCGCACATCGGATCGACAACGAGATCGCCCTCGCGCGTGTAGCGCTGCAGCAACTGCCAGATGACCCACGCCGGCGTGGCGCCGACGTAGTCCTTGTTCCCGTGCGGTTCGCGCCCGTAATCCTGGGAGGGATATTCCCAGAGCGTGGTGGCGAGGAGGTGGAGGGGAGGTTTGTGCATAATACGATCATGAGCGGGGTTGGAGGTTACGCAAGAGCGCTGAAAAATGTTCCTGTTCAAAATGCCCATCGGTTGTCGCCGCGTCCCGAATTCCCGCTTCAGTCATCAGAACAAACGAGATGCAGTCCACGAGGGAGTATTCCTTGTCCGGACGGTCATTGAACAACGCGATTGCACGCTCCTGCAGTTGATGCGTCACATGCACCTGTTCGACATGCGCCCGTTCAATTGCCTGGAGGCAGAGCGAAAACAATGGTCTCCGCGGTCCCTTCGAAAAGTAAGCGCCAAGCTCAAGAGCGACAGCGCTCGAGGTGATCAGCGGCCGCCGGTTTTGCCGTGAGAACGCCACCGCGGCATGGTGATATTGATCGCTCTTTTCGATGAGCGCAATGAAGAAGGAGGTGTCCGCGAAGATGGCGTTCACTCAGCGCTCTCGGCTCGGGTCACGCCTGAAATATAACGGTCGTGGTTCACGGAACCGTCGCGCCTGCCGGAGTCTAACGTCCCCGCAATTTTCAGCAGCTCCGTCATATCCGATGTGGGCAGGTCCTCCAGATGGCTGTTTTCAATCTCTACGCGGACATGCGCCCCCTCCGGCAATCTGGCGCTCTCCTCCAGTACCACCTGCCCGTTCCTGATCGTTCCCCGATATACCATCGCAATACTCCATTTAGCGCCCCCATCATATCATCCTGCCAAGGCCCGCACTATTTGCAATTGATTTAAACCGCACCGCAATTATGCGACTATACGATGTGGAACACTTCTCCGACCGGCACAAACGGCAACACCGCCCCCTGCGGCATCAAAAACGCATGCTCCCGCGGAACGCGCAACCGATCGCACTTCCCATCCGTGATGATCAGCAACGGCCCATCCTTAGGAAAATCTTCCGCCCGCTCCAACAGATCGATCGCCGGCTGCAGCACCGTCCCTCCCCGCCCTTTTAACTGCACCCGATCGGCGATGGCGTCTGGGGCCATATACCCGGCATCGTACGGAACGGCATCGCAAAAGAGAATCCTCGCCAGCGGCACATCCCGCGAAACGCTGTAACTCGCAATCGCCCCCAGCGCTTTGGCAAGCGTCTCCGGGTTCATCGATCCTGACGTATCCAGAATCACCCCGAATGTACGGCCTTCCAACGCATTGTCCCCCACCACATACCGCGGCCGTGGAATCTCCGGTGTGGCACTCTGGCGTCTACTCACGCGCGCATAACTCCGGCGCTTTTCCACCGACGGAAAGTGATGGTCGAACCACCGCGCCAATTGCACGTCCCACCCGATCGGCGGCTGCAACAGCGCTCGAATCTCCTCCACTAGTCCCAGCGGCAGATACCCGCGATCCTCCCGGCGGTGATATTCCAACCCCTGCGACAGGCACCGCCGGCAGAAAGTGTCCACATCCATGCCATCGCTCGATTCCCACCACCCCGGCGTCGCTGAATCGATCATGTCCGAAGCGCCGACGCTCCTCAGCGTCGCCAGACGGCGATAGCGGCGGATGTCCGTCACGATTCGATCATAAACCGCCTCAGCCCCGAGCCCCTTCAGTTCTGAATCGTGAAGCCCCCCGACCCGCGGCAGCACGCCGAGCCCCATTTCGATCAGCCAGCCATTGATCACGTAATCACAAGCGACATTCCACAGGTATGGTTCGCGCCCCTGTCGCCGCGCCTCATGCCGCAATCCGACGTGCAACAGCTCATGCGCCATGACGAACCGCAATTCCTGCGGGTCCAGCCCGGCCGCGGGATTGATATAGATCGTGTGCATATACTCGTCGATGGCGGCGACGGAAATGTCGAGGCGGGCGCAGATCACATTGTCGCTGACGATCTTAAACCGTGCAGCGAGCGCTCCGAGCAGCGGATAGTGATTGATGAACCATTGCCGAGCCTCCTCCGCCGGAGTACTTGCGTGCGTCTTTTTCCCGTGACCGCCCGCCTCGCGAACCGCGTCATCCACGGCGTTCGTCAATCCTGCCGAAAATATCTTGCCCCAATCGGTAAACCCGCGCCAGTTGATGGGCTTCTCCGCGAATGCCATGTCTGCGTGACCCGGCCCCGCCGTCCCCCAATCCCGCAACTCGTCCGGGATGCCGACGTCGCAGAACTCCCGGTACAAAGCCGACTCGTCGCGCTGCCCAACGCGCAATTCGCCGCGCAACTCCTCCGGCGGCCGGCCAATCTTGAAGTCCGCCAGAAACCGCGCCGCCACGCAATCGCATGCTGCATTCCACTCCCGCTCGTGCGGCCGCCGCTGCAGATGGCCTAACCCCAGGTGCAGCAGCGCATGTGCAAACACATACACCCACTCCTCCACCTCCGCCCGGCGCGTGGGATGCACGTGCACAAATCCATTCGTGGTCACGACCGCCCACCCATCGCTCGAGCAAAGATTGCCGGGTCGATCGACCAGCCGCGCGTGGTAATGCAATGGCGCGAATATCGGATGCGCGCCGATCTTCGCCCAGGCCGCATCGCGACACTTCTTCGATTCGTTGACCTGTTCCTTACGCTTTGACATCGCGCTTTTCCACCAGCCGTGGCAAATCCCGTACGATCTCCACCATCAGCCACGAAGGCAGGCCCTCCCCCCTTTCCGAAGCCACCACCAACTGCGCCATCTCCAGGCTGATCGATGCCAGCTCCTTCATCAAGCCCTTCGCCCGATGAGCGAGTTCCCGCCCCTCGCTGTTCACCGCCGCCTTCTCCGGCGGAAGTTCCTTGATCAACTTTGCGCGAAGGCTCTGCGCAAGAAAATAAAGCACATCGCGCTGCTCAGGCTCCGCCGGCCAGCTCACCTCGCCGCGTAGAATTGCAGCCAGTTGATAGCGGCTGTGAACCTGCTTCACGAATGCCCGGAATTGCCCCGCATGGTGCGGCGATAGACATCCAAACGCCAGACGCTCCAGCCATTCCGCCGGCGGTTCTCCCTCGCCGAACCCCTTCAATGCATCCGAAAGCATGTGCCAGCTGCGCGGCGTCGAGAATGGCTCCTCGTGCTTCGGCGGCTCGCTCCAGAGATGATCCGGCCGGTTCTGCAGATACTCGGTCACCAGCGGATGAATGCCCGCGCCATGCGCCCATTCGAGCCAGTCCCTATGCGACGCCCGAAGCTGTACGTGCACCATTCGATTCATCATCGCCGAGGACATCGGCCGCACAATCGCACTGTCCTGCGCCCGGTTCCCCGCGCCTATCACAATGCTCCCCGGCGGCAGCAAGTACTCGCCTATCCGCCGCTCGTGAATCAGGCTGTAAAACGCCTTCTGCACCTCGTGCGAACAGGCGTTGAGCTCATCGAGAAATAGGCAGTAAGGTTCCTTCCGAGCTATCATCGCCGGTGGACAAAACCGGCTCACACCGTCGGTAATCTGCGGAACGCCGATCAGGTCTTCCGGTGCCAATTGGCTTCCCAGCAGGCTCACGCAATCCAATCCCACCTGCTTTGCAAACGCCTGCACGAGCGACGATTTCCCGATCCCTGGCGGTCCCCAGATGAACACCGGCCGTGACGTTGCGACGTTCAGCAGCAGCTCCATCAACTCTTTTTGTGTAATGGAAACTACTGCTTGCATGTCTGTCCCGCGTTCATCGAATCACCCCGTTGTCATTTGTAGTTATTGAACTGCACCGCGATCTCCGGCGGCTTCGCCTTGATCGCCGCCTGCACCGCCTGCAGATCGTCGAGCTTCGCGCTCACGACGCGCACGGCATCCCCCTGAATCTGCGCCCGCACCTTCAACCCCAGCTCCTGGATCTGCTTCTGCAGCGCCTTGGCGGTCTCGCGGTCGATGCCGTTCTTCAGCTTGATCTTCTGCCGCAGCGTCTTGTGTGTCGCGGCTTCGACCTTCTGCCGGTCGAGCGCCTTGGGATCAATGCCGCGCTTGATCATCTTGGAAATCAGCACCTGCAGCACGGCCTCCAGGTGCGGCTCGTTGTCGGCGGTGATGGTGACGAGCTTTTCCTTCCGGTCGAGGTCCTGAATGGCGGCGGAGGTCCCGCGGAAATCGAACCGCTGCCCGATCTCGCGCTGGGCCTGCATGACCGCATCGTGCATCAGGTTCAAATCGACTTCACTGACGATATCAAAGGAATGGTCGGAGGCCATGGAATGCTCTCTCGAAAAAACAGATGAACTCAGGAGCGGACCTTGCGATCGTCGATGAAATGCTGACTTGAGCGCGGCTCAAGGTGAAAAAACGTGATCAGCGGCCCGATCACGACCGCCGCGACAAACAGCCAGACGATCAGCAGCAGGAATCCCTCCACCCAGCCGGTGGAAAGCGGGATCGCCACACGATCGGGCGTATTGCCGGCAGCCAGCAGGGGCGTTGCGGCCCCGCCCAGGACGAGAATGAAAACAAGTCGCTTCATGAGCGTGATGATACGTGGAGCGCATTTTCGCCTCAAGTTGGGCCGCGCGCCGCCCCGGGTTAAGATGCGGCAGAGGCTTTGCGCACAGTGGAGACGCCCCCATGGCGGATGTGAAGGTGGAGGAGGGAAACGATTCGCTGGAAGCCGCGGCCAGGCGCCACGTGCAGAACGGTGCAACAAAGCAGAACGCACCCTCGAGGCCGCCCGCTGCGCGAATGCCCGCATGGCTCCGCTTCGCGACGCCCGTTCTTCTCGTGATGGCATTGCTGCTGCTGACGATCGGCGCGTGGGCCGTCGGCGCGATGATCTACATGCAGCGGGTCACGCCGATCGCCCCGGAGGATGTGCAGTACCCGCTGCTGCGGTGGAGCGATGAAGTGGGAACCTCCGGAGGCTACTCGCCGGAATCGCGCTTGATGGCCATGGCGATGCTCGGCTGCATCCCGCTCGCGCTCGTGATGGGAATGCTCGCTCTCCTGCTGCGTCGCCAGGCCCGCCGCACAAGAGCACCTGCACCGCAATAGTTGCCGGCTGGCGCGTGGCTCGACACCGCTCATGTCGCCCGCCGGTGCAGATAAATTGTTTCCCCCGAACAATGCCGCAGCGATCCGTCCACGACATCCAGAATCGCCGCCGCCACATCGTCGGGCGCCATGACATGTTCGGCCCCGAGCGACTTTTCATCCACGAGCTTCCGGAGCATCTGCGTCTCCACCGCTCCCGGCGCAATGGCCACCACGCGAATCCCCACCGCATCCCCCTCCCGCGCGCTGGCCAGCGACAGCATATTCACGCCGATCTTCGCCACCGCATACGCCCCGAGCCCGGGAAAGGGATCCTTCGCCGCCATCGACGAAATGTTCACGATGACGCCCCCCGCCACCCCACCGTTCTTCTGCATCACCCCCCACACGGCCCGGGTCGCATAAAATGCCGACGACAAATTCGCATCCAGTATCTCCCGCCACAGCGCCGGCTCCATCTCCGCGACCGCCACGCTCGGCGCCATCCCCGCATTGTTCACCAGCACATCCACGCGACCCCACCGCTGCACCACGGCCCGCACCATCCCCTCCACCGCGTCCCATTTCGAAACGTCCGCCACCACCACCATGCTCTCCCCGCGCATCGCGACGATTTCCCTCGCCACCCATTCCAGGGTCGCTGCCGTCCGCCCCACGAGCGCCACCGCAAAGCCCTGCCTGGCCAGCCGCAGCGCCGTCGCCCGTCCAATCCCGGTTCCCGCGCCCGTCACAATCGCCGTCCTGTTCGCCATCGCGCTCTCCAATCAGAAAACGACCGATGTCGCCTCGGGCCGCGCGGCGCCATCGCACATTCGAGGCGCCCGCCGATCCCTACCTTGCCCGCGGCGCCTGCGGCAAAGCCCCTCCCGCCGCCCGCACCACCCCCCGCTCCTTCCGCATCATGATCTTCCACAACCACGTGACCGGCGCCGACAACGCGTACGCATAAATCGCCACGAGCGTCGTGATCTGCGGCTGCCACCCGATCAGCATGATCAAAAACAAAAACCCGACCACCTGGCGGAACTTCTTGCGACCCCGCAAGAACCGGTTGATCAAATGCGAATAAGCAAACCGGGACACCATCAGGAGCGCCGCGATCAACAGCACCAGCGGCAACAGATACGGAAACACCGTCTTGAGCCAGTCGAGCAGCCACGCCGGCACGTTGAACGGAATCACGTGCTTCTTCGCGTACAGCGTCTCAAAAAAGATGATCGACGAGGCCACGACCGCCGCCGCCCCCGGAGAAGGCATGCCGCGGAAATTCATATGCGAGCTGACCTCGTGCTTGTTCAGCACGTTGAAGCGCGCCAAACGCAGCGCCGTGCACGACACATAAATCGCCCCGATCAGCCAGAACAGCCGCCCCCACGCATTATCCGAAAACGGCCCCGGCAGATATTCGAGGGCATACACCCCCGCCGGACGCTTCAGCAAATCGCCAATCAGTGACAACGCCAGAAATGCCGGCGCCGCCCCGAAGGAGACCATGTCCGCCAGGGAATCGAGCTCCGCCCCGAAATCCGACGCCGACCGCGTCAGCCGCGCCAAGAACCCGTCAAACATGTCGAACAGCATCGCCGCGAAAATCGCATACCCCGCGATCGCATAATTCGACAGCGCATTCGGATCATTCCCCGTCGACCCCAGCGATGCATAATGAATCGACGCAAACCCGCACAGACAATTCCCCAGCGTGAACATCGTCGGCAACAACGCCACGCCGCGGCGCCGCTTCCGCAAGCCCTGCGACTCTCCTCCCGTCTCCTCCCCCTCTTCACCATTTTCCCGCCGATAGCGCACAATCAATCCCTCGCGACGCGTCACGTGTCTTCATCATACTCGCCAAACGAACGCATGCCACGCTCGGGGGGAAGCAGGTTCGACGCTCCGGCCGCCGAGAGTGTAAAATGAAAGAGGATAAAGCGAGGTATCGACACCATGCGAACGCGCCACCTGACGACCGTGCTGCTCCTGCTCAGCATTCCGTTGATGGGATGCGTGACCAAGCGAACCGAAGACTTCGATCAGCGAGTGAAAAACACTGTTTCCTTTCTAAGCGCACCCACCAAGATTCGGTTCGATCAACTCGTCCACAGAAGATTGCTCGACGACATCCGGACAATGCCGCTGCATGTGGACATGGCGCCGATATTGTCTGCCGCCATTCTCGAAAAGCACGGGGAAGTCTCAAAAATCTGGGTATTTTGGCTTGAAGACCAGCCGTCTGTTACCAGTATCCGCGTTCGATACGGCAGCCGATCTCAGACCGCACCCATTCCTAACGATTATGTGCAGTACAACAAGGCAACAGCAGTGGAATTTGCTAATTCTGGTGGCGCAGTTGCGGTGAACACCAACTCCGAAATAGGTCGCTTGATCGCGTTGGCACCCGACCCATCCCGCATCGAGATCACAGTTTTCAGCCCTCGTTTCGGCCATTCGCGCGCCGTGCCGTTGATCCCCGCGCCAGAGGAAAACGCGACGACAAAACCGTCGCCTTCAGCAACCATAACGTCCCACCCCGGTTGACATCCCTCCCTGCTCGCCCCACCATCCCCCGCATGAACACAACTCCCGAACCGCTCTCCCACCTTCACCGCCTCTGGGACCTCGGCCAGCGCCACCTCGCCGGCGGCCGCTACGTCGCCGCCCGCCGCGCCCTCGAATCCGCCGAAGCCATCGCCTGGCGCCAGCGCGACGCCCGCTCCCTCGCCCGCATCTATCTCCCCCTCCTCGAAGCCCGCCGCCAGATCCGCTACAACGCCGCCGAAGGAACTCTCGTCCTCCTCAACCCCACCGCGCCCATCCACGAGCAGCAAAAGAAAGTCCGCGACTTCCTCCACGCCCCCGCCGGCACCATCCTTCTCCCCGCCTCCTCCGCCTCGCCAAACCATCTCGCCGCCGGCCGCTTGGCCGCCTCCATCCAGTACGAATCTCGGCGTACCGGCCGCTGGCTTGAAGCACTCCTCCTCCTCCAGCGCGGCATCCACACCCGCCTCGCCTCCCCCGCCGACCCCACCTTTGCCGCCGGACTGCCCGTCCAATTCACCACCAACACCACCCACATGATCGGCTCCTCCACCGACCTCCACCTCACCGTCCCGTTGCCTCCACCCGGAATTTACACCGCCAAAACCGGGGGGGGGCTCCACGCACTTCTTCGCGAATCGCTCCTCATCGCCCCCGAAGCCCTCGCCCTTAGTTGGCAACACCGCCACAGTCCTCTCCGCTCCTCCGACCCCTGGCAGGAACTCGCCTGGCTCCGCCGCGCCCTCCAAATCGACCCCGCCTGCGAACCCATCTCCATGCGCCTCATCGCCCTCGCCGAAGCCATCGAACGCACTTGATTCATTGAATTCACCCTCCTCTCCTGACTCGCCCCCCGCAAAAAAAAGAACCTGTGCCCGAAGAAAGCTCGAACTCTGTCGAAGCTACTTTTGTTCGTCTGCCTACCGCGTACGCGTCCCACATCCCATTCTCCACCCGCCCGCCCACCTGTGGTTCAGTTTTATCGACCCCTAAATGCATGATCGTCAGGCCATCGATGTCACTCGCCCGACGCTCACTTCACTCCCCACTCAAGTGCGTGGCACTTCCCCCCGTTTATATCACGAGTAAATTCTCGAAATAGTTTGACGAATCCCACAACAGGATGTAACTTGCAGCAGCGGTTCAGAGTGAAACGAATGTTGATATTGCCAATTGCCGGAAGGCACAGGCGCCAACGCGCCAGGGAATACCCCGGCGCGGGTCCAGCTAAAATGTGCCGTGCTTGTGAGAGCGTTTTTATCTCGTGGCTCTGATCGAAGGTATTGAAATGGGCGTTGCAGTATCTGCCCCTTTTCTTCCAAAACCCCGGTGCTTCCCAAGCCCCTCTCCGCACACCACCGATGCCCGCGTACGCCGCCGCCGGCCCAATGGGTTCACCCTGATTGAACTCCTGGTCGTGGTCGCCATCATCACCATCCTGGTCGCGTTGCTCGTGCCTGCCATCGCCAAGGGTCGCGATAGGGCCAAGACCGTGAGATGCGCGGCCAATCTGCACGTCGTGGCCACATCGATTACCGGTTATGCAGCGGAAAACAACGGTCAGATCGGCAGTTACTCGACCATTCTCAATTGGATTGCTCTGGGGACGGTGAGCGGTGGTCCGGCCTCCATGTCCCTCCAGCAAATTTACAAGACGAACTCCTGCCCGTCGACTTACGACCCCACGAGCTACCCCACGGACCCGCACGGTAATACTTTGGCGCCCTACGCAAGCTGTTCAATTGTCAGTAGACTGCCGGGCGGCCTGTGGCCGTTGTTGGCAAATGTCAGCAATCCCTCGATGACAGCTTTTGGGGCAGATTCGGCGGGGCCAGGGCCGCACGCACCGTATCTGCCTTTGACGATTGTGACTTCTATGAGCCTGCCGAGCGGCACCGTCCAGACCGGAACATCTCCCCCGCCTGAATTTCACGGCCGGCACAGCGGTTACGGCAACGTGCTGTGGGTTGATGGCCATGTGACTCCTGAAATGCCCTATCTGCCGCCGAAGGGCGATCCGACCTTTTCGCAGTCATTCCAGGTTTACGCGTATCAGTTCCACCTGGGCTTTCTCACTCCCGTTTCCCCGACAACGTCGTGGGCACAGTTTTCCCAGATGAGCGAGCCAATGCAGGACAATTACTTGCTCGTGCAAAGATAGTAAATCCACATGATTTGGGTAGTCTCAACACGAACTGCTCTTGTCATATGGAAAACAAAACTCTGGCACGCGAGCGTTCTCGCGGCAGCAACGGGGAGAGAATAGGTTTTTTGTAGGTGGAGTACTTGATGCAGTTCAAAACTTTGAGTCTGATTGCCGCCGCGGTGCTTGCCGCGGCCTCCGTGAGCCGGGCCGATGTGGTCCTGCTCAGCGACACCCTCGGCAACGCAACCAACCCCTCCCGTACCGCGATCGCCGGCAGCACCACCAGCGGCGGCTACGTCTATACGACGAGTGTGAACGTCGCGCCTACCCCCGCCAATGGCTACGTCACGACCACTACCGTCAACCCCACCTCGACCACCATCACCGAATCCGGCAGCTCCAACACCAACTTCAACACCAGCTACACCGTTGGATTCACTTCCCTCCCCACGGCCGGCCTCCTTTCGGTCTCCGCGGACATCTCCTGCTCGGCCGGATTTGCGTATATGGGCTTCGCCACCCAATCCGCCACGGGAACCCCGAAGGTCGATCCCACCACTGGCAACCTGGCCGGTTGGGTCAATTTCGGACCGACCAGCCAGTTGGGCGCCAATGTGCAATTGATTGCAACGAGCTCGGACGACACATACGACTATTCCGGTTCCGGCTACGGGTATCTGGGGAAAATCGCCCCGATCAATGGAACCACGACCTATCACCTGCTCTTGACGGTGGACCCGGCAACACGCATTGTGCAGACCACCCTGAGCAACCTGGATGGATCCCTGATCTGGCAGAGCCCCGCTCACCCCGACGGACTTACTGAGACTCTCGATAACTCGATTGACATCAGCACGATCAAAGGCATCTCCTTCGGTGTTTACGGCTATTCCCTCGCGACCTCGCAAGCGCCGTTTGACTCCGCCACCATCAGCAACCTTCAGGTCTCTGAAGCCGGCTCCGCCCTGCCTGGCGACGCCACCCTCGACGGCAAAGTCGATCTCACCGACCTCTCCATCGTCCTGAACAACTTCGGCACGGCGAAGGGCGCATGGACTGACGGCAACTTCGACCAGGCCGCCACCATCGATCTGACCGATTTGAGCGATGTCCTCAACAACTTTGGCACCAGCGCCTCCACCAGTGTTTCAGCGGGTGCAATGGTCGCCGCACCCGAACCCGCTTCCCTCGCCCTCCTGGGCGTCGGCGGCATGATGTTACTGCGTCGCCGTTCCCGGGCTTAAGGGAACTGCGAATTGCGCCAGTTCAGTGGGACAGGCGTGGCCGGCAATGAGTTGTGACGCCGGCCACGCTTCTAAAAACAGGTCCTGTTGAGCGGGCATCCCGTTACGGCAATCGCGTTGATTCGCCGTTGGATCAAGAAGGAATGAGAGTAATGCGACTCAAGCGGATCATCGGCATCAGCACGCTGGCCATCAGCGCCGCAGTGCTAACGGCGCGTGGGGAAGACAATTCCCAACCGTCGACGAGCACCACGCCGCCGGTGCTTTCGCCGGAAGTCCAGACCGCATTACAGCAGTTGAACTCGGAAAACTTCGCCGACCGCGAGAAGGCGATGACGAGCCTCGAAGTGGCGCTCGGCAGACAGACCGGCGAGCTCCTGGCGAGCCGCGACGATGCCGAGGGGCGGGCGCGCCTCATGACCATCCTGAAGTTCGATGAAGGCCTGACCCAATGGGCGATGAACTCACTCACGCTCTCCCCGGAAGCGCGAAAGGGCGAGATTGACTTCGCGTTGCGTCCGGACGTCCTGCCGATCACGACCCGGCTTTTCTGCTCGAGCCCCGAAGCACGCGCGGAAGCGACACGCGCCCTTGCAAAGTTCAAGGAACCCGCCGCGGACCTGCTCCTCGCGCAAATGCTCCGGGATCCGGAACGGGCCGTCTACGTGACCGCCATGGATGTGGTCTGCGACCGGCCGCCCACGGAGCCGGTACTCGACGCGATTTGGGAGCGCGGAATGTCCGGTGTTCTTCCCGAGAATGATCAGCCCCGTCCGAGAACAATGGTAACCTTCCGTGGCCGCCCCGTTGCCATCATGCCGGAGGATAATTCCGGCATTCGTGCCATCTTCAATGACCGGGAACTCGCATGCGATGCGCTGATTGCCCTGAAGGCGCCGGAACTGCAGCCGCGCATCGTCTCGTTCTTTGCCCGTGCGGAAAGCAATTACTTCCAGGCGGTGGCCGCTCCTGGAAAGCAACCTTTTATCTATCTTGCCGAGCCCGGCATGTCGAATTCCGCTTATGCACTGGCTGTTGCCTACAAGCCGCGCGGGGTTATTCCGATTCTGTATCGCATTGCCACGGGCCCTGCGGTGCACGCCATGAAATTCGAGATCTATGGCAAGAAGGCCTATCATTCCGCGCGGACGCCCGCCATTCGGGCGCTTGCGGAAATCACCGACCAGAATCCCCAGGATTTCCAGCTCAAGCACATGCCCAATGGAATGTGGGTGTTTGACGCTGAGTCCGATGAAGTTCAGGCGATCCAGAAACTACAACGCTGGCGGATGGACCATCCAGCGGATTTCCCGTCCGAGGATGCCGATACCGCTCCCACGCATTCCGCCGAACCACCCCACTGACGCATGATGACAATTCGTGCTGTAACTGCTCATTGAAGGTTTCGATCGAGCCGATCCCAAGGAGAACCAGATAGTTTTTCGCGACCTGCGAATGAGCAAATGAGAGAGAAAATAGAGAGAGAAAATAGAGAAAGAGAGAGAAGCAAGAGAGAGAAAGAACGAGAGAGAGAAAGGAATATGGTGTATCACCTTTTGTTTCCATTTATTTGGAGGACAAGGAATGTTCCGCTCTCGCCGACTTCTCCTCATACCCGCTGCTCTTCTCTCAATGGCCGTGACACAGGCCGCCTCTGCATGTGTCGCCTGCCAGATCCCCCCCACGCTGGTAACGTCGGACTCCAATAACGGCAACACCGGCGCTGCCTCCACTGATTCCAAAGACGCGTACAAAATCACCGCAGCAGTTCCCGAACGCGCTTCCCTCGGCCTGCTTGGCGCGGGAAGCCTTCTACTTCTGCGCCGCCGCAAAGTCTGACCACGCTCCACCAGCGTACTGGTGATCGATGAGCATTTTTGTGAATAGAAACCACTTTTTCATATGGAGTACCTCAATGTTCGTGTCTCGCAAACTACCTGTCGTGCCCGCCGCCCTTCTGGCGCTCGCCGTGGCACAGGCCTCCTCCGCAGCCGTCATCTCGTCGTCGCTGGTCACCCCCGGCACGATCAACGGCAACACCTACACCAGCGTCGGGATGACCTATGTCAACGGCGCCGGCTATGCCGTGGGAACTACAGCTGCCGCCAACGCCGCCCAGCTTCTCTGGGTCTATAATCCCACCACTTCCTCCACCTCCTTCATCGGCTTCCAGTCCACGGACGCACCGGCCTATGTGGGCTCGGGCGGTAGCACCAATACCGTCAATAACATTCCCAATCCGAACGACCCGGCGGATGTGATCAGCTCAAATGGCTATGTGCTCGGCTCCACCAGCCGCTACGGATATAAAACTACCACCACTACAGGATGGAATGCTATTGGAACAGACGCCTGGGTTGCCGCGCCCAGCACCGCCGCAGGCGCCACCGGCATCGTCACCCCCACCCTTGTTGCTCCCACCACCACCCTCACCGATTCCAACGGCCTCACCTCGTCCTACTTTTTCACAACCTCCGACGTCAACACGAACTCCACCTCCGGCATCAACCAAACGTACCGTAACAGCACGGCCTACGGGGTCAACGCCAGCGGACAAGTGATTGGATACGCCAATCGTTATTCCGGCGGAACTACCACGCTTTCCAATTCAACAGCCTCCGGAATCGGTACCGATGTGTGGATCTCCACCCCCGGCAGCAACGGCACCTACACCTCCACCCCGTTGGGCCTGGGTGTGAGCAACAGCGCTACCGGCTACGCCGGCACCAAAGCCTTCAATAGCACAAACTACACCTATCGCACGAGCAGTCTTATCCTCGGCAAACTGCCGAACTCCACAAGCATCAATGACAGCGGCGTGGTGGTCGGCATGACGACGCGCTATGTCCCCACCTCCACCTCGACCCTCGGCACCGACGCCTGGATGTACAACTACAACGGCTCAGGCCAGACCTACCAAATCGGAGCCACCGGCGGAGTCTACTCCTACACCAGTGGGAGCAACACCACGCAATCGACCGCCCTCCTCCAATTCAATCCCAGCAGCCAGGTCGCTGGCACAAGCAACCGCTACGGCTCCTCCACTACCCCTACCGGAATGGACGCCTGGATTTATACCCCGAATGGGACACCCACCACGACCACCAGCTTGGGCAGCGGCAACGGCTACGTCCAAGTCGGGTTGACCGATGCCTCCACCTCCACTTCCATCGGCCATGCCTACACCGACTCCAGCAGTTACCTGCACCAAACCAGCACCATCATTGCTCTCAACAACAGCGGCCAGGCCGCCGGTACCTCCACCCGGTACACTTCCACTGGCACGAACCGTGGCTCCGATGCCTGGTATGACAGCGGCAGCGGCAGCTCCGTCAACCTCAATCCCTACGCTGGTGCCGTCACCGTTACCGTCAATGGTGGTGCGAACAGCAACTACCTCAGCAGCGTCGGCGGCATCACGCAGAACGTCGTGACCATGAACTCCCATGGACTCGTGGCCGGCCACCTGACGGGGACCTACGACAGCAACAACGTCAACCTGGGTGGTCAGGCCGGATATGTCTATGATCCGAGCAACAATACCGAGTATGTGCTGACGGCCCCCACGGTCTCTTCGATCGACGACTTCGGAAAGGTCCAGGTCATGGCGCTGTCCGACAGCGGCGTGGCAGTGGGCTATTACCAGACGGGCAACGTCACAAGAACACTGGAGACCGACGGAACAATTACCACCACGGTTACGCCCAATGCCGACTTCCTCTTCGCATGGTCGGAAGGCACCGGCTTGGTCACCGTCGACCAACTCAACACCATCAGCGTCAGCCAGGTGGCCACACCATATCCCGGCCTCAATACTCTCCTCGCTGGCCAATCCGGCTGGGCCGCTCTCGCCAACTCCATCAGCGGCCTCTCCATCACGGCGCCGCTCCTCGCCACGGACGTCAACGGCAACATTTATGGCCTGGGCAACACCAGCAGCACCGCCACGACCACCAACGGCGTCTTCGAAATCACCGGCGTCCCCGAACCCGCCTCCCTCGGCCTCATCGGCGTGGGTAGCCTCCTGCTTCTGCGCCGCCGCAAAGCCTGAGTAATTCCACAAGGACACTGGCGACTGAGGAAACACTTTGAGGGGAGCAGCCTCCCCTCTTTCTCTCTTCTCTCTCTTCAGGAGTAATCCAGATGTTCCAGTCTTCTAAACTCCCCATCATGCCCGCGGCGCTTCTCGCGCTGGCCGTGGCGCAGGTCGCCTCCGCAGGCGTCATGTACCAGATCTCCTCGCCGCTGGTTACCGCGGGAACCGTCAATGGCGTCACCTACACCTCGGTCGCACTCACCTACGTCAACGCCGCCGGCTTTGCCGTGGGAAATTATTCCGCCGGCAGCAGCGGCCAGCTTGTCTGGGTCTACAATCCGACGACCGCGACCTCGTCCCTTATTGGCATGCAGGCAGATTCTGGTACGTATACCGGATTCAACAGCGTTTCCGGCGCCAGGGCGGCCGCGATCAGCCCGACGGGTTATGTGATCGGCACCGCCAGCATCAACAGCAGCCTTGGTGGAGCCGACGCCTGGGTTTCCGCACCCGGTACCGCCGCCGACCCCATCACCGGCGTCGTCACCCCCACCATCATTGGCCCCATCACCACCCTCACGGATTCCAACAACTACTCCACCTACTACTACTATTCCGCCGTCGGCTCACGCATCAGCTCGGCCAAAGCCGTCAACGACAGCGGTGAAGTCGTGGGTACCTCCACCCGTTATACCGGCACGACCAGCACTACATCCGTCGGTAGCGATGCGTGGCTGTACACCGGCAGCGCCACTCCCACCCTGCTGGGCCTGGGTGTCAGCACCAATGACACGAACTACAGTGGCTACCGCACCATCAATAGCGTGAACTACCTCGTTCGCACCAGTACTCTGATCGCCAACTCCGGTAATCTGCTCCTCCCCAACGCCACCAGCATCAATGACAGCGGCGTCGTCGTCGGCATGACCAACCGCTACAACCCCAATGCCACCGTCACGACCAGCCCCCCCACCCAGTTCGGCCAGGACGCCTGGATGTACAACTACAACAACTCCGGCACGACCGTCCAGATTGGCTTGGTCGGCGGAACCTACCAAAACACCACCACCGCCATCTCCACGAGCAACACCACCCTCACCCAATTCAACCCCACCAGCCAGGTCGGCGGCCAAACGACCCGCTACAGCAGCACCGGCACCAACATCGGAACCGACGCCTGGATCTACACGCCTTCAGGCACGCCGAGCACTTCCACCAGCTTTTCCAACGGCTACGTCCAGGTCGGATTGACCGATCCCGCAGCCACCGGCGTGATCGGCCACGCGACCACGGTCTCCGGCAACCTCTTCCGCAGCAGTTTGATTGTCGCCCTCAATAACTCCGGTCAGGCCGCCGGCACATCCAGCCGGTACAACTCCACCTCCAGCACAGCCCTTGGCACCGACGCCTTTTATGACAGCGGCAACGGAACCTCCGTCAACCTCTCTCCCACCTCCCCGGCCCTCACCATCACGGGCAACACGAACAGCAACTACGTCAACAGCAGCAGCACGCTCACGCAGACCGTCGTGGCGATGAACAACCCGGGCCTCGTCGCGGGCAGTCTGACACGCTACTCCGGAAGCAGCAACGTGGGCCAGGACGGATGGATCTATGATCCGCACAACAACACGGAATTTGTGCTCGCCTCCCCATCCGTCGCCTCCACCACCGATTTCGGTTTCGTCCAAATCATGGCGATCTCCGACGCCGGCGTCGCGGTGGGCTATTACCAGAGCTTTGTTGACCCCAACACACAGGCCCAACTCACCGTCCCCACCGCCGACTACATCTTCGCCTGGACCGAAGCCGGCGGGTTGGTCACACTCGACCAGATCAACTCCATCGTCGGCGGCAGCGGCGGACCGGCCACAGTCACGCCCGTCCCCGGCCTCAATAACGCCCTGGCTGGCCAGACCGGATGGGCCGCTCTCGCCAACAGCATCACCACCAACAGCATCTCCATCAACTCGCCCACTCTTGCCGTCGATGGCATGGGCAGCATCTATGGCCTGGGCAACACCAGCAGCAGCACCGCCACAGTCAACAACGGCGCCTACGTAATCACCGCCGTCCCCGAACCCGCCTCCCTCGGCCTCATCGGCGTGGGTAGCCTCCTGATGCTCCGTCGCCGCAGGCACTGAGTTCGATCTTCCCCTTTTTTGGCCGGCACGGCTCCCAGCGGGTGACCCCATGGGAGCCGTGCCGTTTTTATGGAAGTTGCCTCGCCCCCTCCCCCGCTCACGTTTCTCATTCCAGATATGGCCAGAGCGGCATGGATTTGCTATCGTTGTGTTCTGGAACGTTTCACGCCGATGTAGCTCAATGGCAGAGCAACGGTTTTGTAAAAGCAAGTGGGGGCATATGATGACAATGAGAAATGTTCGGAAACACCGGTAGTTTTTGTGATTTCTTGTATTTTAGGCCGTCGCTCGCAATCACCGTACAAGACCCTATAAATCTGCCGTCTCGGGTGTCAGTGACACCCGCCGCCTATCGCCGAAAGAGCGCCCACACGCTTGCGACGGCGGCGGATGTGGGGCCAGGCATGGAGTTGAGATTTGAGCACGCGTGCGATGCGGATGGCGTCGGCTTCCGTCTTTATGCCGAGCACCTCGAGCCCAAAATCCTCGTGCCGAAGATCGATCGCGGAATAATGGGTGAGACAATCGAAGCCGTGTGCGGCGAGGGCGCTTTCGGCGGCGTTTTTGTATTCAAAAATTTCTGGATGAAAACAGAATCTGGCCGCCACTGCATCGCCCCTCAAGGATCTCATCGGCAGAGTCGGCATATCCGCAATCCTTTGCGTCTCATTACGGGAAAAGCGGGTTGGATCCGTCGCGCCCGCCGGCCATCATCATTTTCTCGATGGAAGCGAGCAGCCGATTTGTTTCGCGCTGCTCATCGATCATGTTCGCGCCCTTGGCATAGTTGTTTTCGTCGGCTTCTGTCTGATACTCGGCTGCCCCGGAGTACCCGGAATTCGCCTCTTCACCCTCGGCGTGACGGAGCGGAACATAGGGCGTTTGATTGAGGTTCTTGTTGCTGAGGGCGTATTTCTGCCAGTCACCCAGCGCCCCGAGTGCCTCCTTCGCCGCCTTCTTCTGTTCGTCGTTGGCGCGTGAATCGGGGGCGAGCACGGACTCGATCTGCTGGCGCATCGAAAGAATCTCGCTCATCGCCCCCAGCCGCTTCTGCATCTTGATCGCCGCGGCGTTGTTTCCGCCGTAGATCCCTTGGCGATCCGACAATAGACCGGACGCCACCCCCAGCAACGTCCCAGCGTTTCCTTGCTGCGCTCGCCTCGTCTCCCGGTCGAAATCCTCTTTCGCACGTTTGAGGATGTCCGGCTCGCCAGCCAGCATCTCCTGCCGCTGTTTGATCAACGCATTGCGCTCAGCCTCCGACAGGTTCACGTCTTTCAGCTTGGCGTCGATCCTGTCCAGATTTTCCTGGAACTCCTCCTTGATGCTGGCCTCTCGGACGGACCACAGCCCCGCCACGTCGTGCGTATTGGCCTCTTGCACCTTGAGCCGCTGCCGGGCCATGTCGTGCTCGATGCCCATTACCGAATTCGCCTGGCGACGCGCCTCGTCCTGCTTTGCCCGCTCTTGTGCGGCGGCGCCGGCCTTCTCGGTCATCGCCCGCTCCTCGGTCAGCTTCTTTCGTTCATCGGCTCCGATTGAGGGATTGGCCAACCTTTGATCAATCGCCCCCAGCTCCTCGCGAACCTGTTCTTTGATCCCTTCGAGGCGCGCCGCGAGTTCGTCCTCGGCGGACTTCGCCGTGGCGCTCATGATGCCCAGTCTCGCCCGGTTCATGCCCGATTCGATGTCGAAAATCGCGTCCTCGCGCCGCCGGGTTTCGTCGATAGTCATGCGCGTGATCTCGGCTTCTCCAGCCTTCACGATCGCCGCGCGCTCTTCCTGCAGCTTTTCCTGGCGAGCCTTCACTTCTTCCAGCGACAAGCCATTAATTCCCTGCCCCGCCTTTATTGCGGCGGCATTCTGCGCCATCTCCCGATCAATGGGCTTGAGGTCCGCATTCATGTTCGCGCGGGCCACAGCCTGACGCGCCGCCAATATCTCTTCCGGACTCCCACCGACCGCCATCGATCGCCCCAGCCGCGAAGCCGCGATCGACTTCTCCATCTGCTCGAGCGATTCCTCGTTCAGGCGGTGGAGTTGATCCTGCGAGAGCTTCTCCTGTTCTTTCTGCGCCGAATTCAGAAGGCGCTTACTTTCCTCAAACGGCTTCATCGCCATTTGAACGGCGGCACTGGATTCACTGAATTGGTTTTCGAGCTTGTCGAGGAAAGGATTCTTGACGAAGTTTGTGAGCCCCAGCGTAGAAAACGCAGACAATTTCCGCAAGAATGAGGCACCCAGTCTCATTGGGACAGATGACGCCTTGTTCTGCGCCTCCTGCTCTTCCTCCTCTATCTTGTTACGCTTTTCGCCGAGCTCCGCCTCCTTGGAGATTCGCTCCTGATTGATCCCCAGTGCTTCCCTCGCAAAATCCGAGGGTGAGTCGAATGACATTCTCCGGGATCGCGCTTCGTCCAGGGTATTGAGACCCTGCTGGACCATCGCGCCATCCTTCATTTGTCGATTGAGCTCCGCCTCGGCCTTCGCAGAGCCGTCGATCAATGAAAGGACGTTCGTCCAGCCCTTGACAAATTCTCCGATGAGCGGTAGTCCCTCCGCGAGCTGGTGGGAAAACTCATTGAGCCCGAGCTCTCCGCTGGAGAGTTTGTTCACCGTCTCCATTGAATTGGAAAAGCCGCGGCCGATCGCGTCGACGGCGATACCCTGCATCCCCAATCCCAGTGACTGCAGAGCGGCTTCGCTGAGCGAATCTCCGCTGCCAAGAACCTTCGCCAGGCCACGTTCACCAGATTTAGCGCTATCAGACCTCAGCTTTCGAATGTGTTTTGCCAGGTCATTGAGTACGCCCGCCTCCTCGGGCGCTGCTCCGAACCCCCCATCCTTCGGTCCACCATTCGGCCTCCCTAGCTTCCCCAATTCCTCGTTCGTATCCTTCACGAACCCTTTGACATCTTTTCCGGTTTTCTTGAGTTCCCCGCGCAGCTCATCCCCATTGCCCCCGATCAAGACGCTTAACTTTCCAACGTGTCCGGTTGCGCCCATGAATGCACCTCACGAAAAAAAAGGCGGGATCGGGCAGCGGAAAGGTGCCGGCCCGATCCCCGAACCCGTCGCTTACCGAAGGCGCCGGGCCCAAAATGGAAATCAAGGAGTAGGCGTGGTGACGTCCGGAATGCAGACAAACGACTCGTTCCTGCGCGGTTGGATATCAGCCGGAACAAGGACGGTGATACCGATCGTGCCTGTGGTGGATTGCGTGTAGGGGTCGACGAGGAGGTCCACAGCGCCCCACATGCCGATGACCATATCTTCCCAGTTGCCGAAGATGAGGGCGGCGCGATCGTTGTTGGATCCAAGGTTTGAGGGAACGACGTTGCTGGCGTACGCGGGGTAGCCGTTGAGTTCGTTGCCTTCCCACATGAAGACGGGGTAGGTGGTGCCAACTTTGGGCGTCGCCTTGAGGAGGCCCTTCACCGACGGCGTCGTGAGGTAAGCGCCGCTGGTGATCATCACGTTGGCGGCGCCGACGGTGGTTTCGATTCCGACGACGTCAGACCACGCCAGCGTTCCTCCGCAATTGTGCGTCGCGATGTTGCCGTTGTTGAGAAGGCCCGTAGGTTGGCCGGCCGTACCGCTGCCGTTGATTCCGCCGGCGTCGATCGCGGAGCTGACCGCGGCGAGCAGGTCTCTTTTCACCAGATCCTCAGCATCGGGAGAAGATTGCACCGCGAATGGCCGAGTAATCTCGGTGTGCGCTCCGCAGATCTTCGGGGACAAACTCACCTGATCAATGGTCGGGGCCGAGCTGGTGGGCGCGCTGCCTTCCGGTGTCACCCAATAACCGGTGCCGCCGGCCGACAGATGTGGGATCTTGAAAGTACCGATCATGTCTTCCATGACGCGCGCGCCCATTCGAGCCAGGACGCTCAAAGGTCGAAGCGCTTCGATGTAATCGCTCGATACCGCGGTCTTCAACGCCCCTACGGCGGTGGTGGTGGTGAGTGCGCGGCGTACGCGGGTGGGAGTGGCCAGAACCGACAATGGGCAAAAGATGCCCATCGGCGGCGTGCCGGCGCGTTTCGCTATTTCTTTGGAGACTTCACCCTCAATGCCGTCAAGGTCCTGGCGATCGATACGCCTCCGAATGGCGCGGAGGAGGGAATAACGGTGGAGTTCTTTGTGGAGCGGTTCCATGCGCTTCCTTTCAAAATCGGTCCGGGGTCGTACAAGGTGCTCACGCTCGATCCATCGAGCGCGCGAGGGTGCAGATTCAGTCCTCGCCGAAGATGATGTCGGCGAGTTTTTCGAGCTTTGATTTCGGTTCAGCCACCGTGCAGTCGTGGGCTGGATCTGGGGTGGGCTTCGGGGGAGGCGGGGGGTTGCGCGCGGCGTTCAATGCGGAGACGACGTGCGAGGGGAATCGGCTGATGCAGCGGGGACAGAATTGGCCGGGCATGCCTCGGCGCATCACAGTAACGTTCGTGTTGTCAACAATGAATACCTCTCGGCAACCACAGCATACGATGGCGCCAAACCTCGGAGGATTGGCAATATAAAAATCTCGAGCGGGTTCGGGGATGTCGATGACGTTATGCATGGGTTGCGTCCTTTCTCGGGGCTCGGCGGGAAGTCTCACATGAGGCCGTTGCGGATTCTGAATTTGCGCGTGGCGCGGAAGAGTTCGGGGTCCTTCGCGTCAAGCGCGATGCTTTCAACGAGCGCGAATCGTTCGCGCGCGGTCATTGTCGCGATGATTTCATTCATCTCCTGCGGATCCTCGGCCACGCGCCGTACTGCGCGCTCCAACTCGCTTTCAAATTCCGAATCGACCGCGGACGAAAGATCGGCCTCGGCCTCCTCGATGAGGGCCGAGGGGTCCGAGGTGGCGTCGGCGTTCCCCGCGCGGTCTCGGGCGGCGATCATCGTGCGGGTGGCGGCGGTGGTGTCGCTGTAGGCCGGCGTGCCGACAAAGCTGATCTCCGAGATGTCAATGGCGCGAAGCGTGCGGACCGGGGGCATCTGCGAAAAGTCCCAATCCTCCCCACCATCCCGAATAGCAAAGCCGAAGCTCACCCCCTGGATGTCGCCGCGGTCGACGGCGGCGAAAAGGTCCTGACCGGCTGGGGATTCGGGGAGGTCGAGTTCGTAGCCGAGGCCGTCGACGCCTTGGTTGAGCCGGAAGGTGCGCGAGCTGGTCCGGCCAAGGATCGGCCAATTTTGATGCTCCACAAGCGCCCGCACGTCGGAGTAGTTGAAGGCGCCGGGGGCGATGACTTCGCGGAAGCAACCGCCGGCCGCCCGAAGCGCTGCGATGTCCTGCCGGGTTATGCCGGTTTCATCGCACAGCAGTTCACTTGGCGAGTTGAAGGGGATGCTTCCGGCGATGCGCTTCGGGGTGTTCGCGGTGGCGGGGATGGCGCGGACGAGCGTTTTGATCGATCGAGTTTCGGGCGTCTTCATTGGGGGCTCCAATCGTGGGCGGGTATCGCCGCCGTGGGTTGTCAGACGGTAACGGCGGGTTCGGGGGTGCGGAGCTTGCGACGCCGCTCAACCTCGGCCGCGATTTGTGCAACCGCGGCGCGGGCGAACAAGCCGTAGCAGCCTGCGTGCGAGTCCGGTTTGATGCCGTGCGCGCGGACGATGTTTTGCACGGTGTCCCGCGAAGTCCCCAGTTCCTTGGCTATCTGGCCGGTTGTCTGCAGTGTCATGATTTCCCTCGACAATGGGCAATGAACGCGTCTTACCTACCCTCTATCCGAGGTAGACCGGCTCAGGCCGGAGGGAGGCCGCCGGGGTGAGGTGTGCCGCCCGGGGACGGGGGTGGGGGCGGGGAGGGCGCTGGAGACGCAATGGAGGGCGAGGAAATGGGCAAGGGAAGCGACGTGGAGGGGGATGACGAGGGGGGAGACAGACGCTTACCCTGGCGAACTGCCCTGCTTTCGTCCGCCGTCTTGCGGTGGTGGCACGGGTCACAAAGGCCTTGCAGGTTGCTACGGGTGAAGGCGAGATCGGGACGATCGATGAGCGGTTCTTTGTGGTCGACGTGGGTCGACGGGCGCTCCCCGCACATCCTGCAAACCGGCTCCTCAGCCAGCACCACGCCACGTAGTGTGTGCCAGCGGCTTGAGTTGTAGACTTGCCGACGGTCGGGGCGGCGCATTTCCCTCATGCGATCATTGAGCGGGGCGCGGTACGATTCGAAACTTCGGGGCATCTTTGGCATAATCCAGCCTCCTCGTGAGTGGGGGTACGGGGGTATGTTTTTTTGGGGCCGGCCGATCCCTAAACCAACCGTTTTCGTCCTTCACACACTTTGCAAAAATCACCTGGGGTCAAAAACCGCTTCGAGATACCAGGCCAGGGCGGACCATCCTCAACGCGGCTGCTGGTAATGGGTGGCGGTTGCGTATGCTCATCCCTGCCCCTCCCACACGATCCCGAGTTCCTCAAACCGCAATGTCAGGGGCGAGAATTGGTAGGCGAGTTCCAGGCCGGTGCCGCGGCCGTTGCGAGCCTTCGTGATCTTGATCGTCCGATTGAATGCAAGCTGCTCTTGCTGGTACCTCGATCGCCGCACATTCGCATTCCGTTCCGGCGTGTACTTTTCCAACCAGATCGCGGTATGGGCGAAACGCGTGAACGCGGCCGCGCCCGCGAAGTCATCCAGACCGGAGCCATTCTTGCGGCCTTTTTTCGGGTGAGTGACGAGAACCACCCGCGTCCCGTATTGCCGCGCGATCGCCTTCACGTCCATCATGAAACGCAAATCGGCAATCCATGGCTTGTCGCTCGCCTCGAGCGCCGTAACCGGGTCGATGATAAGAATTTCGAACCCTGCTTTCGCACTCTCCCTCACCCATGCCAGTGCCATCTCGTGCGTCACCTGGTCTCTCGCCGGCGCTTCCCAGATGCAGCGGCCGATGTCTTCCAGCGTGGCGGCATGTTTGATTCTGCCAGCGCGGGCGGCGTCGGGGTTGGCAGCAATCCACGCGAAATCGGTGTGACCGGCATTGCGATCAAGTTGCGCGAGGGCGCGTGATAAGTGGAAGTTACGATCGTCCTCCAAATGCAACACACACGCGCGAACGCCGGTGAGAGTCCACTCAGCCAGACACTCACTCACGAGCAGCGACTTCGTGGCGCCGGCGTCCCCGCATATCGCCGTTACCGTTGCGGGCATGAGCGCGTTGGTCAGAGCGCTGAGACTGCGAAACGGGAACGAGAGCATCTTCAGCCGCCCGGCGATGATGTCTTCCTGGTACCGCGCGAAGTCTGCGACGATGCCGACTGGTTTTGCCTCATCGATCGCGGCCAGTACGGCGACGCGGATTTCCTCCGGCTTCCAACCCCGGTACCTCGCCACAAAATCCGCGGCGTCTTGCTTCGGCCCCATCTCGACAGTGGCGGGGTCGAGGAAATAAATCTCAGGGGGCGGCGTCAGCGTTTGGAGGATCCGCTGCACGTTCCGCATGTGCGCGATGCCCTTGCCCTCGGAGTAGTTTTCCTCGGGAGCGTCATTATCCGGCCACAAAATTACCGTCTTGCCCGCCAGCGGAGTCCAATCGGCTTTCTCCGCCGCGCCCTTGTTCGCGCCGCCGGGAGCGGTGGTCGATGGTATCCCGACGGCATCAAGAGCGCGAACGCACTTCTCCCCCTCCACCACCACCACCGTCTGCGCGTCACGAATACAGTCGCGGTTGGCGATCGGCAGCGCTCCAGTCGGTGCCTTCATCCACCAGCCGCCCGCTGTCGGCGAGCATTGCGTGAAAGCCTTTTTCCCGTCGCTGTTGCGCCAGCGGATAACCGAGAACGTCGCGGCGCCGGTGTCCGGATCCGCATAGAGGTCGGTATACACATCTTCGACCTTGGGGAGAGTCGATGTGATCGCGTCGATGGATGCGAAGATTTTTGGAGCTGGCGCCGGCCGTGGCGGGCGTGCGGTGGTTTCGCTCATTGCTCTAATTTCCTCCTCCGGTGAGCGTTGATTGAGCTTTGCGCGGACGTCGATGATCGTTCCTCCGAATCCGCACCCCTGACACTTGAATTTCCACGCACCGTCTTTGAAGTAAATTCCCGCACTGGGCGACCGATCATCGTGAAATGGGCATTTGCACGCGCGCCCCCGGAATTGCACCCCGGCGGATTCAAGTTCCTTACGCAACGCGGATTCGTCGGCTTTGAGTG
>Ga0335069_10001774_pt1 | contig 34179 bp, 33 predicted proteins | sample Lox_Sample_11_FD_206714 | JGI IMG/M metagenome (GOLD analysis project Ga0335069, IMG submission 206714) | Soil microbial communities from Loxahatchee National Wildlife Refuge, Florida, United States - Lox_Sample_1.1 | ecosystem: Environmental > Terrestrial > Soil > Wetlands | place: USA... | reverse complement strand
CTCCTGTGCGACCGCGTCGCGATCCTGGTGGCGGGCCGCATCCGCTACGAGGGTGCGCCCCACGAGCTGCTCGAAGGGACCGAGCGCGAGACGGACGTGGTCGCGGCACGCGTGGCGCCCGAGACCGTCGTCGCGCTCGAGGAGCGCTGCGGCGCGCGGCTGCGAGGCCACGGCGAGCAGCTCGAGATCCGGGTGAAGGAGAAGTCGCTGCAGGAGCTGCTGGCGATGCTGCTCGCGGCCCGCGCCGAAGTGATCTCGGTGACCCCGCAGCGCGATTCGCTCGAGCAGATCTTCCTCTCGGCGGTGGAGGGCAAGCGGTGATGTCGGCGACGGCGATGGCGGCGATCGCGGGGAACACGCTGCGCGAGAGCGTGCGTAACAAGATCGCCTACGCACTCCTCTTCTTCGCGATCGTGATGATCGGCTCCGGCGCGATCGTGTCGTCGCTCTCCTACGTCGAGAGCAATCGCATCCTCCAGGACGTCGGGCTCGCCGCGATCCGGCTGTTCGGCGTCGCGCTCGCGATCTTCGTCGGCATCCAGATCGTGCACCGCGAGGTCGAGCGCCGCACGGTCTACACGATCCTGTCGAAGCCGATCTCGCGCGCGCAGTTCGTGCTCGGCAAGTTCGCGGGGCTGACGCTCACGATCTGGCTGCAGGCCGCGTGCATGGGCGTGGCCTTCGCGGGGGTGTCGCTCGTCTCGGGCGCGCCGCTCGCCTGGCAGCACCTGGCCTTCGGCCTGCTGGTCGGAGTGGAGCTCGCGCTCGTCGTCGCGCTCGCCACGCTCTTCTCCAGCTTCACCACCCCGATGCTGGCGGCGTTCTTCACCACCGGCTTCTGGGCGGTCGGGCAGCTCACGCGCGAGCTGCGCGACCTCGGCGCGGCGTCCGGTCAGCCCGCGCTCAAGCTCGTGACGGCGCTGGCCTTCCGCGTGCTCCCCGATCTGCAGAGCTTCGACCTCGCCACCGAGGCCGCGCACGGGCTGCCGCTCACCGCGTCGGACGTGCTGCTGCCGCTCGCCTACGGCTTCGGCTACACGACCCTCGTGCTGCTCGTCGCCGTCGCGATCTTCGAGCGGCGGGACTTCCGGTAGTTTTTTCGGGCTAGCGTCGTCTGCATGTCGGTCCTCGGTCTGCCTCGCGGAGCGCTCGTCGCGCTGGCGGGTCTGGTCGGGCTCGTGATCGGATCCTTCCTCAACGTCGTGATCCACCGGCTGCCTCGCGGCGCCTCGCTGGTGCGGCCGGGCTCGCACTGTCCGAGCTGTGGCGCGGGCGTGCGCTGGTTCGACAACGTCCCGTTGCTCGCGTACCTGTGGCTGCGCGGTCGCTGCCGACACTGCGGCGCGCGCATCTCGTGGCGCTATCCGGCGATCGAGCTCGTTACCGGATTGCTCTTCGCGGCGATCGCGTGGCGCCACGTGCCCGACCCGATGACGCCCGTCTGGTGCGCGTTCGCGGCGGCGCTGCTCGCCTGCGCGGCAATCGACTTCGATCACCAGATCATCCCGGACGAGATCTCGCTCGGCGGGCTCGGCGTCGCGCTGGTGCTGGTGCCGCTCGTGCGCGCGGCTTCGGGCGAAGGGCTCGGCGCCGCGTTCGCGTGGAGCGCCGGAGGCGCGGCGCTCGGTGGCGGCATCTTCTGGCTGGTCGGATTCCTGCACGCGCGCGTGTCGACGGCCTTCGGGCGCCGCTTCGAGCACTGGCCGGGACCGGGTCAGCTGGTGCCCACGCCGCGGAGCCTCGACTACTGGGTCTGGTTCCCCGGCGTCGGCTTCGGCGACGTGAAGCTGCTGGCGCTGATCGGCGCGGTGCTCGGACCGATCGGCGTGCTGCAGGCGATCCTCGCCGCTTCACTGGCCGGACTCGTGCTCGGCCTCGCGTTCGCGGCGTCGTTGCGCCGCTTCGGCGCGCCCTTCGGCTTCGGCCCGGCGCTCGCGGCCGGCGCGCTGCTCGTGCTGCTAGCCCCCGACCTGCTGCCGCGCTGAAGCGGCTGCGAGCCGGGCGTTGAGGAAGGAAGGGCGCCCGGCTACACACTGACCTCGCTCGCTCCCCGGTCGTCTAACGGCAGGACAGCAGGCTCTGAACCTGTCAATGGAGGTTCGAATCCTCCCCGGGGATCCACCCCCGTTCGGGTCAACGGCCCGTCCGGACTGACGCTTTCCACGCGGGCACGATCCCGCGCGACGCCATGAAGCTGCTCGTCGATCGCCTGACGGAGACGCCCGCCGCGTACGACTTCGAGGTCGGCGCGGCCTGGTGGCGCGCGCACGCGCGGGCCGGCACCGGACTGCCCGAGGAGCCGGCCGAACCGTTCTGGGTGCACGTGCGCGCGCGGAAGCAGGGCGAGGACGTGCTGCTCGAGGGCGAGGTCGTGGGGGCGTTCGAGCTCGAATGCGGGCGGTGCCTCGCGCGCTATCGTCAGCCGCTTCGCGAATCCTTCCGACTCGTGCTGGAGCCTGCGGGCACGCGCGTGCCCGGCGATCCGGAGGCGGCGGAGGCGCTGGCGCGAGACGGCCTGTGCCTCGGAGACGAGCTCGAGACGGGCTGGTATCGCGGAGTGGAGGTGCAGTTGGACGCGGTATGTCTGGAGTTGATCACCCTCGCGCTGCCGGTGCAGCCGCTCTGCCGCGAGGACTGCGCGGGGCTCTGCCCGCGCTGCGGGGTGGATCGCAACACGACCGCGTGTGAGTGCGAGGAGGTCCGCCCCGACTCGCCCTTTGCCGCGCTCGCCTCTCTGCGAGGCCCACGAGGAGAACGCTGATGGCCGTTCCGAAGCGCCGGACGACGAGGTCCCGGCGCGACATGCGACGCTCCCACCACGCGCTGCCGGTCCCGTCTCGCAGCGCCTGCCCGCGCTGCGGAGAGCCGCGGCTGCCGCACCGCGTCTGCTCGAACTGCGGCACCTACCGCGGCCGCGAAGTGATCCACACCGACGAGGAATGACGGCCCGCGTGCTGGCGCTGCTCTTCCCGGGGCAGGGTTCCCAGGAAGTGGGCATGGGCCGCGAGCTCGCCGGGATCTCGCGCGCGGCGCGTGCGACCTTCGAGGCCGCGGATTCCGCGCTCTCGTTCCCGCTCTCGCGCCTGTGCTTCGAGGGTCCGGAGGAGGAGCTCGTCCGGACGGAGAACCAGCAGCCCGCGATCCTCGCCACCAGCATCGCCATGCTGCGCGCGCTCGAGGAGCGGGTGCCGCTCGCGCCCGCCTGCTTCGCGGGCCACAGCCTCGGCGAGTACAGCGCGCTCGTCGCCGCGGGCGCGCTCGACTTCGAGGACGCGCTCCGCCTGGTGCAGGCGCGCGGCCGCTTCATGCAGGAGGCGGTGCCGGAGGGACGCGGCGCGATGGCCGCCGTGATGGGCTGCGCGCCCGCGGTGGTCGAGGCGGCCTGCGCGGCTGCGGCCTCCGAGACCGGCCGCGCCGTCTCACCCGCGAACTACAACGGCCCCGCCCAGACCGTCATCTCGGGCGACGCCGTGGCCGTCGAGCTCGCGTGTCTGCGCGCGCGCCAGGAGGGTGCTCGCCGCACCGTGCCGCTCGACGTGTCGGCGCCCTTCCACTGCTCGCTGATGGCGCCCGCGGCCGCGAAGCTCGAGCTCGAGCTCGCGCGCGTGCAGTTCCATCCGCCGTCCGCGCCGGTCGTGACCAACGTCGAGGCCGCGCCGTGCGCCGATCCCGCGCGCTTCGGCTCGCTGCTCGCGCGCCAGGTGACGGCCCCGGTGCGCTTCACCGAGATGGTTCAGCAGATGGCGGGTGCGGGGGTGACCCACGTGCTCGAGATCGGTCCGGGCCGCGTGCTGACGGGCCTGGTGGCGCGCATCGAGCGCGCCATGCAGCGCGAGAACCTCGACAGCGCGACGGCGCTCGACGAGGCGGTAGCGTTCGCCCGGGGCTAGGCCCCGCGGCAGGAGGGGGACCATGTCTCTGGAGGATCGGGTCGCCGAGATCATCGTCGAGCAGCTCGGGGTCTCCCGCGAGGAGATCTCGCCGGACGCCTCGTTCGTGGAGGACCTCGGCGCCGACTCGCTCGACATCGTCGAGCTCGTGATGGCGATGGAAGAGGAGTTCGACGTCGAGATCCCCGACGACGACGCGGCCCGCATCGAGCGGATCCGCGACGCCGTGGCCTACCTGAAGCAGAAGCTCGAGGCGTGACCCGCGCCGCCTCCCGGCGTCGCGTGGTGGTGACGGGGCTCGGCGCCGTCACGCCGCTCGGCATCGGCGTCGAGGAGACCTGGCGCGCCGCGTTGGAGGGCCGTTCGGGCGCGGCTCCGATCACGGCCTTCGACGCCTCCGAGTACCCGGTGCGCTTCGCGGCCGAGGTGAAGGGCGAGCTCGACCTCGGCGACCTGCCGCCGAAGGAGGCGCGCCGGCTCGACCGCGTGATCGCGATGACCCTGGTCGCGGCGCGCGAGGCGATCGCGCACGCGGGCCTCGAGATCCGCGACGTGAACCGCGAGCGTGTCGGCGTCGCGATCGGCAGCGGCATCGGCGGGCTCCTCACGCTCCAGGAGAGCATCCGCACCTTGACGCGCTCGGGCCCTCGCCGCGTGCAGCCCTTCACCATCCCGATGGCCATCTGCAACATGTCGAGCGGATACGTCGCGATCCGTCACGGCATCCATGGCCCGAATCTGTGTCACGTGAGCGCGTGCGCGACGGGCGCGCACAGCCTCGGCGAGTCCGCGCGTGCGATCGAGCGCGGCGACGTCGACGCGGTTGTCGCGGGTGGCAGCGAGGCGCCGATCGCCGAGGTCGGTGTCGCGGGCTTCGCGGCGATGCGCGCGCTCTCGACGCGCAACGACGAGCCCGCGCGCGCGAGCCGGCCCTTCGACCAGGAGCGCGACGGCTTCGTGATCGGCGAGGGCGCCGGCGTGCTCGTGCTCGAAGCGCTCGAGAGCGCGCGCGCCCGCGGCGCGAGGGTGCTGTGCGAGCTGCTCGGCTACGGCGCGTCGGCCGACGCCGCGCACATCGCGCAGCCGACGGAGAATGCCGAGGGCGCGCAGCGCTGCATGCGCACCGCGCTCGCCGACGCGGGCCTCGAGCCGCGCGACGTCGACTACCTGAACCCGCACGCGACCAGCACGCCGGCGGGCGACGTCTCGGAGGCGCGCGCGATCCGCGCCGTCTTCGGCGCGCACGTCTCGCGCCTCGCGGTCTCGGCCACGAAGTCGATGACGGGGCACCTGCTCGGCGCGGCCGGCGCCGTCGAGGCGCTCCTGTGCGTGCGCGCGCTCGAGACCGGCTGGATCCCACCGACCATCAACCTCGAGGCGCCGGACCCCGAGTGCGAGCTCGACCACGTCGCGCAGAAGCCGCGCCAGCAGGCGCTGCGCGTGGCGCTCTCGAACTCGTTCGGCTTCGGCGGCACCAACGCGGCGCTCGTCCTCGCCCGGCTCGACGAGTAGACTCCTCCCCTTAGACGGGGGTCCCGGGCCATGGGCGATCGGATCGTCATCGCGAGCGATCACCGCGGCGTGCGCCTCAAGGCCGCGCTGCGCCAGCGACTCGAGGCCGAGGGCCACCCGGTCCGGGACCTCGGCACGGAAGGCGAGTCCGCGGTCGACTACCCGGACTTCGCCGCGCCGGCGGCGCGCGCGGTCGCGTCGGGCGAGGTGCCGCGCGGCATCGTGATCTGCGGCTCGGGCCTCGGCGTGATGTACACGGCCAACCGCTTCCCCGGCGTGCGCGCGGCCTGGGTGCAGGACGAGGAGATGGCGCGCATGGCGCGCGCCCACAACGACGCCAACATGATCGCGCTGCCGGGCGATCGGCTCGACGCCGAGCGGGCCTGGAAGCTCGTGCAGGTGTGGCTCGTGACACCGTTCGAGGGCGGACGCCACCAGCGCCGCGTCGAGAAGATCGAAGAGGACACCGCGCGGCCCGGCGAGGTCGCGCAGCGCGAGCTCGAGCAGACCGATCCGGAGATCGCGCGCCTGTTGCGCGCGGAGGCGCGGCGCCAGGCGCTCGGCCTCGAGTTGATCGCGTCGGAGAACTTCGTCTCCGAGGCGGTGCTCGCGGCGACCGCCTCGGTGCTGACGAACAAGTACGCCGAGGGCTATCCCGGCAACCGCTACTACGGCGGCTGCGAGGTGGTCGATCAGGTCGAGGAGCTCGCGCGCAGCCGCGCGAAGGCGCTCTTCGGCGCTGAGCACGCGAACGTGCAGCCCCACTCCGGCTCGCAGGCCAACGAGGCCGTCTACCGCGCGGTCTGCGAGGTCGGCGACACGGTGCTCGCGATGAACCTCGACCACGGCGGCCATCTCACGCACGGCAGCCCGGTCAACTTCTCGGGCAAGCTCTACCGCATCGTGCCCTATGGCGTGCGGCGCGACACCGAGCAGATCGACTACGACGAGCTACGGCGTCTCGCGCGCGAGGTGCGACCGCGCATGATCCAGTGCGGCACCACCGCCTACTCCCGCACGCTCGACTTCACCGCCTTCCGCGCGATCGCGGACGAGGTCGGCGCGGTGCTGTTCGCGGACATCGCGCACATCGCGGGGATGGTGGCCACGGGACTCCATCCTTCACCCGTCGGCCAGGCGCACATCGTGACCACCACCACGCACAAGACGCTGCGCGGCCCGCGCGGCGGCATGATCCTCTGCGACGCCGCGTACGCCAAGAAGATCGACAGCGCGGTCTTCCCGGGCGGTCAGGGCGGTCCTCTGATGCACGTGATCGCCGCGAAGGCGGTGGCCTTCCAGGAGGCCGCCGCGCCGGCGTTCCGGACCTACTGCGCGCAGATCCTCGCGAACGCGCGCTCGCTCGCGAAGCAGCTCGCGGACGCGGGTTTCAAGATCGTGTCGGGCGGCACCGACACGCATCTCTTCCTGCTGTCGCTCGTCGACCGCGAGCTCTCGGGCAAGGCCGCCGAGGCGGCGCTCGGGCGCGCGGGCATCACGGTGAACAAGAACATGGTGCCGTTCGACCCGCGCAAGCCGGCCGTCACGTCGGGCGTCCGCATCGGCACGCCGGCGCTCACCACGCGCGGCATGCGCGAGCCCGAGATGGCGGAGGTCGGGTCTCTGATCGCGCGCGTGCTGCTGAGCCCCGACGACGCGGACGAGGCGTGCCGCGTCCGCGCCGCGGTCGAGGCGCTCTGCCGACGCTTCCCGCTGTATCCGGGTCGCTGGTCCGAGCAAGCCGGCGGAGCCGGCGCGCAGTGAGCCGAAGGCGAACGAAGTTCAGAGGATGAGACCCGGAGAGCGACGCCCCGGACTCGGCCGGCGTCACGCCACTACGCAGTGACTCGGAATCCATGCGCTGCCCGTTCTGCTCGGACGAGACCAACAAGGTGATCGACTCGCGGCTCGGCGCGGGCGGCGCCGAGATCCGCCGGCGGCGCGAGTGCCTCGAGTGCGGGCAGCGCTTCACGACACGCGAGCGCGTCGAGGAGGTGCTGCCGAAGGTGGTCAAGCGCGACGAGCGCCGCGAGGAGTTCTCGCGCGAGAAGCTGCTCGCCGGCGTGCGGCGCGCCTGCGACAAGCGCCCCGTCTCGAGCGACGTGCTCGAACGCCTCGTCGACCGCGTCGAGCGCGCGGCGCAGGAGCGCGGCGAGAAGGAGGTGACGAGCCGCTTCGTCGGCGAGCGCGTCCTCGACGAGCTCGTCGGGATCGACGTGCTGGCCGCGGCGCGCTTCGCCTCGGTCTTCCTCGATTTCCAGAACGCCAAGGACTACGCGGAGTTCTTCGAGGCTGCCTCGCGGCGCGGCGCCGGGTCGTGACTCCCGAGGCGGCGATGCGCGCCGCGCTCGCGCAGGCGCGCGGCGCGCGCGGGCGCACCTGGCCGAATCCTCCCGTCGGCGCGGTCGTCTTCCGCGGCGACCGCGTGCTCGGGCGCGGCCGCACGGAGCCTCCGCCGGGCAGGCACGCCGAGGTCGTCGCGATCGAGCGCGCGCTGCGCGCGCACGGCGAGCGCGCCGTGCGCGGGGCCTCGCTCGCGGTGACGCTCGAGCCCTGCGATCACACGGGGCGCACGGGACCGTGTAGCGAGCGCGTGCTCGCCGCGGGTCTCGCGCGGGTCTTCGTCGGGCACCCCGATCCACACGCGCGCGTGTGCGGTCGCGGCATCGCGAGGCTGCGGCGCGCGGGCGTCGGGGTCGAGGTCGGCGTGCTCGAGGCGGAGTGCGTCGAGCAGCACCGCGGCTTCCTGTCCGTGGTGCTGCGCGGTCGTCCCTTCGTCGCGCTGAAGCTCGCGGCCAGCCTCGACGGCCGCATCGCGACGGCGTCGGGCGAGTCGCGCTGGATCACGGGCGCGCCGGCGCGCGAGGCCGCGCACCGGCTGCGCGCCTCGGTCGACGCGATCCTCGTCGGCGGCGGCACCGCGCGCGCCGATGACCCGGCGCTGACGGCGCGCCGCGGGCGTCGCGTGCTCCATCGCCCGGTGCGAGTCGTCGCGGACGCGCGGCTTCGCGTGCCGCCGTCGGCGCGGCTCTTCCGCGGCGCGCCGGGCTCCGCCTGGGTACTCTGCGCGAGGTCGGCGCCGGCCGGCCGCCGCCGCGAGCTCTCGCGGCGGGGCGCGGTGCTGATCCCGACCCCGCTGCGACGGGGCCGGCTGGACCTGCGCGCCGCGCTGCGCGAGCTGGCGCGCAGGGGGCTGACGGAGCTGCTGGTCGAGGGCGGCGGCGAGCTGGCCGCGTCGCTCCTGCGGGAGGATCTGGTGGACGAGCTGCACTGGTTCGCGGCGCCGCGCCTGCTCGGCGGCGACGCGCGCCCCGCGGTCGGCGCGCTCTCGCTGCGCGCGCTCCGCGACGCGCCCGCCCTGCGCGTGCTCGCGCTGCGGCGCCTGGGCGGCGACCTGCATCTCATCGCGCGGCCGGAGCGATCCGCGTGAAGCTCTACGAGTCGCGCGTCGACGCGTCGGCTCTGCGCTTCGGCGTGGTGGTCTCGCGCTTCAACCACCTGGTGTCGGTGCGCCTGCTCGAGGCGTGCACGACCGAGCTCTTGCGGCGCGGCGCCGCCAGCGAGGACGTCCATGTGGCCTGGGTACCGGGCGCCTACGAGCTGCCGCTCGCGGCGCGTGCGCTCGCGAGGAGCGGGCGCTACGACGCGATCGTGACGCTCGGGGTCGTGATCCGCGGCGGCACTCCGCACTTCGAGTTCGTGTGCCGCGGCGTCACCGACGGCGTGCAGGCGGTGATGCGCGACACCGGCGTGCCGGTCGCCTTCGGCGTGCTGACGACCGACGACCTCGAGCAGGCGCTCGAGCGCGCCGGCGGCGCGCACGGCAACAAGGGCGCCGAGGCCGCGCTGGTCGCGATCGAGATGGCGCGGCTCGCGCCACGGCTCTCCGCGGCTCCGGAGAGCGCGACGTGAGCGAGCGGCGGCCGGCTCCGCGCCACCAGTCGCGCCGCGCGGCGCTCCAGGTGCTCTACGCCGTCGACGTCGGCGCACGCGGCGAAGCGAAGGCCTCCGCCGCCGACGTCTTCGAGGGCGTGGCCTCGCACTTCGAGCTGCGCGGCGGCGCCCACGCCTTCGCGCGCGAGCTCGCGCTCGGTGTCGAGGCGCACCGCGCGGAGATCGATGGGCACATCTCCGCCTGCGCGCGCAACTGGAGACTCGAGCGCATGGCCGCGGTCGACCGCAACGTGTTGCGGCTCGCGACCTACGAGCTGCTCCACAGCGACACGCCCTACACCGTCGTGATCGACGAGGCCGTCGAGCTCGCGCGCGAGTTCGGCAGCGAGCCGTCGCCGGCCTTCGTGAACGGCGTGCTCGACGCGGTCGCGCGGGGCGTGCGCGGGGGCGAGGCGCTGCCGCCGCGAGGTCCGGAGGCGTGAGGCCGATCGTGCTCGAGATCGCGGGCTCGCCGCTCGAGGCGGTGGTCGCGGATCTCGCGGTGGTGCCGGTCTTCGCGGAGGACCGGCCGCTGCCGGGCGCCGCCGGACGCGCGGACTGGCGCCTGTGCGGCGCGCTGTCGCGACTCTATGCGGCCGGTCATCTCTCCGGGACGTCGGGCGAGGCCGCGCTCGTGCCCTCCGGTGGCGGCATCGCGGCTCCGTGCGTGATGGCGCTCGGCCTCGGGTCGCGCGCCGAGTTCGGGGACGCGGCGCTCGCGCGCTTCACCGTCGAGGCCGTACACCGAGCGGCGAAGCTGCGCGCGAGCAACCTCGCCCTCGGCTGGCCCGAACGCATCGCCGTCCCCGGCGAGCTGCAGGTCGAGGCGCTGCTCTCGGGGCTCGACCGCGCATCCGCGTCGAGCGAAGGGGTCGCGCGCGTGTGGCTCTGCGCCTCGGCGTCCGAGGCGGCGGTGCTGGCGCAGGCCCTGCGGCGGCGCGAGCTGCCGCGCGGCGTCGTCCTCGGCGCGCCCCTCGCCGCGGCGGATCCGTCCTCTCCGATCCGACCCGCCTCGCCCGGGATCGCGTCGATCGCGCGCATCCGCTTCAAGTAACGGTCTGGACGGCCGATTCTTGTCGTTCGGGGGAGCCTGCGACCGCGTGGCGCCCCTCCGGAGTCGCGGATGAGTCTCGTGGGAAGCCTCGAGGACCTGGGCCTCGCCGACATCCTCCAGATCGTCAGCCTGGCGCGGAAGTCGGGGCGGCTGCTGCTGCGCTCGGACGACGGCGAGGGCTGGATCGCGCTCCAGGACGGCCTCGTGCGCGGAGCCGGGGTGAAGGGGCAGAGCGAAGGCCTGCGCGCGCTGCTGGTCGGACCGGGCCACGTCGCGGCCGAGATCTACGACCGCGCGTCGCGCGACGCGAAGGGCGAGGAGCCTCAGCTCGAGGCAGCGCTGCTCGGCTCCGGCGCCGTCACGAACGACTCGCTCCAGGCGGCGCGACGCGGCGGGGTCGAGCGCGCGGTCATGCGCATGTTCGGCTGGCGCAGCGGCGAGTTCCGCTTCGAGGTGCGCGACGACATCGACGCGAGCGAGTCCGGCTCGCTGCTCGCGACCGGGCTCAACACGCAATACCTCGCGATGGAGGCGACTCGTCTCGGCGACGAGCTCTCGCGCGAGCCGGAAGACTCGCTGCCCGTGGCGGACCCGGACGCGGCGGCCGCGGACGCGCTCCTTTTCAGCGGCGAGGCCGAGCCCGCCGACAGCCCCGAGCCGCCCGAGGCGACTCGCGACGCCGCGACGCACCGACTCGCGCTCGCGAGCGCCGAGGCGGCCGATGCCGAGCCCGAACCGGCGGCGGCGGAGATCGTCGTCTCCGAGGAGCCCTCCGAGCCCGCTCCCGTCGCGGTGCGACTCGATGCGGCGTCACCCGCGCCGGCGTCGCTGGCCGGCTCCGAGCTCCACCTCGTCGCGGTCGACGCCGACCTCGGTGCGCTCGAGTGGCTGAAGGCCTCCGTCGAGGGGATCTTCCGCCGCGTCCACATCTTCCAGCATGCGGGCGCGGCGCTCGAGCGGGTCCGCCAGTACCTGCGGCGCGGTCAGCTCCCGGTCGTGGCGATCTCGAGCCGCATGCCGCCCGACAACGGAGCCGGGATCGCGGACGCCGACGCGTTGGTCGCGCGCCTGCGCGCGCTCGCGCCGCGCATGCCACTCGTCGCGCTGGTCGGACCGGGCAAGGAGGCAGAGGCGCCTCCCGGTGTCGACGCCGCGCTGGCGCGGCCCATCTCGCCCGGGCTCGATCCCGCGAGCTGGGACGTTCACGGTCCGGCCGCGGAACGGGTGCGCCGCGCGCTCGAGACCTATCGGGGGCGGTCGCCCGCGGCGGCGCCTCCGCGCGGCGGCCCGTCGCTCGCAAGTGTCAAGGCGGCCAGCGAGCGGCTGCGCGACGAGGTCGCGCCGGGGGAGATCCTCACCCTGGCGCTGGATTTCGCGGCCCAGAGCTTCTCGCGGGCGGCGCTCTTCATGCTGCGCGACGAGGTCGTCGAAGGCATCGGGGCGCGCGGGCTCGACCGGGCCGGGGGTCCGCAGGACCTGCGCTCGCTCCAGCTCGTGGCCTCGGAGCGGCCGGAGCTCGTCGCGCGCGTGCTGCGCGAGCGGCGCGCGCTGCGGGCGTCGCCCGCGAGCGCCCGCGACCGCGCCTTCCTGGCTCGGCTCGGGGAGACCTGCCCGAACGAGGTGTACCTGGCCCCGATCGAGAGCGCCGGCTGCGTGGTGGCGCTGCTCTACGCCGACAACCTGCCGGGCGGCGCGGCCCTCGGCGACACCACGGCGCTCGAGATCGTGCTTCACGAGGCCGGCCTCGCGCTCGACCGCGCGTCGCTCGAGCGCGCGCTCTCGGGCGCCTGAGGTCTGCGTCCCCACGGCACGCGTCCGCTGCGGCTGCAACTGCAGCCGATGGCACCGCGTGGGTAGAGCCGCTCGCCAAGTGCGCCGAGTGACTCAAGAAAGCGTCTCCGCGCGCCGATAGGCCGTTGTCTCCAGGTGCGGAGGGGACCACTTTGCCGCGGATCCTGATCGTCGAAGACTCGCCGACGATGCGCGCTCTGCTCGCCTCCGCGCTCGAGGAGCTCGAGGGGTCGGTGAAGATCACCGAGGCCGAGAGCGGCTTCGAGGCGCTGCGCGTGCTGCCGCGCGAGCGCTGGGACCTGATCGTCACGGACGTCAACATGCCGGACATCAACGGTCTCGAGCTCGTCGCCTTCGCCAAGGGCAATGGCTCCTATCGACACGTTCCGCTGATCATCGTCTCGACCGAGGGCTCCGAGCGCGACCGCGCCAAGGGCCTCGAGCTCGGCGCCGACGCGTACCTCGTGAAGCCGTTCGAGCCCGGCGATCTGCGCGAGATCGCCGCAGAGCTGCTGGCGCGATCGCGCGCGCGGAAGACCTAGCGTGGCGACGCGACGGCCGCGCGCGAAGCGCCGCTCGAAGGCGGACCGCGAGTTCGTCTCCGAGGCGGAAGAGATCCTCGACGCGATGCGCGCCGGGGTGGCCGATCTCGGCGACTCGCTGGACGAGTCGCGCGGGCCGGACCCCGAGCTGGTGAACCGCCTGTTCCGCGCGGCGCACTCGCTGAAGGCGCTCGCCGGCATGTTCCGCTTCGATCCGATCCGCGATCTCGGCCACCGGCTCGAGGACATCCTCGACGGACTGCGCCTCGACCGCGTGCGGCTCGACGCGTCGCTCTGCGCGCTGCTCGAGGAGTCGATCGCGACCTTCGCGAGCCTGCTCGAGCGCGTCGGCGACGTGCAGGCGCTCGGCGAGTCCGAGCCGGCGATCGCGGATCTCTCGCGCCGCATCGCGGCCGCCGCGGCGCCCCCGGCGGTCGAGGCGGATCCGCTCGCGCGGCTCTCCGTCGACGCCTCGCTGCTGCGCGCTCTGACCGAGTACGAGGAGCACCGCCTGCGCGAGAGCGTGCGGCGCGGTCGCCACATCGCGCTCGTCGACTCGACCTTCGAGATCCTCTCGTTCGAGGAGGGACTCTCGGAGCTGACGGGTGCGATCCGCGAGCACGGCGAGCTCATCTCGACCTTGCCCGCGCCCGGCGCGGCTCCGGAGTCGCAGATCAACTTCTCGCTGCTCGTCGCCTCGGATCTCCCGGCGAACGACTTGCTCGCGGCGCTCGACTTCCCGAAGGCGTCGGTGCGCAGCGTGCTCGCGGGCGAGCCCGCGCCGCGCGCGCAGCTCGCGCCGGCGGCGGAGCCCGACGCCTCCGCGCAGGAGCCCGCGGACGAGTCGCAAGCCCTCGAGCCGCCGCCCGGCGAGACCCCGGGCGAGCTCGAGTCGCTGCGCTCGATCAGCGACACCGTGCGCGTCGACATCCGCAAGCTCGACGAGCTGATGAATCTAGTCGGCGAGCTCGTGATCGCGCGCGGCGTCCTCGGCGAGCTCACCTTGCGTCTCCAGGAGAACGCCGCGACCGCGCGCGTCGGCGGCGAGCTCGCGAAGCTGCACAAGGCGCTCGAGCGGAAGCTGCGCGATCTGCAGTCGGCCGTGCTCGACGTGCGCATGGTGCCGCTGCGCCAGGTGTTCGAGAAGGTCGCGCGCGTGATCCGCCGGTTGCGGCGCGAGCTCGGGCGCGACGTCCGACTCGATCTGCGCGGCGCCGACACGGAGCTCGACAAGCTGATCGTCGAGGCGCTCGTCGATCCGCTGATGCACGTGGTGCGGAACGCGCTCGACCACGCGATCGAGTCGCCGGAGGAGCGGCGCGCCGCGGGCAAGGATCCCGAGGGCACGCTCTCGATCGAGGCGCTCCAGCGCGGCAACCACGTCGTGATCGCGGTGCGCGACGACGGCCGCGGCATCGACACGCGCGCGCTGCGCACCCACGCCGAGGCGCGCGGGCTGGTCCAGGCCGGGCAGGTGCTGTCCGAGCGCGAGACGCTCGAGCTGATCTTCGAGCCGGGGCTCTCCACGCGCGACGAGGTCACCGAGACGAGCGGGCGCGGCGTCGGCATGGACGTCGTGCGCTCGAACCTCGCGGCGCTCGGCGGTGTGGTGGACGTCGAGTCGGTCCCCGGGCGCGGCACCACGATCACGATGACGGTCCCGATCACGCTCGCGATCATTCAGTCGCTGATCGTCGGCGTCGGCGAGCGCCGCTTCGCGATCCCGCTCTCGTCGGTGCTGGAGACCTTGCTGCTCCCCCGCACCGCGATCCAGCGCAGCGAGGGGCGCGAGCTGATCGACCTGCGCGGCGAGCCGCTGCTGCTGCGCCACCTCGCGCGCGAGTTCGACCTCGCCGCCGAGCCGGCGGGCGAGAGCCTCTACGTGATCGTGCTCGGCATCGGCGAGCAGCGCGTCGGCCTCGCCGTCGATCGCCTCTTCGGGCAGCAGGACACCGTGATCAAGCCGATCCAGGGTCCCCTCGGCGCGCTGCACGGCATCGCCGGCGGCACCGATCTCGGCGACCAGCAGCCCGTGCTCGTGCTCGACGCTTCCGCCATCGTCGACGATGCCACGCGGCGGCGGGAGGCGGCCTGATGGCGGCTGCGAACTCGCGAGAGGACTGGCAGGCGCTGGCGCGCGAGGCGGCGCGCGGCGTCGACGAGGCGCCCGGCGAGGAGATGCGCCAGCTGCTGGTTTTCCAGGTCGCCGACGCGAGCTATGCGCTCCCGGTCGAGTGCGTGCGCGAGATCGTACGCCAGCGCGCGACCACGCCGATCCCGCGCGCTCCGGAGGACGTGTGCGGCGTGATCTCGCTGCGCGGCGAGATCCTCCAGGTGATCGACCTGCGCCGGCGCATCGGCCTGGCTCCCTGCGCGCCGACGCGGCGCGCGCGCATCGTCGTGGTGCAGGCGGAGGAGTCCGGCGTCGCGGGACTGCTCGTCGACGGCGTGCGCGAGGTGCTCCGCACGGGGCAGTCGTCGCTCCAGCTCCAGGGCGGCGGCGACGGCATGGTGGCGGGTCTCGTGCGGCGCGGCGACGCCTTCGTCTCGCTGATCGACCTGGAGAGGGTGCTGGATCTCCATGTCGACGCATGAAGCCAACGCGAGCCACATCACGCTCGCCTGCTTCGAGGTGGCGGGCGATTGCTATGCGCTCGATGTGACGCAGCTGCGCGAGGTGGTGCGCTGGCAGGCGGTCACGCCGCTGCCGCGCGCGCCCGAGCTGATCGAGGGCGTGATCGACCTGCGCGGCGCGATCGTGCCGGTCGTCGATCTCGGTCGGCTGCTGCGCGGCAAGCGCCTCACGCCCGGCAAGCGCACGCGCATCGCGATCGCCGAGATCGACGGCCTCGTGGTCGGGCTCGCCGTCGACGCCGCGACCGAGGTGGTGTCTGCCGACACGCAGGCGCTCTGCGACCCGCCGGCGCTCGCCTCGCACGCGGGCTACGACGCCGCGCGCGCCGTGCTGCGGCGTCCGGGCGCGCCCCCGATCCTCGTGGTCGCGCTCGACCACGTGCTCGAGTGCGTGTACCGGTCGGCGCTGCCGGTCGAGGAGGGCGCGGCGTGAGCCGAGCGAATCCCGCGTGGGCTGCCGAGGCAGCCAGGAGGGCCCGATGATCGCCGCGTGTCCGACCTGCGGAGCGCGCTATCGCATCGACGTCGCGAAGCTCCCGGCCGACGGCGCGCGTCTGCGCTGCGCGCGCTGCGAGGCGGTCTTCCGCGTGCGCCCGCCGGCCGACGCGAGCGGCGCGCGCCCCGCCACGGCACCGGCGCCCGCACCGGTCGCGCCCGCGCGGGTCGAGGCGCCTCCGCCGCCCGCGCGCGTCGAAGCGCCGCCGCCGCCGCGCGAGCCCGCGCCCGCTGCGGAGCCGCCGGCGCGCGACCCGTCGCGGCTCGTCCTGGTCGCCAACCCCGACGTCGCGGGCGGCAAGGCGGTCTGCGCCGCGCTCGCGCGCTGGGGCTTCGAGTCGCTGCTCGTCCACGACGGCGTCGAGGCGATCCTGACGGTGCAGCGCTCGCAGCCGCGTGTGGTCGTGCTCGACGCGGCGCTGCCGAAGATGTTCGGCTTCCAGGTGTGCGAGCTGATCAAGCGCAACGAGAGCCTGCGCTCGATCCACGTGGTGCTCGTCGGCGCGATCCACGATCCGTCGCGCTACCGCCGACCGCCGGGCGAGCTCTACGGCGCCGACGCCTACGTCGAGCGACCCGAGCTGCCCGAAGCGCTCGGCCCGGTCCTCGCGGGCTTCGGGATGCCTTCGCAGGGCGCCGAGCCGCGACCCGAGCCGGCGCCGCGCCGCATCCTGCCGCTCTCGGAGCCGGCGTCCGCGGCGGCGCCGCCGATGCCGTCGCCTGCGCCGCGACCGGCGGCGCGCCCGGCGCCCGCGCAGGCCCCCGGACCGGCCGCCGAGCCGCGGATGCCCACCGGCGACGGCCTCGACGAGGCGCGTGCGCAGGCCGAGCGCCTCGCACGCATCATCGTGTCAGACATCATCCTCTACAACGCGGAGAAGTTCGAGGCGGGCGTGCGCTCCGGCGACGTGATCGCCGCGCTCGATGTCGAGCTCGAGGAGGGCCGCGCGCTCTTCGGCTCTCGCATCGACCCACGCGTCGGCACCGCGGACGAGTTCCTGCAGCGCGAGCTGCTGCGCGTCGCGCGCTCGCGAGGGATGGCGGGATGAGCGACGACGCGAACCGCGAACGGCTCGCCATCGCGCGCGACCTCGCGAGCGCGGACGAGGAGGTCCGGCGCCTCGCGGTCGAGCGCATGGCGCTGCTCGCCGTGGATGAGGTCGTGCCGCGGCTGGTCGAGTGCCTCGGCGATACGTCGTGGCGGGTGCGCAAGTCCGCGGTCGAGCGGCTGGCCGCGTGGCCCGACGCCGACGCCGTCGCACGGGCGCTCTGCGGCGCGCTGGCCGACGGCGAGAACCCCGGGCGGCGCAACGCGGCGGTCGACGCACTCGTGCGTCGGGGCGCCGCGGCGCTGCCGCGCCTCTGCGAGACGGCGCGCGACCCCGATCCCGACGTGAGGAAGTTCGCGGTGGACGCGCTCGCCGGCATCGGCGACGCCCGCGCGGTCCCCGATCTGCTGATCCGGCTGCGCGATGCGGACACGAACGTGCGGGCGTCGGTGGCCGACGCGCTCGGCGCGATCGGCGGAGCCGCAGCGGCCACGGCGCTCTGTCAGGTCGCGCGCTCCGACGAAGAGGATCCGCTGGTGCGCTTCTCGGCGCTCCACGCGCTCTCGGCGCAGGACGTGCCGATCCCGGCGGCGGATCTCGCCGGCGCGCTCTCCGACCCGATGCTGCGGCCGGTCGCGCTCGAGGCGATCGGTCGGCTGCCCGACGACGAGGGCGCCGTGCAGGCGCTGCTGAAGGGCCTCGACGGTCCCGCGCGCGCGGTGCGCGAGGCGGCGATCCGCTCGCTGCTGCGGCTGCTCGCGCGCTCGGACGTCGACTCGGCGGAGCGGCTGCTCGCGCGCATGCGCGAGCGCGTGGCGGCGCAGCCGGCCATCGCGGACGCGGCGGTCGAGCGCCTGCTCGAGGCGGACCTGCCGACCCGCCTCGGACTCGTGCAGTTCCTCGGCGCCGTGCGACACCATCCGGCGGCGCTCGCCGTACTGCTCGCGGCGCGCGACGAGGCGCTCGAGCCGATCGCGCAGAGCGCGCTCGAGGTGATGGGCGCGCCGGCCGAGGCGGCGATCGACGAAGTCTGGCGCGATCTCGAGGGCGATGCGCGCCGCGCGGCCTGCGGCTTCTTCGCGCGCGCGTCGGGCGCGCGCAGCGGGGAGCGGCTGTGCGAGGCGCTCGACGACGCCGATCCGGCCGTGCGCATCGCGGCGGCCACGGCGCTCGCGGTGCGCGCGCTGCCGCAGGCGGTGCCGATGCTGGCGCGGCGCCTCGAGCTGGCGGCCGCGGACGCGCTGCGCGAGCTGTCCGAGGAGGAGATCGCCGCGGTCACCGAGGCGCTGTGCCAGGTCACGCGCAAGGGCGGCGCCGACCGCGTGATCGACGCGCTGCGCGCGGCGCTCTCGGGCGCCGCGGAGCCGGTGCGCGAGGCGGTGGCGCGCGTGCTCGGACGGGTGGGGCGCGCGCAGGACGCCGACCTGATGGAGCTCTTGCTGAAGGACGCGAGCGCGCCCGTGCGGCGCGCGGCGGTGGACGCGCTGGCGCGGCTCGAGCCGGGCGGCGCGCGCGAGTCGCTGCGCATGGCGATCGGCGACGAGTCGCCCGAGGTGCGCGCGGCCGTCGCGCGGGCGCTCGGCGGCGCGGCGGGCCGCGAGGCGCTGGCGGATCTCGAACGGCTCGCCGCCGATGAGGACGTGCACGTGCGCGCGACCGCCGTCGGCGCGCTGCTCTCCGGCGACGAGGCGTCCGGGCGGCGCACCACCGCGCTCTCGTACTTCGACGCGGCCTGCGCCGATCAGGCGCCCGTGGCGCTCGCCGCGCTCGAGGCCGCGACGCGCCGGGGAGGCTCGCTCGCGCTGCGCGCGCTGCGCATGCTCGAGCGCCCCGAACCCGAGCTGGTGCGCGAGGTGATCCGCTGCGTCGGCCTCCACGCCGACGCCAGCGCCCTCGAGGCGTTGATCCCGCTCGTCGGCCACGCGGACTGGTCCGTGCGCGCCGAGGCGATCGAGGCGATCGCGGAGCGCAGCCTGCGGCGCGCGGCGCCGGCGATCCTGCGGCGCCTCGACATCGAGCAGGACGAGTTCGTTCGGGGCGCGGCGCTGCGGGCGCTCGCGAGGCTCGAGGGCTAGCGGCATGCGCGAGGCGGTCGCAGAGCTGCGCATGAGCGACGGCGAGTTCCGCATGTTCGCGGAGCTCGTGCGCGGCCATTGCGGGCTGCACTTCGGCCCCGAGACCCGCTTCCTGCTCGAGCGGCGCGTGGAGCGCCGCATGCGCGAGCTCTCGGTGTCGAGCTTCGCCGCCTATCACCTCGAGCTGCGCCAGGCCCCGGCCGGCGGCGGCGAACTCGGCCGGCTCGTGGACGAGATCACCACCAACGAGACCTACTTCTTCCGCGAGCGAAGACAGCTGCTCGCGCTGATCGATGAGATCCTGCCCGAGGCGCTGCTCCAGCGGCGCGAGCGCGGCGGCGGCCCCGTGACAATCTGGTCCGCGGGCTGCGCGTCCGGCGAGGAGCCCTACACCATCGTGATCATGGCGATGGAGGCGGGGCTCGATCCGGCGGCGAACCTGCGCGTCTACGCGGCCGACATCTCGCGTCGCATGCTCCAGCGCGCGCGCCAGGGCACCTATCGCGAGGGCGCCTTCCGCGAGACCGAAGCGGGCCTGCGCGCGCGCTACTTCGCCGAGAAGGAAGGCCAGTGGCGCATCTCGGACGAGGTGAAGAAGCACGTCGACTTCCTGCACCTGAATCTGCTCGACCGCAGCAAGGTCGCGCTGCTCGGGTCGCTCGACGTGATCCTGTGTCGCAACGTGCTCATCTACTTCGACGCGGAGCGCAAACGCCAGGTGATCTCGACCTTCGAGGAGAAGCTGCGGCCGGGCGGCCATCTGCTGCTCGGCCACAGCGAGTCGCTGCTCAACCTCTCCACCTCGCTCGAGCTGCGGCACCTGCGCCAGGACATGGTCTATCGCAAGCCGCTCGGGGGGCTGCGCGCTCCCGATCCGGTCCACGCCGCTGCAGACGTCGCGGTGCGGCGCGTGGAGGGCGGCCGATGACGAAGAGCAACCGCATCCGTGTGCTCGTGATCGACGACTCGGCGTTCTCGCGCCAGGTGATCACGCGCATGCTCGGCACATCGCCGCTCGTCGAGGTGGTGGGCGTGGCGCGCGACGGCGAGGAGGCGCTGCGCAAGACCTTCGAGCTCGAGCCCGACCTGATCACGCTCGACCTCGAGATGCCGCGTATGGACGGCTTCACCTTCCTGCGCGTGGTGATGAGCAAGCGGCCGACGCCGGTCATGGTGATCAGCGGCCGCTCGGGTGAGGAGGACGTGTTCAAGGCGCTCGACCTCGGCGCGGTCGACTTCCTCGCCAAGCCGACGCCGCGCGCGACGCCCGAGCTCGCGAAGATCGAGCGCGAGCTGATCCGCAAGGTGCACGCGATCCGCGAGCTGCGGATCGACAAGGTGCGCGACCGCATCGCCGCGCTGCCCCCGCACGTCGCGTCGGTGCAGGCGTCCGTCGCGGCGCCGCGCCTCGTGGTGGTCGGCTCCTCGACGGGCGGGCCCGCCGCACTGATGCGGATCTTCGGCGCGTTCTCGACCCGGCCGGCGTGTAGCTTCGCGATCGCGCAGCACATGCCCGAGGGCTTCACCGCTGGCTTCGCCGAGCGGATCGGACGGCTGACTCCGCTCGCCGCACGCGAGGCGCGCGGCGGCGAGGAGGTGTTGCCGGGCAGCGTGCTCGTCGCGCCCGGCGGACGTCACCTCGAGTTCGAGGCGCAGGGGAAGTCGGTGGTCGCGCGCGTCGCGTCGCCGCAGCCGCGCGAGAAGTACGCGCCCTCGGTGGACCGGCTGTTCGCGTCGGCCGCGAAGCACTTCGGCCGCGGCGTCGTGGCCGTCGTGCTGACCGGCATGGGCGACGACGGCAGCCAGGGCGTGCGCGCCGTCAAGCAGGCCGGCGGCCTCGTGATCGCCGAATCCGAGGAGACCGCCGTGATCTTCGGCATGCCCCAGCAGGCGATCCGCTCCGGCGCAGTGGATCGCGTGCTCCCGCTCCACGATATCGCCGCATCGATCCTGACGGGAATCGGCGCCAGCGAGGCGAAAGGCTCGCGCGGCGCGTCCGGAACGCAGCTGTCGACGAGGGAACCGACATGAGCAGCCACGACCCCAAGTTCCTCGCGCGCGCGGAGGAGCTCCTCGGGATCTTCCGCAAGGGTGCGGAGTTCTCGCGCGAGCTCCTGCGCGAGAACGAGCGCCTGCGCGCCAAGCTCGCCGCGGTGCAGGACCGCCAGGAGACCGCCGCGCGCTCGCCCGAGACCTGGGAGAAGCTCCGCGTCGAACTGCTCGCGCGCATCGCGACGCTCGAGGCCGAGTACACGAGCGTGCGCGAGCGCCTCGACCAGGTCGAGCGCGAGAACAACCAGTTCGCGCAGCGCTACATCGAGATCGAGGAGGAGAACAATAACCTCGCGAACCTCTACGTCGCGAGCTACCAGCTCCACTCGACGCTCGATCCCGACGAGGTGCTGAAGAGCATCGTCGAGATCGCGATCAACCTGATCGGCGCGGAGGTGTTCGGCGTCTACCTGCTGAACGAGGAGACCGGGGAGCTGCGCGCGGTGGCCTGCGAGGGCGCCGACCTCGAGTCGTTCCCGCGCATCCAGCTCGGCCAGGGGATGCTCGGCAAGGCGGTCGCGGCGCACGAGGCGACCTGCTGGGACGTGCCGCAGCGCGGGGGCGACTTGTCGCAGCCGGTAGTGTGCGTGCCGCTCGCGGTCCACGACCGGCCCGTCGGCGCGATCGTCGTGCACGGTCTGCTCCAGCAGAAGAGCGGCTTCACGCCGCTTGACCACGAGTTGTTCAACATGCTGGGCCGCCACGCGGCGACCGCGATCTTTGCCGCGAGGCTCTACTCGCATTCGGCGCGCAAGCTGAACACGATCCAGGGATTCATCGACCTGCTCACCAAGTAGCCCGAGCGGAGGGCGAAACCATCATGGCGAAATACCGAGTTCTGATCGTCGAGGACAGCCCCACGATGCGACAGCTGCTGGTGTTCGCTCTGCGGCGCCTGCGCGACGTCGAGATCGTGGAGGCGCAGGACGGCATGGACGGCCTGCGCAAGATCTCGAGCGACCACTACGACATCGCGCTGATCGACATCAACATGCCCGTGATGGACGGCCTCAAGCTGATCCGCCTGATCCGGGACGAGGAGTCGCTGAAGCAGATCCCGATCGTCGTGGTGACGACCGAGGGCGCGGACGAGGACCGCGAGCGCGCGCTCGCGCTCGGCGCGAACGAGTACCTGACCAAGCCGATCCAGGCGAACCGCGTGCTGACCGTGGTCAAGGATCTGCTGAAGGACAACGACTAGGCGCATGGAGAACGCCATGGAAGAATCGACGCCCACCGGACGCAGCTACCAGACGCGCATGCTCGCTGTCTCCGCCGCGCTGTCGCTGGCGACGGTGGGCGTGATCACCTTGTATCTCGTCGCGCTGCTGCGCATGTCGTCCGTCGAGTGGACCCGCTTCGCCTCGATCGTCGGCGTGCTCTTCGTGGTGCTCTTCGTGGCGCAGGCGCGCATGCACGATCACTTGTGGCGGCCGCTGGTGCGCTGCCTCGACGCGCGCGCGGCCGGCCAGGCCGACGCGACGCTGCTGCGCGAGGGCTTCGCCGCGATCGTCGCGCTGCCGCTGCGGACCTTCACCTGGGGCAATCTGTGGTGGATCGCCGGCGGCGCGCTGGTCGCGGGCGCGATGGCCGTCGTGTCGGAGAGCTTCCGTCCCTTCGCGGGTGCGGTCATGGTGCTGGCCGCGGGCTCCGGTGGCTTCCTGATGGCGGTGATCCATTACTGCGTCATGAAGCGGAAGCTCCAGCCGATGGCGGCGAAACTCGCCGAGGAGCTCGGCGACCCGCAGCTGCGCGGGCAGCTCACGCCGCGCGTGCCCCTCGCGCGGAAGCTCGGCGTTTCGCTCGCGGGGATCACGCTCGTGACATCGCTCTTCGCGGGCCTGCTGGCGACCGTGCAAGCGGCGCGGCCGCTCGAGCACAGAGACGTGGTGCACAAGAGCGCGTTCCTCGAGCGTCTGGCGCAGGAGCAGGCGCGCGGCGAGGAGTCGGTGCTGGCGAACGCGTCCGCGCTGGCGTCCGAGCTGAAGATCGCGCAGCAGGTGGTGATCCTGGACCCGACGCCGGACGGCGGGCTCGCCGCGGCGCTGCCTGGCCTCTCGGCGGCCGAGCGCGAGGGCATCGGCGCCGGCGGCTACGAGAGCGGCGACAGCGAGTCGGTGGACTCGAACCACGTGTTCAGCTGGCGCCGGCTCTCCGACGGCCGCCTCGCCGTGGCGATTTCGGACTGGCGGGACGTGCGGGGCGACGCCTCCGCGAGCTGGCTCGCCTTCGGCGCCTTCCTGGCGGTGGTGCTCGCGCTGACGCTCGTCACCACGCGACTGCTGGCCGGCGACGTCGCGTCGGCGACGCAGCTGCTGTCCGCCGAGGCGGAGCGGCTCTCGAGCGGCGATCTGCGCGCGCTGCGGCCCGTGACGAACGAGGACGAGATCGGCGAGCTCGCGCGCTCGTTCGAGGCGATGGCCGCGGGGCTGCGCGGCATGGTGTCGAAGGTTCAGTGGGCGGCCGAGCGGGTGGAGTCGGGCGCGGAGGCGCTCGCGCCGATCTCGAGCGGTCTCTCGGAGGCGTCCTCGGGCGCGCGCCAGGGCGTGTCGCGTGCCACCGCCGGCATGCAGGAGATCGACGCGCAGGTGCGCGGCATCGCGACTTCCTCGTCGTCGCTGAACGGCTCGGTCGAGGAGTCGAGCTCCTCGATCCTCGAGCTCGGCGCGGCCGGTGCGGAGCTGAAGGAGACGGCGCAGATCCTCTCGCGGCGCGTGGACGAGGCCTCGAGCTCGATGGAGCAGATGGTGTCGAGCGTGCGCCAGGTGCGCGAGAACTCGCAGAGCCTCGCGGGCGCGGCGGAGGAGACGAGCGCCTCGATGGAGGAGATGGCCAGCTCGCTGCGCGAGGTGGACGTGGCGGCGTCCGAGGCTTCGCGTCTCTCGGAGGGCGTGGTCGCCTCCGCGGAGAAGGGTCAGGCGCAGGTGCGCGAGACGATCGCCGGCATGGAGCAGATCCAGGAGGCGACGGAGCGCGCGGAGGCGGTGATCCGCGGGCTCTCCGGCCGCACGGTCGAGATCGGCGCGATCGTCGACGTGATCGACGACGTCGCGGACGAGACGAATCTGCTCGCGCTGAACGCGGCGATCATCGCGGCACAGGCGGGCGAGCACGGGCGAGCGTTCTCGGTCGTGGCCGAGGAGATCAAGGACCTCGCGGAGCGCGTGCTCGCGTCGACGAAGGAGATCGGCAGCCTGATCGCGGCGGTGCAGGAGGAGGCGCGCTCGGCGACGACCGCGATCGAGCAGGGGACGTCGCGCGTGGCGCGCGGAGTCGAGCAGTCCGCCGAGGCGGGGCTCGCGCTCGAGCAGATCACGCGCTCGTCGAAGGAGAGCGGGCGCCGCATCGCGGGGATCGTGACGGCCGTGCAGGCGCAGGCGAAGGCCGCAGGCCACGTGGTCGGGCTGATGGAGCGCGTGCGCGACGGAGTGCACCGGATCGAGCAGGCGACGGCGGAGCAGGATCGCGCGAGCGCGGTGATCTCGGCGGGCACGTCTACGATGCGCGACGTGTCGCGGCAGGTGAAGGGAACGACGGAGGAGCAGGCGCGCGGCGCGGCGCGGATCCAGGAATCGATCGAGGGCGTGCGCCAGGTGGTCGAGCAGATCGACGGCGCGCTGCAGGAGCAGACGGCCGCGTGCACGGCGGTGCTGCGCGAGCTGTCGCACGTGCAGGCGACGACGGACTCGCAGGACTCGGCGACGCGCACGCTCGACGCGGTGACGCGCGCGCTGCGCGAGCACGCGGCGGCGCTGAAGCAGGAAGTGGCGAGTCTTCGCGTCTGATCGGGCTCCGCTCGCCTGCGCTCGCTGCGCGCGCCTTCGGCGCTTGCGGCGCGCTCCGCGCGCCATCTTCCCCGAGCTCCGCAGCCTCGTGCCCGAGAGCAACTCTCTACGAAGCGCGCGGCCCGGTGTTGGCTGCGGGCTATACCTTCGCCCGCGTGTCGGTCCGGCTCTCGCTGATTCTCGTCATCGCGCTGCTCTTCGCGGGCTGCGGCTACCACCTCGCGGCCGGGGATCTGCGCGAGGTCGGGACGATCGCGATCGTCTCGCCGCGCAACGAGACCGGCGAGCCGGGGCTCGATCGCATCGTCGCGGACGCGCTGCGCCGCGAGCTGCTGCGCCGGAGCGGCGCGCGCATCGCGGAGAATCCCGAGAAGGCCGACGTCGTGGTGCGCGGGAAGATCGTCGGCGTCCAGACGGTTGCGCGCGGTCTCTCATCCGTGGTGCTCGTGCTCGAGTACGAGACGCAGGTGACGCTCGAGCTCGAGGCGAAGCGGGGCGACCAGGTGGTGGTCGCGCCGACGCGCTTCGAGGACAGCGAGCGACACCTCGCGAGCGGTGACGTCGAGGCGCAGCGCAAGAACCGCGTGGAGGCGCTGCGGCGGATCGCGTCGCTGATCGCGGCGCGCTTCCTGGACCGGCTCGGCGATCAGGAGGCGGCGCGATGACGCCGGAGGAGCTCGCGGCCGAGCTCGCCGCGGGACGCCTGCGGCCGGCCTATCTGCTGGCCGGCGAGGAGCCCCTTCTGCGCGAGGACGCGCTGCGGGCGCTGCGCGAGGCGGCGCTCGCGGGAGCCGGCGACGCCTTCGACTTCGAGCGGATCGAGGCGGCGCGCGTGCAGGCCGGCGCGCTCCGCGACGCGCTGCGGATCCTGCCGGTGGTGGCCCCGCGGCGACTGGTCGTGCTCGAGGAGCCGGACGCGTCGCGGAGCGGTGTCGGCGAGGCGCTGCCCGAGCTGCTGGCGGAGCAGGCGGAGGGCTCGCGTGTGACCTTTGTGCTCGTGGTGCTAGCGGCGAAGCTCGACCGGCGCGCGCGCTGGGTCCGTGCCTTCGCGGACGCGGTGGTCGAGTGCGCGGCGCCGCGCCGGACCGCCGAGGTCGCTGCGTTCGTGCGGCGCGAGGCGGAGCGGCAGGGCGTCGCGCTCGAGCGCGGCGCGGCGGAGCTGCTGGCCGAGCGCGCGGGGCCGCAGCTGCTCTGGCTGCGGCAGGAGATCGCGAAGCTCGCGCTGCTCGCCGGCGATGGTTGCGCCGTCACACGCGCGCACGTCGCCGCCGGCACGCAGGATGCGTCGGAAGCGCCGATCTGGGACCTCACCGACGCGATCGGCGAAGGGCGCGCGGGCGACGCGCTCGGCGTGCTCTCGCGCCTGCTCCGCGCGGGAGCGCCGCCTCCCGTGCTGCTCGGCAGCATCGTCTCGCACTTCCGCCGGCTGTTGCGCGTGGCGTACGGCGCCGAGGTGTCGGGTCCGCCCTTCGTGCAGCGCAAGCTCGCGCAGCAGGCGCGACGCCTCGGCGCCGCGCGTCTGCGCGCGTCGCTCGACGCGATCCACGACACCGACCTCGCGCTGAAGGGCGAGGGCGGGGTGTCTCCGGAGCTCGCGCTCGAGAGGCTGGTGCTCGCGCTCTCGAGCTAGGAGCCGCGCCTTCAGCGCTGGCCGCGTGCACCCGTGGCTTCAGCGCGCCGGGTCGCTCTTCTGATCTTCGCTCGGCTGCGCCTCGCTGCGCGCGCCTTCGCGCTTGCTACTTCGCCGCGACCTGGTGCGCGCGGCGCGCGAGACGCGCGACGCGACGGCTCGCCTGCTTGGAAGAGAGCACGCCCTTGCTGGCGGCGCGGCGGATCACGCTCTCCGCGCGGCGCGCGAGCTCGGTGGACTCCTGCGAGCCCGACGCGAGCGCTGCGTGGACGGCCTTGACGACGCCCTTCACGCCGCTGCGGACGTGTCGGTTGCGGATACGCCGCTTCTCCGCCTGGCGTGCGCGCTTGCGTGACGATTCGTGCGTGGCCACTCGGGTCTCCCGGCTCGCAGGCGCGGCAGAATAGCAAGCCGAGCGCCTTGCGCTCGGCGCGCAGCGAGGCGAAGCCGAGCGAAGGTCAGAAGACAGACCCGGTTCGAAATTGCCTCCGAGATCGCTGGCGTGTTCAGCCAAATGTGCGGTCGGCCGATCCTCTCGGCGTTGCGCTGTCTTCTGCGCTCCGGGGGGCGACGTCCATGAGCGGCCGATCGGGAATCCGGGCTCTCGCTCTCGGATCGCTGGCGCTCGGACTCGTCCTCGCCGGGGTCGGCGCCCTCGCGCAGGATGACGCGCCTTCGACCGGCGGTGTGGACAACGCCTTAGAAGAGATGGGGATGCCCCCTGGGGAGGGCGGTCAGGCCGCCGCTCCGCAGGCTCCGCCGAGCGAGAGCGCCGCGCCGGCCGAGACCATCGCCGCCTGGAACTTGATGGAGGTCTGGGGCGAGCCGGCCGAATCGCTCGACGCGAAGGTCGCGCGCGTGCGCCGCGCCTCGCTCGAGGCCGGCGCGTGGAGCTTCGACCCGGCCGCGCGCGCGGTGCTAGGCGGCGACCTCGGCGGCGACGCGCTGGAGCGGGCACGGGCTGCCGTCGCGCTCGCGCCCGAGCTCCCGCTCGCGCACATGGAGCTCGCGCGGGCGCTGTGGCTGCACGCCGACGCGCCGATGGCGGCGATCCGCGCCTCGGAGGGCGCGATCCATGCGATCGCGACGCACCCCGAGGCGTCGCTCTGGTTCGCGGGCTCTGGCTTCTTCGTGCTCGCAATCGGTCTCTGCGCGGGCACGCTGATGCTGTGGGTGCTCGTCGCGCTGCGCGCGGCGCCGCACGCGGCGCACGACCTCGGTCATCTCGCGCCCGGCAATCCCCCCGCCTTCGCGCGCTTCGCGCTGCTGGCCGCGCTCGCGCTCGTGCCGCTCGCGGCGGGCGAGGGCGCCTTCGGCGTGGCGCTCGTGCTGCTCGCGCTCGGCATCGCCTACGGCGGCGTGCGACAGCGCGTGGTGTTGGTGCTGTCCGCCGCGACGCTCTGGGCCGCCCTCTACCCGATGGCGAGGATCTCCGCGGCGGCGCTCGAGGCCTTCCCGAACGACACGGTGGCGCGGGCGGCGTATTCGCTGTCGCAGGGCATGGCGTCGGCGGCGGACGTGATGCGGCTCGAGGCCGCGCAGAACGACCCGCTGGCGCTGCGCGCGATGGCGATCGACGCGCGTCGCCGCGGCAACCTCGGCCGTGCCGACGCGCTCTACCAGCAGATCCTCGCGACGTCGTCCGGCGACGTCGCGGTGCTGAACAACGCCGCCAACGTGCGGCTCGCGCTCGGCCACATGGAGAGCGCGCTCGAGCTGTACGGCCGCGCGCTCGACGACAAGCAATCGGCGGTCGTGCTCTTCAATCTGTCGCAGGCCTACGGCCGCGGCTTCCGCGTCGACGAGCTGAATCGCTCGCTCGCCGACGCGCAGCGCGTCGACGGCGAGCTGATGGCCGAGCTGACCGCGCTCCAGCGCGTGCGCAACGACGACTTCCTCGTGGACCTGCCGCTCGACGTCTCGCTGCTCTGGCCGCGCGCGCTGGCTCCGGGCTCGGGCGAGGCGCTCGCCGCGTCGCTGCGCCGGCCCTTCGCGCCGGGGCGCCTCGCGAGCACGGAGGTGGACGGCGCGCGCGCGCTCGGCGCGGCGGCGGTGCTCGGCCTCGTGCTCGGGGCCTTCGTGCGCCGCTCCCGCAGCTGCTCGCGCTGCGGCTCGCGCATGTGCGTGCACTGCGAGACCGACTGGGCGAGCGCGCAGTGCCAGAGCTGCGACCTGCTCTTCAATCACCCGGAGCGCACCGATCGCGCGCTCCGCTTCGCGCGGCTCGAAGCGCTGCGCAAGCGCGACCGGCGCGTCGCGCGCGCCGCGACTGCCGTCTCTCTCTGCGTGCCGGGCGCCGCGGGCCTGCTCGCGAACCAGCCGCTGCACGCCTTCGCGGCGGTCGTCGGCGTGGGCGTCGCGGCCGCGTGTCTGGTCTGGCGCGACGGCGTGGTGCCGGACCCGCTGATCGCGGGCGCCGCCGCCCCGGCGTTCTTCGTCGGCGCCGCGGCGCTCTCGCTGCTCGTCGCCGCGGCCTCGCTGATCTCGTCGCTCGCGGCGCGGCGCGGAGGGGACGCGTGAGCGTCGGGCTCTCGGGAAACCTGAAGGATTTCGGCCTCGCCGACGTCTTCCAGCTGATCGGGCAGCAGCGCAAGACCGGCGTGCTCGAGCTCCGCAGCAAGAAGTCGCGGGTGCAGCTCGTCTTCGATCGCGGCGCGGTGGTGTCGGCCGCTCCGGCCGGCGCGCGCGAGAGCGACGCCGATCCGCTCGCCGAGATGCTGGTGCGCTGTGGCCTGCTGACGCGCGAGCGCGCGGTCGCGGCCGCCGAGGCCTGCAAGGCGTCGGCGCAGCCGCTGGCCCGCGTGGTGGTCGACCGCGCCTGGATCGCGGCGCGCGAGCTCGCGCGCGTCCAGGACGTGCTCACGCGCGACACCATCTTCGACGTGCTGCGCTGGACGCAGGGCTCCTTCGACTTCCTGGCGCGGCCGGTCGAGCACGAGCGCGATCCCGCGTCGCTGCTCGGCGCCGAGCAGATCCTGATGGACGGCCTGCGCATGCTCGACGAGTGGCGCGAGCTCGTGACCCGCGTGCCGGCCGACGCGACCGTGTTCGCGCGCGTCGGCACTCTCGAAAGCTACACGCAGAAGTCGGGCGAGGAGTCGCCCGCGCGACAGGAGGCGGCGCGCCGCCTGTTCGGGCTGATCGACGGTCGCCTCTCGATGCGGCGCGTGATCGACCTCGCGCTCGTCGGCAACTTCGAAGGCCTGCGCATCTTCACGGGGCTCCAGGAGGCGCACGCGATCGAGGCCGTGCGCATCGCCGGCGGATCCGCGGCGGGTCTACGCAGCGGCTTCTCGATCGCGCCGTTCCTGAAAGGCGTCGCGGCCAGCGTGATCCCGCTCGCGCTGCTCGCGGGCGCGGTCTGGCTCGCGGCTGAGCACCCGGAGCCCGCGGCGCCCGCGCACCCGATCGTGCGCAGCTCGCTCGAGTCTCTGCGCGAGGGCCATGCGACCCGGCGACTGTCCGCGGCGGTCGACACCTACCGGCTGCTCGACGGCCGCTTCCCCGACAGCCTCGAGGCGCTCGCGCGCCGCGGTGTCGTCGGCGCCGACGCGTTGGCGGCCCCCGAGGGCCGACCCTACTATTCGGCCCTTCGCGCCGATGGGCTGATCCTGCTCGCTCCAGAGCACTGACGACGCGCGAGGTCCTCCACTGAGCCGAGACGCCACGACCCGCCGCACCCTGGTCTTCGACGACAACTCCACTGCGGCCGCTCTCTACGGCGAAGGCGATCGGCACCTGCGCATCCTCGAGCGAGAGCTCGGCGTCGACGCGCGCGCGCGCGGCAACGAGGTCCGGCTCGTCGGGACGGATGCGCAGGTCGACGTCGCGCGCCGCGTGCTCGAGCAGCTCTACGGCGTGCTGCGCGGAGGCGACCCGGTCGGCGCGCGCGACGTGCAGGAGGCGATCCGCATGCTCGCAGCCGAGCCGCAGACGGATCTGCGCGACGTCTACGAGGACGTGCTCGCCGACGTCGGCGCGCGCCGGCGCATCACTGCCAAGACGCTCGCGCAGCGGCACTACGTCGACCTGATGCGCAAGCGCGACGTCGTCTTCGCCGTGGGTCCGGCGGGCACCGGCAAGACCTACCTGGCGATGGCGATGGCGATCGCGGCGCTGAACCGCCACGAGGTCGCGCGCGTGGTGCTGACGCGTCCGGCCGTCGAGGCGGGCGAGAAGCTCGGCTATCTCCCCGGCACGATGGCCGAGAAGGTGAATCCCTATCTGCGGCCGCTCTACGACGCGCTCGGCGACATGATGGACTTCGAGAAGACGGTGCGGCTGATGGAGCGCGGCGTGATCGAGGTGGCGCCGCTCGCCTTCATGCGCGGCCGCACCTTGAACGACGCCTTCGTGATCCTCGACGAGGCGCAGAACACGACCAGCGAGCAGATGAAGATGTTCCTGACGCGGCTCGGCTTCGAGAGCAAGGCCGTCGTGACCGGCGATGTCACGCAGACCGACCTGCCCGCGGACAAGACCAGCGGCCTGGTGGAGGCGCTCTCGCTGCTGCGCGGAGTCGAGGGCATCGGCTTCATGGAGTTCAGCGAGCGCGACGTCGTGCGACACCCGCTGGTGCAGGCGATCATCCGCGCCTACGACCGGCGCCGGGCGCCCGGCGGAGACTCCGGCGCGCCGCCGGCGGCACCCGACGACGCCGGGAACGCGGGGCCCGCCGGCGCATGACGGTCCGGCTCTCGGGGCGGCGCGGGCTGCCCCGGCTGGACCGGCCGCTCCTGCGGCGGCGCGCGGCGGGCGTCCTGCGCGCGCTCGACCTCGCCGGCGCGGAGCTCTCGATCCGGCTCGTCGACGACCGCGAGATGTCCCGGCTGAACCTCCAGCACCGCGGCCGCAAGGGTCCGACCGACGTGCTCTCCTTCTCGCTCTGCGAGGGGCCACACGCCGCGCGCCGCGGCGAGCTGCTCGGCGACGTCGTGATCTCGCTCGACACCGCCGCGCGACAAGCGCGGCGCGACCGCCGCCCGCTCGAGCGTGAGGTGCTGCGCCTGCTCGTGCACGGCGCGCTCCACCTGGTCGGACACGACCACGTGCGCGCCGGCGAGCGGCGTCGGATGCGCGCGGAGGAGCGGCGCCTGCTCCGCGCGGTGAGCGCTTGAGCCGCGGCCGGCGCGCCGCGCTCTGCGCGGGCTACGCGGCGGCCACCTTCCTGGCCTTCCCGTTCCCGCTCGCCGGGCGCGTGATCGACCTCGGCCTCGTCTTCGCGTACGTGGCGCCCGCGCTGCTCCTGCTCGCGCTGCGGGGCCTCGCGCCGCGAGCCGCCGCGCGGTGGGCCGCGGGCGCGAGCCTCGTCGCCCACACGCTCGTGTGGCACTGGATCTACGTGGTGACGGTCGTCTACGGGCACGCGCCGGTCGCCGTCGGCGTGCTGGCGCCGGCGCTGCTCGCGGTCTACCCGGCGCTCTTCGCCGCCGCGTTCGGCGCGGCCTTTGCCGCGCTGGAGGGTCGCGGCCTCGCGGGCCCCTTCGCCGTCGCAGCGCTGTGGACCGCGCTCTACGACCACGCGCGCTCCTTCGTCTTGACGGGCTTTCCCTGGGCCACGCTCGGCTACGCGCAGCACTGGAACTTCGCGTTGCTGCCGCTCGCGGGCTTCGCCGGCGTGTACGGGCTCTCGTTCGTCAGCGCGCTCGGCGGCGCCGGGCTCGCGGAGCTCGCGCGCCGGCGCTGGCGCGCCGCCGCGCTGGCCTTCGCCGGTGTCGCGCTCGCGCACGCCGCGGGGCTCGCGCTCGGCGCAGCGGCGAAGCCGGCGTCGGGAGAGCCGATCCGCGTCGCGGTCCTCCAGGGCAACATCGACCAGGGCGTCAAGTGGAGCGAGGCCTGGCGCGAGCGGACCTTCCAGATCTACGCGGATCTGACGCGCGAGGCGGCCCGACGCGGCGCGCGCATCGTGGTCTGGCCGGAGACCGCGGTGCCGGGCGCGCTCGAGGCCGAGCCCTCACTCGCGGCGTCGCTGCGCGCGCTGGCGCGCGAGACGCGCGCCTGGCTCGTGGTCGGCGGCGTCGGTCTCGAGCTCTCGCCGGACGGCGCGCGCGCGATCCACTTCTACGACAGTGCCTTCGTCGTCGCGGACGACGGCTCCACGCGCGACCGCTACGACAAGACGCACCTTGTCCCCTTCGGCGAGTACGTGCCGCTGCGCGATCTCTTCGGCGTCTTCGTCAGCAGCGTCGCGAGCGGGATCGCGCCGGCCGACGTCGCGCCGGGCGAGCGCGTGCGGAGCGTGCGCGTGTCGCCGGACGGTGACGGCGGCTTCCCCGTCGGCGCGGCCGTCTGCTACGAGCTCCTCTTCCCCGATCTGATGCGCCGGTTCGCCGCCGACGGCGCCGAGATCCTGCTCGGCATGACCAACGACGCGTGGTACGGGAAGACAGGCGCGCCCTATCAGTTCCTCGCGATCACCGCGCTGCGCTCGGCCGAGACGGGGCTCTGGACCGCACGCGCCGCCAATACCGGCGTGTCGGCCTTCATCGACGGCTCGGGACGCGTCCGCGAGCAGACGCCGATCTTCGAGACCGCGCTGCTCGTGGCGGACGTGCCGCGCCACACGGACCCCGTGCGCGCGACCTTCTACGTGCGCCACGGCGATCTCTTCGCGGGGCTCTGCTGGCTCGGGTCTGCCGCGCTGCTCGTCCGGGCGCGCTTCGTGCGCGGCCGTCGCCGATGAGTGAGACTCCACGCCCTGGCGCGAGCCGCGGGGGAGGGTGAGGAGGCGATGACGGTTCAAGGACCGCCTGCGGTCGAAGCGCACGAGCTGGTACTGCGCCTGCGGCGCCTGCGCGAGCGCGTGGACGAGCTCCGGGGGCGTCTTTGACGTCGAAGGCCTGCGCGCGCGACACGCGGAGCTCGAGGCGCGCTCTGCCGATCCCGCGCTCTGGAACGACCGCGAGCGGGCCGAGTCGCTGCTGAAGGAGAAGAGCCGGCTCGACCGCGAGCTCTCGACCTGGACCCGCTTCGGCGCCGCGCTCGACGACGTCGAGGCGCTCGTCGAGCTCGGCGCGGAGGCCTCCGACGCCGAGGCGCTCGCCGAGGCGCAGCAGCAGCTCGGCGAGACCGAGTCGGCGCTCGAGGACGCGGAGCTCCGCACCCTGCTCGGCGGCGAGCACGACGCCGGCAACGCGATCGTGTCGATCAACGCGGGCGCGGGCGGGACCGACGCTTGCGACTGGGCCGAGATGCTCTTGCGCATGTACCTCCGCTGGGCGGAGAAGAAGGGCTACACCACGGAGATCCTGGACCTCCAGTCGGGCGACGAGGCGGGCGTGCGCGGCGTGACCTTCACGGTCGCGGGCGACTACGCCTATGGCTATCTGAAAGCGGAGGAGGGCGTCCACCGGCTGGTGCGCATCTCGCCCTTCGACTCGCAGGCGCGCCGTCACACCGCCTTCGCCAGCCTGTCGGTCTTCCCGGAGATCGACGAGGACATCGAGATCGAGATCGACGAGAACGATCTGCGCGTCGACACCTATCGCGCGGGCGGGGCCGGCGGCCAGCACGTCAACAAGACCGACTCCGCCGTGCGCCTCACGCACCTGCCGACCGGCATCGTCGTGCAGTGTCAGAACGAGCGCAGCCAGCACAAGAACCGATCGGCCGCGATGAAGGTGCTGCGCGCGCGGCTCTACGAGCGCGCCCGCCAGGAGCAGGAGGAGAAGCTGGCTCAGCTTCGCGGGGAGAAGCGCCAGAGCGAGTTCGGCTCGCAGATCCGCTCGGACACGCTCC
>Ga0335069_10001773_pt1 | contig 34201 bp, 26 predicted proteins | sample Lox_Sample_11_FD_206714 | JGI IMG/M metagenome (GOLD analysis project Ga0335069, IMG submission 206714) | Soil microbial communities from Loxahatchee National Wildlife Refuge, Florida, United States - Lox_Sample_1.1 | ecosystem: Environmental > Terrestrial > Soil > Wetlands | place: USA... | reverse complement strand
GACAAGGCCACCGACGCGCCGCCGGTTCTCGATACCGTCACGGTGCAGGTGGAACTGGCGCCCGATCCCAGGCTCGTAGGCGCGCAACTCAATGCAGTCACCGTCACCGGCGCAACCAGCGAAATGGTTGCCGTCTGTGTGATCCCGCTCAGAGTCGCCGTAATGGTCGCCGTGCCATTGCTGGCAATCGTACCGGCCGTCGCGAGAAACGTCGCCGTGGTGCTCGAAGCTCCCACGGCAACCGACGCCGGCACGGTCAGCAGACCGGAGTTGCTGGACAAAGCCACCGTCGCTCCGCCTGTTTGCGATACCGTCACAGTGCACGTGGAACTGGCGCCCGACCCCAGGCTTGTGGGTGCGCAACTGAGCCCGCTGAGCGAGGGCGCTGGCGGCGCGAACGCCGTCAAGACGCCGCCCGAGCCGCTTACCGTTAGCGCGGAACCCGTGGCGGACACTCCCAGCGCATTGGTCACGTTGATCGTGGAGCTCGCAACCCCGCTCGCCAGCGTCAAGCTGAGGACCGCAACCACGCCGTTCTGCATCACCGCCGTGTTCAGGCCGGCCGCCAGACACGCATAGGAGCCGGCGCTTGCCGAGCAGCTCAGCGATTTGCCGGCCGCGGACGCGCTCGCCCCGGCAACCGCGCTGATCGAGACGATGTCGGATGGCGAATAGGTGAAGGTCCACTGAAGACCGGCTGGCTCGCTGCCGGCTGGAGAGGTCAGGTTCAGATTCAACGTGCCACTGCCATTCGCGGCCGCGGTCGCCGATGACAGCGCCAAGTAGTCCTGCCCAAGGGCGGCATTCCCAAATAGCGCGAAGCCCCCTAACAACACGAGCCACTCAATCGACCGGCGGCCCCAGGCGCGTCCGAAGACATTGGTAAACACGCGGAAGTTCTCCAAATCAGTCGTAGATATCCGAAATTACGGCCGGCGCCACCGCCAGCCGTTGGCACATATCAACGTAGAGAGGGAGAAGCCCCTCCGGCAATACCGCTTTCGAGCAGTGCGGAAACACTGGCCAAAGTTAAGACCCGAGGTAGCAGGAATCCACCGGATTTGAGGCAGCATTATCCGCTTATCAATGGATATCTAGGCGGGCCCCCTGCGCCGCCGGTAGAATCTCTCATGCGGAGCCATGAACGCATGACCGCCCTGACGCCCCAGTCTCGCCCCGAAGGCCATGCCACGGCCGACAAGCAGAAACGGCGCCGGAAGCGATCCGGAATCCACCTCACTCGGCGTCTGCGAGCATTCGCCGTGGGCGCGGGATTCCTGGCGTTGGTCTCGGCTCAGCGCGCGCAAGGCGCCGGCGCATGCGATCTCAACAGCGACGGTTCGGTCAACATCGTAGACGTCCAGTTGGCGGTGAATATGGCGCTTGGCTATTCCACTTGCACGGCCAATATCGACGGGTCCGGCGTCTGCAATATCGTGGTGGTGCAACGCGTGGTCAACGCCGCTCTGGGCGGCGGCTGCGTCACCGGGACCCACAGCGTGTCATTAACCTGGACCGCCAGCGCTTCCTCGAACGTGGTCGGGTATAACATCTACCGGGGCAGCGCCGACGGAGGGCCGTACTCCCTGCTCACCGCATCTCCTGTGAATACCACCAGCTACTCCGACGCCACGGTTCAATCCGGCCAGACATACTTCTATGTGGCCACCGCAGTCGATAGCAATGGAAATGAGAGCGTTTTTTCCACATCGGCGCAGGCGGCAGTTCCCTAGCAAAGCTCTGGCCCGCAACGTGCAAGTGCTCGGGGCGAGCTTAGAGCGTGCTCTCCAAGCGATCTGATTTGCCCGCTCATTGCCGGTGGACGCTGGCTGCCTTGGCGGTCTGCGCTCTTGTGTTCCCCCTCGCCGCCTCGGGAGAGTCCCCTACTTCCTGCCGTCTCAAGCTGCTGAGTATCGTAAGCGAAGAGAACCTGAAGGCGGCATGCGCGCTGGCAGGGGAAGAACATCCCCCGCTGAAAGACGGCGCCGAACCGTGCAGCCAAGCCCTTTCGCGCCTGCTAACCGGCGATCTCGCCAACACCTTGTGCAGGGTGGTGGATGGCTCTCGCGCGACCCCATTCGAGACAGAGCCTTCGCCGGTTGGTGGTGGTGGCGCCTTAGTCGAAGGCGACGGTGGCTCTGCGACGCCGGCTTCTCGCCAGCTTCTGTCCAGCCGTCTGGCGGTATCGCTCCGCTGGACGCCCAGCGTTTCCCCCAATGTGGTGGGATACAACGTATACCGCGCCGGCGTTTCCCACGGGCCGTATGCGAAACTCAACTCGGCTCCGGCGGTCGTGGGCAGTTACATCGACTACACCGTGCAGGGCGGGAGTACCTATTACTACGTGGTTACGGCCGTGGACGGCAGCCAGCGGGAGAGCGCCTATTCCAACGAAGCTTCGGCCATCGTGAGCGCCGGCGCACTCCTCGGAAAGTAGCTCTCTCAGGGCTTGGCCGCGCGGTAGGCGTAGGCGCCGGAATAATAGTAGTAGTCCGAGCCGCCATGCCTAGCAAGCGACCAATCCGGGACGCAGTTCAGGACGACGCCCAGCAGCTTCCCCTTCGGTACCGACTCGAGGGCCTTCTTGCAGAGTTCCCGACGCGTGTGGTCGGGCCGCATTACCAGCGCCACGCCGTCGCTTACGGCTTGAATCAAATCGTAGTCCGCCACCGCGCCGACCGGCGGCGAATCCAGCACCACGTACCGAAACAGCCCCCTGAGCTTCTGGAACATGGATTCCCATTGTGGGCTGTCCAGCAATTCCACGGGATTCTCCGGCGGCGTCCCCGCCGTCAGCACAAACAGATTCGGAAACTCCTGGGTATGCACCAGGGCCTCCTCGAACGTGCAGGCGCCCTTGAGCACTTCGGAAAGGCCTGGAGAAGCCGGCAGACCTAGATCCACGTGAATCGCCGACTTTCGTAAATCGGCGTCCACCAGAAGAACCTGCGCCTCGCTCTTCAGCGACAGCGCCGCGGCAATGTTGATGGCGCTGACACTCTTGCCATCGCCCGCCGTCGGGCTTGAGATCACGATCACGCGCGGCTGCTTGGGATGTTGGCTGAGTTTGGTTCGCAGCATCCGGTACTGTTCGCTAGGGCGCTGGTGCGCGTCTTCGAACGGAAGAAGGGGAGATGGAGCCGGAACGCGCAACGTCACCTTCCGCACTTGCCCCAAGACTGCGGCCGCGCCGTTCAAGGCGGTCCCAGCGGGCGCTTGCGCGGTCCCGCCGGCCGGCGCAACGGCTTGCGGCGCCGCGCCTTCCGCGGCATCCGCAAGCGGCCGCACCAAGTCCGCGATCTCGCCGTCGCTGCGGTTCAAGATGTCGAATAACTTGCTCACGTGGTTGCCGTCCTTTGCACAATACCGAGCTTGCCCACGATCCTCGTCCAAAGCGAGGGCCTCGCGATGTTGTACCGTTCCAGGGTCTTCAAGGAGAATTCCTCCGGCGCGGCCTCCGCGGCCACCGGTTCTGGAGGCGCCGGGGGGGCCTCTTCTTTCTTCTCCGCCACGGGCAGAACCGGCGCCGGCAGCCGAAGCTCCCGGCATACCGCGGATACGTGCTGACCCTCCACCCGCGTTCGGCCCTCGCCGAACGCCAGCATCAGGGCGTTATCGCAAATCACGTTGATGACGCGCGGTATCCCCTTGGATGCCTGCCCAATGCCGTCAATCGCATCCGCGCTGAAGGGCGCCTGATTGCCGCCCGCCCGCGCCCAGCGATGTCCCACATACCGCGCGATTTCGGCGCCGGAGAGCGGGTCGAGCGCCAGATGGAGCGCGATACGCTGCTTCAGTTGCCGCAACCGCTCGCTGTTGAGAACCTCGTCCAGCTCGCTCTGCCCCACCAGGACGATTTGCAGCAGCTTCTCGTCGGCGGATTCGAAGTTTCCCAACAGACGAATCTCTTCCAGCACTTCCGGGCTGAGCTTGTGCGCTTCATCCACCACCAAAGCCGTGATCTTCCCCTCGCGGTGCCCCTTCCAGAGAAAATTCTGCAGCTCGACGATCCGCTGCGCCTTGCTGGCCGGAATATCCCGGAACCCGAAATCCAGCATGGCAGCCTCCAGAAACTCCGCAGGAGTCAGCGTCGGATTCACAATCACGCTGGATTGAATGCGCTTCACGGGCAAATGCTGCAGGATGCGCGTAAGCAGAGTGGTTTTCCCGATGCCCGCATTGCCGGTCAGAACCACAAAGCCCTTGCGCGCCATGATGGCATAGGTCAGCCCCGCCAGCGCCTCCCGGTATTGCTCGGTTACGTAAAGGAATTCCGGATCCGGCGTCAGGTGAAACGGAGACTTGCGCAACCCGAAGAACTCGTTGTACATGTTCAGAACCGGTGGAACAAGGACGATAGTCTGGCGGCCAAAGCCAACACCGCCGGCGTGGAAGCAGCTTCCGCCAGCTTCTTCCGGCGCCGGAACCACCGGCGGCGAGACGCTGTCTTGCCCGCCGGAACCGGGGCCTGCACCTCAATGTAGGGCAGCCGCGCCAGAATCGGCGTTCCGGCCGGCAGTTCCCACTCGCCCAGAAGGACGTTCTTCCTTAGCTCCGCCACGAATCCGAACACCAACGCCAAAGCCAGCGACAAAACCCCGCCGCCCGCGTACAACTCCGGGCGCTTGGGCTTGATGGGTTTCCGCGGCGTCTGCGCCCAATCGAGCACCGTGAACCGCTCCGACTGCTGCCGCCGCTCCATGTCCAGCGCTTCATCCGCCGCCATCTGCTTGTCAAGGAGGCCCTTATAGTTCTCCTTGGACATCTCGTAATCGCGCGTGAGCTGGGCCATCTCCTGTTCGCGCACGGGCAGGCGCTCCACGCGCTTCTGGCCGGTGTCAATGTCGTGCAGGATCTGCTGCTGCTGGGCCTTCCGTTCCTCCAACTCCTTATCGGCGGCCTCAATTTGAACGCGCAGCGCGGCAATCTGCTGGCGCTGGCGGCCAAGCTCCACCGGTTCGCGCGGTGACGCCGCGCTTTGAGGCCCGCTCTTGCCGGATTTCGCACCCGCCGTCGCCGCCTCCACCTTCTCGGCCTGCCGGTCAGCCTCGATGCGCTTCACCTTCTCGATGTCCGCCTTCAAGCGAATCACGTCCGGATAAGTGTCGCTATACCGGCCTCGCAGCAGTTCGAGCTCGTCCTCCAGGGCCTGGGAAGTCTTCTTCTGGTTCTCCGGACTCACCTGGCCTCCCGCAAGGTCGCCGCCTGGGATCACAGTTCCGTCCGGCACAGGGCTCTGAGATTGCTGCCAGGCGCGCGTCTCGGAGTCCAGCGTCGCCTGCATCGCATTGAGGTTGCCCTCCATGATGACCCGGATCTGCTGCGCCCGGTTTATGGCGTCACGGTTCGCTTCGAGTTCGGTCTGGAGCCGGGAGAGCGCGGAGGCCAGCGCCTGCTCCTGCTGCGGCAATTCGCCGTTGTGCTGGAGCTTATAAGCGCTTACGTCCGCTTCGAGCTTATCCAGGCGCTGTTTCGCCTCTACAAGCTGGGTCTTGAGAAACTCCGAGGTGCCCGCCGCCTCGCTCTCGCGCGTCTCGGCGTTTTGCGCCACATAAAGGTCGGTGAGGCGGTTCGCTACCCGCGCCACCATCTCCGGATTGGAACCCTGGTAACCGATCCGAAACGCCACCATGGCTGTGGCCTCGCGCATCGAGGAGTTGATGTTGCCGCCGCCTTCCGCGGACATGCCGCTCCCCACCGGCTCCAGCGTGATGGTAATGTCCTTCCGCATCATTTCGAGGATCTCTTCCTCGAAATGCGTACGCCGTTCTTTCTGGTAGAGCCCGAAATCGTCGATGATCTTCTTTAGCTCTCCGCTGCTCAACAGCGTCTGGCGGATGGATGCAATGCGGTCTTCAAGATCGCTCGCCACCGTTGCCGAAACGAATTTCTCGGGAATCTTCTGGGAATCGATCAGGACCAGGGACTCCGCCTGGTATACGGTCGGCAAGAAGCGGACCCCGGCTACCGCGCAGCAAGCCAGGAAGATCCAAGCCAAGCCGATCCGGATTTTCCGTTTCCAGATGGTTCTGAGAATGGAAAGGGGAGCCAACCCGGGGTTTCCAGCCGGCTCCTCAGCGCCTGTCCTCTTGATTTCAGCCATGTCTGCACAGCTTCTAGGGCAATATGCGGACCAAACCGGAAAGCACTCTGGTTTTCAGCGAGTTACGGCTCAACGCCGGGACCGCGCCAAGGCCAGACCGGGGGCCGGGGCCCGCATTTCCTAAGATTTGGGATATTGGAAACCAGTTGTCCTAAAGGAGGTTGCGCCTGGCCGGTATCGCGTTCAGGCAAGCCGGCCAGTTCCGCCGCGACAGGATGCCGCCGAATAGCAGCACGCAGAGGTAAGCGCCCAAGACGAGGAGCACGGACGCCTCCGGAACCGGGTCCATCGTAACCGAAAACACCATATCCTGGTAATCGGCGTCGCTGGAAGCAACCGGCAAATCCTCCACGCCAATCCAATACGTGGTGATTTCGTTGCCTTCGTTGACGGTCGGCTCCTCCCGGAAAAGAGCGAATTGGTTTCCCTGAACCGTGGAGTTGAAGATTTCGGAATTCCCCGGCCCTGCTAATCGGAAGCCGAAGTACTCGCCCGTCGCCACCGGAATGTCGACGGTCACAGGCCCGCTATAGTCGCCCTGGAACACTTTCGTCATGTTCACCATCGCCGTGCCCGCCGCGTTGGTCTGATAAAAGTACAGGGCATTCCCATTGGGACCCGCGTTGCCGGCAAACTGGACCTGCAACATAATATCTTCCGCCGGTCCTTGCGCCTGGAAGTACAGCTTGCTCACATCGCTCGTACCGGCGCTGTTCGCCGCCCAAAAGGGAAGCGCGCCCACCCCGGAAGGAAGCGTTCCTACTTCGCTTCCGCAGTTCGTGGCTTGGCCGGTCAGAACGTAGCCGATGTTGCAGTCCGTCCCATCCCAAGAAGTGACCTTATTCCAAAAGAAGCTGCCATCGGGACTGTTCTGTTGTGGAGTCCACGATACCCAGTACCCATTGGCCGGAAGAACCAGATCCGCAAACGCGGAACCGGGAATCAAAACGGTGGCGAGAATCAGCATCCCACGAGTAAGAAGTCTCTGCATAACGCCTATTACCTTACACTTTTACAGCCACTCGGTAATAAGCGACGAAGCCATTACATTTCAACATCTTACAGAGAATCTCGGCCTTCGTGCAAAGTGACTCCAGCATGACAAAGTTGGAGATTTCTGGAAACATATGTGGACTTAATGGCAGGGCCGGCAGTGACTTTCGTACCGCTTTCCGGAAGACAAAAAAAGAGCGTCCCTCAACACCGGATTTCTGTGTTGAGGGACGCCGCACACACTTACTGCGCTATTGCCAGGCTCACTCCCCGGCGCTAGCCGACGACGGTAGCGCCAGGATCGCGCGAAGCCGTCCTCGCCGCTGCATCACCATTGACCTCGTGTGACGTTTGCGCGAGGGAACGGCGAATGTCAGACCAAATTGATGACCCGCTTGCGCAGGCCGAGCCCAACCACACCAAGCATGGACACCAGGAGGACGATAGTCGCCGGTTCCGGAACGGAAGGTTGAAATGCCGGCAGATTCGTGGTACCGGAGTCGATTACCGCAAACGTGCCGCCAGTCCAGGACGTCGCGTTGGTTTCGACTACGAGTACTGCGGTCTCATAGCCTGTGGGTACCCCGGTCGCTCCCGGGAACTCCCACGTGACCACGACGCCGCCAACGCCCACGGAAACGTCGATAGGAGCAATATCTCCAGCGCCTCCGCCGGTGACCAAATTAGAAGCAACACCTGCGTCAATCTTGAATCCGCCAAAGCTCGAGGCCGTGACGTACCCGATGGCGTCCGGGCCCCCCGTATCGCTAGCTCCATAGACAAAATCCAGGCAGCCGGCGCAGAATACGTTGGAGGGATCGGAAACAACCAAAGACCGGTATTGGCCTCCCAAGGACTGGTTGTTTTGGGAGTTCAATCCCGTGTAGGGCATCACCCCTGTATCCGCCAGGATGTTCGCCAGGGAGACATTGAAAACGTCTGGGGTCCCATAGAAACCGGCAGTCATGTCAGCCCATGCCGGCGCCGCACCCAACAGAACTACAGCGGCCAAGACCAGGAAAAGACTCTTAAACTTCATCGCTCAAACTCCTTTCGTAAGTGAACCTGTACAAAGAGCTCGGCGGTCCTTAGGCAATTCGGCTGCCACGGACCATTCTCCCTCAAGCTATTGATTCCATTAGTCGAGATACACATCCCAAATTCCGCAGAAATGGGACGCCGAGCCCTCTTTGTGGGAACGCGCGGGAGATTCTGTGGGATGCGGCGTCAGGCATTCCGCCGGAAGTTCCCGCCTTGCGTGCCAACTCAGGAGAACCCCTCAGATAGAGAACATATACATTAGGATTCGCCGACGGCCGGACTGCTCAGGCTTCCGGCACAGGTGACCTGAGGCGGTTGGGCCGCCAGCGCCCGCTCCCTTCTGGCCGTGCTAGTCAGAATCCGTATGTCCAAGCCCAACTTGCGGAAAAGAAAAAACCGATATGGTGGGAACCAAATGAAAGCCTTTGTCACTCTCTGATTTTTGGTAGTCACATAAGGCAAAGATAATAGGGGGCTTTCCCCATGAAGCCATCTTGGCCGCAAAAATGCTTAATCCATCTGTCGCAAACTTGGGTGCCGGTTCAGTCTGCCCGGCCCGCAAGCAGAACGCGGAAAATGGTGACCTTATGACCTCAAAACGATTTCTTCGGGCGGTGACAGCGCTCGGGGCCCTTCTGATTGGACTTGTCTTCTTCCAATCCGTAGCTTTAGCAGACGTTACCGTGGCACTGGTCAGCGAACCCACCGGCGCCAATATGGGCGGCGTATACACCAACCCATACCAACTCACCATAAACGGTTTGGCTACATGGCTGGCATGCGATGATTTCGCAACCGACATATCCAACGGCGATACCTGGACTGCCAAGGTGAATACCCTGTCTGACGCCGAAGGCGGCGCGGCGAAGTTCACCTTAGCGGGCGTGGATATCCCCACCTCTCCCAGCACGGCAACTCCGAGTTCGCCCGCCTATACGCTTGCCGAAATGTACGACGCCGCCGCATTGATCGCCCTTCAGATGCTGGAAAACCCAACGGCCGGATCCGGCAATGGGGACTACTCCTACGCCATCTGGCAGATCTTCGACCCGATCGCCTACAAGGGGTATTCCTCATCTCTCAGTTCCTCGGACATCGGCAACATCGCCACCGACCTGACAGACGCGCTGCAGTGGGCGCATGGAAGCCTCACCAATCTGGCCGGCACGCCGTACGCCAGCACCAATCTCGGCGAGCTTGGTAATATCGTGATCTATACGCCCGTCTATCCGGCGGGCGGCCCCAACGCCGGTCAAGTGATCCCCCCGGGCGTCGGTTACCCGCCCGGAGCCCAGGAGTTTTTCGGCTTGGTTCCCGAAGCTCCGTCCCCGGCGCTCTTGGCGTTTGAGTTCTTTGTTTTGCTCTGTGGCGGCCTCTTTTTCCGCCGGCGCCTCGCAACGGCGCCAGGTAAGTAGGGTCATCCAAGAAGCAGAGTTTCACTGGCAGTCCACACCCAAGACAAGGGCCTTCCGTTAGCGGAGGGCCCTTTGTTTACTGGGACGCTCGCCCAACCACGCCGCATCACGGCTGCACCCTCGTACGTCCCGCCGGCAAGAGTGAGACGCCGTCCTCACAATCCCCATCGGAGAACGCGCGGCGCGCGCCGCCAAGCCACTACCCCCAGCCAGGTTCCCAAGGTGTTAGTCAGGATGTCGGTCATCCCGGATTGCCGCGTCGGCAAGTACGCCTGCAGAACCTCAATCGTGACGCTCACCAGCATCCCCAGAATCGTGGTGACCCAAGCCGCGCGGCTCGAAGATAGCGTCCTCCGAAGCCAAGCGCAAAAGACGAAGCCCAGCGGCACGAATCCTACCACGTTCTTGACCAGATCGAGCACGTAGCTCCAGGACGGCCGAAACTCCCTCCAGAAAGGCGTCAGAAGCGCTTGGTCCTCTACCTGGTATCGTTCCGGAATCAGCAAGTCCCCGCGCTCCCCGGCGCGGTTGTGTGCCACGGCGCCCGCACGCTCTGAGAACAGATAAAGAGCGGCGCACGTCTCGCCATCGGCCAAAACGGGAAAGCCTTCCGCCGCCCAAGTCTGGTAGTGCCGGAGCGCCTGCGCGCCCGTCAGTTCGCGGTGGTAGATCGCCAGGCCCTTAACAATGCCGGACCATGCATTGCCGTTCGTCGGCGAGGCGCCCAGCGTCAGGCGTCCGTCGCAATCGCGCGGTGAAATCCAGAAGCTCGGAGAGGATCGGGTGAGAACCCCGTCCACGTAGATCGCCGTGCCGTTCGCGCCGGAACTGATGCTGAAGAAGACCGGGCGCGCCTCTGCGAACGCCCGGCTGGCATAAAGAAGCGGGCTGCGCCAGGGAAACGGATTGCCGGCGCTCTCCCGTTCCACGGCCAAGTCCGTCAGAGACTGGTGCAGAGCCAGCTTCACTTGGCCGGAATCATGGAAGGCCAGCAGCGTGGCTGAGGCGGACGCGCGCGCGGGCCGAAGCCAGATTTCGACGCTACAGCCATCGTCGGAGGGCCGGGCAAGCGGGATCTCGCCCATGCTCACCACCGTTCCAGGTTCCTCGAAGCGCAATCCGTTTGCCCCATCCAGCCAGCTCACCCGATTTCTCGGAGCGTGAAACGGCCACAGGCCAAGGGTAAGGATGACGCACAACGTCGCCGCACAAAGCACGGGGAGAATGTTTCGCTTCAAGGCTAGGCCGCCAAGGAGCAGTTACGGCGCCGTTCCACCCCGTGCAGCGTTGCCTCGTGCTCCCGCCAGGACGCCAAGCCGCGGCGGTCATGCGCGCGCCGCTCCAGCGCCGGCCACAACCAACATTTTGGGACTAATTGACAAAATTTGAGAATGCTGGGGAAATATCCTTACCGAACTATGAACTAACTTATTGAAAGAATGATTTGGCGCCTGAGGTGCGGGCTTTCCCGGTGCCGGAAGCCGCAGGCGGCGCACGTTGAGCGCGTCTGCGCGCCGGAGTTCCTTCCGGCCTGTTTGCGTTCAGGATCACCCCGTCATAAGAGCCGTCACGGCCTGGAATCCATGCTGGTGGCGCGGGGCGGCGGCGTCCGCCCCCGGAAAACAATACCCCAACTTTCGCAGCATTCTAGGAGTGAAAAGCATGTCCAATAAGGTATTTGCGACGCTCTTGGTAGGCCTATTTGCGGCGACCGCGGCATATGCCGATATCCAGGTCACGGTTCTCCCTTCCCTTGCGCCCAATTTCTTCGGCTCCCCCAGTTGGGACGGATACACCGCCAACGCCATCTACGCCATTGAAAACGGCTTGACCTCCTACGGCGATCCCAATTCGCCCACTTACTATTCCCAGGCCAATCATTTCACGCCCAGCCAAACCATCGTGACCGGCTTCCCTTCCTGGCTCGGCCAGACCGATCCAGGCTCTGTGTTCGGCGCTGCCTTCGCCAACGAGCTCGGCAACCGCATGCACTTCGGTTTCGACATTTCGGCCAGCGGCGGCGAGACCTTTGAGCTGGATGACATCTCGTTCAACAGCGTCAGCTCTCCCAACGCCGGCCTTGACTGGGGTTGGGGCGCCGGGCCATGGTATTACTCGCCCATCCGCATCGGCATCGCCGCCGACGGAACCATCTACGACAACTACCAAGATGGCAGCCTGCCCGTGGTTCAGGTTATCTACGTGGGTTCCGGGAACTCGTATGACGCCTACTGCGACACTTGCACCACGGCGGATCAGCAGGCCGCCCTGGACGCAGCGGCGCTAGCCGGCGGCGACTATTGGTACACCGGGACCTACAGCGTCACCGGTTCTTCTGGAGCCACATACTCCGGAAGCGCCACGTTCTATGTGGGCGAAGTTCCCGAGCCCTCCAGCATCCTGCTGGCGGGAGTCATGCTGCTGGCCAGCGCGGGCGCCCTGCGCCGCTGCTCCCGCAGCCGCCGCTAGAGGTGGCCGGCGCCCGGTTCCGCTTGAGATCCAGGGTCCGGCTCAACGGAATTCAAAAGGCGAAGAGGATCCCCGGCGGTCCGGCGTGGCCTACGGATTGCATGTGATCCGCTTCGATTGCATCGGCATCGGGTGGCCCATTCATGCCCGGCCACCCGGCGCATTCCGTGAGCCTTATGATACGCCGCATCTTTTTCGCCCTCGCTCTAGCCCTCATCGCCGCGCCCGTTTGGGCGCAAATCACCCTGAATCCCCTGCCCTCGCGCACGGCCGGACACCCGCAAACTCCGCTGCCCGAGCAGAACTCGCTGTACTCTATGAACCCCAATCTGGTGGAAGGCCGGGAACTCTACCAGCCCGAGGGCATCGCCGTGGATACCTCGGTTTCGCCGAATCCGATCTATGTATCGGATACCGGAAACAATCGGGTTCTCGGCTGGAAGGACGCCTCGAGCTTCGCGAACGGCCAAAAAGCCGACATCGTCATCGGCCAGAACGATTTCTTCACCACCTGGGCCCAGGGCCCCGCGCAGTCCGCGCATGCCCCCGGCCAAGGGAATCCCCTGCAGTCGGGGCTCAATGCGCCCACCGGCTTGGCCGCGGTTCATGGCGACCTTTACGTAGCCGACAGCGGCAACAATCGCGTCCTGCGCTATCCTCAACCATTCGCCAACAGCAGCCATATTCCGGACCTCGTGATTGGCCAGACCACTCTGGCCGGGAGCACCGCCAATTACACGGGTGCGGTCTCCGCCCAGGGTGTCTCACTCTCTGGGTTCGTCGCCGGCATCGCGTTCGATTCGACCGGCAATCTGTGGATGACCGACCCCGGCAACCGGCGCGTCCTGGAATTCGCGGCGGCGGATGTCGCCAAGAGCGGCGCCACCGCGCCCACCGCCATCCTGGAACTCGGGCAGGCGGATTTCACCACGCTGCGCACAAACCTCAACCCCAATCTCGCCGGGGTGGGCCTTACCGCCAATCAATTCGCCATACCGGCGGGCATCGCATTCGATCCGCAAGGCCGTCTCTACGTTTCGGACTACGACTCCAGCAAGCCTCAGAGCTTGAGCCGGGTGCTCGTGTTCGCCGGCCCGTTCACCAGCGCCATGTCCGCCTCGAACATCATGGGAGTGTTTCAGGCCGTGCCGGGCATCACCAGCACGCCGGCGCAGATCGACGCCATCGTCATGAACCAGCCTCTGGGCATCTTCTTCACGGGCTCGCAAGTAGGCGTAGTGGACTCCGGATACAACCGCGTGACGCTCTTCCTCCCGCTGGAACAATGGCCCGCCGCCACTTCTCCCTCAGCGCTTGATGTGATGGGCCAGAGCGGCGATTTCACAGCGGTCGGTCCAAACCATGAGAGTTCCTCGGGCCAGTTCGTTCCGGCTGCCTCCACGAGCGTGTTCTACAGGCCGTTCGCCGCGGCCTACGCCAACGGCCAGTTATATGTGGCGGACGCCGGCAATAACCGCGTGCTCGCGATTGCCGGGCCCTTCAACGCCTCCTCGGCCGCCACACGCTGGCTGGGGCAGGATCTGGCCACCGCGAATTCCCCGAATCTGGTGGAGGGCCGGGAATTGCAGCTCACCGTGCGGGATTCCTCCGGCCTCCACGCCGATAGCGGAATCGCCGTCGATACCACCGGCGCCACGCCCCATCTTTACGTGGCCGACACCTATAACAACCGCATTCTCGCTTTCAAGGATCTGCGCAAGGTCACCGCCGGCGTCGCGGCCGACTTGATCATCGGCCAGGCCGGCGGGCAAACCGCCTCGTGCAACTACCCTACCGGCGATCCGCTGCAGCCCACCAAAGCGAGCCTATGCTCCCCCACCGGCTTGGCCGTGGATTCCAAGGGAAACCTCTGGGTGGCCGACCGCGGCAACGGCCGCGTGCTCCGGTTCCCCAGCCCCTTCACGCAGACCGGCCAGCCGCAAGCCGATTTGGTGCTCGGACAGCCCTCCTTCACCACCCCTCTAACCACCACGGACCCCACCGCTAGCACGCTCGCGGCGCCCTATGGCGTGGCCCTGGCCACCAGCGGACTCGTCATCGTGTCCGATCAGGTCCAGAATCGCGTCCTGGTGTTTCAGCCCGTGAATGGCGTGTTTACCAACGGGCAATCCGCCTCCTGGCTCTTGGGACAGCCGGGCTTCAACTCCGCCGCCTCCGGCTCCGCCGTTTACCAGATGAGCGCGCCGCATCACCTGGCCATCGACGCCAATGACCGCCCATACGTCACCGATAGCGGCAACAATCGCGTCTTGATCTACGATTCCCTGGACAACCCGCAGTTCCCCGCCTTCAGCGCGCCGGCGGCCATCGCGCTCACTGGCTTCAGCACTCCCGAAGGCATTTTCGTCAATCCATCCACCGGTGAGATCTGGGTGGCCGATACCAGCAACGGCATCTTCAAGCGCTACCCGGCCTACAATCTCCTGGTATCCAGCCCGTCCTCAACCGGACAGATTCAGGCCCCCACCTTGGTCATGGCCGTGGCGCAGGATCAGTTTGGCGCCCTGGTGGCGGTGGACGCCGCCAATCGCGTGGCCCTGTATTATCCCGGCCTCACTACCCAGAACATGGCCAACGGCCTCACCACTTGGCCCCTCACCCCGGGTATGATCGCCACCGTGCTCCCGGCCAATTCCAGCGTCCCGTTCGGTTCGGCCGCATCCACCTCCGCCACGCAGCTCCCCTTGCCCACCAGCCTGGCCAATCTGGAAGTCTTGTTCCAGGGCGTGCCGGCGCCGCTTTTCATGGCTTCTCCCACGCAGATCAATTTCTACGTGCCCATGGGCGCGCCCACCAGCGGCCTGGCGAATGTGGAAGTAGACAACGCCGTCACCGGTCAAGTTTATGGAGCCGGCGTCGCGGTTATGAACAGCGCCTCTCCCGGCCTCTTCCTCAATCCGCCCACCGCCACCGGAACCCTGCGCCAGGCAGCCGTCATCAATTTCAACGACGGTTCCCTGAACGGCTCGGCTCATCCCGCCTTGCGCGGCACTTGGGTCGAGATCTTCGGCACCGGCGAGGGCTTCGTATCCGGCGCGCCGGCGGATGGTTCGGCGCCCACGGGGCCCATTCCCACGGCATTGCGGCCCGTCGTCCTGCTCAACGGCGTTTCCGTGGACGATCCTTACTTCGCCGAGACTTTCGGAGACGGCACGCCGGTGGACCACATCTATTACTCCGGGCTCGCGCCCGGGCTTGTGGGCGTCTGGCAGATCGACGTGAAGATCCCCCTGCTGGCCTCCCCCGGAACGCAGGTTCCTCTTACGGTGTTCGCCAACAGCCTGAGCAGCATCCCGTCGTACAACTACACGCAGTACATCACCACCATCGCCATCCAGTAGCGCCGCCCGGCTCTACCAGATGCGCAGCGGCACGTCGCCCGGCGCGAAGGAGAGCCCCAGGCTCGCGAAGTATGTGAGCCGGTTGTAGCCGCTGAAGGTCGAGCTTTGGTACTTCATGCCGTTGAACGCCAGCGTGACGTGCGTCGCGCGGCCGATCTGGCGCGACGCCGAGACGCTGCCGTTGGCGTCGGCGTAGTCTCCCACCACGTTGGAAAGAGAGCTCGCCTTCATGTATCCGGCCGTGATTCCGAAGCTCCAGTACCGGTGCGCGGTGTAGCTGTATCCCGCCATGGTGTTCTGCGCCGTCGAGGTGAGAAACAACCCGTTCCCCGGCGTGATGGAGAAGCTATTCGAAATATACGCCACGCCGTGCTCGAAGTTCTGCGACAGCCGCACGTTGTAATCCGGATGCATGACGATGCCGTGGTGGATCACCACGCCGCTCCGTAATCCGATCAGTGCGGCCACCACCGGGTCGATGGGCACGGTCTGCAAAAACTTGAACTCCGTTCGGGAGATGCCGCCGAAGCCCGTCAATTCCAGCGACGGCGTGAAGCGTATCGCGTAGCTGCCCGCCGCGGTGTGGATGTCCGTGGCGTTGAACGTCCCGTGATACACGAAGTGCATGTACGTGTAGACCGCGCCCACGGTGGAGCGCTCGCTCAAGCGATACTGCACATCGCCGTTGGCGCCTTCGCCGGTCACCGAGTAGAGCGCCACCAACTGCCGGTCCGTCAAGTTGAAATGCCCGCCCAAGTTGAAGGAGAGGCGCATGCTTCGCTGGTAAACCAGGTTGGCGATCGTGCTCGCGAACGTAGTGCGGTTGTCGTAGAAGTCCGTCGTGGGGTTGTAGGTTGCCGCGGGGTCGAACCCGGCGGTCTGCGGCAGACCCGGTGACGCCGTGGGTTGCGAGTAGACCCCGGCGTTCTCGCGCAGCGCAAACGTCGCGTGCTCGGAGAAGCGATGCGTCACGCTGAACAGCACGGACTGGTTGCGGTACCCCGTGGTCTGGACATTCGGGTTCGCATAGTGCGAGTAGGACCCCAGGTAGTCCAACCCCAATTGAGTATGCTCCCAACTGTGCACGCCGCTGAGCCCCACGGTTCCGGAGCCGCCAAAGGAGGACACGCCTCCCACACTGGCCGCCTGGGTCCCGTAATCGAGCCCGGAAAGGCCGGCGCTGTAGGTCCCCGCCAGATTGACAAACGGCCGAAACGCGATCTGCGCGGAAGCCATCGCGGCGGGCGCATCCCCGCGCGACAGGATCGCCGGGCCGCCGTATTGTTGCGCCAAGGCAGGCAGCGCCGCCGCTGCCAAGAGCGCCGCGCACGCGGCGCTGCGGAAATGCGCCCCCGTCCGGCAAGGAGCGGCGGCTAACGCTTTCGCTGGAGAGGCTAGGGTGAGTGGTTGGTTTGCAGGCATGGCACAGAGCCCCGAGCCATGTTTCGTTGCATGTCACGGGCCAGAGGCCGCCCGCGCCCGGCGAAGCGCGCAAGCAAACACGTAGCCGCGCAACCCCCGCCCGCCTCCCACTCAGCGCGTCAGGCGCTCGCGGATTCCGGGACGGGCTTCTCCGGCGCCGCCGCGGGAGCGAATCCGCCCTGCCATCGTTCGAAGTCGTGGCGCGACACCTTCACCGCGGTTCCGCGCTGATCGACCCTCACCACTGACCCGAGCAAGTGGAGCTGTAAGGGAGTTACCTCTTCGGCGGCCACCGGCCATTTGACCATCAACTCCGCGGCCACGCCTGGAGGAAAGGGCCTCTCCATGTCCAACAGGACTCCGGAATGGCTGATGTTAACGGTCTGGCTGGTTCCTTCGGACAGGATTCCTTCCTGCCCTCTCAGAGTCAATCGATATACGACATCCATCTTCAGGGGAAAGCGCCGTCCCATACGCCTTTCCGAGCGGAGGCCCATCGACACAGCTCCTTTTTTGGCGGATGCCTAGTACTGTTCAATCAGGGAACCAACACGGCAGCAATCCGGATTCCCATTGCCGTTCCGCGCTCAGGCTATTGAAAAGGCAGGGCTTCCTGCACAGCGCCCGAAGAGTTCCGCGACGCCGTTTCCCACAATGCCGCATCAAGTACCTGAACTGTGGGATTCTCGCTCGGCCAGATTTTCCTCCCAACAGACCGGACATATAGCCATATTCAGATGGGAATATCCCGACGTTACAAAGTAATACAGGCGAGAACGCGCCATGGCCGCGCGCTCCAACCGCTTCTCCCCCGCCGCCATTTCGCCGCCCGATCTCTGGCAGGTAAAGTGCACAGCGCCAAAGTGACAGCCGACCAATGAGCACAATGACAGCTTCCGAGCCTTCGCTGGACCCTGCACAGTGGTTCGCGGGCAATGAGCGGCGCAGGAGCCGGCGTGTACCGCTTCATTGGACCATTTACCTCGCATGCAACGGCGCCGGCCATCCCCTCCGCTCCAGCACCAGGGACATCAGCAGCGACGGGTTCTTCTGCTTTCTCAACCATCCCGTGAAAACCGGGGATCAATTCGAGTGTGAGATCGTGATTCCCACGCATATCTCCCGGGACCCGCGGGATGTGGCCTATCTCCGTTGCCATGCCCAGGTAGTCCGCGTGGAGCAGCCCGTGGACGGCTCGGAACTCGGCTTGGGATGCCGCATCGAAGACTACTGTCTGGTTCACGGCCCGAACGTCGGTCCGTGGATCACCCGGCCCGTTCCGGATTAGTGGCCCCTAAAATGCCAGTTATGCCTTCATGGGACCGATGCTCGGAAACGCCTCCAAATATCGCGGCCTGCTTGCGGCCTTTGTTTTGATCGGCTTCGCGGCGGGATGGGGGGTCGCGGCGCGGGCGCAATCCGCGGCGCCGGCGGACCCTGTGATGCCCGAAGGCTATCGAATCGGCGCCGGCGACGTGCTCGAGATCATGGTGTGGAAGGAACCGGAGGCTTCCGTCGGCGGCGTTGAGGTAAGGGCGGATGGCAAAATCACGGTTCCCCTCATCGGCGAGGTAGCCGCCTCCGGCCTCACGCCCACGGAGTTGACCAAGATCCTGGTGGATAAATTCTCCCAGTACATTCTCAACGGCCCCACGGTCACTGTGGTCACCAAGGAAATCAATAGCCGCCGGATCTACGTGCTGGGAAAGGTGAAGAAGGAAGGCCCCCTGGCTCTGCTTCGGCCCATGACGGTGTTGCAGGCCCTGGATGAAGCGGGCGGCCTGGCGGATTTCGCCAGCAAGACCAAGATATACGTGCTTCGAAATGTAAAGGGAAAGCAAACCAAGATGCCCTTCGACTATAAGGCCGTGGTGAAGGGCCAGCGGCTGGAGCAAAACGTCACGCTGCTGCCCGACGACACCATCGTGGTTCCCTAGACGGGTCTTTCCCAAAGTGTGGACGCGAATTTCCCAAAATTTCGTCACGGCCGCCATGCGGCGCTCCGGCGCGATGGCGGCTCCTGGAAATCGCCGGCGATGGATTGGCGCTTTCCCGCCCCGCGCGTGGTCCCGGACGCCGCCGGGCGTTCGAGTGGAAGAATGCGTGCTTCCCGGCATGGGTTGTACGAAAGGTGAAGCTGATGCGGTGGAAACAAAGCGTTATCGCGGCCGCGGCCGCGTTCGTGATGCTTTACGGCTGTTCGCTGTCTCCCAAGGCGAAGGAAGCCAAGTACCTGGATAAGGGCAAGAAGGCGCTGGAAGAGAAGAACTACGGCGCGGCCGTCCTGCACTTCAAAACCGCCATGCAGGCGCAGCCCAGGGACGCCGAGCCCTACTATGAGCTAGGCATGGCCTATCTCGGCGGCAAGGACTATAACTCGGCCCTTTCGTTCTTTAAGAAGGCCACCGAACTGAATCCCCATCACACCGAGGCGCAGTTGAAGATGGCCGAACTGCTGGCCACCAGCCGCGATAAGGAGAACCTCTCCGAAGCCCAGAAGCGAACTCAGGACGTCCTGAACCTGGCTCCCAACAACGTGGACGCCTTGGATGTCCTAGGCATCACCGACCTCCGGCTGGGGAAACCGGAAAGCGCGGAGGCGCATCTCGAGGAGGCGCTCAAGGTGGCTCCGGCGAGCTTGCAGTCCTCCATCGCTCTGGCTCAGGCCCGCCTGGCGCGCAAGGATATCGCCGGCGCCGAAGAGGCGCTCAAGCAGGCCGTGGCTCAAGCTCCGAATTCGGCCGCGCCCAGCGTCGCTTTGGGCGGCTTTTATCTGACCACGAACAAGACGGCCGAAGCGGAACAGCAATTCCGCCACGCCCTGCAAATCGAGCCCAAGAACGGCCAGGCCCTCCTGGCTCTGGCTTCCATGCAGGTTCGCGCCGGGCAAACGGATCAGGCGGAACAGACTTATCGCCAGATATCCGCTTTGCCCGACAAGCAGTATAAGCCCGTTCACGCCCTCTATCTTTTCGAAACCGGAAAACGCGAACAGGCTCTCGCCGAGTTCCAGAAGCTGGCCAAGGACGATCCGTCAGACCGCGCCTTGCGAACCGACCTGGTGCGCACCTACCTCTCCCTCAATCGCGTCGGCGATGCCGAGAATGTTCTCACCGCCGCCTTGAAGAGCAATGCCCTGGACGCCGACGCCCTCCTGCAGCGCGCCCGCATCTATTTGAACGCCGGCAAACTCACCGAAGCCCAGAACGACCTCAACCAGGTGCTGCACTTCCGCGCCAATTCGGCCGAGGCTCACTATCTGCTCGCCAAGGTGCAGCAAGCCCACGGCGACTCCTCCATCCAACGCCAGGAACTGGGCGAAGCGTTGCGCCTGGACCCCAAGTATCTCTACGCGCGGGTGGAGCAGGCCCAAGCCCTATTGGCGAACAATGGGGCTCAGTCCGCCCTGGAGCTGCTGGACCAGACCCCCAACGAGCAGAAGGGCGCCGTTCCCATCATCGTGGAACGGAACTGGGCGCTGCTGGCGCTCGGGCAGAACGCCGAAGCGCGCAAGGGTGTCGATACGGTTTTGAAGGCCGCAAGAGTGCCGGACGCGCTGGTTCAGGACGGGCTGCTGAAGCTCCTCCAAAAGGACTACGCCGGAACCCGGGCTTCGGCCGAAGAGGAATTGAAGCTCAGCCCCGACGATACGCGCTCCCTTACCCTCATTCTCCAGGCCTACTCCCTCCAAAAACAGGCCCCGGCCGGGTTGGCGCGAATCAAGGAATACGCCGCCACTCGCCCGTCCTCCGCTCCCGTGCAGCAGTTCCTCGGGCAGCTCCTGATGACCAACGGAGACCGGCCCGGCGCCCGCAAAGCGTTTGAAGCCGCCAAGGCCGCCAACGCCTCCTTCGAGGGGCCGCAGGTCGCCCTGGCTCAGCTCGACGCCATGGATGGCAAGCGCGACGACGCCCGCAAGCGCGTGAGCGCGTTGATGGCGGCGCATCCCAAGAACCTGCCCGGCGAAATGCTCTGGGCCGAGTTGGAACTCGCCGATGGCAAGACCGATTCCGCCATCGACCACTACCGGAAGGCCCTGGCCATCGATGCCAAGAACACCGGCGCGCTCAACAGCCTCGCCTACCTGCTCGCGGAGCACAACCACGCCGACGAAGCGCTCCGCTATGCCCAGGAGGCCAAGGAGCTCGCGCCCGACAATCCGGCCGTGGACGATACGCTGGGCTGGACCTATTATCAGAGGGGAATGTACGCCCTCGCCGTCACTCACCTGGGCAGCGCGGTGGCCAAGGATGGCACGGCCATCCGGCAGTATCATCTGGCCATGGCATGCTTGAAGGCCGGCGATCCGAAACGCGGGCGCCAGGCGTTGGAGAGCGCGCTCAAAATGGATCCCAACCTGCCGGAAGCGCAGAAGGCGCGGCAGCTATTCAACGGCGTCGCCAGGTAGGCGGCGCCGAATCCGCTTACTTCTGGATCGCCAGAAGCCTGCGATCCCGCAGCGGCTCGGAATCTTCAAGCGATTCGCCGCCCCCGCCGCTCATGGGAGCAAGGGGCGCTTTCTCTTTCTTGATTCCCAGCCGCTTCATCTTGTAGAGCAGCGCCTTGTAGTCGATCTGCAAAAGCGCGGAGGCCCGCCGGCGGTTCCAGTTGGATGCCTGTAGCGCCGCTAGTATGGCGCTCTCCTCGGCCTCGCGCTTCTCCTGCGCCACGCGCGCCAGCACCGGAGCGGGGCCCTCGGGCTCGCTGTGGTGCGTGCCGTTCGTCGGCGCGGCGGCCGCCTCAATCCGCTCCAGAACCGGGCCGATGCGAACCGGCTTCCCGTTGCCGGCCAGGATGCGGTCGTGCTTCTGCCGCAGGTCCTGCTCCACAATCCGCGCGTCGCGCAGCACCAGAAGCTTGCGGACCATGTTTTCCAGCTCGCGGATGTTGCCCGGCCACGGATATTCGAGAAACACCGCCTTCAGCGACGGCGGAATCGGCAGCGGCGGCGAAGCCGGCGCGCTGTGCTTGCGCACCAGGAAATCCGCCATCGCCAGAATGTCCTCCCGCCGCTCGCGCAGCGGTGGCACCCGCACCGTGATCACGCTGATGCGGTAGTAGAGGTCTTCACGGAACGTGTTCTCCGAGATCGCCCTTTCCAAATCCCGGTGCGTCGCCGCGATCACGCGGACATCCACCTTGATCGTCTCTTTCCCGCCCAGCCGCTGGAACTCCTGGTCCTGCAGCACCTGCAGCAGTTTGGCCTGGAGCTTGAAATCCATGTCGCCGATCTCGTCGAGAAGGATCGTGCCGCCGTCGGCGAGCTCGAACATTCCCGGCTTCTTCTGGAACGCCCCGGTGAACGCGCCGCGCTCATAGCCGAAAAGCTCGCTCTCCACCAGTTCGGAGGGAAGCGCCGCGCAGTTGAGCTTCAGCAGGGGCTTCTTGGCTCGCGGCGACCGCGAGTGCAGGTCCCGCGCCAGCACTTCCTTGCCTACCCCGGTCTCGCCATGTATCAGCACCGGCGCCTCGGACCACCCGATCTGTCCGGCCAGGTTCTGCAGTTCCGCCATTTGCGGCGAGGTCCCGAAAAATACCTGCTTCTTCGGCGGCGCGGCTTGCTCTCCGTTCGCCGGCGGCCCCAGCATGCCGTTCCCCAGCGCCTCTTTCAGCGCGTTCCGCAAATCCCCCGGGTCGATCGGTTTCGAGAGGAAATTGCTGGCGCCGTTCTTCATCGCCTCCACCACGTTCAATGCGGAGGAGGAACCGGAAATCATGATCACCGGCGTGCTGCGGTTGAAGCGCCGAATCTCCTTCAGCGCGTCGATCCCGTCCATGCGCGGCATGATCACGTCCAATACGACGGCGGAAATCGGCGATGGGCTGCCAAGGAAGCACGCCAGCGCCTCCTCGCCATCCTGCGCGACGGTTACCGAATACCCCTGGCACTTGAGCGCCGTTTCTAGGTAGCCGCGCACTTCCAGATCGTCTTCGGCCAGCAAAACTGTCCGGCCATTCTTTGCAACTGGCATTAGTTCTCCACCACGCTTGCCCGGTCCGCCTTTTCCCGCGCCTTCATCCGCGCCGAGCCTTCGGCAACGTCCTGGCGCAGCGGAAGTACAAATGAGAACACCCCGCCGGCGGGATCGCTCTCCGCCCACACCCGTCCGCGGTGACGCTGCAGAATCATCCGGCAAATCGCCAAACCCAGGCCGCCGCCCGAACGGTCCTGCCCCCCGGCGTACGAGGCATATTCCTCAAACACCTTCTCGATGTGCGAGGGAGGAATCCCCGGACCGGAGTCGCGAATATCGATCCGAAAGGCGTTCGGAGACTCCGTCAGCGCTACCCGCCGGTCGCGGGACCGCCCCAGAGGAGCCGCCCGCCCAACTCGGCGTTCCCAAAAATAGGGATATCCCCGAATTTCGATAGCCCCCGCCCGGGGGGTAAACTTGCACGCGTTTTCCAACAAGTTCACCAGCGTTTGTTCCATCTGCGCTCGTTCGAACAGCAGGTCCTCCGGCGGTTCCACATCCACGGCCACGGAGATGCGCTTGTCCTCCAGCGGCAGAGCCACTTCGTACAAGGCCTGGGACACGCAGTCGCGGATGTCGCCTTTCTCCAGGTTCAGCCTCTCCTCCACGCCGTGCGGCACGGTCAGTTGAAACATCGCATTGCTCAGGCGCGTCAGCCGTTTGGCGCTGTGCTGCATGCGCCTCAGGATCTCTACTTGCTCCGGCGTCAGGGCGCCCAGTTCCTCCTCCAGCAGCAGTCCGCAATAGCCCGTGATGGCCGTCAGAGGAGCCCGGAAATCGTGAACCGAGCGCGCCAGGAAGTTGTTGCGCTCCTGGTCGTATTCCTGAAGCTTCAGGTTGGCCTGAATCAGCACCTGCAGCATCTCGTCGCGCTCCACCCGAAGCGCCGCGGCGGATGCTCCGGAGCCCGCGCCTGCTTCATCGCCGCGCCGCGCGGCCCCGCTCAGGAACGCCCGCAACGTGGCGCGCGTAATCGGCTTCAGCAGAACGTTGAGATCCGGCGTGCCCAGGTGTTCCCGCAGCGCGGGCAGGTGCTTGCGGTAAAGGAGGAACAGGTGTTTCCGCAAGTCCGCCGCATCCAGGTCCCGCGGAACGCCGCCTTCGCCGGGCGCGTAATCCCAGATGCAGAGTTCTTCTCCGGTAAACGCCTCTCCCGGCGTTCGGGTTACCAGCGCCGATTCCGGACCGAAAACTTCGGACAGAACCTCGCTGCAGAACTTGGCAAGTTCTTCGTCAACCGAAAAGAGGGCGACGTTGATTCTCACGCGGCTTCCAACACCGGAATAACTAGTGCCCAAGTACCACTTTTTGGGACTTCAGGGCCCTATACTAGCGGTGTTTGAAAGACCGTTCAAGGCGATTTAGGTACTGGGGGTCCCATGACCGGGCCGCGCGTCACCGGATTTCGGCCGGCTGACTCGCGCAGCCCCTACAGATCCCTCACTCTCGCGCAGCCTCGCGGCGGCGCCGCAAAAGAGACCAAGGTCAGCTAGGAAAAAAATGTGCCTAAGGTTGTAGGACTAATCTGACGGAAAACGGTTACGCGGGAGTCACAACTTGAATCGGAAGCGATCACCTTGTCCCGGGCCTCGCGCTCAAGACAAATCGTGATCGATGATATACCGGATCAGGGATGCGGTCGAGTCCAATTGGAGCTTGTTCAGTGTTCTTCTCTTGTAGGTGCTTACCGTACGGATGTTCAATCCCAGCTCACCCGCAATTTCCCCTACGCTCTTCCCCGCGCCCATCGCCAGCAGCACCTGGCGCTCCCGCACGGAGAGTGGCTTGTCGGCGGCGCCTCCGTCGCCGTTCCTGCGGGAAACGGCGGCCGCCAGTTTGCTGAAATACTTCTCCCCGCCCAGCACCGTCCGGACCGCCTTTACCAACTGCGCAAGCGAGGCGCTCTTGGAGATGTAGCCCCTGGCCCCCAGGCGCATCGCCCGCGCCGCGTAGGCCGCTTCCGCGTGCACGCTGAGCATCAGCACCTTGCCGTCAGGTCGATGCCGGAGCACCTCTTGCAGAATCGTAAATCCGTCGCGCCCCGGCACTCCGATATCCAGAATCACAATGTCCCACGCCCGCTGCGCCACCGCGCGCAAAGCCTCATCGCCGTTCCGCGCCTCTCCGAACACCATCCCGCGCAGCTCTCCCGCAAGGGTGTGTCTCAGTCCGCGGCGGACAACCATGTGGTCATCGACAATAAGCGCTGATGGCATGTGGGAAAAGACCGCGGAGGAATATGCGGCCGCGGTTGACAACCGCGCGCGTATCCGCCGGTCAGGATATTCTCCAACAAGTTTGTGGCCATTCGCGGCGCGTGTCAACGCACACACCGTAGGAATAGTCCTACAGTCGCCTTAAGACGGTTCATAGGTCCTTCCAGCTAGAACCGCCGCCACCGCCGCCCGAATCCGAGCCGGCGGCGCTGACTTGTTCACATACCCCGCAGCCCCCATTCGGCGCGCCTGGCGCGCCCAGTCACGGCCCGCGTGCATGCTCAACACCAGAATCGGAGTAGATTCCGGCAACTCCGTAATTTCCCTGACAACCGCCATTCCGGACTTATCGGGTAGAGATAGGTCAAGTATAAGTAGGTCCCATTTGTTCTGGCGTGCCGCTTCCACCGCTTCCGCGGCGCTCGCTGCGTCCCCGAATACGGCGTCCGGCCATGTCTGCTCCAGAAATGCCCTAAGTCCCTTGCGGAAGATCTCGTGGTCATCCGCGAGCAGAATGCGCGGCGCCGCCGCCTTTGCCTTTCTCTTTCCGGGCCCTCGGGACAACCCCCTAGGTTCTCCCGCCGCCGCGCCTCTGGGAAGTCGGAGCGCCACAACCGTTCCCCCTCCTCGCCGCCCGGCGAAGCGGACCTCCCCGCCGGCGGTCAGTGCGCGTTCCCTCATCCCAAGCAGCCCCAGCGAGTGCGGATCGGAAATGCGAGCCGGGTCGATTCCCTTGCCGTTATCCGCCACCCGCAGCGTGAGCCACCCAGGCTTCAGAACCAGGTCCACCGTGACGGCCGTGGCCGCCGCGTGGCGCAAAATGTTCGTGAGAATCTCCTGGAAGATTCGGAATACGGTCGTGGCCTCCGCCGCCGCCAGGGAGAGATGTTCCGCAAGTCCCCGGCAGCGGCAGCGAATGCCCGTGCGTCCCGTGAACTCGTCCACTTGCCAGCGCAGCGCCGCGGCCAGCCCCAAATGGTCCAGCACGCCCGGCCGCAATTCGGCGGAGATGCGGCGCACCGTATCGATGGTAGCCGCGATTTGGCGCCCCAGCCCGGCAATGCGCCCCGCGAACCCCTTCCGCGCCGCCGCGCCCTCCGGCCGGTATTTCAGCGGCAACGCTTCCAGATCCAGTTTCAGCGCGGAGAGCATCTGGCCGAGTTCGTCATGAATCTCCCGCGCCATGCGGATGCGCTCCTGCTCGCGCGCAGCCTCAATGCGCGCCGCTAGGTTTCGCAACTGGTCCCGCGAGGCGCTCAACTGCCGCTCGAAGTCTTTCTGCGGCGTAATGTCGCGGAAATTGACGATGATCCCGTTCAAGCCCTCCACGTGCAGCGCATTCGTGGCCATGCTCTCCGCGTGGCGCCACGAACCATCCGCATGGCGGAAGCGGAACTGCACCCGCGCCGCGCCATCCGGGCTGCTCCGCACACGCTCCAGCGCCGCGCGGACCCTCGCCACGTCCTCCGGGTGGACGAACTGAAACGCCCCGCCGCCCGTCACGCGCTTCGCCGGCCGCCCCATCACGGACACCACCGGAGGGCTCATGTATTGAACCACGCCGGCCTCGTCCAGAATGCCCACCACCTCATGGCTATGCTCCACCAGCAGACGGAAGCGCATCTGCTCGGCGCGTAGCCGCTCCTCCGCTTCCACTCGCGGCGTCAGGTCCAGCCCGAACGCGAGATTCGATCCATCCGCCAGGCGCGCCACTCGCCACGCGCTGTGCAGCACCGTCCCGTCCTCAAGGCGCCCCGGAAGATCGCGCCATTCCCCGCCGGCGCCGCCCGCATGCTCCAGAATGGCCCGTTGAATTTCCGGCGTGGCCGCCACGCGCGCGAAGAACTCCTCGTGCTTGCCATCCGACAACGCCCACCCAAAGGCTTTCTGGAACGCGCGGTTGACGAACTGAAAACGCCCATCCGCGCCGCGCTTGGCCACAAACACCGGAATGTGGTCCAGGATGGTCTGCAGGATCTCCTTTTGCGCCCGCGCCTCGGTCTCCGCCAGCTTGAGAGCCGTCACGTCCTGCGCGATGCTGTACACCTCGTAGGGCCGCGCTTCCCCGGGCCTGAACAAAGGCAGGCTGTCCACCGAAATCCATCGGTCCTCGCGCGTCCGCGCGTTTTGCAGACGGATAAGAGCATTGCGCACTTCCTTCCCCGTCCGCAGCGCAATCAGCGCCGGCGATTCCTCCGGCGCCAGCGGACTGCCGTCCTCCCGAAACTCCGGCCACGGATGGTCCACCCGCCGCAGACCGCTGATCTCCTCGATCTCCAGCCCGGTAAACGCGGCGGCCGCGGGATTCGCCGAAACAATCACCCCTTCCGCATTCACCTGATAGACGCCCTGCTTCATCGCCCGAAAGAGGCTGGCGTAGCGCTCTTCCGCCTCGCGCGCCGCCCGCTCCGCCTCGCGCGCCGGAGTCATGTCCCGGTCGAAGCCGGAGAGCCGCGCCGCCCCACCCGCACCTTGGCGCCGCGCCATCACGCCGCGGACCAGATGGTGCACGCTGCCGTCCGGCCACACCACGCGAAACTCGACTTCCTCCCTCGGCTGGCCGCGCCGCAGATCTTCCTCGAATTCCCGAAGCCTGGCGCGGTCCTCCGGGTGCGCCGCCGCGTGCCGCCTGGCGCGGGAAACCGCGCCCCGGCGCGCCGGGAGCCCGTGCAGCCGCGCGCACCGTTCGGAGTACGCGAAGGCGTCGCCCGCCAGGTCCCACTCCCACACGCCAATCCCTGCCAGCGCTTCCACTTCCCGGATGAGGTCCGCCACTGCGGCGCCGCCAGGCCCTCCCGTCGCGTCCGCGGAGAGAGGAAACCAGGCCCCTCCGGTCAACATCTTCGACTTCCCGAGTCAGGGAGGCATCGCCACCCCGGTTCCGCCAGACGCCGCCCGCTGGAACCCGGCGCGATCGCGCGTGGCATTTATTTAAGGACCTGATAGTCCGAAATTACCGTATCCGCCCATCCGTCTGAGGATCATAACACAGCGCATGGAGCCGGCGGGAAGCAACCGCCGCGCGGATAGGAGGGTGCGGGACGTTCCGGGATTCGCCGCTTCTATGCCTGCCTCGGATACGTCCCGCGCAGTTTCCGCCAGCAGCCGTGCAGTCCGTGCGGTACAAGCGGCGTGTGCGGGAAAAACATGAAGGGACATTCCCCCTCCACGGCGCGGATGCCGTTCGCCCGGCAATACCCTACGGCTTCCTCGCTCACCGCCCCCGCCCCCACGGCGCGGTACATCCATACCATGGGCACGCCGGCGGCGGCGCAATCCCGCACAGCGGTCTCCGTGACCCCCGGCTTGGTCAACAGCAGAGCGCCTTCGGGCGGCGGCGTGACCGCCGCGACGTTCGGGTAGCAGGCGACGCCGTCCACCTCCGCGGCGCCGGGATTCACCGGAACCGCGTCATACCCGCGCTTGCGCAATTCGCGGAACAGCGCCCGCGTGAAGTCCTTGGAGTTGCGGGAAACGCCCACAACCGCCAGCCGTTTCAAAGCAAGAAACTCGTCAATCGTGCCGCGAGAGGAACTCATCGAGTTTTCTAGTGCGCCCGGAGGGACTCGAACCCCCGGCCTACTGGTTCGAAGCCAGCCGCTCTATCCAGCTGAGCTACGGGCGCGCCTGGGAACCGTCTCTTCGAGTGTACAACGCGGCGCCCCCGGCGTTGGCAGTCCTTAAACCGAATCCCCGCCGCGCGCCGCGCTTCACCAGTCGCGCCGCCGCCAGCCCCATCCCCGCCACGCATAGCGCCACCATGCCGCCGCGCAGCCACGCCGCGCTTGCCGCGGAAACGCTCGCCCCCGTGGCGAGCGTCAGCCAGGCCGCCAGGCAGAGCGGGCACTTCGGCAGCGCCAGCAGCGCCGCTCCAGGCAGGACGGCCGAAGCGGTCCCCGAAATCCGGCGGACCGGGCGGCCCGCCGGCCGCCCGCCCTTCCCACAACACGCGTTCATGCAGCCGCCCCTTCGCTCTCGCAGCACGCCGCCGTTTCGCGCGGCTTCTCGTAACCGGCAGCCGCATCCAGGACGTAGTTGTCCTCATACTTATCGTGGTGCCGCACCCACGACATCGAAAACGCCAGCGCATCCTCATCCCGCCCCTTCGGAACCAGATCCAGGAGGTGGTATGTCCCCACCAGCATGTCCAGGCCGCGCGCGTAGGTGGAATACGTGTGGTAGATTTCGCCGTCCGCGTCCTTGTAGAACACGCTCAAGCCCGGCGCTTCCTCCGAGCCGAAACGCGTCTTGCCGTAGTTATAATCCACTTCGCCGGCGAGTTCTTCCCTGCTGAACTGAACGCCAAAATCGCGGTTGAACTCGCTTTCGAACGACGAGACCCACGGGAATCGCCAGCCCATGCGCTTCTGGAACGCCTGAATGCGCGGCAGGGGCGCGCGCGAGACCGCCGCGAAGGCCACGTCCCGGTGCGCCAGGTGCACGCGCGGCGCATCGAAGTGGTCCGCCAGAAAGGAACAGGACTTGCAACCTTCCTCCCAAGTGGGGCCGAGCATGAAGTGGTAGATCACCAACTGGCTATGGCCCGCGAACAGGTCCGCCATGTCCGCCGGCCCGTTCGGACCCTGGAACACGTAGTTCTTCTCCACTCTCTCCCATGGCAGTTCGCGGCGCTGCCGGCTCAGTTCGTCGCGCCGTCGTGTGAACGCTTTCTCCGCCGCCAGGTGCGCCAGGCGCGCCTGAAGCCACTCTTCCCGAGACACTACTTTGTGAGACACTTCTGTTGCCGTCATCGTCTTCTCCTCTTGGATCGCTTGCGCGCGGACACACGTATCCCGTATGGTTCCGCGCCGGTTATGGATTAGCCCTGGTGTGAGGGCCGCTTCGTTTTGGCTGGCGCTTCCGCCCGCCCTTTGGCTTCCGCGTCGTCTTTGATGCGAAGCAGGTGGCTCGACCACAACTCTTCGAACCGCCCTACCCATCGCTCGTAAATCGCCCGGATGGGCACAACGTTGAGCGAGTTAATCCGCTGCCGCCGCTCATCGCGCGTGTGGATCAGGCCCGCCGCCCGCAGCACCTCGATGTGCTTCATCACGCCGAAGCGGCTCAGGTGCGGCAGCGCTTCCACAAGTTCCGTGGTGCTGCGCGGGCCCTGGCGCAGAAGGTCCAGAATCGAACGGCGGGTGCCGTCCGACAAGGCCTTCCAAACGCCGTCTAAGTCGTCTTCCGGCATTTAGGCTCGCGCGGCGCTGGAAGCCTGCGAGCAGTCCGCGGCGATGCTCGCCAGAATCTGCCCCCATCCGGTGGTCACGCCCTGCCGGTGCGCCGGGTCGATGAACCCGATGGCGCGGTGGCGCAGATCCACGTGCGTCCCTCCGGACCGCTGCTCCAGCTTCACTTCCACGTGGTTCAGCGCCGGGTAGGACATGAACATCGGTCCGCTCAGCTCCAGCAGCGTGGGCGGCTTGATCACCTGCACGTGCCCCCACAAGTGGCCGATCCCGTTGCCGCGGTCGCGGAACCAGCGGCCTCCGGCCCACTGCTCAATCGTCATCTGCATCGATTCGCCTTGCGCGTTCGTGCTCCCCTCGCCCAGCCGGTGCACCACGCTCCGAAACACATCCCCAATGTCGGCCTTCACGTCGATGCTCTGCGTGAGGTCCAGCGTCAAATCTTCCAGCTTCATGATGGTTAAGTCCCTCCTTGGACGTGAGTCAATAGTAACGTGACTAAATGGTCACGTCAAGAGCAATCGTCAATTTTCTTTTGCCCCATGTGATCCCCGTCACCCCCCAGTCCGCTCCCTCGCCGCGCAAACCCGCCCCACCCACCGCGCCGCCCCTCATCGCCGCGCGCGCCGCCGTCACTCGGCCGCAACCCCTGACAACAATCCACCCGAAACTCCCGCGCGAACAACGTAGACTGTAAGGATGGACTGGCAACTGAACGCCGCCGAGGCTCGCGTGCTTGGCTGCCTCCTTGAAAAAGAGATCGCGACCCCCGACTACTATCCGCTGTCGCTGCACGCCCTGGTCAACGGCTGCAACCAGAAATCCAATCGCGAACCGGTTGTGAACTACGATGAGAGCACCGTGGAGGAAGCCCTGGCCGGCCTCCGCGCGCAAGGCTTCTCCGTGCGCATCACCGGCGGCGATAGCCGCGTGCCCAAGCACGCGCAGCGCTTCACCGAAAAATTCAACCTGGGGCGCCGTGAGGCCGCCCTGCTTTGCGTACTCATGCTGCGCGGCCCGCAGACAGCCGGAGAATTGCGCGCGCGCACCGAGCGCCTCTATGCCTTCGACGATCTGGAAGCCGTGGACACCACGCTGAATCACCTGGCCGAATCCGGCTACGCCAAGCAATTCCCGCGCCAGCCGGGAATGAAGGAACCCCGCTGGATGCACCTGCTCTCCGGCGAACCGGCGGGAATGGAAGCCGCCGCCGCGGCCTCATCCGCCGAGAAAGGCCCCTCGGACCGCGAAAGAATCGCCGCCCTGGAAGCCGCCCTGGAAGACCTCCGGCGCGAGTTCCAAGACTTCCGCAAGAGGCTGGAGTAAAGGGAAAAACGTTCGCCGCGCGGGTCCGGAGAAGCCGCGCCAAGGCCATTCTGCGGGCCTTCCAGCGCCTCCTCCACGCCCCGCGGGCAAACCGGACCAAGCCGGCGAGCGCTCTCACCGCCAAAGCGCGCGGACGCGAACGGAGCTTCTTGCTCCTTCTCTCTCCGCGTCCCCGCGCCCCGGCGGTGAACCACTGCCACCTACAGCTTGAACTCCGCGTGCACCACTTCGTCTTCCAGCGAGTGCTTCAGCGTGAAGCCCAGCTTTTCGCAGATGCGCATCACGTCGCGGTTGTCGGGCAGGATGTCCGCCGTCAGCTTGCTCAGCTTCTCATCCGCGCCCACCACCATAAGCCGCGACAGCAGTTCCTTGCCCAGGCCCCGGCCCTGCCACGTGTCGCTCACCAGCACGGCCACTTCGCCGTCGTTGGTCCCGTGCACCTTGGTCATGCGGCCAACCGCCAGAATCTCGGCGTCCCCGGTCTCCGGATTGCGCCGCTCCGCCACTAGCGCCATTTCACGGTCGTAATCGATGAAGCAGATCCGCGTCAGCCGTTCGTGCGTGATGCGCTGCTCCAGGTTCATCAGGTGGAAGTACCGCAGGTACACGCTCCGCTCGGAAAGCGTCTCATGGAATTTCACCATGGTCGGCTCATCTTCCGGCCGGATCGGCCGAATGCATACCGGCGTGCCGTCTTTCATGGTCCACTTGGCGATGTAGCGGCTCGGATACGCGCGAATCGCGGTCTTCGGAATGTCCGATTCCTTCACTTCCGGCCCGAACACCACCACGCGCGCATCGAGCGCAATCAGGCCGTCCGGCGACGCCAGCAGCGGATTGATGTCGATCTCCTTGATCCACCGCTGCTCCGCGGCCAGCGAGCTGAAGCGCACCATGAGCGTCTCCAGCGCCGCCATATCCACCGGCTTTCGCCCGCGCACGCCCTTCAGGGCTTTGTAAATTTTGGTCTGCTCCATCATGCGCCGCGCCAGCGTGGAGTTCAGCGGCGGCAGCGCCAGCGAGCGGTCCTTGAACACCTCCACAAGCTGCCCGCCCGTTCCGAACAGCAGCACCGGCCCGAATTGCGGATCGATGCTCGCGCCGATAATCAGCTCGTAGGCGTCCTTCAGCTTGATCATCGGCTGCACCGTGACGCCCTGGAAATGCTGCGCGCCCACCTTCTCCGCCACCGATTTCTGGATGGCCTCGAACGCGCGCGTCACGGCCTCCGCGCTGCCCAGGTTCAACTGCACGCCGCCCACATCCGTCTTGTGCGTGATGGTCTCCGAATAGATCTTCAGAACCACCGGATAGCCCATGCTCTCGGCAGCCTTCACCGCCGCCGCCGAATCCGCCGCAATCACCGTTCTTGCCACCGGGATGCCGTACGCCGCCAGCACTTCCTTGGATTCGAACTCGGTCAGAATCGTCCGGCCTTCGCCGCGCGATTTCGCGATGATCTGCTCCACCAGTTCGCGGTTCGGCGCCCAGTCCGCCGAATCCTCGCCCAGCGACGGCGTTTCATACAGCGAGCGCAGGTTGTAGCTGTACTGCCACATGTAGTTGAACGCGCGCGCCGCCGTATCGGGATACGGGAACGTCGGAATGTTGGCGCGGTTGAGAATCTCCTCGCCCGCCGCCACGTCCACGCCGCCCATCCAGCTCGCGATCACGGGCTTGCCTTCCTGCTTGGCAAGCGGCTTCAACTGCTCGGCGATGCGCGTCGGGTCGGTCATCGCCTGCGGCGTCAGAATCACCAGCATGCCGTCGCTGTTCGGGTCGTTGGAGGCAATCTCCAGCGCCTTGGCATACCGCTCCGGCGACGCGTCTCCGATGATGTCCACCGGGTTGTTGTGGCTCCACGTCGTCGGCAGCACCGCGTTGTAGGCTTCCATGGTCTCCGGACTCAGGTCGGCCAGTTCGCCGCCGCCCATGATCAGAGCATCCGTCGCCAGCACGCCCGGTCCTCCGGCGTTGGTCACGATGGTCAGGCGCGGCCCCTTTGGGCTCGGCTGCTTGGCCAGTACTTCCGCCATATAGAAGAGGTCCGCGATGTTGTTGACCCGCAGCACGCCGCTGCGCCGGAAAGCCGCTTCCAGAACCTCGTCGCTGCCCGTCAGCGAACCCGTGTGTGACGCCGCCGCCTTGGCCGCCGCCGCCGAACGCCCCGGCTTAATCACAATGATCGGCTTGTACAGCGCCACTTCCCGCGCCGCCGAAAGAAACGACCGCGCGTTGCCGATGGTCTCCATGTAGATGACAATCGACTTGGTCTTCGGATCGTTGCCCAGGTGGTAAATCAGGTCGCCCCAGCCCACGTCCACCATCGATCCAACCGAAACGAACGCGCTGAAGCCTACCATCTCCTTCAGGCTCCAGTCCAGCACCGCCGTGCACAGCGCGCCGCTCTGGCTGATGAAGCCCACCGAACCCGGCCGCGCGATCGTCGTCGCGAACGTCGCGTTCAGCCCTGAAAGCGGGCTCATCACGCCCAGGCAGTTCGGCCCGATAATCCGAATGTTGGCCTCCTGCGCCTCTTCCAACAGCTTGCGCTCCAGCGCCGCGCCCTCCGGCCCGATCTCCTTAAAGCCGGCCGAAATGACAATCGCGCCGCGCACGCCGTTCTCGCCGCATTCCTTGATGATTCCCGGAATCGAGGGCGGCGGCGTCACCACCACCACCAGATCCAC
>Ga0335069_10001772_pt1 | contig 34203 bp, 25 predicted proteins | sample Lox_Sample_11_FD_206714 | JGI IMG/M metagenome (GOLD analysis project Ga0335069, IMG submission 206714) | Soil microbial communities from Loxahatchee National Wildlife Refuge, Florida, United States - Lox_Sample_1.1 | ecosystem: Environmental > Terrestrial > Soil > Wetlands | place: USA... | reverse complement strand
GTTCTGGCGCCACTTGTCACGAGTGGTCACAATGTTGGGGAATGGCGGGAGCGGCGGGGCTCGAACCCGTAACCTCTGCCGTGACAGGGCAGCGCTCTAACCAATTGAGCTACGCCCCCGCACTGGAGCCTGTAAAACTAGAAGATGCAGCGAAGAGCGTCAAGCCGCTTCGGGGAAAAAGATATTCGGGCAGCAGACGCCAAGGAGGTGGGGGTGGGGAACCCCGCTGAAGAAACGTGCTGCTACCCGAATGGTGCAATGTTACGATTTTGCAGCACTTTGTCAATAAGTTCTGATTAGATATTGTGCACATCCCGCTAACCTTGCTAAACATCTCTTGGCTTTACCAGGCCAAGTTTTTACCTAAAGTGCCGTCGTGATTGCGCTGGAATCCATCGAATTGTTTCGCGGATTGGCCCGCGAGGAATTGCAGGCCTTGCGCCTGATCGCCCGCGAAAAGCATTTTGCCGCCCAAACGGTCATTTTCAACGAGGGCGACCCCGGCGATGGCGTGTATTTCGTCAAAAACGGATTGGTGGAAATTGCCGGGCTGGTCTGCGGCAACCGGCGGATCCTGTCCCAGCTCGGCCCCGGCGAGATTTTTGGCGAAATGGCCGTGATCGAACATCGCCCGCGGTCGGCCACCGCCACCGCCGCCAAAGACACCGACGTTTATTATCTGCCGCGCGGCGAGATGCTCTCGTTTATCCAGCGTTCGCCCGGGCTGGCGCTCGGCCTGCTGCAGTACATCAGCCACCGATTGCGCGAATTCAGCCAGTTGTACCTCCGGGAAGTCGTCCAAGCCGAGCGCCTGGCGGTGGTCGGCAACTTCGCCCGTTCCATCGTCCATGACCTCAAAAATCCGCTCAGTATTATCAGCCTGTCAGCGGAGACCTTCGACCGGCCGGAGATTGCCGCCGAAGCGCGCGCCCGGGCTAGCACCCGTATCCGCCGCCAGACCGCGCGCATCAGCGACCTGATCAGCGACATCCTCATTTTCACCGAAGGCAAACGGGTGGACGCGGACCTCCAGCCCGCCAACTACCACACGTACGTGATGGAACTGGTCGCCGAGCTTCGTGCCGAGGCGGAGCCCAAGGACGTGCGGGTCCAGTTGCAGAATGAACCGCCCTCCGTCCTCGTCCGGTTCAACCCGCGTCGGCTCAGCCGCGTGTTTCATAACCTCGTCCACAACGCCACGGACATGATGCCGGGCGGGGGGGTGATCTATCTCCGATTCCGGAGCGACGGGAAGGAGATGGTCACCGAAATCGAGGACACTGGTCCGGGCATCGCGCCGGAAATGGCCGATAAACTGTTCGAGGCGTTCGCCACGTTCGGCAAGGAGCACGGCACCGGCCTGGGCCTGTCCATCTGCAAAAAAATTGTGGAAGATCATCAGGGCCGCATCTGGGCGCGGAGCGAACCGGGCCACGGCGCCGTGTTTGCCTTTGCCCTGCCGCTGCCGTGATTGGGCGGGATGGGTTGCCGCCGACCCGGTTCGCGCAACCATCCGCCCCGCCGGGACCCAAAGCGTTTCATCCTGCCCCGGATGAATTCTTGACGAACCGAGCAAACCACAACACGTTTCCCGCCGCATGAACCGCATCAAGCTGCTGCCCGAGCAAGTCGCCAATCAAATTGCCGCCGGCGAGGTGATTGAGCGCCCGGCCAGCGTGGTCAAGGAGCTGGTCGAAAATGCCCTCGACGCGCAGGCGACGCGCGTGACCGTGGACATCCAAGCCGGCGGGCGCAGCCTGATCCGGGTAACCGACGACGGGACGGGGATGAGCCGCGACGACGCGCTGCTCTGCCTGGAGCGCCACGCGACGAGCAAAATCCGGAAGGCCGAGGACCTGGCGGCAATTGCCACGATGGGTTTCCGCGGCGAAGCGCTGCCCAGCATCGCCAGCGTCAGCCGGTTCACCCTCGTCACGCGCGAGCGCGAGGGCGGCTCGCCCGAAGGCACGCAGATCACCGTCAACGGCGGGACCATCGCTGAAGTCAAGGCCGCCGGGAGCGCGCCCGGCACCAGCATCGAGGTGCGGCAGTTGTTTTACAACCTGCCGGCGCGCCGGAAATTCCTGCGGACGGAAGAAACCGAGGCGTCCCACATTCAGCATTACCTCACCCTCGCTGCCCTGGCCTATTCGGAAGTCGCGTTCACGTTTCAGAAAGACGGCCGGCTGGTGTGGCAGTTGCCGGCGCAAAAAACCGGAGCAGCCATTCCCGGCCGGCTGGAGGCATTGCGTGAACGGTTGCGGGCGCTGCTCGGCGACGAAAAACTGTTGCCGGTCGATTTTACCGCGGCGGTCGAGGATTCCGTTCCATCGGAGGAATCGGATGCGTTCGAAACGGCGCTGCCGGAGAAATCCGAAACCCGAAATCCGAGATCCGAAATTCGGGTTTGGGGCTTCATTGGCGCGCCGGGGGTGTCGCGCGCGACGCGCGAGGGCCAGCACCTATTTGTCAACCGCCGGCCGGTCGAGAACCGCGGGCTCAATTACGCGCTGCTCGAAGGCTATCACACCGCGCTGATGAAAGGCCGCTACCCGGTCTGTTGCCTGTTCCTCGAAATCGACCCGGCGGCGGTGGACGTTAACATCCACCCGGCCAAGCGCGAGGTGAAATTTCACCGCGAATTCGAGGTGCGGAAGCTGGCGGCGCAAGCGGTGCGCGAAACCCTGCTCGCATTTCACGCGGCAGAGTCGGGAGCCCCACCCGGCGCGCCGAAGCCGGGCGAAGGCGGAAGACCAAAGCTCAGCGTCGAACCGGCCAAATCCGCGGAACCCCAGGCAGCGCCGGCCTTGCCCAATTTTCCGGAAAAACTGATACCGGCGCCCGCCGCCGGGCAGGCAAAGTCCGCCGTCGCGCAAGCGCCGTTGAACATGGGCTTCGCCTCACCGCCATCAACACCGGTCGAATCCCCCGCTCCATCTTCCATTCACCATCCTCCATCTTCGCCGGAGGTGAAAGCCCCGGGCAGCGTCATGCCGCTGTTGAACATTCCGCTCCGGCTGGTCGGGGTCATCGGGAAATTGTACGTGGTGCTGGAATCGGACCGCGGACTGGTATTGTTGGACCAGCATGCGGCGCATGAGCGGATTTTGTACGAGCAGATGCTGGCCCGCCTGGAGCAGGGCGGGAGCGCGCCGTCGCAGAAGCTGCTGCTGCCGGAGACGGTCGAACTGCCGGTGCGCGACGCGCATTTCCTGCGCGAGCAACTGGCCGCGCTGACCCGGCTGGGCGTGGGACTGAGCGAATTCGGCGAGCGGACGTTTCTGCTCGACGCGCTGCCGCCGTTCGTGAAGACCGCCGACGCGCGCCGCTTCGTCCTCGACCTGGTGGATGAATTAAAAGCGGCGGGCCGGGAGGTGAACCTGGCGCGACTGGGCGAGCATACCATCGCCAAAACCGTCTGCCGCCACGCGGTGAAGGCGAACGACCCGCTGCAGGGCAAGGAACTGGAGAACCTCGTGGAAGATTTGCGTCATTGCGCGATGCCTTACACCTGTCCCCACGGCCGCCCGACGCTGATCGAGATGAATTACCGCGAGCTGGAGCGGAAATTTGGCAGGACACAATAAATGCTGTAACAAACTGGTTATGACTTCAGCAAAAAAGCAAACGGCGAGTTTGAAGCAAATAATTTTTATTGTTGCTGGTTCCATTTTTGGATTCATTGCGGCAGTCGTTCTTTGGGATTTGATCTCTTATGGTTCCAAAAAAATCCCGCTTTGGTTCTGCTATGCATATCCAACTGTGTTAATAATCCTCTCGGTGATTTCTTTCTATTGTGCCTTTCGAAAAACCAAATGATATTCAGGACGCGTCATGTCCGGCATCATCCGATAAAGACATCTCAGGCGAGCACTGGCGCTGGTGCCCGCAATGCGGCCACGAGTTGATCAACGAGAAATGCAAGCTCCGGTGCCCGCGCTGCCATTACTTCATGAGCTGTTCGGATTTCGATTTTGCGGGATAATGGGCTGGTGGCCGAACTTACCTTTTGCCGCAACCAACGGCGGCCAGGGCCTGTGAATAAAATCTGTAAATTAACGCTTGGCATGTATCATTGATTTATGGTAAGGCGGGTTTATTCAGCCCCCGGCCGAGCGCAGGGCGCATTCGATGAGGGTCTCACGCGCATTCACCTTGATCGAATTGCTGGTGGTCATCGCGGTCATCGCAATTCTGTGCGCCTTGTTGTTGCCCGTGTTCGCCCGCGCTCGGGCCACGGCGCATGCCACCACCTGCCGGATTAACTTGCGGCAATGGGGCGCGGCGACGCATGCGTTCGCGGCAGATCACGACGACTTGCTGCCGCCGGAAGGCAAATCCGCGCCCACCGAGAGTGATCTTGGCAATCCAACTTACAAAGGCTGGTACATTCAACTGCCGGAGCAGATGAATCTGCCATGCTACCGCGACATGCCCTGGCGCACCAACTGGACGGTCCATCCGGAGAATTCGATTTGGATTTGCCCGGCCAACTCGCGCCGGTGCGATGCCAGCAGCAAGACCAACAACCTGTTCCACTATTGCCTGAACGAGCACGTCAACGGCACCGGCGACGAAAACCATCAGACGCCCATGGCGTCGGTCCGCTGCCCGAGCCAAGTGGTCTGGTTGTTCGACAATGGCGGGCTGGCGGCGGTGGCCCAGCAAAACAATGTTCACAGCAACCTGCACAACCGGGGCGCGCAGTTCCTCTTCATTGACGGCCATGTCGCACGATTCCGCAACAAGGAGTATTGGGATTTCGCCGCCAAAAAGGGGATCACCAACAATCCGGAGCTGGTCTGGAACCCCTGACCGCCGTCACGGCGCCCGACGGACGCGGAAAAATTTCAGGGTGCCCGGCACATTCGTCGCGAAGGTGAGATCATCGCCGGTCGCGGTGAGGTTGGTCGCCAGCGACGCCCAGGTGGCCAGGTTGGAGGAGATTTCCACGTGATATTGCCGGTTGCTGGTGGTTTCCCAGGTCAACGAAACGAACTGGTTGGTGACGCCCAGTGAGAGCAACCGAAAGGGCGTGTTGTACGGGTTGGCAAATACAAGAAACACCGGCAGGTGGTCGGAGGCGATTTTGTCGTCGTTGCTGTACAACCCGGGCGGCACGGGCTGCAGCAAGTCGGTGCGAAAAACCTGGCCGCCGACGATGTTTGAAAACAGCGATGCGCACGGCAGGATGTAATCGTAGCGCGCGGTCGGACCGTCGGCGTCCTGGATGGACCAGGTCCGCTCGGTGGCGGTGATCGGATTGACCGGCGTCGCCAGATGCAGACCGGTCGGGGCGCTGATCAGGCGTTGGACGGACTGGGGGTTGCTCGCCGGCTGGCGGACCAGGTCTTCGTTCAAGTCGCCGCTCAAGACGTAAGGCTCCTGTCCTTTTGCCGGCAGATAAATCGTGGCGAAGAAATTCGAGACGGCGCCCGCCTCGGCCGCCCGCTTGGCCGCTGACGCGGCGTCCTGGGCCGATTTCAAATGGGCCGTGAACATGTGCACCGGCCGGGAAAAACCCGGCACGGCAATTTCCGCCTCGAATACATCCCGGGTGAAATAGGGGGCCGGATCGGCATTGGTGTAGCCAAAAGGCCCAAGATAATCGCCATGCAGCCAACTCCGGGACGCTGTGATGGGATAACGGCTGAGAATGACGCTGCGGATGTAACCGTCATCCGTGGAATTGGTGGCGAGAAAATAGCCGGGGCGGAAAACCGCGACAAAGTCCGCCATCTGCGCGGTGCAATTGTTGGTAACCGGGATTTCATTGAAAGTGATGATATCCGGGTCGAGATAACGCATCTGGCGGCCGATGGCCTGCACATGCCACATATTGGTGCTCCAATTGGTCAGGCCGTTGCCGTGCACATTGTAAGTGAGATAAGAAAACGCCGGGGCCAGGCCAGCCCAAACATTCAACACCACCGGATCACTGAGAGCCGATCCGGCAGCGTTGGTGACCAGGACAGCATAATAACCGGCCTGGGCAAACATCGCAGCGGTTAGCGTCAGGTTCGAACCGGTCGCGCCCGGCAGATTGGTGCCTTGGGCGGTGGCGCCGGACGCAGGGGTGAACCGCCATTGAAATCCAAGCGGCGGCGTACCGGTGGCGGTCACGCCGAAGGTCACACCCGCGCCGTTGGTGACGGTCTGATTTGGCGACTGCGAGATAATGGCCGGCGGCTGCGCTCCGCCGGTGACCACGTCGGCGAACGCCGTGCCTACCCGCAAGTTGTCCAGGTTTAATGCGCCTTCACCATCCGCTTCGCGAAAGGCGTACCCGGCGGCGGTGAAAGTCGAGCTGCTTTCGCTCGACGAAACGGCGGGGTCATTCTCCGATTGGGGATTGATCCAAAGTGTGCTGACGGAGTTGCTGGCCACCAACCGGGTCACGACGAGGTAATCCGTGTTGAGGCGCAAATCTGTCGGGTTCGTGGCGCTGATGGCCGAGCCGCTGGTCGAGGAAATGCCCAGCCGGAACCGGTCCAGCGCGGCGCCGCCGGTCAGCGCCCAGATGCGGGCTCGATAAGCCGAGGCGGCATTTTTGAAATGCGCGAAGTATGCGCCACCGCCGCCGGGCAGCGCGGTGAATCTGACCGTGAAACTGGCATAAACCGCATTCGTCTCACTGGCTGAAGCCGTGAAGAGCGCATGGACATCCTCGAAGTTGGCCTCGCTCAGCAGCACCTGGCCGGAGGCCACCATCACTTCGCCGGTGTTGGAGCCGGACGGGCTGTGATGCACCCAGACATTGGAGCTCACGGTTACCAGCGGCCCGTCGGGATAATTGAACGAATCGCTCAGCAACAATGCCGCGCCCGCCAGCGGAGCGGAAATCAGAAAGGCTGCAAAACCTGGAGCAACCCGTTTCACGGTAACCGGGGCAGTATAATCCCAATTCCCGTAAAGATGTAAACTGTCAGTGCCGGGGTATAAATTCCCGTTGTGAAAACCTTTGCCGAGCTAATGGCACGGCGCGTTATAGTGTCGAGCCTCCGGCTCGAACATATCGGTTTCGTGTCACCCGTAGCAGCGAACGTTAGTTCGCTCTGATTTCACACAGGAATAATGAGCGGACTCACGTCCGCTGCTACTAATAAACCAGCACCAGCACCGCCGCCGCCTGCGCCGATTTCACCACATCCTCAAATTTTTCGTCCTTCGTGTTGGGCGGTTTGAGTTTGGCGGAAACTTCCGGAACGGATTCCAGGAAACTAAGGAGAAAACTGCTCTTGACCGCGTAATTCACGTTCTCCGGCAACGCGCCGGACGACGCCAGCGCCGTGGCCGCATCCAGCTTGGCTGAGACGATGCCGACCACGTTGCCGCGTTCATCCACCAGCGCGCCGCCCGAATTGCCTGGCTGCACCGGCACGCTGATCTGGAAATACCGCGCGTCATCCGCCGCGCCCGACAATGAAGCAATTTCTCCTTTCGCCAGTTTGGGCGAGAACCCTTGCAGGCCGATGTTGGGAAAACCGACCGTCGCCACCGTGGTACCCAAGTTCACCGAACGGCTTGGCGCAACCGGCAATGGAGAAAATTTCCCATCTGCTTTCAATAATGCCAAATCGTTGGCTGCATCCACCCGCACCACCTTGGCATCCATCGTACCCGCGCTTGTCAGTAATCGCACCTTCGCCGCATCTTTAACCACGTGATAATTGGAAATCAAATAGCCGTCGTCCGTGATCAGAAAACCCGTTCCGCTAGCTGTAGGAAGACTAGCAGTAGCAGGTAAACCTGAATTCGGACCTAGACTAGGCGTTTCTTTTCGCGGAATAAACGCTGATGAAAGCCGCTGTGCTTCAGCAATTTGCTCAGGCAGCATTTTCTCCGCGAGAGAATCTCGATCGCTCTTAATAATTGGACCTAGCGTTGGATCCATAGCAGCGATGTTAAACCACTTGTAAGCTTGTACATAATCCTGTGGCGCTCCATTCCCCTGTTCAAAACATTTGCCTAGAGACCACATTGCCGAACGATCACCTTGCATAGCGGCGCGGAGATACCATTTCGCGGCTTCTTCGGCATCCTGACTCACCCCATTTCCCTGTTCGTAGCGGGTACCGAGGGAATCTTGAGCCGATGCATTCCCTTGTTCTGCAGCCCTCCGATACCATTTCACCGCCTCCTCAGGATCCTTTGCAACTCCTTTACCCCGTTCGTAGTCGAATGCCAATGCGGCTTGAAAAAAGGCATCTCCCTTGAGGGCAAGTTCCTTGTCGTGTTCAAATTCCTTTCGATCATCGCTGACCAAATCGATATCAACCTTCGCTTTCGCATTGGGCGCTTCTTTGTTTAATAGCCTCTCCGCTTCCTGTATCTGTTCCGGCTTCATTTTTGATTTGAGGATGTTCAAACTGAGTCTGGCGACCGAAGATTGACTGGGTGGTGGGGGCCCTTTGCTACCGTCAGGGAGCGTGATGACATTTGTGTCGTCGGGCTGTGCAGCGGCTAGATAATACCATTTATATGCTTGCACATAGTCTTTGCTCACACCGTCCGCCATCTCATACGCACTGCCCAGCTGTAATTGTGCCAAGGGGTCGCCTGCTTGCGCTGCAGCTTTAAGGCTATCCAATGCATTGGTGCCGGTTAGGGATTGTGCGTATAGATTAACGACGGTTAAGGCTAGGAGCCACATTATCATCCAACGAGAACAATGTATTTTCATCGTCTGATGCTATTTGAAGGTCGAAAACTGACACGTTGGACCTTTAAAATCCAGGATGTTTTGGCCGAATTCTGTCACCCCGAAATCAATGTTGCATCATAAAGACCGCCACACGATGTTCCCTTATCGGGCAAGACAATAGCGCGAACAAGAATTTAGAATATGACAACAAACAACCGCAACACTCATCCTCACTTGCTATTATTCCGCGTGGCGGAACTGCAAAAGGATTGCCACATCTACGATTCCATTGCGGAGAGGATTGCAAAAGAAGTTCCTTCGGCTTGGCGGGTTTCCCAGAATGCTTTTCTCATCCCGAGCAATGTTGAGTTTAACGAAGCAGAAATGACCTTTTCGGGCTTATTGCCAAAGGGCGCACAGTATTTGAATTTACAGATCTGCCCGCCGGTTTTTGCGCATTGCGACTCGGAAACGCAGAAATACTTGAGTCGACTTCAACTCGATCCTTATTGCACACAGTCTGAAAGCAATTAGAGAACTGCTGGAGTTGGATCTCCACCACATTTAATAATCGGAAGTGGCCTATCGCTCCCGATTGTATCGCGGCTGGGCGTATTGGCGTAGGGTTGCGGCCCGGAATGCGTGCCTTTCTTGCGCGGTGGCATCGGGCCAAAGGTGTCGTTTGACATCCCGCCTGCCTCCTTGCCAACATCTCGGCCATGCCCGCCGCGGCCATAGACCAATGTTTACTCACTCGCGCAGTGCTGATTGTGTGGCGGCTGGGGAAAAGGCTTTGCCTGGCCGCAGCCTGGACCCCGGTGCTGTTGTTGGCACTTTTCTTTTCCATCGCCGTTTCCGGAGCGCAGCCCAAGGATGCGCCCGATCCGGTTGCTCCCAATCCTTTGCTGTTGCATTCCCGCTGGCCGGCGCACTGGATCGCGCCCGCCGACGCCTCCCTTTTCGAATATGGCGTCTTCCTGTTCCGCAAGCATTTTCAGCTCCCGACGGCGCCGCCGAAGTTCATCGTGCATATCTCGGCTGACAATCGCTACCGGCTTTTCGTCAACGGCAACCCGGTCTGCTTCGGCCCGCAGCGGGGCGAGCCGATGTGCTGGCATTTCGATTCGATTGATCTCGCGCCGTATTTGCGCGCCGGGGACAACGTGCTGGCGGTGCAGGTCTGGAACTACGGCCATGAGCGGCCTTATGCGCTCATGAGCGTGCGGACGGGTTTGATTGTGCAGGGCGATGGACCGCTCGAACAGAGCGTGAATACCGGCGACGGCTGGCGCGTTTTAAGGGATGCCGGGTATTCGCCCGTCATACCCGACTACGCCCGGCTGCGCACGTTCATCGTCGTCGGACCCGGCGATCAGATTGACGCCGCGCAGCATCCCTGGGGCTGGGAACAGGCGACGTTCGACGACTCCGCCTGGCCGCAACCGCGCGAGTTGGACCCGGGCATGCCGGTCGGATTCGGCACGGGCATCGTCCGGTGGTTGAGCCCCCGCACCATTCCGTTCATGGCGGAAGCACCCCAGCGCTTTGCTGCCGTGCGCGGCGGCGCCGGGCCGAAACCGGCCGGGGAATTTCTTTCCGGCCATGCGCCGTGGAGCGTGCCACCGCATACGAATGCCCTGATGCTGCTTGACCAGGGTTACGAGACGGACGCGTTTCCCGAACTCGTCGTCAGCGGCGGGCAGGACGCAACGGTGACGCTCGCTTACGCCGAGGCGCTGGTGGACTCCGAGGGCCGCAAGGGCAATCGCAACGAGATTAACGGGCGACACCTCATCGGCGTCGAAGATCATTTCCGGCCTGACGGCGGCGGGCAGCGGATATTTACCACGCTCGATTTCCGGTGTTTCCGGTACGTTGAACTCCGGGTTGAAACCGGCGCGGAGCCGCTGACGGTCGAGGATCTTCGCAGCCGGGCGACCGGATATCCGTTCGTTGAACGCGGCGCGTTCAGCTCCGACGACCCATCGCTGACCCGCATCTGGGAGGTCGGCTGGCGGACGGCCCGACTGTGCGCTTTCGAAACTTACATGGACTGTCCGTATTACGAGCGTCTCCAGTACGTCGGCGACACCCGGATCCAGGCGCTTATATCGCTTTATGTTTCCGGCGACAACCGGCTCATGCACAACGCGATCACGACTTTTGATCGCTCACGCATCCCCGAGGGGCTGACCCAGAGTCGCTACCCGACGCTCAGCGCGCAAATCATCAGCCCTTTCTCCCTGTTCTGGATCGGGATGGTGCACGACTACTGGCGGCTGCGTGATGATCCGGCGTTCATTGCGGCGCGATTGCACGGCATCGAGGACGTGCTCGCTTGGTTTGAAGAACGCCTTGACGCACAGACCGGCTTGCTCGGGCCTTTGCCGTACTGGTCCTTTGTGGACTGGCCCGACGCCTGGCCGTGGGACAATGCCACGAGCACCGGGGGCGTGCCGCCGGGCGCGCAGGAGGGCGGGTCCGCCATCGTGACGCTCCAGTACGCGATGGCGCTCGACCAGGCGGCGGAACTGTTCCGCGCTTATGGCCGAACAGCGCAAGCGAAGCACTACGCCAGGATGGCGGATAATTTGCGGAAAGCCGCGTTAAAGCGGTGCTGGGACGCAAACCGGCGCCTGCTGGCCGACAGCCCCGCCAAGACCAGTTTCAGCCAGCATGTCAATGCCCTCGCCGTGTTGTCGGGCGCAGTCCGCGGCGAGCAGGCGCGCGACCTGATTTCCCGGACGCTTGCCGACCGGAGCTTGGTGCCTTGCACGCTCTATTTTCGGTTTTATCTGCTGCAGGCGCTCAAGACCGCGGGATTGGGCGACCATTACCTGGAACAACTCGGACCGTGGCGCGATATGCTCGACCTGGGGCTGACCACCTTCGCCGAACGGCCGGAACCGACGCGCAGTGACTGCCACGCCTGGAGCGCATCGCCGGTTTATGAATTCCTCGCGACGGTCTGCGGCGTCGAGCCGGGCAGCCCGGGTTTCAAGACCGTCCGCATCGAACCCCACCCCGGTCGGCTCAGCCACCTCAGCGGCACCGTGCCGCATCCGGCAGGCCCGATTCGACTGGAACTGACGCGGGCGGCGGAGGATTGGCAGGCGCGGGTGGATCTTCCCGGTACACTAACCGGCAAGTTCGTCTGGCATGGACGCACCATCCCGCTGCATCCCGGGCTTCAGGAGTTCAAACTGCCGGCCTCCTGACGTGACCGCCCGGCGCTGAATCGCCAGCAAACTCTTCCCGGCGAAGATGGCTGCCAACCAATTGACTCAGCGGCGGTTGATAAACTCCCGCTGCGAGTACTTTTGCCGGGCCAAAACTTCCGCCTGTTCGCGCAAGGCCGGGTCGGGCGTGAATTCCGACCAGGCAATTCCCAACTCAACGCGCCCCACGTCGCGCATCGCCCGCTGCCAATCGGCCCGCGCCAAAGATGGCAGCGGCGATTGCACCGAACCTTGAATCAACAGCCCAAGCCGGTTCCGGCGCTGGGCCGCGCCGGCGATTTTTTTGCCCCGCCAGAGCAGGTCGCTTTTTTCATGGCCGAAGAAACAGCCTTTGGCCGAGTGCGGAATGCGGAGTGCAGAATGCGGAGTCTGGGCGAGTTCGGTGGCGATCTGTAATCGCGCGAAGGCGCGTTGAATCCATTCGTGGACACGGCGGTAACTGTCTTGGGCCTTGAGCGCAGACCACTCGTGGTTCGGAGGAAAAATCAGACTGTACGTCCAGTCGGCGTCATGGGGCACGATGCCTCCGCCCGTGGGCCGGCGGATGAGCGGGCGCAACCGTGTGGCGTTTTCGACCTCGGCAAGCTTCTGGAAGTAGCCGAATGTGGCCGCCGGTTCCGCCCAGCCGTAGAACCGCAGCACCGGCCGGCCCAGACGCGACGCGGCTTCCAGCAGCGCCGCGTCCAACGCCATGTTGAAAGCGGGAGAGCAGGAGCCGGAGTTGAGCAAGAGCCAATTCATTGAGGCACAGATTTACACAGATGGACGCAGATGAAAACGAATTCCCCTCATCCCGGCCTTCTCCGTGTTTGGCGGAGAGAACGTGCCCGAAGGCCGAATGAGGGGTCTTCAAAAATCCATGTCCCATCTGTGTTTCATCTGTGGCTAAATTTTCCCCACACCGATTTGCGGGCACAGTTTCTGGATTTCGCAGTTGGCACAATCAGGGTTGCGCGCGGCGCAGCGGCGCCGGCCATGCCAGATAAGCCAGTGACTGAACAGCGTCCACTGTTTCTGCGGCACCAATGCCATCAAATCCTGCTCGATTTTCTCCGGCGTTTTTTGCCGGGTCAAACCGAGCCGCTGCGATAACCGCGCCACGTGCGTATCCACCACCACGCCGGCATTGATGCCAAAGGCGTTGCCCAAAACGACGTTGGCCGTCTTGCGCCCGACGCCATCCAGATGCGTCAATGCCTCCATCGTCTGGGGTACCTTGCCGGCATGCTGTTCGACGAGTTTGCGGCAGCAGGCTTGGATGTTCTTCGCCTTGTTCCGGAAAAAGCCGGTGGTCCGGATGGCCTGCTCCAGTTCGACGGGCGGCGCGTTGGCATAATCCGCCGCCGACCGGTATTTTTTGAACAGCTCCTGCGTCACCAGATTGACCCGCTTGTCGGTGCATTGCGCGGACAGGATGGTGGCGACGAGCAACTCAAGCGGATCGGCGTGATGCAATTCGCAGTGCGCTTCGGGATGCGCCCGGTCAAGTGCGGCGATGATTTTTTTCAGGCGGGCAATCCTGGTTCTAGTACTCTCGCGCGGCATGGCGGGAGGCATCGTTGGCGAGGCGCGGCCAAAAGAAAAGCCCGGACTTGACGTCCGGGCTGTGTAACCGTGTTAAGGACGGTGATTTATTGGGTCGGCGGCGGCGCCGGAGCGGGTGCCGGTGCCGGAGCCGGTGTAGCCGGGGTGACTGCCTCGGCGACGGGTTTCTTTTTCTCGATGCCCATCCGGCCCCCGGTCCATTGATAAATGAACCCGAGGTTGTTGAGGATCACGTAGGCGATGTAGAGCACCAGCACCAGGACGATGATCTTCGGCCACGGACTTTTTTTCTCGGCGAAGCGATCGGTGAGATCGCGTTCCGAGCCGGGCGGCAGCTTGGCGATGCCGGTGAGCGACGTGCCGAAGGGCACGTTGACCTTGGCCTTGGCGTTCACGGCCCAGCCGTTGGCGTCGAGAATCGGCCCCAGATTACGTTTCCGCAGCTTGATGTAGGCCAGAATCAGCGAAGGCCCGGAGATGACCAGGATGACGCCGATGATCAGACCGACGATCGCGAGCGGGCCAAAGGAAGCGACTTTGACCACACCCGTGGCGATCGCCGCCACAAAGGTGCCGATGGCGCCAAAGGCGACGCCCAAGGCCGCCACCGTGCCCACGTCAATCTTCTTCGGCTCGGCCGGCTTGGCCTTGTCTGCGGTCGCCGTCGCCGCGGCTGCCTGGGCAACTTTGGCGTCGGAGGCCGCTTCGGCAGCCGCCGCGCGTTTGGAGATCATCTCTTCGATCATCCGCACCAGTTTTTTGTAGGGCAGCCAGAAGGCCTGCCGCAGGCTGATCGGGTTGGAGACGATTTTGGTGATCGTGGCGTCGTAATCTTTCCCTTTGCGGTCGTAGAAAATCCCGTTGCGGCCCACCATCAGGTTGTCGTCGTCGCCCTGCGAAAAGACGGCGACGATGCTCATTTTTTCGCCGGTGCCTTTGCGGTAACAATCGCAGTAGGCCAGGTAGGCCCCGGCCAGGCCGGCCATCGCCGCGTGTTTGCCGGCGTCTTCGACCGGCAGGCAGAGGTTGCACGAGCGCTGGTCGAGATACAGCGTGCCGCACTGGAAAATGGCGGGGTCGCCCGCATCGTACAGGTCCTTGAAGTTGACAAAGTTGATGCAGAGCAGGTACAGGTCGCGGACGAAGCGGACCAGTTTCTCCACATTGGCAATGGACGTGGCTTCGGGTTCGAGCGCCTTGTCCTTGGCGATGAGCGCGTTGACGTTGTCCTTGGCCTTGCCGCCGAGGATTTCGCGGACGCGTTTGATCGTGAGTTTCTCCACCATCGCGCCGGTCTTGCTGGCGTTCCAACAGTCGAACGGGCCGAGTTTGGCCTGCAGCGCCGTCCAGTCGGTTTCAGTCAATTCGACTTTGTCCCCGAGCAACGGTTTCACGGCGTTGGCGGACAGCGCGGCCACGGCCGCGGCATGGGCGGGATTGACGGCGCCCTTGAGCGGCAGTGGTTTGTTGGCCGCGATAGGCGCGAGCGGGAACCCGGCGATTTCACCGGCGTTGATGCTCAGGTCTTTGCCCGTGATGGCGAGATATTCATCCTCTTTGCGATTGAGCATCGCAACGGCGCGGGGGTCGAAAGCGGCGAGACGGCAGCGGCCGAAATAATCGTCCACTTTGGCCTTGATGGCCTTGACGGCGGCGCTGGCAGCAGCGGTCCCGTCGCCGGCCGGCAAAATGTTTTTGGCATCGGCCTCGGCCTGTTTCATCCAGCCGTCGAACGCAGCGCACTCGGCAAAGAAGGCGTCGGCCTTGGCCTGGTCAATGCCCGGCTTGCCCGAGCGGTCGGGCACGGTGCCCAGGCAGGCGGCGATGTCGGCGACGACGGCCCGGGTGGCATCGTCGGCGGCGGATTCGGGAATGATGATGCCATCGCCATTGAAGGTGGTGTTGGCGAAAACTTTATTGGCGTCGGACGCGTCCTCCAGCGAGATGGCGTCGGCGTCTTTCTTCCCCAGATTGACGAGAATCTGTTTGGCCGAAGCCAGAATCTGCTGGTCGCCGATGGCCGCGAGCGGCAGCGGGTCGCCGGCCTGCACCAGCGTGTCGGGATTCTTGAGCATCGAGCCGGCCCATTTGACGGCGGCGATAAGCTCGGGCGCGCGAATGCGTCCGTCCTTGTCGGTGTCAATCAGGGCGGCGGTTTTGGGATCGAACTCGAGGCCGGTGATGGGGCAGGCCAGCGCGACCCACAGTTTCTGGTCGAGCTGATCCAGGTGCATCAGGTCGGCACCAGTTTCGAGTTTGACCTGGTCGAAGCCGCCGGCGCGGAAGAACCGCCAGCGATAGGAGGAGATCGCGGTAGTTTGCATAGGTATCCTTAATCGGTTTTTGATTTAAACGTCGGCCACAGCTACCGGGGGGGCATTCGCGACCCAAGCCCACCCGCTACCGGGCGCCAACCCGGCGGCCGCGGCTCACAGGTGGCGGATTGCAGCCGGCCCTAGCTACGGCAAGCCGGGAGCACTCCCTAGAATTTATAAGCAATGGCCGTCACCCAGGTGACGTCGTTTCGTTTTTTCCCTGCCGCCGGCTCTTTGTTGAACGAATCAGTGACATAACTGCGCAAGGAAAGCTTTTTATCTTTGGACATGTCGGCTTCAATGCCCAGTTCGCCGTTCACATAGTAATTGTCGAACTTGTCCACCTGGGGAAGCCACTCGGCGGATTCCCAGAGGCGGGCGCGGTCACTCAGCGCCTGATGAAATTTCTCGCCGACGCGCAGGGTGGCGAAATCCGAGGTGTCGGCGCCCTGTTTTTGCCAGACATATCCCGGGCCGACTTCCAGACTGAGGTCGGTGTTGGTGTTCTTGATGAAGTAGTAACCGGCACCGCCGCCCAGCGATACCCGGTAGCGGATGGCCGCCACATCGTCGTGGCGGGCTTCCACGCGGGCATAACCGTAGAAACGATCGGTGAACAGCAGGTTGTACTGCGTGAAACCATGCACCAAATTCGCCGTCGTCGTCGTTTCGGTCTGACCCGAGGTCTTGGACTGGCCATAGGCGGCATCCGCGCCCGCGCTCCATTCGTTCGCATCCGTTTTCCGGTCCACATCCGCCGTAGCCGTGGCGAGCGTGGTCTGGCTGTTACCGCCGGTTACGGTCGCCCCCACGGCGGCGCTGCCTTTCCAGACCGCCTTCGGTTTGGGCGGGGGGGCATTGGTGAGCGCCGGCGTGGCCGGGGCAGGTGCACTGGCCTGGTTTTGAGCGTGAAGCGAGAATACACCCGCCAAACCCACCAGGTTCAAGATGAAGCGGCGAAACAATTTCCCGGTTTTCATTGGTCGCTTGAGTTGGTTCAAAGGTTTGTATCTGCCATCGCTTGAGCAGCCAGCAAGACCGGCTTACTTGCCCAACAAACCGCCGACGCTGTTGACGGCATTGGAAACCGACTGGCTCGACATGAGCTTCTGGATTTCGGCCTTCAAATCATCCACCAACTTCTGTTGCTCGGCAGACAATTTCATGTTGCTGAGTTGATTGATGATGTTCATGGCGTCTTGATACTGCTTCGCGTCCACCAGGCTTTTCGCCTTTTCAATCAAGGCCTGGGCCTGGGCCATGACGCTGTCTTCCGCCTGGGTGGCGGCGGTGGTCGTCTACCCCAGGGTCAAGGCGGTGGGGGGCGCGGGCACGGCGGCCGCCGGTTGGGCCGGAGCCGGAGAGGCGGCTGGGGCATTGGTGGCCGCCGGCGCCTCCGCCGGAGCGGTGGCGGGAGTGCTTGCGACCGGTTGTGCCTCACTCGTCGTCGCGGTGACGGGTTTTGAGGTTTCGGATGGCGCTGGCGCCTTGGTTTCGCTCTTGCTGCACCCGCTGAGCGCGATTACCAACGCCGCAGCGACCAAACCTGTACTGATGGTACTGACTTTCATATTCTTTCCTTTCTTGGTTTTGGTTGGTTTTATGTTTTTAAATTTTCCGGGCTTCGTTCTCTCGTTGCTGGCACCGACAATCCGTCCCAACAGGTTGATCTTCGCTGGTGAAACGGTATCTGCCTCTACGGGCAAACCGCGCCGTCATCAATGAGACGCAAACAGGCGTCTCCCCTTTTAAAAGACTTGCTCGCCGCTGTCAAGCCCGGAGGATCGACGGTAGTGGGCTACTTTGGCGGGGCGCGGCTGTGCGCGAAGCGTCAGCCGCAGCGCTGCGGCTGGTCGGTGACACAGCCGCGCTCCTTGAAATCGGCGAAATAGCCCGCTACCGGATCGACGGGAACGGGTCCGAACCGGATCAGACCAATTCGGGCTCTTCGATTTGTTTTGGTGGCGGGGTCAACGGCGTGCCGTCCGCCGCTTCCGGATATTCAAAGATTTTGCCCTCGTAATTGCGCAGCACCACGCGGTCGGCGTTGTGGCTCAAGACGTAATCCGGATTGAGCGGCACCTTGCCGCCGCCGCCGGGGGCATCAATGACATATTGGGGCGCAGCGTAACCGGTCGTGTGGCCGCGCAGTTGCGTCATGATTTCCAGTCCGCGACGGACGCTGGCGCGCAGGTGGGCCGAGCCGGAAATCAAATCGCATTGGTAGAGGTAGTACGGCCTCACGCGGCAGAGGAGCAGTTTCTGGACGTGCGCCTTCATGATCACGGCATCGTCGTTGACGTGTTTGAGCAGCACCGACTGGTTGCCGAGCGGGATCCCGGCATCGGCGAGGCGTCCGAGCGCGTCACGCACTTCGGTGGTCAATTCGCGCGGATGGTTCGAGTGAATGCTCAGGAAGAAGGGATGGAACCGCTTTAGCGTGGCGCATAACTCGGGCGTGATGCGCTGCGGCAGGAAGGTCGGGATGCGCGAGCCGATTCGCAAAAACTCTACGTGCGGAATGCCCCGCAGCCGGCCCAAAAGCTCCGCGAGCTTTTCGTCGCTCAACAACAGGGGATCGCCGCCGCTCAAGAGCACGTCCCGCACCTCGGGATGTTGCGCGATGTACGCAACCTGCCGGTCAAAGTCCGGGTGAAAATCATAACCGCTGGCATTGCTGACCAGCCGCGAGCGCGTGCAGTACCGGCAATAAGCGGCGCAACGGTCGGTAACCAGGAACAGCACCCGGTCGGGATACCGGTGGACGAGACCCGGCACGGGCGAGTGCGAGTCCTCGCCGCACGGGTCACTCATCTCCCACGGCGCCGTGTGCGTCTCCTCGATGCGCGGGACAACCTGCCGGCGGATGGGACAGTGCTCGTCCAGCGGGTCAATCAAATTGAAGAAGTAGGGCGTGATGGCCAGGGCCAGTCGGTGATTTGCCAGTTTGGCCCCGGCAAATTCCTCCGGGGTGAGTGTGGGCATCAGCCGCTGCAGTTGTTCCGGAGTGGTGATGCGATGCTTGAGCTGCCAGCGCCAGTCATTCCAGTCGGCGTCGGATACGTCGCGCCAGAAGCCCCGGCCGGCGGAACGGAATACCTTCAAGGAACGAAGCCGGTGATCCGATGGCGGCTCCTCGCCGCCGCCCGTTAATTGATCATCCTTCATTTTTTCAATCGGAACTATAAGTTGGAATGGCGCCTTGTCAAGTGAGCCGCCGGGAGCGTTTTCCCATTCAATTGCAATTGGTTATCACGGAGATGCCCCGGACCTTTTCAGGCTTGATTCCACGTCACGGCGTTGCGCGTCCAGAGCGTCCAATTTTTTGAGGGTGCCGGCCAGGGTTGGCGCCGGCGGAACCGGCGGCGGGTGCTTGCCGAGCGGTGGCGCCGGCCGGGCGCGCTGACCCGGCTCAAGATAATCAGCCAGAGCCCGGCGATAGCCGTCGGTCAAGGCGGCATAGACCGGGGCCATCCGCAGCTGCGCCAGTTCGAGGTCGCGCAGCTTCGGCTGAAGAATGGCAGCCTGTTCCGGCGGATCGAAGTTGCGAAGAACGGCTTGAAGCGAAATCTCCGCATGCGCCGGCAGGGCATTTGATTTTGTCCGCCACTCGACGGCCACGCGCAGGATTTCGTCCAGCGTATCCCGGCTGACCGCCGGGGTCCAGGCCGGGCCGGGATCGTGTGCGGCGAAGCTCACCACTTGCACGGCCCACCACTTTTCCACATCCAGCGGCCGGGGAAATTCAGCCCGGTACACAGATTGGAATGCCGTCTGCCAGTTGTAATATTCCGACAAGGCTGCGATGAAGCCGCGCAGGTGCGCCGGACCATCCTTCAGGTCCAGCAGGCATCGGACAAACAACTGGGCGCTGGCGCGATACACGCCACCGTCCGCGCCGGTCAGTTGGGCCTCAACCGGCCAACTCAACTGGCCAACCGTCAACGGGGATTGGCCCTGCAAGACCCGTCGCGCCCAAGCCAGCGAATCCAGTCCCTGGACGGTCGCTTGCAGGCGGCTGCCCGGCTGGCCGTTCACCATGCGGGCTGGCGAAGACAGAATGATCTTCGCCCCCTCGACGGCAATCAATTCTTCGGACAGGCCATCGGTAAGCCAGGCGGGAATTTCGGCCGCACGCGCCTGAGGGTCGCGATTGGCGGCTTGCAGCAGCAGCGCTCCGGTGAGGGCGCGGACAAACCGCGTGCGCGGCAAAACGTCCGGTAGCTCGATCTGATAATCCCAGCCATCGGCGGCGTGGCGGGAGGCGATGGTGACCGTCTCGTTGGTGGATCGGGCCGGGTGTAAAACGAGATACACCTTCGCGCGCGGCGGGGCGACAGGCAGTCCCCGAAATTCCGGATTCAGGGTGCGGTGAAACGCTTCGCGGATGCGCTCGGCGGAAACGGCCAGCAACGCCGGTTCCAGGCACACGAACTCGGCGTTGGTGGCCACGGCGGGGGTGGCCGCCAGCCGGGAACGGCCTGCGCCGGTAATGATGAATTGGCCAGAGACGCTGCGGGTGGCGTGGGGAGCTGAAAACGGAACCTGGGCCGTCACTCGGCTGCAAACCGCACCCAGCAAGATGGCGGCGCACCCGAACTGGCGCAGGCGGCACACGGGCAACATGATCAAGTCTTGGCGGGCGGCTTAACGGATTTGCTTTCCGGTTTGCCCGCGGATTTGCTGCCGGCGCCAGCGGACGGGGCGGGAGCGGCATCCTTCTGGGCGGCTTGTTTATATCCCTCGCTGCGGTAATCGGTGATGTAAAAACCGCTGCCCTTGAAGAGCAACCCGGCCCCCGCGCTGATTTTGCGTTTCACGCGGCCGCGCCCCCAGGGCTGGCGCGGACAGGAGCCCGGCGGGCAACGCTTGAGCGGCGGGGCCGAGATGGACTGGAAGGTCTCAAATTCGAACCCGCATTTTTCACAGATGTATTCGTAAGTCGGCATGATGGCTCGTGGGTGAGGGTTTCCGGCGCGGACCCCGGGAAGCGCTCTGTCAAGGCGAGGGCGAATTGACCGCTGGCGGCGGCGCGTTGCTCGTCCCGGGCAAAACGCGGATGGCCCCGTCGGAGCTGACTTCGACGCTCAAATCGTAACGGGGCGGCCGGGTGGGAACGGGGGCCGTGCGCTGCACCATCATTTGTCCGCCGCGCTGTTGTGAGCCGGGATCGGTGCCCGCTTGCATCCATTGCAGGCGGCGGGAAACGAACGCTGCTTCCTTCAATTTTTTTACCTGGGTGCGGACGGCCGTCAGGCTGTTGAATTTACCTTCCAATTCGGCCCGGGCCGCCGTCTGCCGCTGTAATTCCTTTTCCAGAAACGAGTTGTTGGTTTCGGAATCCGCAAGCTGTTGCCGGGTATCAGCAATTTGTTCATTGAGGCTGGCGATGGCGCTGGACAACGCGGCGGCCCGCTGGTCCAGAACCTGGTTCTGGGTGGTCAAGCCGACGACCCGCTGGTTGAGGTTGGTGATCTGGTCTTGGGCCTCCTGGAGCGTCGTCCGGGCGGCGGCCAAGCTGCTTGAGGTCTCGGTGAATTGGTTGCTGAAAGTCAGCGTTTCCTGCCGGCTGGCGGCCAGATCGTTGGTCAGCCGGAGATTGACCTGGCCCATTTCGTCCAGACTCGCCCGGGCGGTCACCAATTGATTGGAAAAATCGAGGATGGCGTCGGTGTCCTTTTTAAATCGCTCATCGGCCGCCTTTCTCATCGCAAACAAGGCAACCAACATTCCGCCACTGGCCAAGGCCAGAATGACGATTCCCAAAGTTGTCCTCATAACGCCTCCAACATGGCGTGGCCACCCATGTTTGGCAAGCGGGCTTCACAGCGGGGAGTGTCCTGATTTCGCTGTTGTCGCGTCGAGCCGCGGGCTCGACCGTTGAGCCGGAAGCTCAACGCGACACAGATTTGGACACTCCCTTGTGGCGGCGTCACTTCTCCGGCGCTGCGGCCGGCAGATTGGTGGCGGCGGCCGCGCTTATGGCGGCCATCACCGCTTTCAAATCCGGGTCCACAATTTCAATGTCAGCGGCCGCTTTCAGCTTTTCGAGGTATGCCGGAGCCAGTTTTTCGATCTTTTGCTGGGTCAGCACGTCCTTCACCCGATCCGCGATGGTTACCTCCGTACCCGGCACTTTGTCGGACAGCGTGAGTTTTTTCGCGGGAGATTTATCGATCAGCTTGATGATATGGTAGCCGTACGTGCTGGTGACGATGTCACTGACCTGATTGTTGGTCAGGGAAAAGGCCGCCGCCTCAAATTCCGGCACCATCTGGCCGCGCGGGAATTCCGGCAATTCCCCGCCGTTTTCCTTCGTCACGGAGTCCTCGGAATATTGTTTGGCCAAGGCGGCAAAATCCGCGCCGCCGCGGATACGCTTGAGCAGGTCGTCCGCCTGTTTGCGTTTGGCTTTTTGCTGGTCATCCGACAATGGGGTCCGGGTGACGGGGTCTATCGTCATCAATAAAATGTGACGGGCGTGAACCATCTCCGGCCGTTCGAAATCCGCCGGGTTATCATCATAAAACTTCTTCACATCGGCGTCCGTTATGTTGACATTCAGTTCCCGCGTCAACACCGTCTGGGCGGTGCTTTCCTGGGTGATCCGCGAACGCAGTCCGGCCATGGTCATTCCCGCAGCCTTGAGCTGCCGTTCGAGCAATTCCGGAGAGTCCGCTTTGGCCAGGAGATTGCTCAGCTGCAAATCGGCCTTTTGGGCGCCGGCGGTTTTATCCGCCGGGGTGGCTTTCTGCAGGAGCAGTTGAATCTGGATGAGGCGGTTGAGCAACTGCCCTTCCAGTTGGGTGACTTGCGCTGGCGGGATGGCCCGACCGGAGGCGGCGGCGCTGGACTTGAAGCCTGTCACCACCGTGTCGAGTTCGCTTTGTTTGATTTCAAAGCCCTTGCCCTTGGCAATCACGGGATCGCCAAACAGGGCAGTCATCGCATCGGCGGGTTTGGCGGCCGGCGCCGGCGCATTGGTGGCCGGGGCGCTGGCCGAGGCGGCGCGGGCGGAGGGGGCCGCGAGCAGGGCGACGGCCCAACCGACGGCTAAAACGGATTTCATTTGGGATTTCATAGTTATGCTTTCAATTGGGTCACGGTTATAATTGCACCACCTTGACGTTGCTGATGTCGGAGTCTTTCTGGAGTTCCTCGAGCACTGCGGGCGGCGGGACGCTGTCGAGATTCAAAACGCTCAGAGCCAGCCCGCCCGCCGTGTCGCGGGTGAGGCTCATGTTGGCGATATTCACCTTGTGCTTGCCGAGCAGGGTGCCGAGATGGCCGACAATGCCCGGCCGGTCCTTGTTGTTCAGCAGCAGCAGGATGCCGCTGACGGGGATTTCGACGGGCGTGCTGAACAGCCTCACGATGCGCGGATTGTTCGGCGAACCGAAGAAGGTTCCGCCGGCCGAAACCAGTTTCTTCCCGTTGCTGAAGGCCTGCACGTGCAGCCATTCATTGAAGGTGACCGGCTCATCGGACCGCTTTTCCTCGACGGTAATGCCGATGCTGGCGGCGGCAGAGCGGACATTGACGTTGTTGACGTCCTTAAGATTGCTGCCCGACAGGAAACCGCGCAGAATGGCGCGCGTGACGGGGTCGGTGTTTGGCAGTTTCTGCGCATGGCCGCCGTAAGTGATGTACAAGCGGTCGGCCGTCGCCGGCGTGAGCTGAGCCAACAATTTGCCCAACGCCTCGCCCAGCGGCAAATACGGCTTCACCTGCTCGTAGGTCTTGGCGTCCAGGTACGGCAGGTTCACCGCGTTGCGGACTTCGCCGGTAAGCAGGTAGCCGGCGATGACTTCGGCAACCTCAATGCCGCATTTCTCCTGTGCCTCTTCCGTGCTGGCGCCCAGGTGCGGCGTTAAAATCAGATTCGGTTGCTGGCGGTAAGGATGATCTGCGGGCAACGGTTCAACGGCATAGACATCCAGGGCGGCGCCCGCCACCTTGCCGGAAGCCAGGGCGGCAATAAGGTCGCTTTCGACGATGATTTCGCCCCGGGCGCAATTCACGATTTTCACGCCGGGTTTCATTTTGGCAAACGCGGCGGCGTTCAACATGTGCCTGGTTTCCGGCGTGACCGGCATGTGGACGGTGATGAAATCCGCCGCGAGATAGACGTCGTCCAAACCGGCGGCGAATTCCGCGCCGATCGCCTGGGCCCGGTCCTCCGTCAGGTAGGGGTCGTAGGCGATGACGCGCATGCCGAAGGCGACGGCGCGCTTGGCGACCTCGGTGCCGATGCGGCCCATGCCGAGCACGCCGAGGGTCTTGCCCATCAGTTCGACACCCGCGAACAATTTGCGGTCCCATTTGCCGGCAACCATCGAGGCATGCGCCTGAGGCACTTTGCGGGCGAGCGACAGCAGCATGGCAAAGCTCAATTCGGCGGTCGTCACCGTGTTGCCGCCCGGGGTGTTCATCACCACGGTGCCGTGCTGCGTGGCCGCCTCAATGTCCACATTGTCCACTCCCACACCGGCGCGGCCCACAACCCGCAATTTGGGGGCTGCCTCGATGACCTTGCGGGTCACCTTGGTTTCGGAGCGGACGACCAGGGCCTCGGCGTCGGCGACGACGGGCAGCAATTCCGGTTCCGGCAGTCGCTTGGGCAGCACAACCACCTGAAATTCCGGGCGCTGCTGCAGCAAGGCGATTCCCTTGGGGGATACCGGGTCACAAACGACGATTTTCATATTGCTAAAGGGAAATGAGTCTAGGCGATGGGCGCCGGCAGGTCAAACAGGGAAATGAATGAATCCGGCCCAAGGCGGACTTCGTTTAACGTGCGAATCCTTCCGCCATGGCCACGGCCTTGAGCATGGCCCTAGCTTTGTTGACGGTTTCCTGGAATTCGCCTTCGGGCGTGGAATCGTTCACCCAGCCGCCGCCGGCTTGCACGTAGGCCTGGCCGTCCTTCAGCAGCGCCGTGCGGATCGTGATGCAGGTGTCGAGGTTGCCGTTGAAGGAAAAATAGCCGACGCACCCCGCATACGGCCCGCGCGTGGTCTGTTCCAGTTCCGAGATAATTTGCATGGCGCGGATTTTGGGCGCCCCGCTCACCGTGCCGGCTGGAAACGTCGCCCGCATCAGATCGTAAAGCGTCTTGCTGGCGGACAATTTGCCTTCGACCTGCGACACGATGTGCATGACGTGGCTGTAGCGTTCGATGATCATCAGGTCGTTCACCTGCACACTGCCGAACTCGCACACGCGACCGATGTCGTTGCGGGCTAGATCTACCAGCATCACGTGCTCGGCGCGCTCTTTGGGGTCGGCCAGCAGTTCCCGCTCCAACGCGGCGTCTTCCGCGTCAGTTTGGCCCCGCCGCCGGGTACCGGCGATGGGACGGATCTCCACCCGGCCGTCTTCGCAACGCACGTGGATTTCCGGCGAGGCGCCCACGAGCGAAAACCCGTCGAGCTCCAGCAAGAACATATACGGCGACGGGTTGACCGATCGCACGGCGCGATATACATCAATCGGCGGAGCCTGGACGGGTGTGGAAAACCGCTGGGATCCGACCACCTGGATGATGTCCCCGGCGGTGATATATTCCTTGGCCTTGCGGACATTCGCAAAAAACTTCTCTTCCGCCACGTTCGATGCAAACGGGACTGGCGGCACTTCGCCCGGCAGGCTGACAGGGTGATGCTCGCTGGGTTGCTCCAACAGGGAAACGAGCCGCTCGATTTCAGCCACGGCCTCTTCATGGGCCTCGGCCGGGCTGGCGGCACCATCAAGAAAGGCATTAACCAGAACGGTAATGCTCTGCGCCACCCGGTCAAAAATCAGCAGTTGGTCGGCCACTAGGAACACCATCGTGGGAGTCTTCAATTCGTCCCGGGGCGGACGCGGCACGACCGGTTCAACGTCGTGGATGAACTCGTAACCGATGAAGCCGATGGCCCCGCCGGTGAAGCGCGGCAGGCCGGGCAGCAGCACCGCCCGATATTTCTGCATCACGCGTTCGACGAGTGCCAGGCCGTCCGTGATGCCCTGGCCGATTATCGCCGTTTCAATCACCTTCCCATTTTCAATGACCTCCACCCGGTCGCCGGTCTGGCGGATGACGGCGCGCGGGTTGCAGCCGACGAACGAGTAGCGGCCCAAGTGCTCGCCGCCCTCAACGGACTCGAACAAAAAAGACTCGCCCGCCCCGCGGATTTTCCGATAGGCGGAGAGCGGCGTTTCGATGTCAGCCAGCAGGCGGCGGGTCACGGGGATCACGTTGCCCTGCGCGGCCAGTCTTAAAAACTCGTCGGGAGCGGGTGAATACATGGCCTAAAAGATCTTATTCTCCCGGCGAGTTTCCGCAGAGGCCCAAGCCGTTACCGGTTCGGGCGGCATCGGATTCTGCTGATCCAAACGCGGCGGATGGCTGTTCAGGTAACGTTTCTCTTGCGTTTTCAGTTTTTGGGCGGCGCGGTGGATCCGCCAACTGGCCAGCAGGGTGTAAAAGGCCACCGCCACGGCATACGCCACCATGCCCGTGCCGATGCCCAACGGCACCAATCGCAGGGGACTGAAGTAAATCAGCGCTCCACCCACGGCGGCGGTCAGCAGCGTGTTGCCGGCCAGGCACAGCAGATAAAGCGTCACCCGCGTTTCCCGCACCCGCTCGACGTGCCATTCGCGGTAGACCTCCTCGCCGAGCGAATGCATGAGCCACGCGGACTGGAAATTGCGCGCGGCGACCAGGACGCTGGCGGTGGCAACGACAATGGCCGACAGCGGCCAGAGGGCAAGCCCGCCGACGAGCGCAACGTTGAGCAGCAACCCCCAGCGCCAGCCAAGTTTTTTGGCGAAGGGATTGCCCTCGAGCACCAGATTGGGGGTGGCGATCCAAGTGCTGAGAAAATCCATTCCCCGCGCAAAAACCAGCAACAAGAGGTAAAGGCAGTAATCGCGACCGGCGAATGGCACCATGTCATCCATCACTTCTGCTTTCCATAAATCTGCTCCGGCGTCTGGAGCTGGCGTTCCGTAATCCTAAATGACTGGCCGTCCTTTTCCACCGAACGGTAGAAGCAGGACTGGTAACCCTCATGGCAGGCGGCACCGATCTGGTCCACCTGGATCAAAAGCGTGTCCCCGTCGCAATCAAAGGCAATGTCCCGGACGGTCTGGGTGTGACCGCTTTCCTCGCCCTTCATCCAGAACTTCTGGCGCGAGCGACTCCAGAAATGCGTTTTGCCGGTCTCGATGGTTTTTTCGAGCGACGCGCGGTTCATCCATGCCATCATAACCACCCGCCCGGTTTTTTGTTCCTGGATGATGGCCGGAATCAGGCCGTGGGAATCAAATTTGAGTTTGTCGTAAAAGCTCATGGTGCATGCCCATTGTGTCCGGCAAGATAGCAGAAGTAACCGGGCAAACCACGAAAAAGTTTCCGGGCACCGGCCGCCCGGGGCAGCGGATCAATTGGACTAATGGCTTAACCAGACCCGAATTGATTCCCGGCTGACCCCCGCGGATCAGCAACTGAAACGGTGTGCCCCTTCAGCCGCGGGTGGTTGCGGATGGCCGGGGTTTCACTCCTCCTCTCCGGTCGGTGGACGATTATCGTTTTTAGCCGAGCGGTGTAAATCCAGCCATTCCGCGACGTTTTCTTGATTGGTCACTTGATTCCGCAGAAGCGCCAATATCAAATCGTGCGTCAGGACCGTGTTGAAGTCATGCGCGTAAACGATGGGGGCGTCAGCGCCCGGTGCGCGGACGATGAATGGAACCCGTGTGTCGCGCCGCCCGTCGTACAGCGTGGATTCACTCCAAGAATGGTCCGCGCTGACGATCATCCAAGTGTCATGCGCCAGACCGGCCTGTTCCAGAGCGACGCGCAGTTTGCCCAATTCGCGGTCTGCCAATATCAAATTGTTCAAGTAACCCCCAACCTTGGACATCAGAGGCAAAAAGGTGAGGCGGTCCTGGTTTGGCAGATACACTCCCGGCCGGTGCGGGGCCGGCAGGTGCAACAAGGTCAGCCCGAAACTGGCATTGGTGACCACCGCCAGCGACATCTGCAAACTTTCCAGGTGAACCTCGACGAACAGATGGCGAAGCCAAAACGCCTCACCCAGGGAGAACAGTTGCTGCCGCAGGTTGGCGCCCAAGGTGACGGCCCGGCTGGGCTGGAAGGGCGGGTAGGGATACCATTCGCAAAAATTCAGATCCTGACCGAACATTCGCGAGTATGGCACCGCCCAACCCACCACCGCCGTGTTAAATCCCAGCTCGCGCGCTTCCGAGAACACCGAAGGCAGCCCTGTGCACGTGGTCGTCAAACCGGTATCGGCCCAGGTCACGGTCAGATCACAGGTATCGTCGGAAAGAGCGGCCGCGATGCGCCGGCCATAGATCAGCGCCGGCATGGACGGGATGGTGCTGCAATTGGGGGAATAGGCGTTGACAGAGAATAACGATTGGGCTTTCAGCCGGTCGAATTCCGCAAGCTCCACCCCGGCCGGGCGCTGCTCAAACGCCAGGCGATAGTCCATGCAATCAAAGATGATCCACAATACCCGCGGTTGCCCAACGCGCCTTGGCTGGAGCTGGCGAGGCGGAGCCGGCAGTTCCGTGCATTGCTTCAATTGAAGGAGCCCGCAGCTGGTCAGTAGAATTTTTGCCAGCACCAACAGGGCCAGTGGCGAAAAAATGCCGGTCACGATTGCCAGGATGTGCGCTACCCGCTGGTGTTGCCACACCAACAGCGCCAGCAAAACCAAGGAACTCGCTGCCACCACCGGCTGGGTGAAAAATCGGAAGATATCATAATCGGTGATGATCAAGTACTGCATCCGGATAAAATCCAGAGGAAACAGCAGCAGCAAAAAGAAGCAGAGGTGTGCCCCCAGACGAAACCAGCGGTTGGGAAAACGACGCAATGCTTGAATGGCCAGCCAGAGCAACAAGGACAGGCTCGAGATGTTGATTAGCAGGGCGAGGAGGGTGGCCGGGGTCACGAGCAGCTTGTCGTAGAACCGGTGTTGTTCCGACAGCAAATCAAAGCTGACCTTGATGAAGCACAAATTCGCCAACGACAGCGCCACCAGCGCGTCTTTGATCTTTTGCTTGAGCGGCCGGGGCAGCGGGACGGTGCCGTCCTGAGAATCGGAGCCGGCGAGGGAGCCAGGCGTAGCCTTCAACGCGCCGCGCTCCTTCGCTTCAGGCAGTACAACCGGCGGCGCGTGCCCGGCAACGCCAAGGAACGCACAATTTCAAAATACGGCATGCAGGCCTGTTCAAACATTTTTGCGTCCAATGACGCGTGAAGCTGTTCGCGCCCGCGGGTCAAACGGCGGAACATGGCGTCCTGCGGTTCGACCAGTTCAACCACCAGCAGCGAACGGGTCAATTCGTAAGCCAGCCGCAGGATTTCTTCAAGCGGAATCCGCTCGGTCACCAGCAAGTGATGGATCAGCGCCAGCATCAGCACGCCGTCAAACGCGCCGGCGGCGCGGTTCAGAAACGACGGGCATTCGGCGTTCCGCCAGCCGAGCGCGGGACTGGGGCGCGCGAGATTGACGACCAGCGGCAGGATGTCCAGCCTTTGCCCCTGGGCCTGCCGCCAGATGGTGCCGACGCACGCCTCGTCCAAGTCCACCGCCACCACCGCCGCGCCGGCCCGGGCTGCCAGGGCGCTGAAATGTCCCGTGTTCGCTCCCGCATCCAGCACGCGGGCCGGTTTGAACTCGCGCAACGCCTCGGCCACGAACGCCTCCTTGGCGGCAAAGGCCGGATCGGCATAGCGGTGCGTGCTCATGTAATCCGACCAACTCGAACTTTTGCGAGCCGCCGGCCCGAGGCCATCTAGCGTCCGCGCGAGCCGTCGGAAAAGCGAGGCGAGAATAAATTGCGCTTGTTCGGGATCGGCCAGCCGGCGCGGTTGATAAATCCTCTGATCATCGGGGTTGGTCCTACGCGACAGCCAGGTGGGCAGGGAAACCAGCGAGAGCAACCGGGGGGTGAATTTTTCCAACGGCCCGCACCAGCGGTAAACCGCCTCCGGCTCCAACCCATCCCGCCGGGTGGTGAAGACTTCCGCCAGCGGCAACGCCCAGCGCCGATTGGCCAGCAACGGCAGGAGGAAGGTGCGCACAAACTGCGCCTCCGGGAGCCAGAGGGGATCCGCGGGGTGGCGGCGCTCAAAAGACAAGGCATCAATAAAGACCGGATCCGGGCCGCGAAACAATATATTGTGCGGGGTGGCGTCCTTCAATCCGAAGCCTGCGGCGCCGGTGGCCCGGGCTAACTCGAGGGTCAACTGGCCGGCGGCCCACAGCATTTCCGGCGGCCATTCGTGCGGATAACTCGGGAACGCAACGCGCTCATGTTCGTAAACCGCCTCGGCGCCGGGCGCGAAAAAAAAACGATTCAGCTCCGGGATTTCAAGCAACTCAGCAACCTCGCGTTCGGCCAGTCGGCGCGTGGATACGAGTTTTTTATCGGCGATGCACTGGCGGGCAGCGGGGGTTTGCAGGAAGGCTTCAAATTCCGGAACAGTATTCGCGGCCACCCGCCGCAACACGCGCTCACGGAACGTACAACAACAACCCGCCGGGTCACGGAACGATGGCGCCGCTGCGAGCATCACCGTGCTTCGGTTTTCGATTCAATCTTGGGGGCGAGTTTGTTGTCGGTGACCGTGACCTCGGTAACGACCGGTTCGACTTGCCGGGCCCGCCCAAAGATTTTTCGAATCCCATCGACAATCCATCGGCGTGTTTTCTTCAGGTAAAACAAAAACCCGACCACTCCGGCAACCACGGTCTGCCATAGCAATGCACCCAGACCGGGATCCACGTAAGCGAAAAATTTCATGGGCGTCAGAAAAAGAACAAATTCAGGAGCATTGCCCTCTATTCTAAGGGAAATTGCCTTCCGTGTCAATTCTTGGTCCGAAACCGCTGGGCGATGGGAATCCGTCGGCCCATGCCGAACGCGCGCGGCGACACTTTCAGGCCGGGCGCCGCCTGCCGGCGTTTGTATTCGCTGAAGTTGATCTTGTTGATGACATCGTTCACCACCGCGGGATTAAATCCCCGCTTGATGATTTCCGCCCGGCCCGCGTTTTCGACGACATAACCCTGGAGAATGGCATCCAGGATCTCATAATCCGGCAGCGAGTCCTGGTCCTTCTGGTTGGGCCGTAATTCGGCGCTGGGCGGCTTCGTGATGGAAGCTTCAGGAATGATAACTTGCTTGCGGTTGACCCAGCGGGCGATGCGGTAAACGTCCGTCTTGAACACGTCCGCAATCACCGCCAGCGCGCCGCACATGTCGCCATAAAGCGTGCAGTATCCGACCGCCATCTCCGACTTGTTGCCGGTGGTTAACACCAGCGCGCCAAATTTGTTCGACAGCGCCATCAGCGTCACCCCGCGCAACCGCGACTGGACATTTTCCTCGGCCTCGTTCGGCTGGGTTCCGGCAAAAACCTGCGCGAGTTGCTTTTCCACCGATTGAAAGACCGATTCGATGGGCAGCACCTCGTAACGGATCCCAAGGTTCCGGGCGAGCACCTCCGCGTCACTCTTGCTGCCTTCGCTGGAATAGCGGGCGGGCATTGAAACGCCGAGCACTTTCTCCGGGCCGAGTGCGTCGGCTGCCAGCACCGCCACCAGCGCAGAGTCGATGCCCCCCGACAGGCCGACCAGGGCCGATTTAAATCCGCATTTGTGTACGTAATCCCGCACCCCGAGCGACAATGCGGCGAACAGCTTTTCCTCTCGGTCCGGCCATTCGATCCTGGTGCCCGGGGGCTCCGCCTCCAAGTCGGCAACCAAAACCTCCTCGGTAAATCCGCGGCCAAAGACCAGCGGCTCGCCGCGGCGGTTGAGCGCCACGCTGTGCCCGTCAAAAATCAACTCATCATTGGCGCCGACGAGGTTGACCTGGGCCAGGGGCACGTGCTCATCGCGGGCCACCCGCTGGAGCATGGCCAGCCGGGTCTTTTCCTTGCCGTCGTGCCAGGGTGAGGCGGAGATGTTCAGGATGATTTCCGCCCCTTGTCCGATGAGTTCCTTGATCGGGTCGCGGCGGTAAAGCCGTTCGGGCCAGAAGTCCTCGTCGTTCCAGATGTCCTCGCAGATCGTGATGCCGAGTTTGCGTCCGTTGAACGCAAAGGGCATGGTGCTCTTGGCCGGTTCAAAATAACGGTCCTCGTCAAATACGTCATACGTCGGGAGCAACGACTTGTGGGTGTGCCAGACGATTTTGCCGTTCTGCAAAACCGCGGCGGAGTTGCGGAGCGCCCGGCCGGGCCGCTCGGCATTTTCACCCACGTAACCCACGCACAACGGAACCGGACCGATACTCCGGGCGGACTCGGTGAGCGCCGCCAAGTTGGCTTCGATAAAATCGGCGCGCAGGAGCAAGTCGCGCGGCGGGTAGCCGCACAGAAACAATTCCGGGGCGAGGACGAATTCGGCGCCGCGGGCGCATGCGGCTTCGTAGCCGGCGATCAGTTTCTGGCGGTTGGTCGTGAAGTCGCCAATCGTCGAGTTCAGCTGGAGTAATCCGATTTTCAAGGCGTCAAGAATAATTGCCGGGGGCTTTTCCGCAACGTTTTAGTGGACATTTTCCTGGACTTCGACACTGCGGAAGGCCTCCGCCATGGCGTCGAGGTGCCGGTCCAGGGTAAACCGCTGCAGGAAAATCTGCCGCAGGGCCAGATTGAGGTCCGCCGTGGCCAGCCGGACCAAAGCACCGGCAACCTGTTCGGGTGATTTGGGATTGACCAGCCCGGGGTAGTTTTCCGGAAACATCTCGGGAATCGCCCGCCAGCGCGTGGTGACCGCTGGCAAGCCAAACGCCATCGCTTCGATCAAGCTGGCCGGCTGCCCTTCCGCCAAGTAATACGTTGGAAAGCAGAATAAATCAGCGTAGCGCAAGGCTTGAAATTTTCGCTCGGCGGAAACAAAACCCAGAATTTCGACGGCGTTTTGCAGGTTCTGCCGACGAATCCATTCCTGCAACTCGATTTCGTCGGCCTTGGCGGCAAAACCGCCAATCACGGTGAACCGGAAGCGCAGGGGGCTCATTTGATTGGCCCGCGCGATACCTTCCACCGCGTCAAACACACCTTTCTCCCGGTTCACGAGGGCGAGGTACAGGACATTGACAGTGCGTTCGCTTTCGGACGCCCCGGGAAACTCGCCGCTGACGATGCGTCTGTGTCTGGCAATCCGCGCCCGGTGTCGCGGTAAAATGTCCGTTTCAAACTGCGGGCACGGGTCCGGGATGCCGCCGGCGACCGTAACGATGCGTTGCGCGGTGAGCTTTTCCGCGTCATGCCGGCTGAAATCCGAAAGCACAATGCTCAAGTCGGCGTTCTTCATGCGGTCGTAAGTGAAGCTGCGGGTGCGCATGGAGGCGGTGGTTTCCAGCCATTTCGCGAGGCCGGCCGCGCGCCAGTTGAAAATGATCCGCCGGAAGAAGGGCCGGCAAACGAGCATGACCAGCCAGTCGCGGTAGAGCGCCACCGGTTTGCCGGGCGCGGGAACATAGAAGAAGTTTTCCACGCCGTACCGGTACCGACACCAGATCGCTTGCAGACAGTAAAAAAGAATCAACAGGATTTTCCCGAACTGGATTTCGCCGATGTCCTCCAAGGTCTTGGAAAAACGCGCATTGACATGGTAACACTCGATGCCAAAGCGATTGGTCGGCTGGCTTCGGAATTTTGATTTGCGCCGGTCGCCGCCGAAAGTTTCCAGCATCAATTTCACCGCATAACTCTGGCCGTGATGCGGCGGCGGCACGTGGGCAAAGATGAGCAACTTCATGCCAAGGACAAACTACCGTCAGGCTTGAATCTAGGCAAAGGCTGGCAGCGAAGGAAGAATTTTCGGTGGAGGCGCAACTGCGCGATCTTTGCAATGAAGGTGGCGATGTCCCCGGCCATTCGCAACGGTTCAAATGTCCTGTGGACTTTATGCAACAACTCAATTAGCTTAATTTTTCATGCGTCCACCCGAGTTGTCACCGCACCGAAATCGGACGGGGCGGGGCCGGGGACGTTGTCAAATCTACAATCTGAAAAGGTTCCAGTGAACTTGAAGAACAAGAGAGTGTTGGTTTTCGGCGGCGCCGGTTTTATCGGCAGCCATCTGGCCGAGCGGCTGGTTCAGGAAGGCGCCAGCGTAACCGTCTACGATAATTTGAAGACCGGGCGCACCGCCAACCTGGCCAAGGTCTGGCAGAATCCCGCCTTTCGGTTCATCGAAGCAGATATCTGCCAGCGGAACAAAGTGGAGGAAACCGTCCCCGGCCACGAGATCGTCTTCCACTTTTGCGACGACAGCGATATTCGCTCGGCCGCCGAGCACCCGGACACCTACGTCGAGCAAAACATCATGGGCTTGTTCTACGTACTCGAAGCCATGCGCCGGAACGGGATCCGGCACCTTCTGTTTCCGAGCAGCACGACGGTCTTCGGGGAGTTGACGCG
>Ga0335069_10001771_pt1 | contig 34204 bp, 34 predicted proteins | sample Lox_Sample_11_FD_206714 | JGI IMG/M metagenome (GOLD analysis project Ga0335069, IMG submission 206714) | Soil microbial communities from Loxahatchee National Wildlife Refuge, Florida, United States - Lox_Sample_1.1 | ecosystem: Environmental > Terrestrial > Soil > Wetlands | place: USA... | reverse complement strand
TTACTTGAGCTCATCCCGCGTTGTAGTGCTAATCCTCATCTTAATCCTCATCGCCATCCCAAAGAGATTAGGATTAGGATTAAGATCAAGACAAAGAAAAAGGCCCGCACTCTCTCAAGCACGGGCCCTCTGACTTCTCACTTCCGACTTCTGACTTCTGACTTCTTACAGAAGCCCATCCTTCTTCGCCATAAACGTCAGCAAATCCACAACCCGGTTCGAATAACCCCATTCGTTGTCATACCAGCTCACCAGCTTGAAGAAGTTGCCGTTCAATTCAATCGACGACCCCGCATCGAAAATCGACGAAGTCTTGTCGTGAATAAAGTCCGACGACACCACCTCATCTTCCGTATACCCCAGAATCCCCTTCAAATACGTCTCCGACGCCTTCTTCATCGCCCCTTTGATCTCGGCAATGCTCGTCGCCTTCGTCGTCTTGAACGTCAGATCCACCACCGACACCGTCGGCGTCGGCACGCGGAACGCCATCCCCGTCAGCTTCCCCTTCACTTCCGGACACACCAAAGCCACCGCCTTCGCCGCGCCCGTGCTCGACGGAATAATGTTGATCGCCGCCGAACGCCCACCCTTCCAGTCCTTCTTCGACGGCCCGTCCACAGTCTTCTGCGTCGCCGTATAGCTGTGCACCGTCGTCATCAACCCTTCCGCAAGGCCAAAGCCTTCCTTCAGGATCACATGCACCAGCGGCGCCAAACAGTTCGTCGTGCACGAGGCATTCGACACGATGTTGTGCTTCGCCGAGTCATACTTCTCTTCGTTCACGCCCATCACCACCGTGATGTCTTCATTCTTCGCCGGCGCCGAGATGATCACCTTCTTCGCCCCCGCCGTGATGTGCCCCTTGGCCTTCTCAGCCTCGGTGAACAACCCCGTCGATTCGATCACGTACTGCACCCCGAGCCCCGCCCACGGCAGTTCCGCCGGCGTCTTCGCCGACACCACCTTGATCTCATGCCCGTTCACCACCAGCACGTCGTCCTCCGCCTTGTCCGGCGAAGACTTCTTCGAATCCACCGTCCCGTTGAACTTCCCCTGAATCGAATCGTACTTCATCAAATACGCAAGATTGTCGGCCGGCACGATATCGCCCACCGCAACGATGTCATACGTCGATCCCAGCAACCCCTGCTCGACCAGCGCCCGAAACACCAGGCGGCCGATGCGTCCAAAACCATTGATGGCAACTTTAATCTTGGCCATTGCGGCAAGCTCCTAGTAATAAACCGACAAGCACGCACCCTTGACCGGATTCGCCCTCGTCGCTGATGAAGCTCCCCAATTTAGTGCAAACGCCCCTTGCCCCGCAACCAAGGCATCCCCGTATTTCCCCACAAGGCATTCCCCGACCGCCACCCGGAACATCCCCGAGTCCCACCTCGACGCTCTTTCAAAACCAATTCTCGCCACACCCCATTTGTGGTCATTTGTGTCCATTTGTGGGTAATTCCCGTCCGCCTCCTCCGCAAGCGCTCTCTCTCCTTTTCCAACGCCCCCTTAACCAATTCCCTCCCGCCTATTATGATCCACCCTGCTGCGCAATCCCGCGCCGCCCCACACACGGAGCCTTACCATGCCCGATACCAACGACATCCTCGCCGCCGCCGGAAGCCTCGGCGCACTCATCGCCACCCACCCCACCGTCCAGACCTACAAGGAAACCATCCGCCAGCTCGACCTCGACGTCGGCGCCAAAACCCTCCTCCAGCAATACGAGCAGCTCATCGAACAGCTCTCCATGAAGGAAGCCCAGATGCAGCCCATCGAAGTCGCCGAAAAAAAACAGTTCGAACAGCTCCAGCAATCCATCATGATGAACCCCACCCTCAAAAAATTCGCCTCCGTCCAGGGCGATTACATGGACCTCATGAAAAAAGTCCAGGAATCCATCAACGACGGAATGTCCGGCAAACTCCCTGCCCCAACCGCCCCCGGCCAACCCGCCGCCGCAGCCCCCAGCAAAATCATCCTCGACACCTGACCGCGGGAATTGAATCATTGATTCATCGGGTCATTGAGTCATTGATTCTCGACGAGCGCACATTGACTCAATGACCCGATGATTCAATGGCTCAATCTCTTCCCACCGTGGAGCCCCCCATGTCCATAAAAATCCTCTACCACGGCCACTCCAACCTCGAAATCCACTCCGGCCCGCACCGCATCCAGCTCGACCCCTTCTACACCGGCAACCCCCTCGCCGACATCCCCGCCGACCAGGCCAACCCCACCCACATCCTTCTCTCACACGCCCACTCCGACCACACCGGCGACACCATCTCCATCGCCAAACGCACCAACGCCCCCATCGCCGCCAACTACGAAATCTGCCTCTACCTCCAGAAACACGGTGCCCCCAGCATCCTCCCCATGAACCACGGCGGCGGCATCAACCTCCCCTTCGGCCGCGCCACCATGACCATCGCCTTCCACACCTCCTCCTTCGACGACGGCGCCTACGGCGGACAACCCGCCGGCTGGATCATCGAAATGGGGGGGGCCGGCGGCAAAACCATCTACTTCGCCGGCGACACCGCACTCTTCTCCGACATGAAACTCATCGGCGAACTCTGGAACATCGACCTCGCCTGCCTCCCCATCGGCGACAACTTCACCATGGGCCCCGCCCACGCCATCAAAGCCGCCCAATTCCTCAAACCCAAACACGTCCTCCCCATCCACTACAACACCTTCCCCCCCATCACCCAGGACCCCCAGAAATTCGCCACCGACCTCCTCGCCCAAACCGGCATCCACCCCCTCCCCCTCAAACCAGGCGAATCCTTCACCCTGTAAGCATGATGCCCTCAACGCGCAAAAAGTTTAGCGGCATTGCAACGCAACGCATGGTGGCATCGGCGTCCCGCCGATGATGGGCCGCAGCCCATTCCGGGGGGGCGGAGCGCAGCACATCCTCATCTCGCAAACGGATCCACCACCCTCACCCCCGCCTTCCCAAAATCCCGCCCATTCCGCGTCACCACCGCCAACCCATGCACCAACGCCGTCGCCGCAATCATACTGTCCTTGATCGGCATCGACTCCCCCGCCTTCCGCAAATCCGCCAGCAACCTCGCCCACCGCACCCCCGTCCCCGCATCCCACGACAAACACCGAATCCTCTCCACCCCATTCACAAACCACTTCTCCAACCGCCGCTGCCGGCTCCCCGCCGCCAACAAGTAAATCCCAAACCGAATCTCCCCCACAATCACCGGATCCACCGCAATCTCCCGCTCATTCTCGCGCAACCACTCAACCACCCGCCCATCCGGCGCCGACTTCGTCGCCTCGCTCAACACGTTCGCATCAACCAGGTATTTCACAACGTATCCGTCGATTCCGACTCAATCGCCACAAAATAGTCCTTCTCCGGACACCCCAGCAGCCACTCCACCACCCCCTCATTCGCCGGCGGCTCCTTCCGAACCAGCCGGTACTCCCCCCGCTCAATCCGCTCCACCTCAAACTCCTGCCCCGCCTCAATACCATCCGCCTGGCGCAACTCCGCCGGCAACACAATCTGCCCCTTGCTCGAAACGGTCGTTTTCATACAAGTAAGATATCGTCTTACTACGTGCGTTTCAATACCAATTCCAGAATATCGTGACGCATTATCGCCACGCGCCTGTACACCATTTATTGTCATTGATCTTTACCTTGCAAACGTCCCTTTTAGCGACGCCGCATCGCGGCGGGGTTCGGAGTCCCGCCTGGCCCTTTGTGGCATTCACTTCCGCTTCCTGGCGTCTTGGCGTCTTGGAGTCCTGGCGTTGAAGGCAACTCGACCTCCAGCTCACATCAGCGCGCACAAATAGAAAAATCCGCGCCCCCAACCCGGAATTCTAAAACTCTCTTCCCCTTCCCCCACAACCCCTTACGCCTCCACCCCCACCATCTTGTGCGCACAAACTGGGCGCCGCTGCCCCTCTATAGAGGAGGCTTCCGATGCGCGCCCATCCGCCCAATCCCACCCCAACCCCGCCCACCCGCCATTTAATCGATTGCGCCAAAATCACCCCCAAAAACCCCCTCAACTCGCGTGTGAGGGGTCGCGAACAATTTGAGAATCTTCGTATAACGCCTCAAAAACGCCACTTTTCCCCACGCCAATTTGACTATCTTCGGCTGGCGCTGCCAAAAACGCCGTTCCAATCTGAGAATCTTCGATTGGCGCTATCAAAAACACGCTTTCTCACCGTACCCTTCCTCCTGGCCTGCTCCCAGATTTTAATACTTCACGCCAACCCCCCACGTCCAAACCCCACGGCCCTTCCCACAGCGAGTCCCCCATCCCCGACCCTCTCCCGGGAAACCCCCCATTCTGAATTCACTGATTCACTTATTCTGAATTCCCCACCCCCTTCCAGTAAGATGCCCGCACAGACCATGAACCCCGGAGCGAGACGCACAATGTCCACTTCCACCCAACCCGCAACCGTCTACCTCGTCGGCGCCGGCCCCGGCGACCCCAACCTCCTCACCCTCGCCGGCGCCGAAGCCCTCCGCAAAGCCGACGTCATCGTCTACGACTACCTCGCCAACTCCAAACTCCTCGACCTCGCCCCCCCAACCGCCGAACGCATCTACGTCGGAAAATCCGCCAACCAGCACACCAAAACCCAAGATCAAATCAACATGATCCTGGTCGACAAAGCCAACGAACTCTCCCAAATCGAAAATCGAAAATCAAAAATCGAAAATCCCACCATCGTCCGCCTCAAAGGCGGAGACCCCTACGTCTTCGGCCGCGGCGGCGAGGAAGCCGAAGTCCTCCGCGCCCACAACATCCCCTTCGTCGAAATCCCAGGCATCACCTCCGGCATCGCCGCCCCAGCCTACGCCGGCATCCCCGTCACCCACCGCGACTTCACCTCCACCATCACCCTCATCACCGGCCACGAAAAGGAAGAAGAATCCCCAAGCCCAGGGACTGCAGTCCCTGGGCCTTCGCGCATTAACTACGAGGCGCTCGCCAAGCTCAACGGCACGCTGGTCTTCTACATGGGCATCAAAGGCCTCCCCCTCATCGTCGAACGCCTCACCGCCGGCGGCCTCGACCCCACCACCCCCGCCGCCGTCATCCGCTGGGGAACCCACCCCAAGCAGCAAACCGTCACTGCCCCCCTCCAGGACATCGCCGCCGAAGTCCAACGCGCCGGCATCACCGCCCCCGCCATCACCATCGTCGGCAAAGTCGTCTCCCTCCGCCCCACCTTGAACTGGTTCGAACAACGCCCCCTCTTCGGCCAGCGCATCCTCGTCACCCGCACCCGCCAGCAGGCCAGCGAACTCTCATCCCTCCTCACCAACCTCGGCGCGCAAGTCCTCGAAGCCCCCACCATCGAACTCGCCGAACCCGACGACTGGACCGCCATCGACCAGACCCTCCACCACCTCCCCGCCTACGACTGGATCGTCTTCACCAGCGTCAACGGCGTCCGCGCCACCTGGCAACGCCTCAAACACCTCGGCTTCGACGCCCGCCACTTCGCCGCCTCCAACATCGCCGCCGTCGGATCCGCCACCGCCAACGCCCTCGAACAAATCGGCATCACCCCCGACCTCCTCCCCGAAAAGTTCACCGGCGACGAAATCGCCCCCGCTCTCCAGTGCCAGCTCGGCGAAGCCGAAATCCGCCAGAAACGCTTCCTCCTCCTCCGCGCCGACATCGCCCGCCCCGCCCTCCGAGAAGAACTCCAGAAACTCGGCGCCACCGTCGACGACATCCCCATCTACCAAACGAAGAAGCCCGAATCCCTCCCCGAAGAAATCCTCGCCGCCATCGAAGCCAACCAGCTCGACTGGGTCACCTTCACCAGTGCCAGCACCGCCGCCAACCTCTGGGACCTCCTCACCCCCGCCCAACGCGCAAAAGTAGGGGGGCTCAAGAGAGCCTCCATCGGCCCGGTCACCTCCGCAGCCATGAGGAAACTGGGCTCCGGAGAGTGGAACCCCACGCTCGAAGCCACGCCGCACACCATCCCAGCCCTGGTTCAGTTTATCCAAACATTTAAATTTGAAAAAGCGTAAGTGCGTATTCACGAAAGTTCTGTGTTTGTACTTGCATCCAGATGGATAGATGGCAAACTTAAATACATTAATATGAGTAGATGTGATAGTCGGGGCGAGTGCCAGTGAAGGAAGGCCCCGCCCCTTGGCCGTGCGGGCTCGATACCCCTTTCGACACCCTGTTCCTTCGGAAAAAACAGTCTCTCCAGTCCGAGCCGACCTCCCCGATGCAAATCGTCGGCACCTCCTGCGGCACACACATTCTTCTGGTGAAGGGACTCGAATATGCTCATCACCAAATCTCGCAACTCCATCTCATGCTTTCTGCTGGCATCCGCCGCTGCCGCCTTGCTGACGACGACCACCGCCGACGCCAGTCCGCTCCCCATCGGTTCCGCCATAGCGGCCACTGCGGTGCCCGGCACAGGCGGAGGTGGGCTCCTCGCCGACAGCGGCCTGGTCCCCTTCACTGCCCCGACCTTCACCGGAACGCTGCAGAGCAAGGTCTTCTCCGGCGACCCCGCCAATCCTTACGGCTCAGGCAAGCTCACCTTCACCTACCAATTCGCCAATACCGGCGCCGGCGACGGCATTGACCGCATCTCGATCGACGGCTTTGGCATCTCGGGGCTGCTGACCGATGCCTCATTCGTGGCCCCCGGCGTTGCTCCGAACTCTTTTGATCGCAGCATCGCTCTTGGTGGTACCGTTGGCGCCAGCTTCCAGGCGGCTCCCCTCGGCGCCGGCGTTGTACTTCCAGGCAGCACCAGCGACCTTCTCATCATCCATACCAACGTCTCGACATTCGGCATCAATAACGCTTCCTTCATCGATGGCTCGGTTGTCGGATTCGTGCGGGCGTACGCCCCTCTGCCCGTCCCCGAGCCCGCCGGCCTCGCTCTGCTCGGTATCGGCGCCGCAGGACTCCTCGCTCGCCGAATGAAAGCACCCCCTCTCGCTCACGAGGCCGACGCCACCTCGCGCCACGCCGCGCGCTCTTCATCCAGCAGACCCACTTCCCCGAGCGCAAAGGCCAGGTTGGCCCGCACGCTCTTGCCGTTCGCCCTTCCTCCCAGGTCATGGCACAATCGGACCACCGCGCGCTCAAACGCCGGCCGATCGCTCGCCGCTTCCGCCAGCCCCTCGTACCGCTTCAGCGTTTCCGCCGGTACCGCAAACGCCACCGCCAGCAACGGCATCACGGCCTCCTTCTTCTCACGCTGCAGCAGCGTTGCCGCAAGCCTGCTCGCGGAAAGCAAATGATGCGGATTCAACTGCACCACGCGCGTAAACGCCTGCTCCGCCGTTTGCAGATCGCCGATCGCCCGCGCCACCAGGCCCAGTCGATAATGCATCTCCGCATGGTCGGGATTCAGCCTCGCCCCCTCGCGCAAAGCTTCAAACTCACCGCGCAACAGGTCATCCACATTCTCCCCCGTGGTGGCCCAAGGCGCCAGATCATCGCGCAGCGAGCGCTCGCGCAACCCGACCGCCACATTCGCCGCCAGATGCGTGCGCCCCAGCATCCGCAGCAGCAGATCGCCCAGTTTCGCCAGCCCCACCAGCGGCCGCGCCGAACCCGCCTCCGCCTCACCGTTCTCCCGCGCGTCCGCCACGATGATCCCCGCCTGCGCCGCCAGCAGCGTATCCACCATCGCCCGCGCCCGCTGGAACGATTCCTGTGCCCGGACATATCGTCCTTGCCGCAGATGCGCATCCGCCGCGTCAATCATCCGCTCCAGGCGATTGGTGTGATTCTCATCCATCCGCGTCCGGTTGTCCGTACCGCCAGTCATGTTCCTGAACTCCGAAACAAAAGAGCCCGCTTCGCGCCCACCATGGAGGCGAGCGATTCCTGTCGAAAAATAATGCCCCGCCTCCGCATACTCGTGAACCGCCAGGTGCAGATGCGCCCGGATCAGCAGCTCCGTGGTCGATTGATGCCCGCCGCGTATTTCCGCGTACTGCCGATACGCCTCCAGCGATGCGGCGAAATTTCCCTTCGTTGCCGCACTCGCCGCCGCTTTCCACAACAGTTGTGCCGGCGTAAGGCGAACTCCCGCGCCGTTCAGCGTCGCGCGTCCGATCATCTGCAGAAGAAAATTCATACAACCCTGTGTCCAAGCGCAAGCGTTGCCAGAACGTTGTCGCGTTCTGGTCCCTCACAACCAGCGGCATGTGCGGGAAGAAATCTCTCGTGATGCGTCGCCGCAAGTCATTTCGCGGCGTCGCTTCATCCGGTCGTCGATCAGCATGCTGCATCACTGACGACAGTACAAACATCGGGCAAACGCGTGCCGCAGTTGATGAAGATTTCCTCGGCGGAGCTTCCGAGAATGTCCCCCCGCACTATGCTGGCCACCGCGCATTTGCTCCGAAAAATATGTAAAAATCTCTCAACTCTGACAATAAACCGTGCTGCGAAACGGGAGCGGTTTCCTGCCGGTTCCGCACGGTCCAGTTGAGCATCTCAGATCGCACCTGGGTCTTGAGTACCTGGCGATCGTGTCGCAGGAAACCCCCGCCACCGCCGCCACGCCCGCCGATCCACCGGCCGAATGAGCAACCCGGAGACCCATACAAATCCCACCGCTCCCAGCAGGACCGGTATTGCCACCACATCCACCCCCCACGCCGGCGCAAACAGCGACAACGGAGCCAACGCCATCACCGCCAGCGGCACCGCTGTCGCCGACATCCGGAACGGCCGCCACAACATGACCGGCGCCAGCACAAGCAGTGCGAATCCCGTCCCGAGCGCACAGGCCAGAATCATCGCCTCCTTCGCACCGCCGCTGCCCCCCTCGGCTACTCCGCGGTGCCACTCCACGCACAACGTTCCCACCTGCACGACGACGGCGGACCCCCACAACATCGCCCCTTTCCAGGGCGTCTCATGCAGGTCCGAATAAAGACTGCAAAACGTCAGCAACCCGAACCACAGAAAAACCCCCAACAGCGGCGGGAGCAAACGCATGATCGCATTCGCATAATCCACCTCGATCGCCGCCAGAATTGATCGCCCCGCCAGCACCGCCACTGCAATCAGCGTCATCAGCACTGCTCCCCACTTCCCGACACGAAACAACTGCACATGCGCCCGCCGCACCTGCCCGTGCGACCACGCCCGCGCCGCGATGCCATACGTTGACGCCCACACCGTCGCCGCCACGTAAGAGAGCAACTGCGCAATCCGGTATGGCATCGCATAATCCGCCGTCGCCTCCTGCGCGCCTTTCCCCGCCAGATAGCCGACCCCCAACACCGAGACCGCGCTGAAGGTCATCATCAGCAACAATCGCAGAAACGCCCAGATCGCAAACCCATGAAAGTTTCCACCGTTCTCCTCCGCCTCTTCAGAACCGGGAACCGCACTGCCCGCGGCAGGCAGCGTGCGCACGAACCTCCATAACCGCCAACCATAGAAAAGCACCGCGAGGATCACGGCTCCCGCATAGGCCGCCATCAAACTGACCGCTCCCCCGCGCCACGCCGCCACCGCTGCGAACAGGAGAAACAGAATCGCCGACACCAGTTCCAACCCCGCGCTTGCCCCATACGCCCGCACCCCGCGCAGCACCGCCGCCAGATGCTGATACATGGCCAGCGCCACGATCGTCACGGCACATCCCACCACCAGCCAGACGCCGCGCGCTGTGTCATTCGCGGGCACGTGCAGAATCCCGCGGGCCACCCATGGCCCGCACGCCAGCAGCGCGGCCCCGATCCCCAGCGCCATACCCAGCAACCGCAAATACTGTCGCCGCAACCACCACCCCAGCCGTCCCTCCCGCTCAAACCGCGACGCATACCGCTCCGCCACATCCGCCAGTCCAAGCAGCGCCACCGGCACCACCCAGTTCACTAATTCCTGCGCCGGTTGATACAACCCGAACTCCGCCTTCCCCGCTGCCCCCAGCAACCGCGCCACCACCAGCAACCGCAAAAATGCCAACCCGCGCGACACCATCACCACCGGCACATACGAAACCGCCGCCCCCCCCGGCGTCCCCACCGCCTCCACCCGAAAATATCGCCGCCAATCGATCAACTTCACACGCACAAGAAAACTGAAACCATCCTCCCCTTATCGGCATTCTTTCCCGCGCTGCAACTCTTCAAAGAAGTACGCGATCACGGAATCACGACCACGCCAGGCCACTTTGCCGCCAGCTTCCTCCGCGCCAACTCCGCATCCGCGAGTGTCGTATAATTCCCGGCTCGCACCACAAACACTACTTGTCCGTTATGCATCTCGCTGTTCGCGCTCGCCACAATCCCCGCCGCCTTCAACCGGCGCTGAAGCTCTCCCGCCCGCGCGCCTTGCGTGAACGCCCCGAATTGCAGCGTAAACGCCGCCGCCTCCAATCGCTCCCGTGCCCGCTGTGCCAGCGCCGCATCCTTCGACGCCGCCGCGATCGCCAGATGCGGTCGTGCATGGTCCCACTGCCCGATCGCCTGCAGAGCGACTCCCAGGCGGAACTCCATCCGCGGCTCCACCGTGCCCGCGGCCACACCCGCACCGAGTGCCTTCTGATAATTCGCCGCCGCCTCGTCCCACTTCCCCTCATCAAACGCGATATCCCCCAGCGTCATGTACGCCTTGCACTTCAGATCGGCGCGCTTCGTGTGCTCAATCGCCTTTTGGAGATCCGCCGCCGCCCCTGCGCGATCCCCCCGTCCATACCGCGCCAATCCGCGCAGATAAAACGCCTCATCCACATTCTCCGCCGTCGGCTCCTTCTGAATGTACGTCCCCGCCAGATTTTCCGTCCCCGCAAAATCCCGCGACGCGTAACTCACGTACGCATCGCTCAACACCTTCTTGTCCGCCTCCGTCGGCCCGCACGAGACGAGCAGGAGCGCCGACAACGCCGTACAAACCCGTACACGCATGACCACCTCTGCGTTTGAGAGAACTGCGGCTTCCCGCTACATTCGTCGCCATATCTCCGGAAGGCGAACTTCCGGAGCTCAACTTCCTCCATCGTTCGCATGCTGTCAACCCCCAAGGAGCCCAACGGATGATCCTCGAAAAAATCATCGAGCACGCCGTCAACACCCCCAACAACATCGCCGTTATCGACGACAAGCGGACCATCACCTATCGCGAAGCCGTCTACGGCGGCCACCTCTTCGTCGACCACATCAACGAACTCGCCCCGCGCGATCAGTTCGGCGACAAGATCGGCATCCTCATCCCGCCCACCGCCGCCTTCGCCATCGCCTTCGGCGGAACCCGCTGGGCCGACCGCATCGCCATGCCGCTGAATTACCTCCTCAAGCCCGAAGAACTCGCCGCCATCATCAAAGATTCCGGCCTGAAAATTCTCTTCACCATCGAGTTCTTCAAGCCCCTCGCCGAAGCCGCGCAGAACCTGGCGGGGGGGCCGCAGAATCTCAAGATCGTCTACATGGAATCGCTCAAGTTCGAAAAGCCCGGTCTCGCCACGATGGCCTCGATCGCCATGAACCCCGCCAACCTCCGCAAGCACATCCGTCCCATCCCGCCGCGTAATCCGGATGATGTCGCCGTCATCATGTACACCTCCGGCACCGCAGGTCAGCCCAAGGGCGTCATGCTCACGAATCAGAACCTCGAATCCAACGCCCTCGACTCCTGCACCCACGCCCGCTTCAATCAAGCCACCATCTTCCTCGGCGTCCTTCCCATGTTTCACACCCTCGGCCTCATGGGCAATTTCATGATCCCCCTCATGCTCGGCTCCAAAGTCATCTACCAGGCCCGCTTCTCCCCGCAGGGCGTCTTCGAGGCCGTTAAACAACACAATATCGAAGTGCTCATCATGGTCCCCACCATGTACGCCGTGCTGGCCAACGCCAAATCCGGAAACCTCGACTCCTTCAAGTCCGTCAAAATCTGCGTCTCCGGCGGCGAGGCGCTTCCCGTGACGCTCCTCCATCAATTCAAAGAAAAATTCGGACACGTCCTCATGGAAGGCTATGGCCTCACCGAAACCTCTCCCATCGTCTCCATCAATCTCCCCTGGGACAACAAGCCTGGCGCCGTCGGCAAGGCCATCCCTGAAGTCCAGCTCAAAACTGTCGACGAAGCCGGAAATGTACTGCCCCCCAACACCGATGGCGGCGAACTCTGGATCAAAGGCCCCAACGTCATGAAGGGGTATTACAACCAACCCGATGTCACCGCCGAAGTCATCACCCACGACCGCTGGTTCAAGACCGGCGACATCGCCCGCATCGACAACGACGGTTTCATCTACATCACCGGCCGGAAGAAAGACATGATCATCATGGCCGGCGAAAAGGTTTTCCCCAAAGAGATCGAAGACGCCCTCAAACAGCACCCCGCCGTCCTCATCGCGGCCGTCATCGGCATCAAAGACGAAGTCCGCGGCGAAATGCCCATCGCCTTTATCCAGCTTAAACCTGAGGCCGGCGCATCCGATTCTCAAATCGCAAAGCCCACCGCCCAGGAACTCCGCGCTTTCGTGCGCGAACGCATCGCCCCCTACAAGGCCCCGAAGGAGATCTACTTCGTCGAATCGCTTCCGATGACACCCACCGGCAAGGTCCTCAAACGCGCCCTCAAAACTCCCGGCTAATCACATTTCCCGGAATTGGGAGATGAACCAAAAAAAAGACCGGCGAATTTCTCCGCCGGTCTCTTCGCCAATCGATGATTCAAACGCCCTCAATCGTCGCGCTTTGGCATAAACTCCTCATGCCCCTTCTCCATGATCGCCTTGATTGCGTCGAGCCCCTTGTTGATGTCGTCCGAATTCTTCGTCGCGATCGCATCCTCCAGCGACAGCAGCGTCTTCATCAGCGTCACCATATCCGTGCGATAATCCTCCGCCTTCTTGGCCTTCTCATCGCCCGTCGCGTGCTGCACCGGCGGCGGCAGAATCACCTTCGCAATCGCCGCATCCCGCTCCATCACCGCCACATTGTGCAGCGATTCCTCGCGCTTCGACGGATCCGCAGCGTTCTTCTTCAACGCCTTATACATCTGCTCCATCTCGCGCATCGCCCCGCCCAGCCCGGTCGGCACGCCCCCGCGCGGACCGCCCTGACCACGCATCGGCCGCGTTGTTGGAGGCGCCCCCGGAGGACCCTCCTGCCCCCACACCGACACCCCAACTCCCAGCCCCATGGCAATCAGCACCATCGCGCACACTTTTTTCACAAACAATCTCCGAATAAAGCCGTATGTCCTCAAAATGAGTTCCGGCACATTCTCCCTTGCACGCCCGCTCTGTCAACCACGGCTTTCAATCCCCAAACTGCCTCTTTCCCAACCTCCCCCTCACCTTGACACCCCGCACCCCCTCCTAATACCATCACCCAACTCGAGGAACCACATAACCATGCGAACGACTACCCGGCACGTCTGATCCCCCGCTGATCGCTAGACCACAAGTCCCGCGCTCAACGGCCCATCAGCCGTGCCGTTTCTTTTCCCACGTCCGTCGTCCTCTGTGTTCTCTGTGTCCTCTGTGGTTAAGAAAGTCCCACGTACCGAAACGAGCCCAACCATGATCAAAATCACTCTCCCCAACGGTGCCATCAAGGAATTCGACGCCCCCGCCATCACCCCCAAACAGGTCGCCGAATCCATCGGCCCGCGACTCGCCAAGGATGCCCTCGGCGCCACCATCGACGGTCAACTCGCCGACATCACCACGCCGATCACCAAAGACGCCACCGTCGCCCTCGTCACGCCAAAAGCCGAGGACGCCAACGCCCTCTACCTCACCCGCCACTCCGCCGCCCACATCATGGCCGAAGCCATCACCCGCCTCCATCCCCAAACCAAGCTCGCCTACGGCCCGCCCGTCGACCAGGGCTTCTACTACGACATGGAACTCGACCACAAACTCACCTCCGACGATTTCGTGAAGATCGAAGAGGAAATCAAAAAGATCATCGCCGAAAATCGCCCCTTCACCCGCTACGAACTCGGCAAGGATGCCGCCTTCGACAAGCTGAACAAGGAAGGCAATCCCTATAAGCTCGACAACGCCCAGCGCGCCCTCGAGGCCGATCCCAACGCGGTGATCAGCTTCTACGCCACCGGCGAGCCCGGCAAGAACTGGGAAGACCTCTGCCGCGGCCCCCACGTCCCCTCCACCGGCCGCGTCGGCGCCATCAAGGTCATGTCCGTCGCCGGCGCCTACTGGCACGGTGATGAAACCAAACAGCAGCTCCAGCGCGTCTACGGCATCGCCTTCCAAACCCAAAAAGAACTCGACGCCTACATCAACCAGATCGAAGAAGCCAAGAAACGCGACCACCGCGTCATCGGCAAACAAATGGGCCTCTTTACGATCTCCCAACTCGTCGGCTCCGGCCTTATTCTTTGGATGCCCAACGGCGCCATCCTCCGCCAGGAACTCGAATCCTTCATGCGCGAAGAACTCGCCAAGCGCGAATACGTCCCCGTCTACACCCCGCACATCGGCAAAGTCGACCTCTACAAAATCTCCGGCCACTACCCCTACTACCAGGAATCCCAGTTCCCCACGATCAAAATGAAAGAGCGCGACAGCGAGGACGAGAGCGAGTATTTGCTCAAGCCGATGAACTGCCCGCATCACATCCAGATCTACGCCGCCGAACCGCGCAGCTACCGCGACCTTCCCGTCCGCCTCGCCGAATTCGGCACCGTCTACCGCTTCGAACAGTCCGGCGAACTCAACGGCATGACCCGCGTCCGCGGCTTCACCCAGGACGACGCCCACCTCTTCTGCACCCCCGAACAAGTCGAACACGAATTCCGCACCACCGTCGAAATGGTCATGCACGTCTTCGAAACCCTCGGCTTCAAAGACTACGAATGCCGCATCTCCCTCCGCGACCCCAAATCCGACAAGTACGTCGGCGACCCCAACAACTGGAACCGCGCCGAAGACACTCTCCGCAAAGTCGTCAAAGAAGTCGGCATCCGCGCGGAAGAAGGCCTCGGCGAAGCCGCATTCTACGGCCCAAAACTCGACTTCATGGTCAAAGACGTCATCGGCCGCAAATGGCAGCTCGGCACCGTCCAGCTCGACTACAACCTCCCCGAACGCTTCCAGCTCGAATACATCGGCGCCGACAACGCCCGCCACCGCCCCGTCATGATCCACCGCGCCCCCTTCGGCTCCATGGAACGCTTCACCGGCATCCTCATCGAACACTTCGCCGGCGCCTTCCCCACCTGGCTCTCCCCCGTGCAAGTCGCCGTCCTCACCATCAGCGAAAAATTCGACGACTACGCCAAAGGCGTCCTGGAAAAACTCAAAGCCGCCAACATCCGCGCCGAGATCAATCTGAGCGGCGACAAAATCGGCGGCAAAATCAAAAAAGCCCGCGAAGCCAAAATCCCCTACATGCTCATCCTCGGCGCCAAGGAAGCCGAAGCCAACGCTGTCGCCATCCGCACCCGCAAAGACAAAGACCTCGGCGCCATGCCCACCGACGCCTTCATCGAAAAACTAAAAACCGAAATCCGCACCAGAGTGCTGCCTTCAGAATGACCTGGTGCGATTTCAGACGCAACGAGAGGAGTGATTTGGATGTCGGAGGAAATTTCAAACGAACACCTCGAGCCAGAGCCTCAAGGCGTATGGTTTTCGCAGGGATTGTCCGGAGCACTTGACACAGCGCTTCAGCTCTTCGATGAAGAACGCGAAGCGCATTACGCAAAGTGGATCGCGCAACATTCCGATGAATATCGCGAGCGACTGAAGGAAGCCGAATCAATTTCCCGAGCCATTTTCGGAGATATTGAGAAACTCGGATCTCCAACCGTCACACCGTTCGTCGAACATTTGGCCAAAGCTCGCCAACATGCCGGAAGCGGTGATGACCATGCCGTAAGTAGCGCGATCTTCGGCGCATTGCAAGTCCAGATCGGCCACAAAGTAATATCAGCCTGTTGCGAAGCCGATGGCGACCGATTGGTTCATCTCTTGTTGCTTATGAAGCGATGCGAAGCAAGCCATAAGACAACGCGATTCCTCCGATGTGTGAGCCGATGCTACCTTTTTGGGTTTGAAGCGGAGTGCATAGCGATGTGCCGCGCTGCAATCGACGCCCAGTTTCAAGCAGAGATCAGTAATGATGACTGCATTAGCGTGCTTGGCCAAAGGAAATTGACCGGGAATCAAACGTTCGATTTGTCCGACCGAGTCGCCGTCGCGGTCAAGATGGGGAGAATAACTGAAGAAATACGTGACAAGGCAACTCTTGTGCGGAAAAATGGTAATGACGTGCTGCATATGATGCCGTCCACTCCCCGGCCAGCTTTTAACGTGATCAGTGATACGCTTGCAGTCATTGACGCACTTGAGCAATGATTGGATGCCGAATCTCTCCCAACGCCACTCGCAAAATGCTATAATCCCTTACGAGGTGCCCTATGACCACATTCAAAGCCCACTTCGACGGCAAGATCATCATCCCCGATGAACAGGTCGATCTCCCCATCAACCAACCGCTACAGATTAGCGCCGCATTCATTCCAACACCCGATGCCAAACAAATCGCTGAACAATTGAAGGAATTCGAAGAACTGCTGCAGTTATCGGATCATGCAAACGGCTCTGCAGATTGGTCGCGCGATAGCATCTATTCGGGCACGCTTGATGATCCTCGTTGATACCAGCATTTGGGGACGTCTTGCCGACAGCGACGATCCCTTATACGGACAGGCAAAATCTGCCTTCCAAAAGGTGCTTCGCAACTCCATGGGACCCGCGATCGCCGCCCAGAGCCTCTACGAGTTCTGGGTGGTCGCAACACGTCCTACCGCCAATAATGGCTTGGCTTGGACTCCGGAACGTGCAACCGTATGGATTACAAAACTTCAGCGAAGTTGTTTCTTCATTCCTGAAGACCCACGCACTTTCCAAATTTGGCAAAACCTCGTCACGACCTACAACACCAGCGGAAAAGCCGCCCACGATGCTCGTCTCGTTGCCGTCATGCAACTCCACGGCATCAACTCTATCCTCACCTTCAACGTAAAAGATTTCGCCCGTTATGACGTCACCATCATCGATCCAAAAATATTCCCTACGTTGTAGCCCATTCACAAACGCCTTGGTCAACTTTAATCGTGAAAACCCATCCCAAATTGCTATAATTCCCCTAGGTGCAACCATGACCACAAAAGCCTTACAGTCCCTCATCGACAAAGCGACCGCGCTCTCTCCCGATCTTCAGGAGCGATTTGCCCAGCAGTGGCTCGCTGAACTCGAAGACGAGCAACTCTGGGACGAAAAATTCGCCGGCTCCCAGGACCTCCTCGAAAAAATGGCCAAAGACGCCCTCGAAAACTTTCGCGCCGGCAAGACCCTCGAAAAGGGCTGGGACGAAATTTGAAATCGCATCTCGATCCCGCTTTTCTCAAGCTGTATCGCGAACTGCCCAACCAAATCCGGCAACAAGCCCGCAAGACCTGCCAACTCTGGAAATCCGACCCTGCTCATCCCAGCCTCCACTTCAAATGCGTGAATCCGCGCATCGACGCCTACTCCGTCCGCGTCGGTCAAGCGTGGCGCGCGGTCGGATTCAAATCCAATGACACCATCATCTGGTACTGGATCGGCTCCCACACCGACTACGACCGCCTCCTGAAAAAGCTCTGACGTCTGCCGCCGCCAAACGTGCCCACAATCCCGCCCAACGCCCCTTGCAAAATGCTATAATCCATTCCGAGGTGCCCGCATGACCACAATCAAAGCCCACTTCGACGGCAAGGTTCTCGTGCCGCACGAACCTGTCAACGTTCCGATCAATCAGGAAATCCTGCTCCAATTGGACGGTTCTACCGAGCCCCAGGTCGTTCGAACCAAACAGGAACTCCTTGCGCTCTTCGCCGAAATGGACGGGGACGTCGTGAACCCGAATCACACCGTTGATTACTCCCGCGACAGCATCTATGGCGGAACGCTCGATGATCCTCGTTGATACCAACGTCCTCGTGCGACTGACCAATGGCCTCGATCCGCAACGCAATCTGGCTAAAACCGCTATCGCTCGCATGCTGAAAGACAATCAACAACTTGTAAACGCACCGCAATGCTTGTACGAATTCTGGGTCATCAACACCCGCCCTGAAACCGACAAAGGGCTGGGTTTTTGACCAGCTCGCGCTGGCAACTGGCTCCTTCGGCTCAAGCGAATGTGCAAATTATTGCCGGATGACCTGCAGGTTCACCAGCGTTGGGAAAATCTGGTCACCACCCACAACGTCCTGGGAAAAAAGGGACATGACGCTCATCTGGTTGCCTGGATGCATTTTCACAAGGTGCCTGCCATCCTCACCTTCAATGCCCGAGATCTTGCACGCTACGGAATCACTGTAGTTGACCCACAAACTCTATAAACGGAAAGCATTCATGGGCCTCCGCGACCTCCACTCCATCGGGCGCCGACCACTTCTCCCGCAGCGACAGGAAACAATTCGTTTGCCCCTTCATGCCGCATCTCCGATTCGGTGTCCAAACTCTTTCCCGCCGCTCTGCAAAGCTATTGCACACCAACAATGAGTTTGCCCCCCAACCGCCACTATGGTAAATCTGCGTTTGCACGTGCTTTCGAGTCCTTAGGAGTCTTTCATGACCGCCGTGGCCTCGCCGTACATCCACCTCGAAGACCCCTTTCACATCTCCTCTCTCGACAGCATGGAAGGCATCCCCGACTTCGCCGCCGGCCCCAAGTCCACACCTGCCCAATCCCGCCCGCACGCGGCCCTCGCCTGGGTCGGCCTCATGCTCCCCGGCATCTCTCTCGCCCTCGCCCTCGCCTGGGCCGGCTACGCCCTCTCCGAACTCCTCGGCCGCCTCCTCAAATACGACGCCGGCAAAAGCCCCGTCAGCCCCGTCACCGTCGCCGTTCTCCTCGGCATCCTCCTCCGCAACACCGTCGGCGTCCCCAAAGCCTACGAGGCCGGCCTTCGCTTCTGCATCAAATCCGTCCTCCGCCTCGGCATCGTCATCCTCGGCCTCACACTCTCCGTCAAAGCCATCGGCAGCGAAGTCGTCGCCGGCCTCCCCGTTATCGTCTGCTGCATCGCCACCGCGCTCCTCCTCGTCACCTTCATCAACCGCGCCCTCGGTCTTCCCAGGCGTCTCGGCACCCTCATCGCCGTCGGCACCAGCATTTGCGGCGTCACCGCCATCGTCGCCACCGCGCCCATCATCGACGCCGACGAAGACGAAACCGCCTACGCCGTCGCCTGCATCACCATCTTCGGCCTCCTCGCCATGATCACCTACCCCTTCCTCGCCCACGAAATCTTCGCCACCCCCACCCAGGCCGGCACCTTCCTCGGCACCGCCATCCACGACACCTCCCAGGTCGCTGGCGCCAGCCTTTCCTACGCCCAGCAATACAAGGCAGATGCCGCGATGAAAACCGCCATCACCGTCAAACTCGTCCGAAACCTCTGCATGTCCCTCCTCATCCCCCTCATGGCCATCCTCTACCGCCGCAGCGAATCCAAAACCTCCACCAGAGCTGCCCGCCAGAAATGGCACCAGGTTGTCCCCCTCTTCGTCATCGCCTTCGTCCTCATGGCCTGCATCCGCTCCCTCGGTGATGCCGGCGGCTCAACCGCTTTCGGACTCTTCACCCAGGACCAATGGAAAATGGTTGACCCCAACGCCAAATTCTTCGCCTCCTGGCTCCTCGCCACCGCGCTCGGCGCCGTCGGCCTCGGCACCGGCATCGCCCGCCTCAAGGGCATCGGCCTCAAACCCTTCTCCGTCGGTTTCGCCGCCGCCCTCTCCGTCGGCGTCGTCAGCTTCGCCCTCATCAAACTCCTCGCATCCTTCACCCATTAACCCCGCAGGGAGGTGTCCCATCATCCTCCATCAGTTCTACCTCCCCTGTCTCGCCCACGCGTCCTATCTCATCGGCGACGAATCCACCGCCACCGCCGTCGTCGTTGATCCCCAGCGCGACATCGACCAATACCTCGCCTTCGCCGCCAAGCACAACCTCACCATCAAGTACGTCTTCCTCACCCACCTGCACGCCGATTTCGTCGCCGGCCATCTCGAGCTCCGCGACCGCGTCGGCGCCACTATCTGCCTCGGTGCCGCCGCCAAAGCCCAATACCCGTTCACCCCATTCCGCGACGGCGACCGCCTCGACTTCGGCCAGGTCCGACTCCAAATCCTCGAAACCCCCGGCCACACGCCCGAATCCATCTCCATCCTCGTCTTCGACCGCGACGCCAATCCCGACAAACCTCACGCCGTCCTCACCGGCGACACCCTCTTCATCGGCGATGTCGGCCGACCCGATCTCCGCGCCGCCCTCGGCTGGTCCGCCGCTCAACTCGGCAACATGCTCTTCGATTCCCTCCACACCAAGCTCCTCCCCCTCCCCGACGAAAGCCTCATCTACCCCGCCCACGGCGCCGGCTCTCTCTGCGGCAAAGCCCTCAGCAAGGAAACCGTCTCCACCCTCGGCGAGCAACGCCGCACCAACTACGCCCTCCAGCCCATGACCAAGGAGCAATTCGTCCACGTCGTCACCGCCGACCAGCCCGACGCCCCCGACTACTTCAACTACGACGCCGTCCTCAACAGCCAGGAGCGCCCCACGCTCGATCAGGCCCTCGCCCGCGAAATGAATCCGCTCACCCTCGACGCCCTCCTCCAACTCCAGGCGCAGGGCGCCCAGATCCTCGATTCCCGCGACCCCGCCGAATTCGCCGCCGCTCATCTCGCCGGAAGCATCAACATCGGCCTCGGCGGTCAGTACGCAACCTGGGTCGGCACCCTCCTCGATCGCCAACACCCCATCGTCATCATCGCCGCACCCGGCCGCGAGAACGAGGCCGCCATGCGCCTCGGGCGCATCGGCTTCGATCACGTCGCCGGATATCTCAAGGACGGCCTCCACGCCCTCGAAGCCCGCCCCGACCTCTTGATCAAAACCGACCGCCTCAGCGCCCCCTTCGCCGCCGAAATCCTCGGCTCTTCCCACCCGCCTCTCGCCGTCGACGTCCGCGCCCCGCGCGAACGCAGCCAGAAATTCATCGCCGGCAGCGTCTTCGCCCCGCTCAACCATCTTGTCGAGAACATGAAAACTCTCCCCAGGGACCGCCCGCTCCTCGTCTACTGCGCCGGAGGCTATCGCTCCTCCATCGCCGCCAGCCTCCTCCAATCCCACGGTTTTTCCGACGTCAGCGAGATCGCCGGGGGCATCGCCGCCTGGGAATCCGCAAAACTCCCTGTGCAATCCAACTGACGCCCGGCAGATTTTCGCCCGGCAGATTTTCGTTGGATCATCTGGGCACCAAAGTTATCATCGACGCCATCATCGCAAACCCGCTCGGCTTCTAATGAAGGGCGCAAGTCATGGAAGCAAAACTGGACTCGCTCTTTGCCTACCTGGACTCCCTCACCGGCAAAGCCCCCCTCGACGAACTCACCCGCCGCGTCGCTGAACTCGATGTCTCCTGGGAAGACTTCCAACCCTTCATCCGCTTCTCCGAGCGCGGATACACCCGCAACCTCGTCCGCGGCGGACCTTACTACAACGCTCTCGTCCTCTGCTGGAAGAACGGCCAACGCAGCCCCATCCACGACCATACCGGCTCCAGTTGCGCCCTCCGCGTCCTCCGCGGAACGCTCACCGAAACCCTGTTCCAATTTACCCACCACGGGATGGTCAAGGCCGTATTCTCCCGCGATTTTGAGCCCGGCTCCGTCCTCGGCAGCGAAGACAAGGATCTCCACCAGGTCTCCAACCTCCAGGACGGCGATGAAGTCCTCATCACCCTCCACGTCTACACCCCGCCCCTTACCGTCATGGGAACCTACTCCCTCACCGACCGCTCCCGCGGCCAGGAAATCATGATGACCGAATTCAGCGACGCCGCCGGCATCTGATCCCAATCCCACCCAGCCCCCTACTCCGTCCCGCTCCCCACCTCTTCCCGCTCCGCCGCCCCCTCTTTCTCCCCGCAACTCTGCTTGAACACATCCTGCCGCTCCACCTTCTGCTTCGGAAACACCTTATCCGCAAACCGCTTCACAATCGCCCGCACGAGCGGATTCCGCGCCCGCACATAACAGAACATCGGCACCGGATCCGACCCCAGCCGCGACTTGAAATCATCCGACGTCTCCCCCAGATGCAGCTCCTTCGCCCCCGTCGAAAACGCATAATCCAGGTCGTGATAAAACAGATTGAAGTAAACGTGCGCGGTCTCGTTCGCCTCGTAATCCACCCCCGAATACACATTGTAATGCGTCCCCCCCCCCTCGTTCGACCGCATCTCCAGCGTGAACCCCACCACCCGCCCGCTCTCCTTCTCCTCTGCAAACGTCACCGCCACCTGCCCCGGCAGCGCGTCCGGCAACTCATGAAAAAACCGCAGCGGCAAAAACTCCAGCTTCACCTTCGACTTCGCATGCACCGCCGCATACAGCCGATGCACCTCCGGCGTCAGCTTCCGCCGGATCTCCTCCGCATCCGTCACATGCACCGCCCGCAACCCCGCCGCCGAGAACTTCCTCTGCGACCGCGTGATCTGATTCCGATACCGCGCCTTGAGCGCCCCCAGATAACCCTTAAAGTCCCGATACCCACCCGCCAGTTTGTGCATCACCGGCAATGTCCCCCGCAGATACCCCCGCTCCTCCAGCGCCTTCATGTCCGCCGCGTCTCCCCCCTCAAACTCCTTGTACACCACATACCCCGCCCCCTCCGCACGCGCCAACTTCCGCACCTCCCGATCAAGCGCCTCGAGCGCCTTCCCTTTGTCCGCACCCACCGCAAACCGCAAATGGCTCGACCCACACGGCAGCGGCAGCCCGACAAACAACACTCTGTTCTTCAAAAAACTCCCCCACACCCGTCTCACTGCCCCCACGCCCGCTTTCGCCCACGCCGGCAGTTCCAGCATCTCCAGATCAAACCGCGCCAGGCACGCAATCGCAGCCGGTTCGTTCCCCTCATCCCTCACCAATACCACCCACATCCGGCACTGCTCGCTCAGCGTGCGCTTCTGCAGTTCAATCAGCCGCCGATCCATTGCGAAATCCCCCGCCGCCACCAGGGAATCCCACGCCTCCCGTGGAACGTCTTCGACCGAGTTGTAAATGCTGCAAGTGTGCATAGCGTTTATGGACAGATTAAAGCATAACCAATGGTTCGCCGCCAGAAAATACCGAATCGCTAACGGTCCTTTGACAGAAGAAACCCCAGACCCCAAGCTGTTCTCAGCACGCTACTGCAGTATCCGCCCGGAGTTACCATGGCCAAGCTCACCCTCGACCTCCACGACATCTTCAACCGGGGCGACCGGATTGAATCCGCCCTCAACGACATTGTTCGAGAAGCACGCGACAAAAAAATTACCCTCGTCGAAATCATCCCCGGCAAAGGGTCCGGTGTCCTCAGGGAACGCGTCCTCAAATTCTTCCAGCAAAAACACATCAGGGCCCAATACCACCGCCTCGAAAAAGACTCCAAAAACTTCGGCCGCCTCTGGATCCACTTCCGCCACGATTGATCCACTGCTGAATCCCTCGCCCTTCCCCCGCCCATTGACTCCTCCCCGCTGCCTGAACATTCACCACGCCCCTCCATCCCGACAACCTTCCCCCTCCCGGCAAAACCGCCGCGCGCAGATCATCCCTCCCGCTTTGGACCCGCACTTCTCAGTGCGTATGTCCGCGCCGATGCAGAATCGCCATCAACGTCATCAACGCCGCGATCACCACCACGGAAATCACAGGAGCTACCATCGTACAACTCCTTTCCAAGAAAGATTTCATGTGGGGAACACAGGTGGAACAAGCCGGAAATGCACCGTCAGTATATCAGTCCCGACCCCTGCACATAAGAATATTCCTAAGTTGAATTGTGAATTTCGCACATGGTCCCGAGCAAGACCGCAGCCCGCAACCGCCCCCCGATTCTTCCTGGTCGATCAAACGCCCTCCCCATGCCCCCGCTCACCCGCCCACTTCATCCAGTACATGCTCCGCCACAAAAATCGGAACATTGTTTGAGACCCCCAGCGCAATCGCATCGCTCGGCCGCGAATCGATCTCCACCGTCTTCCCGTTCTGCCGGATCACCAGCCGCGCGAAGAACGTGTGATCCTGCAGATCGTTGATCACGATCCGCTCCAGTTGCCCGTCCAGCTTCTCGATCACGCTCGACAACAGTTCATGCGTCTGCGGCCGCGGCGTCGGCTGCCCCTTCAACCGCCGGTCGATCGCCAGCGCCTCCGGCGTCCCGATCACAATCGGAAACGCCCGCTCCCCCCCCAGTTCCTTCAGGTAAATCACCTGTTGATCCGAGGCCTCGGTGATGATGATACGCTTCAATTCCACCTGAACGGCCATAGGCTACTCCGTCGGGTCCGCCTCCACGCTACCTCAGCGCTTTTAGCGCACCCCGCCTTCCCTGTCAAGTTGCGCCTCGCACCGCACGAATCAAAAACGCGAGCCAGGACTGTTCGACGGAACCTGCTTCGCCGGATCAGTGACGTTTTCCATCGGCTGCGGCGGCGGCGGCTCGTTCGGCGGATTCATCATCATCCCGTTCGTCGGCGCCGTATCCGGCCGTTCAGTCTTTGTTGTCGTGCACGCCGCCATCGCAACAACTGTCCCCGCCACAATCATCAGGTTCAAAAACCGCATCACATTCCTCCAATCGTTTCCCGCATTATACCTTTGCGAACGGAAACTGCCGCTTCCCCTCGCTTTCGCTATAATGCCGCCGTTTCGCTTTCCCTTGCTGGAGTCCTCCATGACCATCAGAACCATGAGTGCCCTTGCGCTCCTCTCCGCAGTCCTCGTTCTCCCCGCCCTCGCCGATCCCCCCACCGCTGCCAGCCAGCCCGCCACCGAACCCGCGTCGCAGCCCGCCTCTCAACCCGCGGTCTTCAAAGCCACCGAAAAAGATGCCATCGCCAAACTCGCCGGATCCACCGCCACCGTCACCGGCGCCGTCAGCCGCACCAACTGGTACAACGACGAAATCCTCTTCATCAACTTCAAAGGCACCCAGCGCGGCGACTTCACCGTCATCGCCCGACAGGACAACCGCGACGCACTCGACAAAGCCTTCAACGGCGACATCGCCAACGCCATCGACCGAAAAACCATCTCCGTCACCGGCAAAATCATCCTCTACCACGGCCACCCGGAAATCGAAATCACCAAGCCCGACCAGCTCACGATCCTCCCCGACGCGAAGGACGCACCCGCGACAGAACCCGCAAAGTAACGGAATCTCCGCGACTTGCGGCCGCTTCTCCGCGCAACCACGCGATTTCCCCGAAAGCCTTGCCAATAAATCGCCGAATTCGTACAGTATTGTTCTTCCCGCCGACATAGCTCAGCGGTAGAGCGAGGCTTTCGTAAAGCCTAGGTCCGGGGTTCAAATCCCCGTGTCGGCTGTTTCCCAGATATCATTCCCGTCCCGCTCGCGTTCCGCCAGGTCACGCCATAAGCTATCCCCACGGGGCCATGAAGTCCTCGGAGGGTCGCTGTGAAGATCGCCGTCATCGGTGGGGGGGGGATCGGACTCACCTGTGCCTGGCGACTCGCCCAGCGCGGCGCCCGGGTCACGCTCTACGAATCACGCGAATCCCTCGGCTTCGGCGCGACCACCAGAGCCGTCGGCGCACTCTGGCCGCCCAGCCCCCTCGCCCGAAAACCCCTGCAGAACCTCCAGCGTCAAAGCCTCTGGAAGTTCGAGAGCTTCATCAACGACCTCCTTGCCGCCGTTTCATCTGTCCCGTCCGATCGCCCCACCCTCTTCACACGCATCGGCCGACTGGAACTGCTCAACTCCCCCAAAGCCGCCCAACGCGCGGAAGAAGAAGCCGCCGCCGCCCGCAGCGAATGGCCAGTCTTCATCCCCGGCAAGTCGAGCATGGAACGCCTCTCGCGGGAATCCGTCGCCGCGCTCTTCCCGACACTCGCCGCTCCCCACCACGGCGCGCTTCTCTGCCGCGCGACCGCCATGGTTTTACCGCCGCTGCTCATAGGGCTCCTGCGGACAGCCGCCGAAAGCGCCGGCGTGCAGATTCATCTCCGCACAACGGTCACCGACCTTACCCGTCCGGAAGCCGACGTCGTCCTCATCACCACCGGCGCCTGGACGAGCAAACTCCTTCCCGAACTCCCCATCACTCCCGCCAAAGGCCAGGCCCTCGCCCTCCAACCCCCGCCCGCATTCTCGCTCCCGCACATCGTCAAGTTCGGCCCCACCTACCTGATCCCGCGCGAAGACCGAATCCTCGTCGGCTCCACCACCGAACCCGAGGCCGGCTTCGACGAAGACCCCACCGCCGCCGCGCGCAGCGATCTCCTCGCGCGCGCCGCCGCCATCTTCCCCGAACTCGCTACCGCAAAAATCCTCGACCACTCGGCCGGTCTCCGCCCCGACGCCCCCGACCACCAGCCCATCATGGGAAAACTCCCCAACCACCCCAACCTCTACGTCGCCGTCGGCCACTACAAAACCGGCATCGCCCTCGCCCCGTTGGTCAGCCAACTCATGACCACCCTCATCCTCGACCGCACCACCCCTCCCGAACTCCTCCCCTTTCTTCCGCCTGACCACTGACCTCTGGCCATTCGTTCACGGAAACACCGCCTCCATCAAATCCGCAAACCGATGCCCCGCCGCCCGATCCACCTGTATTTCGCTCGTCTCCCGCACATACCGCAGATCCTCCTCCCCATAGCGCTCCAGCCGCAGATCATTCTCCTCCCCCACATTCAGCGGTCCCTCCAGCTTGTCCGCCGTTAGACGATTCCCGTCCGGATCGAACGCCACCACCACCGTCGGCTGGAACGGCATCTTCCGGTTGTACTTCACCACCACCCCCGTTCGACCGTCCGTCAGTTTCAGCTTCGCCCCAATCGGAAACGGCTGAATGATCGACGCGAACACCTTCATCAGCACTGGATCGTAATACTTCCGGTACGGCCCGTACGTCATCTCCCACAACGCCCGCACCGGAGTCTTCGGCTGCCTGTAGCACTTCTCCGACGTCGCCGCGTCAAACGCATCACAGATCCGCGCGATCCGCACGAAGACATGCAGGCTCGATCCCGCCTTCTTCTCCGGATACCCCGACCCGTCAAAATTCTCGTGATGCCACCGCACGATCATCTTCGCCGCCGCCGGAAGTGAATCCGGCAACATGTCCGCGCCCGCTTTCGGATGCTCGATAATCGCCTTCCGATCCTCATCCGTCAGCATGTGCCCCGGCTTGAACAAATGCTGCAGCGGCGTCATCCCAATGTCCATCAGCATCGCGCCCAGCCCCAGAGGCATCAGGTCCATCGCCACCGACGACGACAGATTGCTCGCCGCCGTCTGCCGCTGCCGCTCCTTTACCACGTAATCCTTCACCCCGCTCCCCAGCACCATGCTCAGATAAAAAACATTCCCCGCATGCTCCGCGAGGTAGCTCTGATCCGTCCCCATCCGCGTCATCAACGCCGCCGACACCGGATTGTTCTTCAGAAAATCAATCACCGCCGACACCGTGTTCCTTATCCCCCCGAAATCGATCCCACTCAAATTCGTATGGCTCGAAAATTTCTGCTGCACATCCGCCATCGCCGACGAAATCTGCTGCGTCACCGTCGTCGCAACTTCCCGGTCCTTCGTGTCGTCCTCGAATTGCACCACCGAATCGAGCACCGGATCCCCCACCTTCAGCATCGCCTCCGGGTACTTCTTCCGCAGAATATCCACATCGTCTACCGACAGCGTCTTGCCCCCAGGCAACATCGTTCTCCCTCGATGCAGAAAGGCCTCCGCCAATCGCATTCCGGCTTGCAGATCATTCGCAGAGACTAATAGCGGCATGTACGAAGGTTCCCACAACAAAATAAGACAGAACCACCGTACCCATCGGCGGTTCCCTTACTCCAGTTAACCATTCTTATGGGCTTGCCCCCATCGGGGGATTTGAATGTTAGTCCTTGACGCTTCGCATGTAACCGACGCCACGAACCACCCCGATCCCCGCCAGCAGAACCACCTGCCCCCCAATCATCCCCGGCCACCCCAGCCCAAGAATTAACCAGCTTCCCAAGTACACAATCGCGGACATCCCTGCCCATATCATGCTCAACGCCCGCCCCGCCTGCTCCTCCATCTCCGCCGCCCGCCAGAACGTCATCACGCAGACGAACAGCCCCACGCCATGAAAAACCAGGCCAACATAGTCAATCCCCATCGCTGGCATGCCTCCACCCGATTCCCTCGATCACTCAACTCCCAACCAATTACCAATTACCAATTACCAATTACCAATTACCAACCTCCCCTCACCTCCCCGCATACGCCTTCACCGTCACCTCCAACCCCTGATCAAACAGCACCTCTGCCGTATACCCGATCAACGCCTTCGCCGCCGAAACATCCGCCAGCGAATCGCGCACATCCCCCGCCCGCGGCGCCAAATATTCCGGCTTCACATTCGTCCCCAGCACACGCTGCATCTGCGCCAGCATCGCGTTCAAACTCGTCCGCTGACCGCACGCGATGTTCACCGTCTCTCCCTTCAACGGGCGTTCCGCCGTCGCCGCCAGCATGTTCGCCTTCACCACGTTGTTCACGAAGCAAAAATCCCGCGTCTGCTCCCCATCCCCATAAATCTTCGGCGGCACCCCCTTCAGCAGCGACGACACAAACGCCGGAATCACCGCCGCGTACTGCGAGTTCGGATTCTGCCGCGGCCCAAACACATTGAAATACCGCAGCGACACCGTCGAAAGGTTGTACACTTCCGAAAACACCCGGCAGTAATACTCCCCGACCAGCTTCGTCACCGCATACGGACTCTTCGGCGAAGGCGTCATCGTCTCCACCTTCGGCAACACCGGCGTGTCCCCATACGCCGCCGACGACGCCGAATACACCACCCGCCGCACCCCCGCCTTCCGTGCCGCCTCCAGCACCGTCAGCGTCCCCGTAATGTTCACCTCGTTATACAGCAGCGGCTGCTCCACCGACTTCGGCACTGACCCCAGCGCCGCCAGGTGAAACACCGCCACCCGGTCCTTCATCGCCCGCGCACAATCCTCCGCACTTCGGATATCCCCCGTCAAAATCCCAATCTTCTGCTCCAGCCCCCGCAGATTATCCATCGACCCATTCGAAAGATTATCCATCACCATCACATTCGCCCCCACCTCCACCAGCTTCCGCGTCAAATGCGATCCGATGAACCCCGCCCCACCCGTCACCAGCACCGGCATCCCCTGCAACAGATCAATCGACATAAATTAATTCCTTCCGTGGCTGGTAAATATGCCAGCGTCATTGCATGCTTGTCGCTGGGTCAAAATCGAAAAACCCGCTTGCTGCCTGCACGGCAGCAAGCGGGCAGAATAGCATTTCAAAGGAATATCGGCCATCGCACCCCCGTGCGATCAATGGGACATGCGTCTACGAGCCCCACGGCGGCGCCATGCCAGCAATGCCGGAATCGCCATCAATATCCCAGTCCCCGGCTCAGGCACCGCCGTCAGCGAAAAATTATCCAGGTAGGCCCAAGCCGACCCGCCCGATGTCATCTGAACGCGAAACTCCGCTGCGCTCAAATTCTCCAGCGCCGGGTCCGTGATCAGCACTGAGTAATGCGAGTAAGTCGAACTCGGCGTCGTCATGTCCACATGCGCCACTTCCTCTCCCGCCAGCGTTACATCCAACGCAAAAGTCCCGCCCGGGAACGGATCCAGCCGGTAATCAAACGACAGCAGCATCGGGCTGTTTGCTGTTGGTTCCTGCAGAATCTGGCGAATCGTTTCGCTGCCGGTAAACCATGGCACATGATTCCCAGTCAGCCCATCCTGAATCACAAACGTGCTTGTGACGAAGCTCGGATTCGTTACGTTGTCCCACCCATACCCCGACAGTTCGAAGTCGCCGTTGCCGATGATGTTCGCCGAGATCGGATCATACGCGAAGCTCAGGGCGCCTCCCGATTTGATATCGACAGCCCGTCCAACATCCGTCGTGCCGCCGTGGGCATAATCCGCCGTCACCGGACCGAGCGTGTTCACGGTATAAACCCCGCGCGAGGCCCCATTGAGATCAACTGAGAGATTCGCCGTTCCCAGCGCTCTTGCGCCGAACGACCCCGGCGCCTGCGGCGTCAGTACCTGCTGCATCGCCGTCGGACCGGTGACCATAAAAGGCGCGATCGACTGCACATTGGAAAGCACCGTCCCGTCCGGCGTCACCCCGTTGGTCATCGATGCAGTCGCATTCCCCGTCCACACGAACGGCGTGCGGTACAACTTGCCCCACGAGGATGCCGTCGTCGTGCTGATGCTCGTGGTCACCAGGGCGTTGTGACTGGCAGGATCCCACGAATAATTGAATTCGTCGCTTAAGGGCAGGCTCCCAACCGAGCTCCCGTACGCCTGAGTGGACGAAAGCGCCGACATGGGAATCCCCGTCGGCAACTGTTCCCGCGTCTGGGCGCCGTTCGCGAATGGACTCGAGCCGAAAGTGCTGGAGGTCGGAATAAACGTCACCGCCGTGGCATCGCGGTTGATGACCGTGTCTGAGATGACCGACGCCGATACTGGCAACGCAGTCATACTCGCGCCTACCGGGTTTACCAACTCTGCAATGGGTGAGAGGGTGACACCCGACGAGGACGCCGCCCGAAAGGCCAACAGTTCCGAGCCCGCCGTCTGCCCGCTCAATCGCCACTGACCGCTGTACGTCGTCATCGGCTGTGTCAACACGTTGGTCGTCGTTCCGTCGCCGTTGATCTGCACGATCTGCAGCGCATCTGAGCGCGATACGACTCCATAAAGCGCCCCGTTCGTGTACGCAATGTCATCCAGCTTCACTCCAAGATTCAGCGTCGATGATCCAGCCCCTCCCATGATTTGTCGCTGCACGGTAGACGTCGAATAGGAGTTCACCAGTCGGGCAACGCTTGTTCCGTCGCTCGTCAATCCCGTCGCCGTTCCGCTGAACGAATTGCTGTTGATTGTGGAAAGCTGAAACTGCCCGTTGAACCCAGGCACTTCGAGACCTATGGTCCCCGATCCCGCCACCACCGCCGTCAACCCAAACGCCCCCGGGCTCGTCCCCGCCAAGGCACCCGCAATTCCCAGCGCGCAGAAAAACCGATGGAGGTTCATACCCTTCTCCTGGTGGAACTGCTCCAAGATGTGTATCAACCCGTCAGCGGAAAATTTCCAAGGACGCGGCAGAGGGTCACGGGAGCAGAAAACGTAGTCCCCGGAACTTAATATAAATGAGTGGAGTCAGATCGAACAAGAATGTACTTCGCACAAAGCACTGCTTTGGTTGAGCTTAGCGCGATCTACTAAAACGCCTATTCCGCCCAGTTTCGCATCTTCACGCCTCACCCGCCCGCACTCACCACGCCGATGCTCCCCGCCTTCCCCTCGCCCGGCTTCAACTCCGGCCGCCCGATCGCATGATAGAACAACCCCGCCGACGTCACCCGCTTCGACGCCAGACAATTCCGCCCATCAAACAGATGCTTCCCGCGCATCAACTTCGCTACCTTCGCAAAATCCTGCGTGATGAACTCCGCCCACTCGGTCACCAGCGCCACCACATCCGCACCCTCCGTGCATTCGTCCAACGTCTTGGCATAAGTGATCTTGTCGCCAAGGATCTTCCGCGCGGTTTCCGCGGCCTGCGGATCGAACGCCTTGATCGTCGCTTTCCCCTTCGTCTCCGCCAGCAGCGTGTTGATCACCTCGATCGCCGCCGCCTCGCGCACGTCGTCCGTATCCGCCTTGAACGCCAGCCCCCACACGGCGATCACCGGATTCGCCACATCCTTCACCGTATCGAGCACGCGCTTGGCAAACGCCTGCTTCTGCCGCACGTTCACCGCCTCGATGCCCGAGAGCAGCAGCGGATCAATTCCGATCGTCTTCATCTGATGCACCAGCGCCTGCACATCCTTCGGGAAGCACGAGCCGCCGTAACCCACCCCCGCCTTCAAAAACGACGGCCCAATCCGCTTGTCCGTCCCGATCCCGATCCGTACCGACTCAATATCCGCCCCGATCGCCTGCGCCAGCAGCGACAGCTCGTTGATGAAGCTGATACGCGTGGCAAGCATCGCATTCGCCGCGAACTTCGTCAGTTCCGCCGACTCCCGCGACATCAGATAAATCTCGTACCCCTTGTCGATCAGCGGCTGATAGATCTCGCGCAGCACCGCGTGGCCGTCATCAGAACTCGCGCCGAACACGATCCGGTCCGGCTCCATGAAATCCTGGATCGCCGTCCCCTCGCGCAAAAACTCCGGGTTGTTCACCACTTCAATCTTGTGCGTCGAATGCTTCGCCACCAGCTTCGCCACCTTCGACCCCGTCCCCGGATTCACCGTCGACTTGATCACCAGCGTCTTGGGCCCATCCGCCGCCTTCGCCGCCTGCTCCGCCGCCCCGAACAGATACGACAGGTCATACCCCCCATCCTTCGCCGGCGGCGTCCCCACCGCAATGAAAATCGTCTTCGCCTCGCGCGTCGCCTTCGCCGTGTCCGTATCAAACGACAGCCGCCCCGCCGCCACTTCCTTCCGAATCAATTCCGACAACCCCGGCTCATAAATCGGCACAATCCCCTGCCGCAGGCTCTTCACCCGCGCTTCATCCACATCCACCGCCACCACCTTGTGCCCCAACGCCGCCAGACACGTCCCGCTCACCAGCCCCACATATCCACATCCGATAATTGCAATATCCATCGAAGTACCCTCAATTCAATCCGGAAGCCAATACCTTTTCTTCGGTCAAACCCAAACGTGAGTCCAAATTTATACCCGATTCTCAGCTCAACGCGAAGCAGCCCGCTCAAACCGACCCCGCCGCCTCGGGCGGCGCCGGGCCAATGTGCGCTCCACTTTGTACCACCGCTCAAACCACCCGCACACCGCCCACCCAAACCGCGCCCGGCGATCCCTCCAGCAACCCCGCCAACGTCTCCTCCACGGTCCCCCCAACCTCCACCGGAAACACCGCCACATCCGCCATCCGTCCGCTCGCAATCACCCCCGCCTCCACCCCCAGCGCCCGCGCCCCATTCACCGTCACCATCTCCATCGCCCGGTAGGGGGGCACCCCATCGCGCCGCCACACCAGCGCCGCTTCCTTCAGAACCGCCAAATCCGGATTACTCGCCAGCGAATCCGTCCCCAGACACACATTCACCCCCGCCGCCATCATCTCCCGATACCGATGCCCCACATGCCCAAAATATTCCGCCGTTCGCGGACAATACGCCACGCTCACCCCCGCTCCCTCCCCGCGCGCCAACTCCTCCAGCTCCGCATCCTCACAATAATTCATATGGGCCAGCACCACCCGCACCCCGCCTCCACGCCGCGCCAACCCCTTCTCCCCCAGCAACCCCGCCCGCACCGCCCACTCCACCACCCCCTCCGCGCACGAATCCTCCATCCGATCCACCACATTCCGCATCACCCCCCACTCCGCCAGCCGCCCCGTGAAATCCCGCAAAAACGCCCGCTCCTCCGCCAGTTCCCCCAAATGCATCGTCACCGGCAACCCGCGCGCTGCCGCCACCTGCACCACCATCTGCAGCGTCAGCGAATCCACCGTATACGTCGCATGCGGCGACAACCCCACCCGCAAAAACTCCGACGCCATCGCCTCATCCGCCGCCACCCGCAACCCCTCCTCTCGCCGCTCCCGCAACTTCCCGCGCCCAATCACCTCCCCGAAACTCACCACCCGTAATGGTCCCGCGCGCAGCACCCCGCGCGTCACCGCCGTATGCCGCGAAATATCCCCCACCAGCGTCACCCCGCTCCTCAACGACTCCTCCACCCCCGCCCGCACCGCCCTCTGCACAATCCCCTCCACTTCCCTCTCCGCCGGATAATTCCGCATCATCCCCGTCACCCACTCCGTAAAATACCCCGGCCTCTCCTGCGCCCGCTCCCGCTGATACCCCAACTCCAAATGCGTATGCCCATTCACCAACCCCGGCACCATCACCCCCGCCACATACTCCTCCCGCGCCCCCGCAAATCTCGCCCGCAATTCCTCCACCAACCCCACCGCCCCCCCCCCCCCCCCCCCCCCCCCCCCCCCCGGGGTGCCCCCCAAAAAACCCCCCCCCCCCCGGCAAGGGCCCCCCCCCACACCCCCAAAAAAAAACCGTT
>Ga0335069_10001770_pt1 | contig 34215 bp, 29 predicted proteins | sample Lox_Sample_11_FD_206714 | JGI IMG/M metagenome (GOLD analysis project Ga0335069, IMG submission 206714) | Soil microbial communities from Loxahatchee National Wildlife Refuge, Florida, United States - Lox_Sample_1.1 | ecosystem: Environmental > Terrestrial > Soil > Wetlands | place: USA... | reverse complement strand
GGCATCCGCACGTGGGCGCGCGGGCATCTCGACCGGAAGAACCGCCTCACACAGACCGGACCGTACCGGCTGGTGCGGCACCCGCTCTACGTCGGCAGCTTCCTGATTGGCCTCGGCGTCTCCGCGATGCTCGGGACGTGGATCCTGCCGGTGCTGTTCACGGTCACGTACCTCGTGATGTACCTGCCGAAGGGGATCCGCGAGGACCGCTACCTGCTCAGTCGCTACGGCGAGGAGTACCGCGCATACGCGGCGCGCGTCGGGGCCGTGTTCCCGCGGCTGTCGACCGCGGCGCTCGGGGCCGGGGCAGGGCCGCCGATCCACTTCGAGTGGCAGCGCGTGATCGGCCACCGCGAATGGAAGACGTGGCTCGGGGTGGCTGCGGTCGTCGGCGTCCTGTGGGTCATGGCGAGCGTCTTCCCGGACGCGTCGTGGCACGTGTGGTCGCCGCTGCTCGCGCTCCGCACCCCGCGCACGTAGCGCGTCGATCGGGTGAACCCGCTGCGCGTCCTGCACGTCGATCCCGAGCGCGCCTGGGGTGGCGGCGAGGTGCAGGTCCTGGCGCTGGCGCGCGCGCTCGCGGCCGCGGGCCACGGCAGCGACCTGGCGCTCGACCCGCGCGGGCGCCTCGCGCGCGCAGCCGCCGACGCGGGACTCCGCGTGCATCTGCTGCGGATCGCCAACCACGCCGACGTCCGCGCCGGCCTGGCCCTCCGTGGCCTCGCGCGCGGTTACGACGTCGTCCACTTCCACACCGCCCGCGCCCACGCGATGGCGCCGCTCGTCGGGCGCCGCGGCCGGCGCCTCGTGGTCACGCGCCGCATGGACTACGTGCCGGTCGGCGGGCCGTACGCACGCTGGCTCTACAACCGCGCCGTCGACGTGGTGATCGCGATCTCGGAGGGCGTGCGGGCCGCGCTCGTCCGGGGCGGCGTGCGCCCGGAGAAGATCACAGTGGTGCCGAGCGGCATCGATCCCGAGGCGTTCGTCGCGCCGGCGTCCGAGCGCGTGCGGGTGCGGCAGGAGCTGGGCGTCGGCGCCGATACGATGCTGGTCCTGACGGTGGGGGCGCTCGAGCGCCGGAAGGGGCATGCGGTGCTGCTGGCGGCCGCCGCCCGGCTCGCACGACCGGACGTCCGCTACGTCTTCTGCGGCGCCGGCGGCGACGCCGACGCGCTCGCCGCCGCGGCCGCACCACTGGGCGGCGCCGTCCAGCTCGTCGGCTTCCGCGGCGACGTCGCCGCCTTAATCGCCGCGGCCGACGTGGTCGCGATGCCGTCGCTCCAGGAGGGCCTCGGCGTGGCGGCGCTGGAAGCGATGGCGGCCGGCAAGCCCGTGGTCGCGAGCCGCGTCGGGGGGCTCGCCGAGGCCGTCGTGGACGAGGGGACCGGCCTGCTCGTCCCGCCCGGAGACCCGGCGCCGCTCGCCGCCGCGCTCGACCGCCTGGCGCGCGAGCCCGCGCTCCGCACCCGGCTCGGCGAGGCTGGGCGCGCCCACGTCCTCGCGCGCTACACCAGCGCGCGGATGGCAGCCGGCACGCTGGCCTGCTACGGGAAGACCTCGTGACGGGGACGACGACTCGGCGGCTCAAAGGGCTGGTGCGGCGCTTCGGCGACGTGCGCGTGCTGGTGGTGGGCGACCTGATGCTGGACCGCTTCGTGTGGGGTCGGGTGAGCCGGATCTCGCCCGAGGCGCCGGTCCCGGTCGTGCAGGTCGCGCGGGAGGACGCCCGCCCCGGGGGCGCCGGCAACGTCGTGACGAACCTCGCGGCGCTCGGCGGTCGGGCGGCGGCGTGCGGCATCGTCGGCCGCGACGAGGCGGGGCGCGGGCTGGTCGCGGCGCTCCGCGGCCTCGGCGCCAGCACCGACGGCGTGGTCGCCGCGAGCGGCGCGCCGACCACGCAGAAGACCCGGATCATCGCGCACAGCCAGCAGGTCGTACGCCTCGACCGGGAGGAGCGGCCGGCGGCCGACGGACGCGCGGCGCGCCAGGTGCGCGACTGGGTGTTGGAGCGGCGGAAGCGCTTCGACGTGCTGGTGGTCTCCGACTACGGGAAGGGCGTGGTGACGCGCGAGCTGCTGGCGGGGCTCGCGGCCGCGCATCGCCAGGCGCCGTTCACCTGGCTCGTCGACCCGAAGCGTGAGAACTTCGACTACTACCGCCGCGTGTCCCTGGTGAAGCCGAACCGCGAGGAGGCGGCGGCCGCGGCCGGCGTCGAGATCCGCGACGCGGAGAGCCTGCGCGAGGCCGGCCGCCGCCTGCTGGAGAAGTGGGAGGCCGACGCGGTGCTGCTCTCGCGCGGCGAGGAGGGGATGGCGCTCTTCAAACGCGGCGGCGCGCTGCGCGAGTTTCCGACCGCCGCGCGCGAGGTGTTCGACGTGACCGGCGCCGGCGACACCGTGATCGCGACCTGCGCGCTGGCGCTCGGGGCCGGCGGCACCCTCGAGGAGGCGACGATCCTCTCCAACCACGCGGCCGGCGTCGTCGTCGGGAAGGTCGGCACCGCGACCGTGAGCGCCGCGGAGCTGACGGCCGCGCTGGCGGAGCGCTGAGCCGTGCGCAGCATGACGGGCTACGGGAGCGCGAGCGCCGAGGCCGGCGGCGCGCGCGTCACCGTCGAGCTACGCGGGGTGAACCAGCGCTTCCTCGACGTGCGCGTCTCGCTCCCGCGCGAGTACGCCGCGCTCGAGGCCGAGGTGCGCGACCGGGTGCGGGCGGTCGCGGAGCGCGGGCGGATCGAGGTCGCGGTGACGCGCGTCCCGGTCGCGAGCGCGCGACGGTGGCGGGTGGGCGTGCGCCACGAGCTGGCGCGCGCGTACGTCGAGGCGGCGCGCGACCTCGCGCGCGCGCTCAAGCTCGAGGGTCGCGTGACGATCGCGGACGTGCTGCGGCTGCCGGACCTCTTCGATGTCGCCGAGCGGGCCGGCGACCCGGTGCGGGAAACCCCGGCGCTCTGGCGCGCGCTCGCGGGCGCGCTCCGCGCCTTCGACGCCGAGCGGCGGCGCGAGGGCGGCGCGCTAGGGCGCGACATGCGGGAGCGCGTGGCCGGCCTCGTGCGGACGGCGGGCGCGATCGGGCGGCGGGTGCCGCAGGCCGAAGCCGCCGCGCGCGCCGCCCTGGCGGAACGCATGGAGCGCCTGGCCGGACCCGCCGGCATCGACCCGGCGCGGGCCGCGCACGAGATCGCGCTCGCCGCCGAACGGGGGGACGTCACCGAGGAGCTGGTGCGTCTCAAGAGCCATCTGACCGCGCTCGCGGCGGCGCTCAAGGGCACGGGGCCGGTCGGGAAGCGGATCGAGTTCCTGCTCCAGGAGGTGCACCGGGAGCTCAACACGACGGGGTCGAAGTCCGCCGACCTGGCCGTCGCCGAGCTGGTCCTGGGCGCCCGGGGGGAGGTGGAGAAGCTGCGCGAGCAGGTGCAGAATGTCGAATGAGAGCGGCATGCTGATCACGATCTCGGGGCTTCCCGGCAGCGGCAAGACGACCGTCGCACGGCTCGTGGCGCGCGAGCTCGGCCTGGAGCACGTGTACGCCGGCGACATCTTCCGCCGGCAGGCGGAGGAGCACGGGCTCACGCTGGCCGAATACGTCCGGCGCGCCGAGCGCGACCCGTCGATCGACCGCGACCTCGACGCGAAGATGCAGGCGCGCGCGGCCGAAGGGCCAGCGGTGCTGGAGGGACGGCTGGCGGCGTTCATGGCCGACAAGGCCGGCGCAGACGCGCTCAAGGTATACCTGGATGCGTCGGAGCCGGTCCGCGCCGCGCGCATCGCGGAGCGCGAGGGCGGGGCCACCGACGCGCGGCTGGCGGAGATCCAGGCCCGCGAGGTCTCCGACTGGAAACGCTACCGCGAGCTGTATGGGTTCGATTACCACGACCGCGCCCGCTACGACCTGGTGATGTCGACCGATTCGAAGACTCCCGAGGTGCTGGCAGCCGCGATCGTGGCGCGCGCCCGGGAGCGCTTCCGGTCGTGACCATCGCCGAGCTCACCGAGAAGGTCCGGGCGAACAACCCCGGCGTCCCCGTCGACGCGATCCAGAAGGCGTACGACTTTTCCGCCCGCGTGCATCGCGGCCAGCGCCGCGCGTCGGGCGAGCCGTACCTCACGCACCCGCTCCAGGTCGCTGCGATCATCGCCGACCTGCGTCTCGACGTGGCCAGCGTTACGACCGGGCTGCTGCACGACACGGTCGAGGACACGCTGGCGACGCTGGAGGAGGTCGAGGTCGAGTTCGGCGCCGAGGTCGCCTCGCTGGTCGACGGCGTCACCAAGATCGGCCAGATCGAGTTCACCTCGCGCGAGGAGAAGCAGGCCGAGAACTTCCGGAAGATGCTGCTCGCGATGGCGCGCGACATCCGCGTCATCCTCATCAAGCTCGCCGACCGCACCCACAACATGCGGACGCTCGGGCACTTGAAGCCGCAGCGCCAGGTCGAGATCGCGCAGGAGACGCTCGACATCTATGCCCCCCTCGCGCATCGGCTCGGCGTCTACGGGCTCAAGAGCGACCTCGAGGACAACGCGCTCCGCTTCCTCCACCCGGAGGTCTACTACCAGCTCAAGCGCAGCGTCGCGAAGAAGAAGGCCGAGCGCGAGCGCTACACGAAGGAGGTCGTGCAGGTCCTCTCGCGGCGCATCTCGGAAGCGGGCCTCGAGGCCGAGGTCAGCGGGCGCCCGAAGCACTTCTACTCGATCTACCAGAAGATGCAGGCGCAGAACCTGCTCTACGACCAGATCTACGACCTGATCGCGTTCCGGATCGTCGTCGACACGCTCGGCGAGTGCTACGAGGCGCTCGGCGTCGTGCACGCGAACTGGAAGCCGGTGCCGGGGCGCTTCAAGGACTACATCGCGCTGCCGAAGGCCAACGGCTATCAGTCCCTGCACACCACGGTGATCGGGCCGTACGGCGAGCGCATCGAGATCCAGATCCGCACCCGGGAGATGCACAGGATCGCGGAGTACGGCATCGCCGCGCACTGGCGCTACAAGACCACGGGCACCGACGGCAAGCCCGACGACAGCCAGCGCTTCGCCTGGCTCCGCCAGCTCCTCGAGTGGCAGCAGCACCTCCAGGACCCGCAGGAGTTCCTGCGCTCGGTGAAGGAGGACCTCTTCACCGAGGAGGTCTTCGTCTTCACGCCGAAGGGCGACCTGCTGAACTTCCCGGTCGGCGCGACGGTGATCGACTTCGCGTACCGCATCCACTCCGAGGTCGGCCACCACTGCGCCGGCGCCCGCGTGCACGGCCGCATCGTCCCGCTGCGCTACCAGCTCCAGAGCGGCGACACGGTCGAGATCGTCACCACCGCGAACCAGACGCCGTCGAAGGACTGGCTCAAGCTGGTGAAGACGTCGCGCGCCAAGGCGCGCATCCGCACCTGGATCAAGGCGCAGCAGAGCCAGCGCTCCGTGGCCGTCGGGCGCGAGATCCTCGAGCGCGACCTGACGCGCCACCAGCTCGACCTCGGGAAGCTCCGGAAGGACGGCACGCTCGCGCGCGTCGCGCAGGCGCTCGGGCAGAAGGACGAGGACACGCTGCTCGCCGGCATCGGCTACGGCGTCGTCACCGGGAACCAGGTGCTGGCGCACATCCTGCCGCCCGAGGAGCTGGAACGGCGGCGCGAGAAGGGGGAGGGCGCGCTCCAGCGCTTCATGCGGCTGGTGAGCCGCCAGTCGAAGAGCGGCGTCACGGTCTCCGGCGTCGACGACGTGCTGGTGCGGTTCGGGAAGTGCTGCAGCCCGCTCCCCGGCGAGCGCATCGCGGGCTTCATCACGCGCGGCCGCGGCGTGACGGTGCACGCCGAGGACTGTCCCAAGGTCCTCGAGACCGACCCGCAGCGCCGCGTCGATGTGCAGTGGGAGAACGGCAAGGGCACGCCGCGCGCGGTGCAGGTCGAGGTCACCTGCGCCGACCGCCCCGGGCTCCTTGCCGCGATGTCGAAGGCGATCTCCACGACCGGCGTCAACATCGCGAGCGCCACGGTCCGTACGCTGGCCGACCGCAAGGCCCAGAACACGTTCGACGTGGTGGTCTCGAGTCTCGACGAGCTGAACAAGGTGATGCGCAGCCTGGAGCGCATCCGCGGCGTCGTCAAGGTGGCGAGGGTCCGCACGTGAACCGGCAGATCGTGAGCACCACCAACGCGCCGAGCCCGGTCGGCCCGTACTCCCAGGCCGTCGTCGCCGGCGACCTGGTCTTCGTCGCCGGCCAGATCGCGCTCGACCCGGAGACCGGCAAGCTGGTCGACGGCGGCACTGCCGCTGAAGCCCCGAGAGTGCTCGCCAACCTCGCCGCCATCCTCGACGCCGCCGGCTGCAGCATGGCCGACGTCGTCAAGACGACGGTCTACCTCGTCGACCTCATGGACGGCCCCACCGTCACCGCCGCTTACACGAAAGCCTTCCCCGCCCCATACCCCGCCCGCGCCACGGTCCAGGTGAGCGCGCTCCCCGCCGGCGCCCGCATCGAAATCGAAGCAATCGCCCACCGTACCCCTCGATAAACCCAGCCCCAGGAGAGAGGGGGGGAGGATCGGCGCCTCAGCCAGCCGAGTCCGCGAAGGCGATGTGCCGAGGCGTTGCGACGGGGGTCGGGGGCGCCTGCGGCGCGCAGCCCGGAGCCGGAACGCGCCGGTGTGACCGTGGCAGCGTCAATCGCTGCCGGCGAGGATGCGGAGCGCGGCAGGCGCCCCCGACCCCCGCACCGCCGTCAAATCCCGCGAGTGGACTTCGCGACCCGCCCGGACCGGATGCACCGCGTACACGCCAGCAGCCTGCGCGTCGCCCCGCCGATCTGCGCGTGAACGCGTTGCAGATTCGGCCGCCACAACCGCTTCGTCTTGTTGTTGGCGTGGCTCACGTTGTTGCCGACGGAGCGATCCTTGCCGCAGATCTCACAGGCGCGCGCCATGATCCGGCGGTTCCTAGCACGGGCCCCGGACCCTCGCAACGCGCGCCGGCTTCGCTTAGGACCCCCGGATCCGCCGCAGCAGCTCGGTGGTCGACACCCCCGGCACGACGTCGATCCGCTCGACGCGCCCCCCCGCCGCCTCGACCTCCTCGCGGCCGACGATGTCCTCGAGCTTCCAGTCGGCCCCCTTCACCAGGACGTCGGGACGGAGGGCGGCGATCAGCGCGCGCGGCGTGTCCTCCGGGAACACGATCACGTGGTCGACGGCCGCCAGCGCGGCGAGCACCTCGGCGCGCTCGGCGGCGGTGAGGATCGGCCGGCCCGGACCCTTCAGACGCCGCACCGAGGCGTCGTCGTTGAGGCCCACCACCAGACGATCGGCGAGCGCACGCGCCGCGGTGAGGTAGCGGACGTGCCCCGGGTGCAGGAGGTCGAAGCAGCCGTTCGTGAATGCGATGCGATACCCGGCCCGCCGGAGCGGCGCCAGCGTGCGCTCCAGCGTGGCGAGATCGGGCGCGAGCTTCGTCATCGCAGACGGCGATGTAGCACTTCACGACGCCGATCGATACCTTGACCCCTCTTGGGATCAACGCTAGACCCGCGCGGGATGCCAGCCCCGCGGCGCCGGAAGTGGCGCGAGGCCATGACGGTGCGGCTCGATCTGAACGGCCTCCTCGCGACGGCCGTGGGAGCCGGGGGGCTGACGCCCGACGACGTCGCCACGCTGGCGCCCGACCTGGCCCGCGCCCGCGCGCTGCTGGCGGAGCGCCGCGCCGACGGGAAGCTCCAGTTCGCGGAGCTGCCGTACCGCAGCGACGACCTCGCGCTGGTGCTCGCGACGGTGGCCGAGACCCGCGAGCACTTCGACACGCTGGTCGTGCTCGGCGTCGGCGGCTCCGCCATGGGGGCGCGCGCGCTGGTGTCGGGGCTCGTGACGCCGGCCGGGGGCGGGATGCGGGTCGTGCTCGCCGACTCGATCGACCCGCAGGCGATGCAGGCGCTGCTGGACCAGCTCGATCTCCGGCGCACGCTGTTCAACGTCGTCAGCAAGTCGGGGAACACCGCGGGCACGATGGCGCAGTTCCTGGTCGTGCGCGATCGGCTGCTGCGTGCGCTCGGCGCCGTCGACTACAAGCGCCATCTGCTCGTCACCACCGACCCGGAGCGCGGCTCGCTCCGCCAGATCGTGAACGACGAAGGCTTTCGCGAGCTGGTGATCCCGGCCGGCGTCGAGGGGCGGCTCTCGGCGCTGTCGGCGGTGGGCCTCTTCCCGCTCGCGGTCGCGGGCGTCGACGTCGGCGAGGTGCTGGCCGGCGCCGCCCACGTCGACGAGCGGAGCCGCGCCGCGACCGACCCGCTCGGCGACGCGCCGCTGCTGCTCGCCGGCGCGCTCTGGCTGATGGCGACGCGATGCGAGAAGCGGCTGCTGGCGCTGGTCGCCGGCAGCGACCGTCTGGGCGGGGTCGCGGACTGGTTCTGCCACCTCTGGGCGGCGAGCCTCGGGCGGAGCGCGGCGAGCGCGCTCAAGCCGATCCCGGCGCGCGGCGCCGCCGACCAGCACGCCGAGCTGGCGCTCTCGCTCGACGGCCCGCGCGACACCGTCGTCTGCTTCCTCCGCGTCGAGGACCACGGCGCGACGCTCGACGTGCCGGTCACCTACCAGGACCTGGAGGACGTCGGCTACCTCGGCGGCCATCCGCTCGCGACGCTCCTCGACGCCGAGCAGCGCGCCACCGAGCTGGCGCTCGCACGCCACGGGCGCCCGAGCGCGCGCGTCATCCTGCCCGCGATCAACCCGTTCACGATGGGCCAGGTCATCTACCTGCTGGAGACGGCGACGGTCGCGGCCGGCGTGCTGGCGGGCATCGACCCCGGCGAGGAGCACGGCCTCGAGGAGGCGCGCCAGATCGCGCACGGGCTGATCGGCCGGCCGCGCTTCGCAGGCTGGAAGGAAGAGGCCGACGCCTGGCTCGGCCGGAAGGACCCACGCTTCGTCCTCTAGACGGGCGGGCGACCACCGTGGGGAAGATCGCGATCCTGCCGCCCGCCGTGCAGGGCCAGATCGCCGCCGGCGAGGTGGTGGAGCGGCCGGCGTCGGTCGTGAAGGAGCTGGTCGAGAACGCGCTCGACGCGGGCGCGACGCGCATCGAGGTCCGCCTCGCCGGCGGCGGCGTCCACGCGATCGTGGTGCGCGACGACGGCGAGGGCATGGCGCCGGAGGACGCGCTGCTGGCCTTTGGCCGCCACGCCACCAGCAAGCTCGCCGATGCGGAGGGCCTGGAATCGGTCGGCACGTTCGGCTTCCGCGGCGAGGCGCTGCCGAGCATCGCGGCGGTCGCGCGCGTCCACGTGGTCACGCGGCGTGCAAGCGACCAGGTCGCGACCGTCGTCGACGCCGACGGCGAGGGGGCGCGCGCCGGGCGGCCGGTGGGCGCGCCGCCCGGGACCACGGTCGAGGTCGAGGGACTGTTCGCGAGCACGCCCGCGCGCCGCAAGTTCCTCCGCACACCCGCCACCGAGGTGGGCCACGTCGTCGACGTGCTGACGCGGCTCGCGGTCGCTTGCCCGTCCGTCGGGATCCGGCTCGAGCACGACGGCCGCGAGGTCCTGCACCATCCGCCGGTGCGTGACGCGCACGCCCGCCTGGCGCAGGTGCTGGGCCCGCAACGGAGCGCCGCGCTGGTCCCGGTCGATGCCACGCTCGGCGGCTTCCGGGTGACCGGGTGGCTGGGCGCGCCGCGCGAGCATCTCTCGAGCGCGCGGCTGGTGTGGACGTACGTGGCGATCGGCGCGGCTGGCGAGCCCGCGCCCGCCGGCCGCTGGGTCCGCGACCGGCTCCTGCTGCGCGCGGTCCTCGACGGCTACGAGGGCCTCCTCATGCGCGGGCGCTACCCGATCGCGGTGCTGACCCTGGTCGTCCCGCCCGGCGACGTCGACGTGAACGTGCACCCCGCGAAGCTCGAGGTGCGCTTCCGTCGCTCGGCGGCCGTCCACCAGCTGATCGTGCCGACGCTGCGCGCGCGTCTCGCCGCGGCGCTCAAGCCGGCCCCAGCGTCGGGCGAGACCGTCGCGGAGCCGCCCGCGCCGTACGCCGCGCGCCGGCCGTCGCCCGACGCCGTGCCGCAGCTCCCGCTCGTGCCGGTGACCCGCAGCGCCGAGGCGCCGGCGGCGGCGCCCGCGGCGGGCTGGTCGCCGCAGGGCTTCGCCCGGCTCCGCTTCGTGGGGCAGGTCTTCGACGGCTACCTGCTGTGCGAAGGCGACGGCCGCATGGTGCTGATCGACCAGCACGCGGCGCACGAGCGCGTGACGTTCGAGCGGCTGAAGGGCGAGCAGGCGCACGGCGGCGTCGCACGCGACGCCCTGCTGGTGCCGGAGGCGGTGGCGCTCCCGCCGGCGCAGGCGGCGCTGCTCGGCGAGCACGCGGCGGACCTGGCGGCCGCCGGGCTCGAAGGCGAGCCGTTCGGACCGGGCACCTTCCTGCTGCGGACCGTGCCGCGGTTGCTCCGTGGCCGCGACGCCGGCGCGCTGCTGCGCGCGGTCGCGAGCGAGCTGGCCGAGGAGGGCGCGAGCGCCGCCGGCGAGCGCGCCCGCGACGACGCACTCGCGACGCTCGCGTGCCACTCCTCGGTGCGCGTGGGGCAGCGGCTCGACGAGACGCAGGTGCGTGCGCTCCTCGAGCAGATGGATGCGGTCGACGTGAACGCGCACTGCCCGCACGGCCGCCCGGTCGCGATCGAGCTCCGGCGCGCACAGGTCGAGGGTTGGTTCGGACGATGACGCGGCTGGTGTGCGTCGTCGGGCCGACGGCGAGCGGCAAGACCACGCTCGCGCTCGAGCTGGGCGAGCGGCTCGGCGCCGAGGTCGTGTCCGCCGACTCGCGGCAGGTGTACCGGCGGCTCGACGTCGGCACGGCCAAGCCGACCGCGGCGGAGCGCGCGCGCGTGCCGCACCACTGCCTCGACCTGGTCGACCCCGGGGAGACCTTCGACGCGGCCCGGTTCTGCGACGCCGCCCACACGGCGATCGCCGACGCCACGCGGCGCGGGCGGCCCGTGCTGGTCGTCGGCGGGACGGGGCTGTACGTGCGCGCGCTGGTGCGCGGGCTCTGCGCCGCGCCCCGCGGCGACGACGCGCTCCGCGCCGCGCTCGCCACGGTGCCGGCCGACGAGCGCCGTCGACGGCTGGTGGCGGTCGACCCGGCGGCGGCGGCGCGCATCCACCCGAACGACACGTTCCGGACGATCCGCGCGCTCGAGGTGGCGACGGTGAGCGGACGGCCGCTCTCGGCGTGGCAGGCGGCGCACGCCTTCGCGGGACGCGCCTTCGAGCCGCTGCTGATCGGCCTCGCCTGTGCGACCGACGCGCTCGACGCGCGCATCGTGGCCCGCGCCCGCGACATGCTGGCGCGTGGCTTCCTCGACGAGGTGCGCGCCCTCGCCGCGACCGTGCCTGCCGACGCGCCGGCGTGGCGGACCGTGGGCTACCGCGAGATGCGGGCGTGCGCGGAGGGCCGGACGGACGTGGAGACGGCGCTCGCCGCGACCGTGCTCGCGACCCGGCAGTTCGCCAAGCGGCAGCGCACCTGGCTCCGGCGCGAGCCCGGGCTGGCGTGGCGCGACCCGGTCGCGGAGCACGACCGGCTTCTCGACGAGGTGCTGCGGTTCCTGGACGGCGCCCCGTCGGCCGTGGTCCCGGGCAGCTGACACAGGCGCTGCGCTTGACGCCGTTCCGGGGCGGGTGAAGCTGAAGGCCTTGGTCGCGGCGCCGGACTGCACGACGATGACCGGCACGCTGACCGCTGCCAGGGCGAAGCCCAAGAAGCACCCGTTCACGGCGGTGCGCTCGGTGTGCGGCGATCACGTCGTCGATCCGGACGCCGGCGGCGAGGAGTGCAACGGCCCCGCACGTGCGCGGTCGCGAGCGACGCGTGCAGCGACCAGTGTCGCTGCACTTCCGGCACCACGACCACGTCGAGCACGATCGTCGGCGGCACGACGTCGACCACGTCCACGGCGCCGAGATCCCGAGCACGACGGTCACCACGACCACGATCACGCAGCCGACGGTTTCCACCACCGTCGTCCCGACCACCAGCACGAGCACCACCAGCTCGACCAGCTCGACGATCCCGGCGGTGCCAGCGGTGGTCGAGCTGAACGAGATCGCGCCCAACCAGACGAACAGCAAGCATCTCGTCGAGCTGCGGGTCGTCACCGGCGGCACGTGCGAGGGGATATTGATCGAGCAGGCCGGCTTCGGCAGCCCCATCGTGCTGGCGACGCTGCCCGACGCCGTGGTCGCGACCGACGACCTGATCGTCGTGCACCTGAACCCGCCCGGCAGTCCGCCGAGCGAGAGCGCCGGCAATGCGGAATTCCCGGCGGTGACGTATCCCGGCAACTACGACGGCGCGTGGGACTTCCTCGGCAGCCCGTCCGGGATCGCATTTGGGACGCGCGTCATCCAGGTGCGGAACGCGCTCGAACAGCTCACCGACGTGCTGCCGGCCACGCGGGAGCCCTACAACCCGCCCAGCGGGTTCCTCGGCGCGCTCCAGGCGGTGCAGGCTGTGGGCCTCTGGCTGCCCGCCGACTGCGGGGGCAGCCCGTGCTCGGACACCGGCACGCCGGCCGCAAAGGACGTCATCGTCGACTGGGAGGGCGCCCACGGGGCGCTCGCGACCGACGACACCGTCGCGCGCCACGCGGGCGCCGAGACGCACCAGGCGAGTGACTGGGCCACCGGTCCGTCGACGATGGGGGCGCCGAACCCGTAACGCCGGCCGCGGGCACGGCCGGGCAAGTTGCGAATCGGGGGGACGCACGCTAGACCCCCGGGCTGCTCCCATGCGCAGCAAGGCTTCGATCGCCGCCCTCCGGCGCCGCATCGACCGCATCGACGATCGGCTCCTCCGGCTGCTGAACCAGCGCGCGGAGCTGGTGCTCGGGATCGCGGATCAGAAGGCGCGCAAGCGCAGCGCGGTGTACGCGCCGGGACGCGAGAAGGCGGTGCTCGCGCGGCTCGTGCGCCTGAACGGCGGCCCGCTCACGCCCGCGATGGTGCGCGGGGTCTTCCGGGAGATCATCTCGGCCTCGCGGAGCCTCGAGCAGCCGCTGCGCATCGCGTACTTCGGGCCGGAGGCGTCGTACACGCATCTCGCGGCGCGCGCGCAGTTCGGGGGCGCCCCCGACTACCTGCCGTCGCCGTCGATCGCCGAGGTGTTCGGCGACGTCGAGCGCGGCCGCGCCGACCTCGGCGTGGTGCCGGTCGAGAACTCGACCGAGGGCATGGTCGCGCACACGCTCGACCTGCTGGTCGAGTCGCCGCTCCGGATCGTCGCCGAGATCGCGCTGCCGGTGCGGCACTGCCTGCTCGCGCGGCGCGGGACGACGCTGGCGAGCGTGGCGCGCGTCGTCGCGCACCCGCAGGCGCTCGCCCAGTGCCGGCGCTGGCTCGCGGGCCACCGCCCCGGCGTGCCCGTCGAGGAGGCCGCCAGCAACACCGCAGCCGCCGCGCGCGCCGCCAAGGAGCGGGGCACGGCTGCGATCGCCGCCGCCGAAGCGGCCGACGTCTACGACCTGGCGGTGCTCGCCCGCGCGATCCAGGACGAGCCCGGCAACGTCACCCGCTTCCTCGTGCTGGCGCCCCACGACGCCGACGACCCCACCGGCGACGACAAGACTTCCGTCGTGGTGAGCGTGCGCGACGAAGTCGGCGTGCTGGCGCGGCTCCTCCAGCCCTTCGCGAGCTACCGCATCGACCTCATCAAGATCGAGTCTCGCCCGCTGCGGGCCCGGCCCTGGGAGTACTACTTCTTCCTCGACCTGAAGGGACACCGCTCGGAGCCGCGCGTCGAGCGGGCGCTCGAGGCGGTGGAGCGGCGCGCGCTGCGCCTCAAGGTGCTCGGGTCCTACCCGGCCGCGCCCGAGGAGGAGGCGTGACGGACGTCCGCCTGCTCGTGCCCGAATGGGTCCGCACGCTGGCGCCCTACGAGCCCGGGCTCCCGATCGAGGAGCTCGAGCGGAAGCTCGGCATCCAGGGTTCGATCAAGCTCGCGTCGAACGAGAACCCGCTCGGCCCGTCGCCGCGCGCGCTCGAGGCGGTGCGTGCGGCGCTCCCGAGCCTGCACCGGTATCCCGACGGCTCGGCGTTCTTCCTCAAGAAGCGGCTCGCCGAGCGGCTCGGCGTCTCGACCGACGAGATCTTGGTCGGCAACGGCTCGAACGAGCTGATCGAGCTGGTCGTGCGCACGTTCCTCCGACCGCGCGACGAGGCGGTGATGGCGGAGCAGGCGTTCGTCGTCTACCGGCTGGTGACGCAGGCGGCGGCCGGCGTGCCGCGGGTGGTGCCGCTCCGCGACTACACCCACGACCTGGAGGCGATCGCCGAGGCGGTGACGCCGCGCACCCGGCTCGTCTTCCTGGCGAACCCGAACAACCCCACCGGGACGATCTACCGCCGGCACACGTGGGAGGAGTTCCTGCTCGCGATGCGCGGCCGGCAGCTGATCGTGGTCGCCGACGACGCGTACGCGGAGTACGTCGAGGATCCCGAGTATCCCGATAGCATGGCGCTCCGGGGCGACGGCAGCGTGCCGGTCGTCACGCTGCGCACGTTCTCGAAGCTCTACGGGCTGGCCGGGCTCCGGATCGGCTACGCGGTGGCGCCGCCGGCGGTGGTCGAGGCGATGGGGCGCGTGCGGCAGCCGTTCAACGTGAACGGGCTGGCGCAGGTCGCCGCGATGGCGGCGCTCGGCGACGCCGAGCACGTTGCGCGCACGCTCGAGGTGAACCGCGCCGGCATGGCGTACCTCACGCGCGAGTTCCGGAAGCTCGACCTGGAGTTCGTCCCCAGCTCGGCGAACTTCGTCCTGGTCCGCGTTGGGCAGGGGGCGAAGGTGTACGAGGGCCTCCTCCGCCACGGCGTCATCGTGCGCCCGATGGACGGCTACGGCTTCCCGCACCATCTCCGGATCACCGTCGGGCTGCCGGAGGAGAACGCGCGCTGCATCGCCGCGCTGGCGGCGGTGCTGCGCGGGAACCCGGGATGAGTCGCTTGATCGACCGCATGACGGTCGCGGGCGTCGGGCTGATCGGCGGGTCGCTCGCGCTCGCGGCGCGCGCGGCGGGCGTGGTGGGCGAGGTGACGGGCCTCGGCCGCAGCGAGGCGAACCTGGAGGTCGCCCGGAGCCGCGGCCTCGTCGACCGCGTGACCCGCGACCCCGCGGTGGCGGCCGACGCCGACGTGATCGTGCTGGCGGTGCCGGTCGGGAGCTGTGCGGCGCTCGCGACCACGCTGCGCGCGCACGCGCGGCCCGGCACGCTCCTGACCGACGTCGGCAGCGTGAAGGCGCAGGTGGTGGCCGGGCTCGAGCGGGCCTGGGCGGGGCACGGGCCGGTCGTCGGCGCGCACCCGATCGCCGGCAGCGAGGAGGCGGGGGCGAACGCCGCACGCGCCGACCTGTTCCGCGGCCGGCGCTGCGTCCTGACGCCCACGCCGGCGACCGACCCGGCGGCGCTGGCGTGCGTGCGCGCGCTCTGGGAGGCGGTGGGCGCGCGGGTCGAGGAGCTGGCGCCCGACGTCCACGACGCGATCCTCGCGCGCGTGTCGCACGTCCCGCACCTGGTCGCGTACGCGCTGGTGGCCGCGGCCACGGGCGCTCGGGCCGCCGGCCACGACCTGATGGCGTACGCGGGCAGCGGGTTCCGCGACACGACGCGCATCGCCGGCAGCCCGGCCGAGGTGTGGCGCGACATCGCGCTCGCGAACGCGCCCGCCGTGCTGGCCGCGCTCGGCGAGTTCCGCGCGGCGCTCGCCCGGCTCGAGTCGCTGGTCGCGGCCGGCGACGGCGCGGGCCTCGAGGCCGAGCTGGCGGCGGCGCGGACCGCTCGCCGGCACCTGAGGGTGGTGTGAGCGCAGCGGTCCGGGTCGCGCGCCCGGCGGGCGTGCTGCGCGGCGTCTGCGAGGTGCCGGGCGACAAATCGCTCGCCCACCGCGCCGTGATGCTGGGCGCGCTCGCCGACGGCACCACGACCGTCACCGGCTTCCCCGGAGGCGCCGACGTGATCTCGACGCTGGACGCCGTGCAGCGGCTCGGTGCGCGGGCGCGCCGCGACGGCCCACGCGTCGAGATCGAGGGACGCGGGCTGGAGCTCGGCCAGCCCGGGCCGGTGACGCTCGACTGCGGCAACTCCGGCACGACCATGCGCCTCATGGCGGGCCTCGTCGCGGGGCACGCCGGTGCGGTCACGCTGGTCGGCGACGCGTCGCTCAGCCGCCGGCCGATGGAGCGGATCGCGGCGCCGCTGCGGCAGATGGGCGCCCTGGTCACGACCACCGACGGGCACGCGCCGGTCGCGGTGCGCGGCGGCGCGCTCGTCGGCGTCGAGTGCACGCTGCCGGTCGCGAGCGCGCAGGTGAAGTCGGCGATCCTGTTCGCCGGTCTCCGCGCCCGCGGGACGACGTGCGTCCGCGAGCCGCTCCCGAGCCGCGACCACACCGAGCGCATGCTCGGGCACTTCGGCGTGCCGGTGACGCGGGCGGCGGGCGGCGTCGCGGTGACGGGCGGCGCCCGGCTCCGCGGCACCGACGTCCCGTTGCCGGGCGACGTGTCGTCGGCGGCCTTCCTGGCGGTCGCGGCGCTGCTCGTGCCGGGATCCGACGTCGTCATCCGCAACGTGGGCGCCAATCCGACGCGCACCGGCGCGCTCGACATCCTCCGGCGGATGGGCGCCGACCTCACGCTCGAGGGCGCTCGTGAGGTCGCGGGCGAGCCGCGCGCCGACCTCAGGGTGCGCGCCAGCCGCCTCACCGCCACCCGCATCCTGCCCGCCGAGGTCCCGGCCGCGATCGACGAGCTGCTGATCCTGGCCGTGGCGGCCGCCTTCGCTGACGGCGAGAGCACGCTCGCCGGCGCGGCCGAGCTGCGGGTCAAGGAGAGCGACCGTCTGGCGGCGCTCGAGCAGCTCGCGCCCCTGGGCGTCGAGATCCGGACCACGCCCGACGGCTTCGCGATCCGCGGCGCTGGCGGCCAGCGGCTGGGTGGCGGGCGCATCGTCTCGGGCGGCGACCACCGCGTCGCGATGGCGTTCGCCGTCGCCGGCCTGGCGAGTGACGCGGGCGTGACGATCGACGATCGGGAGTGTGTCGCGGTCTCGTTCCCGGGCTTCTTCGAGCAGCTCGCGACCATCGGTGGCCGGGTGGACGGCTGACGTGCGGCCGGTGATCGCGATCGACGGACCGGCCGGCGCGGGCAAAAGCAGCGCCAGCCGCGCGCTCGCCCGGCGCCTCGGCTTCCAATACGTCGACACGGGCGCCATGTACCGGGCGGTGGGAGTGATCGCCGCCGAGCAGGGGGTCTCGTTCGAGGACGACGAGGCGCTCGCGGCGCTGGTCGACGGCCTCCGCTTCGAGGGCACGCCCGGCGGGGACGGCCTCACCGTCAACGGGCGTGATCTGTCCGCCACAATCCGTCGTGCCGACGCGGGCGAGCTGGCCTCGCGGGTGTCGACCCGTCCGGTCGTGCGCGAGCGGCTGGTGGCCCTCCAGCGCCGGCTCGGGGCCACGGGCGGCGTGGTGATGGAGGGACGCGACATCGGGACCGTGGTATTCCCGGACGCGCCTGTGAAACTGTACCTGACTGCCGACCCGAAGGAGCGCGCCCGCCGGCGGGCGCTCGAGCTGCGCGCGCGTGGCGAAACGGTCGACGAGGCGGCGCTGGCGGCGGAGATCGCCGCTCGCGACCGCCGCGACCAGTCGCGGGCGACGGCCCCGCTCCGGCCGGCGGACGACGCGGTGGTGGTCGATACCACGACGCTCACGCTCGAGGAGGTCGTCGAGCACCTGGCAGGTGTCGTGCGGGCCCGGACCGCGGTCTGACGCGGGTCGCCGCGCGCCTCGCGCGCAGCATCACCCTTGAAAGCACCAGGGGACCGAGCTATGGAGTGCGGGTTGTCCTCGCCCCGCGAGAATTCCCGCCCACAGGGGGTAGCACCTTGATGCCCGAGATCACGCACAAGCCCGGTCACGAGACCGGCTCCGACGAGGACTTCGGATCCCTCTTCGAGCAGAGCTTGAAGAGTCCGAAGCCCGGCGAGGTCGTGTCCGGACGGGTAGTGTCGATCGGCCGTGATCACGTCACGGTCGACATCGGGTACAAGTCGGAGGGCATCGTCCGGCTCCAGGAGTTCCTCGATCGCGACGGCAACCTGCTGGTGCACGAGGGCGACGTCATCGACGTCTACTTCGAAACCACCGACAGCGACACCGGCGACATCCTCCTGTCGCGGCAGAAGGCGCTCCAGTTCAAGGTGTGGCACGACATCGAGAAGGCCTTCGAGCGCGACGGCGCCGTGGAAGGCACGATAGTCGGCAAGGTGAAGGGCGGGCTCAAGGTCGACATCGGCGTGGCGGCGTTCCTACCGGGCTCGCACGCGGACCTCCGGCCGGCGCGCAACCTCGACCGCTACGTCGGCCAGCGCGGCCGCTTCGCGATCCTCAAGTTCAACCGCTCGCGCGGCAACGTGGTGGTCTCGCGGCGCGCCGTGCTCGAGCGCGAGCGGACCGCGCTCAAGGAAGAGACACTCAAGGTGCTCGAAGAGGGCGTCATCCTCGAGGGCACCGTCAAGAACATCACCGACTACGGCGCGTTCGTGGACCTCGGCGGCATCGACGGTCTGCTCCACGTGACGGACATGTCGTGGGGCCGCGTCGGGCACCCCTCGGAGCTGGTGAACGTCGGCGACCACGTGAAGGTGGTCGTGCTGAAGTACGATCCCGAGCGCGAGCGGGTGTCGCTCGGCATGAAGCAGATCATGCCCGATCCGTGGTCGACGGTGAGCGAGCGCTTCCCGATCGGCATGCGCATCAAGGGGAAGGTCGTGAGCCTCACCGACTACGGCGCGTTCGTCGAGCTGGAGCGCGGGCTCGAAGGCCTGATCCACGTCTCCGAGATGTCGTGGACGAAGCGCGTGACGCATCCCTCGAAGGTGCTCGAGGTCGGCCAGGAGGTCGAGGTCCAGATCCTCGACATCGACCCGGTGAACCGTCGCGTGTCGCTCGGACTCAAGCAGACCGAGCCCAACCCGTGGGAGATGGTCCGCATCAACCACCCCATCGGGAGCCACATCAAGGGCAAGGTGAAGAGCATCACCGACTTCGGGGTGTTCGTCGAGGTGGAGGAGGGCATCGACGGCCTCGTCCACGTCTCCGACCTGCACTGGACCCGGAAGGTGAAGCACCCCTCCGAGCTGGTGAAGAAGGGCGACGAGGTCGAGGCGGTCGTGCTCGGGATCGACGTCGACAACGAGCGCATCTCGCTCGGCATCAAGCAGCTCAGTGAGGATCCGTGGTCGGCGGTCCCGCGCCGCTACCCGGTCGGCACCAAGGTGAGCGGCGCCGTCACCAGCGTGACGGACTTCGGCGTGTTCGTGCAGCTCGAGGAGGGCGTCGAGGGGCTGATCCACGTCTCCCAGCTCTCCACCGAGCGCGTCGACAAGCCGGCGTCGATGTTCAAGGTCGGCGATACGGTCGAGGCCGAGGTCACCACGGTCGACCCGCGCGAGAAGCGCATCGGGCTGTCGGTGAAGGCGCTCCGCAAGAGCGAGGAGCGCGACGAGGTCGACGCCTACATGAAGCGCGAGGCCGAGAGCGGCAAGTTCTCGTTCGCGGACATCATGTCGTCGAGCGACCTCGAGAAGTCGAAGGGCTAGTCTCCAACGCCCCGCCCGGCGCCCGGCATGGCGGCCCGACACCCGACCCTGCGGCGGCTGGCGATCCTCGGCGGGGTCCTGCTGGTCGTGCTCGGCCTGGGCGGGATCGCCCGCCGCGCGCGGACCCGCGGGCTGCTCGGCCACGCGGTCGGCGTCGTCGAGGTGCACGGCGTGATCGGCGACGACCCGGAGCTGATCGACACGCTGAAGGACTTCCGCGACTCGGACGGGATCGTGGCGGTCGTGCTCCGGATCGACTCGCCCGGCGGCGCCGTCGCCCCGTCGCAGGAGATCAGCGACGCGGTGTGGCAGCTCCGCGAGAAGAAGCCGGTCGTGGCGTCGCTCGGGAACGTGGCGGCGTCGGGCGGCTACTACATCGCGTCCGCCGCCAACGCGATCGTCGCCGATCCCGGGACGCTCACCGGCTCGATCGGGGTGATCATGGAGTTCCGGAACTTCGCCCCGCTCGCCGACAAGGTCGGGGTGTCGGAGTCGGTGGTGAAGAGCGGCAAGTTCAAGGACATCGGCCACCCGCTGCGCCCGATGACCGAGGAGGAGAAGGGGCTCCTCCAGGCCATGGTCGACGACGTCTACGGCCAGTTCGTGGCGGCCGTCGTGCGCGGGCGGGGCCTGGACGAGGCGAAGGTGCGCGCGATCGCGGACGGGCGCATCTTCTCGGGCGCCCAGGCGAAGACCGAGGGGCTGGTCGACGAGCTGGGCGGGCTGGACGCCGCGGTGCGGCTCGCCTGGAGCAAGGCCGGGCAGAGCGGCGAGCCGCGCACCGAGCAGCACCGGGCCCGGCACTGGCCCTGGTGGGTGGACTTCCTGGGCGAGAGCCTGGCCCCGTCCCCCCGAAGTCTTGGCGGCGGCCTTCTCTTCCTGTACCGGGGAGCGGAACTCGACTGACCCGGGCCCTCCCATGACCAAGCGCGACCTGATCGACGAGGTAGTGAAGCAGTTCCCGCGGTTCTCCCGCCGAGACGCCGAGGTGATGGTGAGCGCGGTCTTCGACAGCATGACCGCCGCGCTGGTCGGCGGCGAGCGGATCGAGATCCGCGGCTTCGGCAGCTTCGTCGTGAAGCAGCGCCAGGCGCGCGAGGGCCGCAACCCGAAGACCGGCGCGATCGTCGCCGTGCAGGCGAAACGTGTCCCGTTCTTCAAGGTGGGCAAGGAACTCCGCCTGCGCGTCGACGGCAAGCCCTGGACGCCGGACGAGGGCGAGGACCGCTGACCTGATGCAGGTCATCTGGGCCCCTTGGCGCATGGCCTACATCGGCGCCAAGGTCGAGCGGAGCTGCATCTTCTGCGCGGCCACAGGCGGCGACGCGCGCGAGCGCCTGGTGCTCGGGGCGACGACCCACAGCATCGTGATGCTGAATCGCTACCCGTACCAGAGCGCGCACCTGATGATCGCACCGCGCCGCCACACGGCGTCGCTTCCCGACCTCCCGGCCGACGAGCACACCGACCTGGCCGAGACGCTCCGCAGATCGCTCCACTCGCTCGGCGAGGCGCTCCGCCCCGACGGCTTCAACGTCGGCATGAACCTCGGCACCAGCGCCGGCGCGGGGATCGCCGACCACCTCCACTGGCACATCGTTCCCAGGTGGCCCGGCGACACCAACTTCATGCCGGTCCTCGCCGAGACGCGGGTCATGCCCCAGCATCTGCTCGAGACGTACGACCGGCTCCTGCCCGCGTTCGGTTGGCTCGGGCGTGGGTGATCGCTCGATCGTAGCGGGGAGCGGAGCGTGGGGCTGCCGGTTCCGCTTCGATTCGGCGGCGACAACGGCCCACGCTCATTCGGGCGTTGCGTGCGCCGCCTCATAGGCGCTCCACCGGCAGCCCCGCGCCCCGCAACTCCCGCCCGCCTCGGCAACACCAACACCAAGCGAACGTGATCGCGCGCCGCCCCGCTCCGACGTCGCGATCGGACGTCGCGGCGTGACGCGCGCCACCCTCGGTGGTCAGTGCAAATGTCGCAGCGGGGTGGCGGGGGCGCCGTCGGCGCGCCCATGAGCCGCCGCCCGCGTCAGTCGATCGTGCGTGCGCCGCGCGTCGGCGGCGAATCGAAGCGCCGACGGCGCCCCCGCCACCCCGCTCCCCGCTCGCACTCACCCTCCGGTTGTCCCGCAAGACACCACGTGTGTATGATCCCCGGCGACTTCAGAGGGGAGGCCCGCGATCGTGGTGAGCACTCGGGGGGAGCTCGAAGCGTCGGGATACCGAGCGCGATCGGTGCGCGACGAGATGCGCGCCAACCTGCTGGCGCGTCTCGATGCGAGCGAGCGGATATTGCCGGGCATCGTCGGGTACGACGACACGGTGGTGCCGGAGATCGAGAACGCGATCCTGGCGGGGCACCACATCGTGTTCCTGGGCGAGCGCGGGCAGGCCAAGAGCCGGATCATCCGCGGCCTGACGTCGCTGCTGGATCCGCTGGTGCCCGCGATCGCCGGCTGCCCGATCAACGACGACCCGCTGGAGCCGCTCTGCCAGGCCTGCCGGCGCCGGGTGGCCGAGGAGGGCGCCGCGGTCCCGGTCGTCTGGCTCGAGCGCGACCGGCGCTACGGCGAGAAGCTCGCGACGCCGGACGTCTCAATGGCGGACCTGGTCGGCGAGATCGACCCGATCAAGGTCGCCGAAGGGCGCTACCTCGCCGACGAGGAGACCATTCACTTCGGCCTCATCCCCCGCACCCACCGCGGGATCTTCGCCATCAACGAGCTGCCGGACCTCACCGAGAAGGTCCAGGTCGGGCTGTTCAACCTGATGGAGGAGAAGGACGTCCAGATCAAAGGCTACAAGATCCGCCTGCCGCTCGACGTCGTGATCGTGGCGAGCGCCAACCCCGAGGACTACACTAGCCGCGGCCGCATCATCACGCCGCTGAAGGACCGCTTCGACGTCCAGATCCGCACGCACTACCCGCGCACGATCGAGGACGAGATCGCGATCATGGAGCAGGAGGCTGCGCCGCTCGACCGCGGCGCGCGGGAGCTGCGCGTGCCGCTGTTCATGAAGGAGGTCGTCGCGCATCTCACGTTCGAGGCGCGCGCGTCGAGCGAGATCAACCAGACCTCGGGCGTGAGCGTGCGGGTCACGATCAACAACTACGAGAGCCTGATCTCGAACGCTGAGAAGCGCGCGGTGCGGACCGGCGAGCGCGAGATCGTGCCGCGGCTCACCGACCTCCCGGCCGTGGTCGCCTCGATGGGCGGGAAGATCGAGCTCGAGTACGTCGGCGAGGACAAGAAGGAAGGCGACCTGATCGACCGGCTGATCGGGCGTGCCGTCCTCAAGGTCTGGGACAAGTATCTCCAGGTCGACGCGCTGAAGCGCATCCCCGAGCACTTCGAGGCGGGGTGGGGCGTCGAGGTGTCGGATCGCATGCGGGCCGAGGAGTACCTGGACGGCATCCGGCAGATCCCCGGATTGCGCGAGGGGATCGCGCTGCTCGGCACGTTCGAGAGCCCGGGCCTGATGGCGGCCGCCACCGAGTTCGTCCTCGAAGGCCTGCACCTGCACCAGAAGCTCAACAAGGACCGCGAGGGGGGCCGGCTCACCTATCGCGCCTAGCGCGCCGGGGTCCTTCCATGCTGCGCGTCCGCTACACCGCCTGGGACGGCACGCAGGATATCCGACTCTCCGCCGAGGAGGTCTTCGGGAAGCTCTCCGAGTACCTCTCGTTCACCGACGACGTGCAGCAGGCCCTCGACTGGCTCCTGCACCAGGGCCTCGACCTGGGCAGCGTCCGCGTGATGGGCCTCGACGACTTCCTCGAGCAGCTCCGCGAGGCGATGCGCGCCCGCTACCGCGATGTCAACCTGCGCGACGCTTTCGACGAGCTGCGCGAGCGGCTCGACAGCCTGCTCGACCTGGAGCGGGACGCGCTCGAGAACCTCGTCGACCAGGAGAAGGCGGCCGCCCTGCGCGAGCGCCTGGCGAACCTCCCGGCGCGCCTCTCCGAGGCGCTCGAGCGGCTCCGCGATCACCCCTTCGAGGACCCGCTCGCGCAGGAGGCGCTGGAGGAGCTGCTGGGCGAGCTCGACGACCTCCGCGACCTCGAGGACTTCCAGCGCCGCTACGGCGACCTGTTCCACGGCCCGCAGTCGCTGTCGTTCCCGGAGGCGGTCGAGCTGATGCGCGAGATGGAGCGCTGGCGGAAGCTCGAGGAGAGCCTGCTGTCGGGCAACGTCGAGACCGTCGACCTGGAAGCGCTGGGCGCGCTCCTGGGCGCGGAGGCGCTCCGGAACTTCCAGCTCTTGAAGAGCATGCGGATGATGCTCGCGGACGCGGGCTATCTCACGCCGCGCGAGGGCAAGCTCAAGCTGTCGCCGAAGGGCGTGCGCACGATCGGGCAGCTCGCGCTGCGGGACATCTACCAGGGGTTGCTCAAGGACCGCTCGGGCGGCCACGCCACCGACCATCGCGGGACGATCCAGCTCCGCCCCGAGGAGACCCGCCCGTATCGCTTCGGCGACCCGCTGTCACTCGACCTGCCGCGCACCATGCGGAACGCGCTCCGCCGCGGCGCCCGCATCCCGCTCGACCTCGAGCCCGACGACTTCGAGGTCCACACCGCCGACCACACTACCACCACGTCGACGGTGCTGCTCCTCGACATGAGCTGGTCGATGTCGTGGGAGGGACGCTTCGCCGCCGCCAAGAAGGTCGCGCTCGCGATGGAGAGTCTCGTCCGGCAGCGCTACCCGCGCGACTTCTTCGCGATCGTCGGCTTCTTCACGCGCGCGATCGAGCTCAAGATGCGCGACCTGCCCGAGGCGAGCTGGAACATGGGCGACCCGTTCACGAACCTCCAGGACGGGCTTCGTCTCGCCGCCGAGCTGCTCGCGCGCCACCCGAGCAACAACCAGCACATCATCGTGATCACCGACGGCCAGCCGACGGCCTACTTCCAGCGCGGTCGCCTCCACTGCGAGTGGCCGCTCTCCTTCGGCGGCATCAGCATGCGGGCTGCGCAGGAGACGCTGAAGGAGGTCGAGCGCGTCACCCGGCGGGGCATCATCATCAACACGTTCATGCTCGACGACAGCCCGAGCCTGCGCGCGTTCGTCGAGCGGATGACCCGCATCAACAAGGGGCGCGCGCTCTACACGCGGCCCGACCGCCTCGGCCAGTACCTGCTCGTCGACTACCTCGCGAAGAAGCGCAAGCGCGTGTGACGTCCGGCAAGCCGAGCGCCATGATGGCGCAGTACCTGCGCATCAAGGCGCAGCATCCGGAGTCCATCCTCCTCTACCGGCTGGGGGACTTCTACGAGATGTTCTACGGCGACGCCGAGGTCGCGTCGCGGGTCCTCGACCTGACCCTCACGGCGCGGAACCGCGGCGAGCCCGACGAGGTGCCGCTCTGCGGCTTCCCCGCGCACGCGTCGCAGCCCTACGTCGCCCGACTGCTGTCGGCGGGCCACACGGTGGCCGTGTGCGAGCAGGCGCAGCCCGCCGGGCGCGGGCTCATGACCCGGGAGGTCGTGCGCGTCATCACGCCTGGGACCATCCTGGAAGAGGAGAGCCTTGACCCGGCAGCGCCGAGCTGGCTCGCGGCCCTGGTCGCCGACGGCGAGCGCTTCGCGCTGGCGGCGGTGGACTTCGCGACCGGCGCCTTCCGGGTGCGCGAGCTCGAAGGCTGGCCGGCGGCGCGCGAGGAGCTCGAGCGGCTCGGACCCCGTGAGCTGCTGCTCGGCCCCGACCTCCCGGCGCCGGCATCGAGCGAAGCGCGCGAGGGCCGGCCGTGGGCGACGGCGCCCATGCCGGCCCCGGCCCCGGTGACGGCGCCGGTCGGCCCGCTGGCCGCACTCGCAGCGGGCGGCGTGCTCGCCTACGTCGACCAGGTCTACCGCCGGCGGCCGGCGCACCTCGGCGAGCCCGAGCTGCACGGCCGGGGCGGGCACCTCCGGCTCGACGCCGCCACCCGTCGCAACCTGGAGCTGCTGGAGACGTTGCGCGGCGAGCGCCGTGGGTCGCTGCTGTGGGTGCTCGACGCGACGGCGACGCCGATGGGCGCGCGCCGGCTCCGCGACTGGCTGCTCTATCCGCTGGCCGACCCGGCGGCGATCGGCGAGCGCCTCGACGCGGTGGAGGCGCTGCACGACGGTGTCGAGTGCCGCGCCGCGCTCCGCCTGGCGCTCGACGGCATCGGCGACCTCGAGCGAATCGTCGGCCGGATCGGCGCGCGCACGGCCGGGCCGCGGGATCTGGCGAGCCTCGCCGCGGCGCTCGGGCGGGTGGCCGACGCCGCGCGCGCCCTCGCCGACGTCACGGGCCCGCTGCTGCGCTCGCTGGCGAGCCGGCTCGATGCGCTGCCGGGGCTGGCCGAAGAGGTCGCCGCCACCCTCGCCGACGCGCCCCCGCCGCACACCCGCATCCCCGGCTACATCCGCGCCGGACGCGACGCGGAGGTCGACCAGCTCCGCGAGATCGGCCACGACGGCAAGGGCTGGCTCGCCCGCTTCGAGGCCGGCGAGCGGCAGCGGACCGGGATCCCGTCGCTCAAGGTCCGCTACAACAAGGTCTTCGGCTACTACGTCGAGGTGACGCGCGCGAACCTGGGCCTGGTGCCGCAGGACTACGAGCGCAAGCAGACGCTGGTCGGGGCGGAGCGGTTCGTCACACCGAGCCTGAAGGACCACGAGGCCAAGGTGCTGGGCGCCGAGGAGCGGCTGCGCGCGCGCGAGCAGCATCTCTTCGAGTCGCTGCTCGAGGCCGCCGCCGGGCGCCAGCCGACGCTCGCCCGCACCGCCGACGCGCTCGCCGCCCTCGACGCGCTCGCCGCGCTGGCCGAGATCGCGCACCGCCGTGCCTGGGTGCGGCCCGTGATCGTGCGCGAGCCGACCCTGCACATCCGCGCCGGCCGGCACCCGGTCGTCGAGGCCGTCGCCGGCAGCTTCGTCCCGAACGACACCACGCTCGACGCCGAGCGCGAGCAGCTCCTCCTGCTGACCGGCCCGAACATGGGCGGCAAGTCGACGTACCTCCGGCAGGTGGCGCTGATCGCGCTGCTGGCGCAGATGGGCAGCTTCGTGCCGGCGTCGGAGGCGGAGGTCGGGCTCGTCGACCGGATATTCACGCGCGTCGGCGCGAGCGACAACCTGGTGGGCGGCGAGTCGACGTTCATGGTCGAGATGCGGGAGACCGCCCACATCCTGGCGAATCTGACCCCGCGCAGCCTGGTGGTGCTCGACGAGATCGGACGCGGCACCAGCACCTTCGACGGCATCTCGATCGCGTGGGCGGTGGCCGAGCACCTGCACGACGCGCCCGAGCGCCCGCGGACGCTGTTCGCGACCCACTACCACGAGCTGACCGCGCTCGCCGCCGAGCGCCCGCGCGTCCGCAATCTCTCGGTGGCGGTGGCGGAGTGGAAGGGCGACATCGTCTTCCTGCGGCAGGTGGTGGCGGGGCCGGCGCCCCGCAGCTACGGCGTCGAGGTGGCGCGGCTGGCGGGCGTGCCGGGCTCTGTCGTCAGCCGGGCGCGCACGCTGCTCGCCCGCCTGGAGGCGGGCGACGGCCCCACGCCCCGGCCGACCGACGCCCCCACCCCGCAGCTCTCGCTGTTCCCCGCGCCTGCGGAACGCTTCCGCCGGGAAGTCGCCGGGATCGAGCCGGACCGGCTCACCCCGCTCGACGCGCTCACCCTGCTCGCCCGGCTGGTGGAGCAGGCCCGCGAGCGCCCCGCCGACGGTTGATTCCGGGGGCGCGGTTCCCTATCCTCACGCGCCGTGGGGTGGTGGTTGGCGAGGGCAGGGCTCGCCGCGCTCGTGCTGGCGGCCGCAGGTGCCCCCGGACGTGCGGCGATCGTCGAAGGCCTCGACGCGGAAGCCGGCACGGTCCGGATCGCGCTCTCGGAGCCCGCGCCGCATCGTCTGTCGGTGATCCGCACGCCCGACGGCAGCCCGGTCCGGCTCTACGTCGACCTCCCCGCCGGGACCACGCTCGCGCCGGGCGTGCCGCGCGCCGTCAACGGAAGCGAACCCGTGGTGGGCGTCCGGGTCGGTGTCGGCGACGACGGCGGCGTGCGGGTGCTGGTCGAGCTGGACGGCGCCGACGCGTTCCGCCTGCTGCCGGACCGGCGCGGGCGCGAGCTGGTGCTGACCGTCGACCCGGTCGCGGGCGCGGAGCCGCCCGCCGCACCGCCGCCCCCCGTCGCCGCCGCGGAGACGCCCCGCCGCGCCGGCCGCGTCAAGATCGTGCTCGACCCGGGCCACGGCGGCGACGATCCCGGGGCGATGGGCTACGCCGTCGAGAAGGAGGTCACGCTCGCGATCACGCGCCAGCTCGCGCGGCTGCTCGAGGATCGTCTGGGCGCGGTCGTGGTGCTGACCCGCACCACCGATCGCACGCTGCCGCTCGCGGCGCGCACCGCGCGCGCCAACGCCGAGGGCGCCGACCTCTTCGTGTCGATCCACGCCAACGCCAATCCGAGCGGGCGGCTCCGCGGCGTCGAGACGTACTACCTGGACCCGCACGGCGACCACGCGACGCTCCGCCTGGCCTCGATGGAGAACGGGCTGGATCTCCTGCACCCGAAGGGCGAGAAGGCCGGGCTGCGCTACATCCTGAGCGACCTGGTCCAGGTCGGGAAGATGGAGGAGTCAGCGACGCTCGCCGGGTCGGTGCAGCGCGGGGTCGTGCGGCGGCTCCAGTCGCGCTACCGGGGCGTCGTCGACCTGGGTGTGAAGCGCGGCCCGTTTTACGTGCTGGTCGGGGCCTACATGCCGTGCGTGCTGGTGGAGACCGCCTTCCTCACCCACCCGGTCGAGGGGCGGCGGCTCGCCGGTCCGGCCTACCGCGCCGACCTCGCCGAGGGGCTGTACGCCGGGATCGCCGGCTTCGTGGCGCAGACGCGCCGGGCGCGGACGCTCTGACGCACGGCCCGGGGCGCTGGTGGTGCCTCGGCGCCCGCCGGGTTATCCTCGGCGCCGACTCGCCCCCGACCCCCGCATGATCCTCAGCGCCACACCCGAGTTCGCTCCGCTGCCCGGCACCACGACGCTGCCCGAGCCGGACGGCGACGTCTCGCGGGCCGGGCAGGTCGCACGCGAGTACCTCGGGCGGATCCGCGCCGACGTCCGCGAGCGGCACGAGGCGGGCGCGGGCGGATGCGCGCTGGTCGCCGCGTACACCGACGCCGTCGACCGGCTGATCACGTTCCTCTACACGCAGGCGACGCTCCACTTCACGACCCGCAATCCGCTGATCACCCAGCGCTGCGCGGTGGCCCCGCAGGGCGGGTACGGCCGCGGGGAGCTGAACCCGTCGTCCGACATCGACCTGCTGTTCCTGTACCCGTGGAAGGTGAACCCGTACGTCGAGACCGTCGCCGAGGTGATCCTCTACGCCCTCTGGGACGCCGGGCTCGAGGTCGGGCACGCGCTCCGCAACATCCGCGAGTGCGGTCGACTGGCGGCGCGCGACCTGAAGGCCAAGACCGCGCTGCTCGACTGCCGGTACCTGTGCGGCGACCGCGACCTCTACGACGAGTTCTCGGTGCGGATGCTCGACGAGGTGTGGGGCGACAACCCGACCGCGTTCTTCAAGGTGAAGCTCGCCGAGAGCGCCGAGCGCCACGCCCGCGCCGGCGACTCGGTCTATCTCCTCCAGCCGCAGGTGAAGGAGGGGCAGGGCGGGCTCCGCGACCTCCATACCGCGCTCTGGATGGCGAAGGTCAAGTTCAAGGTCCGCAACTTTCGCGAGCTGATTGCGATCGGGGTCGTGGGCGAGCGCGACATCGGGCAGCTCGAGGAGGCGGTCGACTTCCTGATGCGCCTCCGGAACGCGATGCATCTCACGGCCGGGAACCACCAGGACCAGCTGAGTTTCGAGCTCCAGGACCGGCTCGCGCCGACGCTCGGCTTTCCGCCCGGGCGGCCCGGCGTCGAGGCGTTCATGCGGGCGTACTTCGGCCACGCCACCACCATCAACCGCTTCAGCGACGCCGTGATCGCGCGCTGCGTGCAGGCCCCGGAGGCCTACCGCGGCGCCCCGCCGCTCGTGCGCGTGATCCGCGACGGCATGCGGATTCAGGGGCGGACGCTCTCGGTCACCGGGCGCGAGGTCTTCGAGGACGACCCGTCCGCGATGGTGTGGGTGTTCGTCGAGGCGCAGCGCCACGGCGTGACGATCAGCCCGGGGACGCGCGCGCTGATCGGCGAGTGCCTCCCGCTGCTCGCGGCCGCGCACGCGACGCCGGCGGTGAGCGCCGCGTTCCTGGCCGTGCTCCGCGGCCGCGGCCACGTCTACGAGACGCTCGCCGAGATGCACAAGCTCGGGGTGCTCACGACCGTGATCCCCGAGTTCGGCAACCTCGACTGCCTGATCTCGCACGACCCGTTCCACATCTACACCGTCGATCATCATTCGCTGATGGGCGTGCGGGAGATCGAGCGGCTGCGCGCCGGCGAGTTCGCGAAGACGCTCCCGCACGTGACCGGCGTCATGAACGAGGTGGCGGAGCCCGAGCTGCTGTTCCTCGGCATGATGTTCCACGACATCGGCAAGGGGCACGGCCACGACCACGAGAGCCGGGGCGCCGCGATGACGCGCGAGATCACGCGCCGCTTCGGGTTGAACGTCGATCAGCAGGACGCGTGCGAGTTCCTCGTCCAGCACCACCTGCTGATGTCGCATCTCGCGCAGCGGCGCGACCTGCACGACGACAAGCTGGTCGGCGACTTCTGCCGGACGGTGGGCAGCGTCGACAACCTCCAGCGCCTCTACCTCCTGACCTACGCCGACATGCGCGCGGTCGCGCCCGGCGTCTGGAACAACTGGCGCGACACGCTGGTGACCGAGCTGTACGTGCGGGCGCGCGAGTTCTTCGAGAAGGGCGTCTACGAGCCCGAGGACCGGGCCGCCCGCGCGGCGCGTGTCCGGACCCGCGTCTCGGCGAACGCCAACGGGCGGCAGGCCGAGGTCCGGACGTTCCTCGAGAGCATGCCCGACACGTACGTGCTCTCGACGCCCGAGGAGCTGATCGCGGGCCACGCCGAGCTGTGGCGGCAGTTCCGCGGGCAGGAGGCCGCCGGCGACCGGCTCCCGATGGCGACCGAGCTGTCCCACCATCCGGAGCGCGACTCGAGCGAGTTCGCGATCTGCACCCGCGACCGTCCCGGCCTGTTCTCGATGCTGTCCGGTGTGCTGGCGGCGCACGGCATGAACATCCTGGCGGCGCGCATCGCGACCAGCCGGGACGGGGTCGCGCTCGACGCGTTCCGGATCTCGCAGGAGGAGACCGACGTCTCCCGCGACGCCGAGCGCTGGGAGCGGGTCGAGCGGACGCTGCGACGGGTGCTGGCGGGCGAGGTCGACGTCGAGGAGATCGTCCGGCGCTCCGGGCGGCCGTCGATCCTCTCGCGTCGCCGTCGCCGGCCGGTGGCGACCACGGTCGAGATCGACAACTCGGTCTCGCAGGCGTTCACGGTGCTCGACGTCTACACGTGGGACCGGGTCGGGCTGCTGTTCCGGATGACCAACTGCCTCTACCACCTGTGGGTAGAGATCCACCTCGCCAAGATCAACACGATGGTCGATCAGGTGCTCGACGTCTTCTACGTGACCGATCACGAGGGGCGGAAGATCGAGGACCCGACGCGCCTGGACCAGATCCGCACCGAGCTGACGCGCACGCTCACCGAGGAGGACGCGAGCCCCGCGGGCGTGGGGGCGCAGGCCGCGAGCCCGTAGCGCGGACACCGGGCGGATGGGGCGGGGGCGGCAGGAGGCCACGGGACTCGATCGCGTCGTCGACGCGTACCTCGACCACCTCGCGACCGAGCGGGGGCTGGCGGCGCGCTCGGTCGAGGCCTATGCGCGCGACCTCGGCGTCTTCACGGCGACGCTGCTCGCGCGCGGGATCCGCGAGCCCGGCCGGATCCAGTCCGCGGACGTCCGCGCGCACCTGACGCGGCTCACGGCCGACGGCCTCTCGCCGCGCAGCCAGGCGCGCGCCCTCGCCGCCGTGCGGGGGTTCCTGAAGCACCTCGTCCGTGAGCGCCGGCTGGACGACGACCCCGCCGCCCGCATCCGGATCCGTCGCCGTCCCGCCTCCCTGCCGCGCGCCCTCGGGAGCGCCGAGACCACGACGCTGCTCACGCACGCCGACGAGGGCCGCCGCGGCCTCCGCGACCGGGCGCTGCTCGAGCTGCTGTACGCCTGCGGGCTCCGGGTCTCGGAGGTGACCGCGCTCAAGGGCACCCAGGTCAACTTCGAGGCCGGGTTCGTCACCGTGATGGGGAAGGGGAGCAAGGAGCGGGTGGTCCCGCTCGGGCGCGCGGCGCGCGCCGCGCTCGAGCGCTACCTGACCGAGGAACGTCCGCGCCTGCTCGCCGGCCGCGCGAGTCCGTTCGTGTTCCTGGGACCGCGCGGGCGGCCACTTACCCGCCAGGCGGTGTGGGGCCTGGTCAAACGTCGCGCCCGCCGGGCGGGCGTCGAGACCAAGGTCTCCCCGCACACGCTCCGCCACACCTTCGCCACGCATCTGCTCGGTGGCGGCGCCGATCTCCGCGTCGTGCAGGCGCTGCTCGGCCACGCCGACGTGGGGACGACGCAGATCTACACCCACGTCGCCCCGGGACGACTGCGGGCCGTGCACCGCCGCTATCACCCGCGCGCGTGACGGGAAGAATGGCCGTTTGGTTTGTTGCGCCCCCTGGGAGCGGTCGGTACACTCCGCGCCGGATGGGTGTTTTCGGGGTGATCGTGGAGGTGCTCCTGCTCGCCGGGCCGGTGTTGGCGGCGATCGTCTTCCACGAGGTCGCCCATGGCTGGGTGGCCTACGCCTTCGGCGACCCGACTGCGGCGGAGCGGGGGCGGCTCACCCTCAATCCGCTGGCGCACATCGACCCGATCGGGACGGTGATCCTGCCGGGCCTCCTGCTGCTCGCTCCGCTCCTGTTCCACGAGCGGCTCCCGGTCTTCGGCTACGCCCGGCCAGTGCCAGTCGACTTCGGGCGGCTCCGCCACCCGAAGCGGGACACCATCCTGGTCGCGCTCGCCGGTCCCGCGACGAACTTCGCCATGGCGGCCATGGCGGCGTTCGTGCTGGCCCAGCTGCCGCACGTCGAAGACGCGCTGCTCCCGGCCCTCGTGCGGCTGGTCGCGGTCGCGACCATCCAGGTGAACTGCCTGCTCGCGGTGTTCAACGCGATGCCGATCCCGCCGCTCGACGGCGGCCGCGTCCTGGTGGCCCTCCTGCCGGTGAAGACCGCGCGTGCGCTCATGACGCTCGACCGGGTGGGCTACATCATCGTGCTGCTCCTCATCTTCAACACCAACGTCGTGGCGCGGCTCGTGGGCCCGGTGACCGCGTTCTTCTTCCGGCTGGGTGGCTGACGGTGGGGCGGACGATCGTCGTCAGCGGCGCCCGGCCGACCGGCCGGCAGCATCTCGGGAACTACCACGGCGCGCTCGAGAACTGGGTGCGGCTCCAGGCGGAGCACGACTGCCTGTTCTTCGTCGCCGACTGGCACGCGCTCACGACCGACTACGCTACGCCCGGCGCGATCGGGGAGAACACCATCGAGATGGTCCTGGACTGGCTGTCCGTCGGGCTCGACCCCACGCGCTGCACGATCTTCCAGCAGTCGGCGGTGAAGGAGCACGCCGAGCTGTACCTGCTGCTCGGCATGCTGACGCCGGTCCCGTGGCTCGAGCGCACGCCGACCTACAAGGAGCAGCAGACGGAACTCGAGGGCCGCGACCTCTCGACCTACGGGTTCCTCGGCTACCCGGTGCTCCAGGCCGCCGACATCCTCATGTACCGCGCCAACGCGGTGCCGGTCGGGATCGACCAGGCGCCGCACGTCGAGCTGACGCGCGAGATCTGCCGGCGCTTCAACGGGTTCTACCGCCCGATCTTCCCGGAACCGCAGACGCTGCTCGCGCCGACGTCGAAGATCCTCGGCACCGACGGCCGCAAGATGAGCAAGAGCTACGGCAACGCGGTCTACCTGACCGACTCGCCCGAGGACGTCGACCGGAAGCTCTCGCGCATGGTGACCGACCCGCGCCGCGCCCGGCGCACGGACCCGGGCGTGCCCGACGACTGCCCGGCGTACACGTCGTTCCATCGCCACTACTCGACCAGGGACGAGCTCGCGCGCGTCGAGGAGGGCTGCCGCACGGCCGGCATCGGCTGCCTCGACTGCAAGAAGATCATGATCCGCCACGTCCAGGACATGCTCGCGCCGATCCGCGCCCGGCGCGCGAAGCTCCGGCCGGGCGACGCCGAGGCGGCGCTCGCCGAGGGCAACGTGCGAGCGCGCGCCATCGCCGCCGCGACGATGGCCGAGGTGCGCGACGCGATGGGGCTCCCGTGAGCGTGCCCTGCACCGTCAAGCTGGACCTGTTCGAGGGCCCGCTCGACCTGCTGCTGCACCTGATCAAGCGCAGCGAGGTGCAGATCACCGACGTCCGCATCGCGGCGATCACGGACCAGTACCTGGCGATGCTCGACGAGCTGCCCGAGCTGAACCTCGACGGCGCGGGCGAGTACCTGGTGATGGCGGCGACGCTCACCTACCTGAAGAGCCGCGAGCTGCTGCCGGCCGCCGAGGACGTGGAGGACG